>Ga0160425_1000083_pt1 | contig 157845 bp, 140 predicted proteins | sample BioMet8_FD_108193 | JGI IMG/M metagenome (GOLD analysis project Ga0160425, IMG submission 108193) | Microbial communities from bioreactor (seeded with sewage sludge) at Lawrence Berkeley National Lab, California, USA - Biofuel... | ecosystem: Engineered > Bioreactor > Anaerobic > Unclassified ...
CAGAGGATTCTGCGCCCCTCAGCTGCTTTTCCTCCAAACCCGCAAATGCCCTGAAATCAAGGGCTTTCAAGCTTATTTTCCTTCTACTCTTGACATCAATACCACCGTCTCGACGTGCGCGGTGCCGGGGAACAGATCCACAGCCTCGGCGCGGCAGGCCCGATAGCCCTTCTCTCCGAACAGCTTCAGATCCCGGGCCAGCGTGGCCGGATCACAGGAAACGTACACCACGCGTTCAGGAGCCATCTCCGCGACGGAGGCGATCACCTCGGGCGACAGCCCCTTCCGGGGCGGGTCCACCGTGATCACGTCGGGCCGCAGGCCCTCCGCCTTCAGCTTTTCGGCCACCGCGCCGGCATCTCCGCAGAAAAACTCCGCGTTGGAGATTCCGTTCCGCGCCGCGTTTTCCTCCGCGTCCCGGATCGCCTCCGGGACGATCTCCGCGCCGATCACCCGCCCGGCGCTTTTGGCCATGCACAGCGTGATCGTCCCCGCGCCGCAGTACAGATCCAGCACGGTCTCTCCGCCGGTAAGCCCCGCGAACTCCAGCGCCTTGCCGTACAGCACCTCCGCCTGCTCCCGGTTCACCTGATAAAAAGAGGGCACCGAGAGGCGGAAACTCAGGCCGCAGAGGGTATCCATCAGGAAATCCTGCCCCCACAGGACGGAGAAGCGATCACCGAGAATCACATTGCCCGGACGGGTGTTTTCACTGAGCACCACGCCCACCGTTCCCGGCACGGCTTTCCGAACAGCCGCCGTCAGCTCCGCTCCGGCGGGAACCTTCTTCCCGTTGACCACCAGACAGCAGAGGCTCTCCCCCTCCCGGTTTGTGCGGACGTAAACGTGGCGGATCAGCCCCTTGCCGGTGCGCTCGTCATATCCCGGCACCCGGTACTCCCGCATCCAGCGGCGGACGGCCTCCGCCGTGCGATCCGCCTGCTCCGTCTGGATGGCGCACCGCTTCACCGGGATCACCTGATGGCTCCGGCGGCGATAGAAGCCCACGGTGCCGTCAGCCCCCACGGGATACTGGCACTTGTTGCGATAGTGCAGTGGTTCCGCCGCCCCGGCAATTCCCTCCACCGTCAGCGACAGACCGCCGATGCGCTCCAGCGCGTCCTGCACCCGCTGCCGCTTGGCCCGCAGTTCCTCCGCATAGGTCATGTGGCGGAAGGCGCAGCCGCCGCATCTGCCGTAGCAGGGGCAGTCGGGCTGGCGGCGCTCCGGCGAAGGAGTCAAAATTTGGGCCGCCTCGCCCGCCGCGCAGGTTTTCATCACCTTTGTAATGCGAACCTCCACGCTCTCCCCCCGGATGACGCCGGGGACAAAGACAGCCTCGCCGTTCAGGCGCAGAATGCCGAAGCCCTCGCTGGAGTATCCCTCCACGACGGCGGTATAGCGTTTGTTTACTTCCAGTTTTTCCATCCGGCTCGATTCCTTACTCCTTATAAATTCAGCCGGCGGAACAGGCCAAAGCCCGTCCCGCCGGCCGGTACGCGGTTACGCGTCCAATTTCTCCAGCAGCTGCTTCAGCTGGTCGGCAACGCCCGCCAGTGTCTTGTTGTCCCGGCCCTTGGAACGCTTGACGGCCTCCACCAGCATCTGGCTGACGGAAACCAGCCGCTCGTAGGCAGGCGCCGTCTTGGCCGCGCCGTCGAAGGGCTTCGCTTTCCGCTCGGGCAGGTAGCCAGCCTCGATCTGCGTGCAGGCGATGAGATCCCACGACTCGGTGTACTGCGCGGCATGGGCCGTGAAGCCCAACTCCTCCACCGTCTTGGCGAAGTAAGGCGCCACCTCCCGGTCTCCGTGCACAATAAACACGTGCTGAGGTCTGGGCTCCTTCACATGGGAAATCCACGCAATCAGGTGATCGCGATCCGCATGAGAGGACAGGCCGGTGTAGTTGACGATCTGGGCCTTAACGGCGATCTCCTCGCCGAACATCTTAACGGACTGTGCGCCATCCAGCAGGTGGCGGCCCAGCGTCCCCTCTCCCTGATAGCCCACGAACACGATGCTGCTCTCCGGCCGCCAGAGATTGTGCTTCAGATGATGGCGGATGCGGCCCGCGTCGCACATGCCGGAGGCGGAGATAATGACCTTGGGCGTGGGGTCTGCGTTCAGGGCCTTGGACTCCTCCATGCTGGAGGTCATGTGCAGATTGCTGAAATTAAACATATGCGTTCCGTCGGCCACCAGCTCCAGAGCGTCCGCGTCCAGATAGCCCCTGAGGTCTCCGGTAAAGATCTCCGTGGCCTCCCTGGCCAGAGGCGAATCGATATACACCGGAAAGTCGGGATCGGACTTCACCAGCCTCTGATCCTTGATCTCCCGGATGAAATACAGCAGCTCCTGCGTGCGGCCCACCGCAAAGGACGGAATGACCACATTGCCGCCCCGCGCCATGGTGTCGTCGATGATCTTGGCCAGATCGTCGGTATAGCTCCAGACCTCCTCATGGTTGCGGTCACCGTAGGTGGACTCCATCACCACATAGTCGGCGCCGGCCACTGGGGTCGGATCACGGATGATGGGCTGATCCACGTTGCCGATGTCGCCGGAGAAAACGATCTTCCGGGTCTCGCCGCCCTCAGTGACGGTCAGGATGATGGAGGCGCTGCCCAGCAGATGCCCGGCGTCCACGAACTCGGCGCTTACGCCGTCACACACCGCCACGTGCTCTCCATATTCGCAGGTTTTCAGATATTCCGACACCTTCTGGGCGTCATCCACCGTATACAGCGGCTCGACCTTGGCCGCGCCGGAGCGTTCCGCCTTGCGGCTCTTCCACTCGGCGTCCTGCTCCTGAATGTGCGCGGAGTCCAGCAGCATGATCTTCATCAGATCTCCGGTCAGCCGGGTGGTCAGGATTTCGCCCCGGAATCCCTGCTTGATGAGCATGGGAATCCGCCCGGAGTGATCGATGTGGGCATGAGTGACCAGCACATAGTCCACAGTTCCCGGCGCAAAGGGAAATCCAGCATTGTCGATCTCATCCCTGCCCTGCTGCAATCCGCAGTCGATCAGAATCTTCTTCCCGTTGGCCTCGATACAGTGGCAGCTGCCGGTGACACACTGATCGGCGCCGAAAAAGCTGAGTTTCATGAGACGTCCTCCTCATTAAAGTCCGGCCTTTTGCCCTCTCCGTTCTGCCGGCTCAGGCAAAAGCTCCCGTTTTTGTCAGTTTAGCACAAACCCTGTGTCATAGCAAGTGGCGCGGGTACCGCGTCTTTTTTTTCGGGCGCGGCAGTGGTATAATGAAAGCAGCCCATTGGTGATCGCACACCCCCGGACGCCCCGCCGCGGAGAGGGGCCGCGATCCCCGGACACACTGATACGACGGAGGCGCCTCATGCTGGTCTCATACACGATCTTCGATCCCACGAAAAACATCACCGCCCTGATCACGACCTCTGTGCCCCGCGCCCTTCAGCCTGCCGCGGCCGCGGAGCTGATGCGGCGCATCCCGGAGGTGGAGCAGGTGGGCTTTCTGGAGCCCGCCGCCCTGGCGGGCACCGCCCTGCGTCTGCAGATGATGGGCGGAGAGTTCTGCGGCAACGCCTCCCTGTCCGCCGCGGTCTTTGCAATGGAGCGCGGCGGCCTCTCCGGCGGCGAAGCCGCGCTGGAGGTCTCCGGCGCGGAGGGTCCCGTTCGCTGCCGCATCGCCCGGGAGGGCGATCACTTCGTCGGCACGGTGCAGATGCCCCTCCCCACCCGCATCGGCTCCGCCGTCCTGCCGCCGCGGGAATCCGGACGCAGCGTGCCGGCCGTGTGGTTCCCCGGCATCGTCCACTGCATCGTCCCCGCCGCGTCCATGAGCCGGGAGGAGGCGGAATCGCTGATCCGCCCCGCGTTTCCGCAGCTGTGCCGCTCCCTGCGTGCCGACGCCTGCGGTATTCTGCTGTACGATCAGGCCGGCGGCGCCTTCACTCCGCTGGTCTACGTGGCCGAAACGAACACCGCCGTGTGGGAGTCCGGCTGCGGCAGCGGCTCCGCTGCCATCGGCGTATGGTCGGCCCTGACAAACGGCGGCTCCGCCGCGGAGTTGTCCCTCCGCCAGCCCGGCGGCGTCATCCGCGTGGGCACGGAGCTGTGCGGCGGGCGCATCCGCTCCCTGACCATCACCGGGACGATCCGCCGCGTCTCGGAGGGGCAGCTGGAACTGCCCCTGTGAAATTGCTTTTCTGTACAGAAAACAAGCCGCTTTCCCGGGATCTTTTTTCCAAATTGTGAACTTTTCCCGGATCGCGCGTTTTTTTCTTTGCATTCCGTCTTTCGTTGTGCTATGCTACTCTTGTTTTGGTATGCACACTTACTATAGTGTTCAAGTTCAATGTTTCCTCTTTCCGTTCGGAAAGTGCAGGATCAGGGAAAGGATGTTTCAAAAAACATGGGTCTGATGAATAAAATCTTCGGAGACTACAGCGTCAAGGAGCTGAAGCGCATTTATCCCATCGCGGATAAGGTGGAGGCTCTGGCCGACGAATATAAGGCTCTGACCGACGAACAGCTGAAGGCAAAAACGCCGGAGTTCAAGGAGCGTCTTGCCAACGGCGAGACGCTGGACGATCTGCTGCCGGAGGCCTTCGCTGCCGCCCGCGAAGCCGCGGACCGCGTGCTGGGCCTGCGTCCCTATCGCGTACAGATCGTGGGCGGCGTGGTGCTGCATCAGGGCCGTATCGCCGAGATGAAGACCGGCGAGGGCAAAACGCTGGTCGCCACCCTGCCTGCCTACCTCAACGCGCTGGCCGGCAACGGCGTCCACATCGTCACCGTCAACGACTATCTGGCAAAGCGCGACAGCGAGTGGATGGGCAAGGTCTACCGCTTCCTCGGCCTTTCCGTGGGCCTGATCGTCCACGGCCTGACCACCAAGGAGCGGCAGGAGGCCTATGCTGCCGACATCACCTACGGCACCAACAACGAGATGGGCTTCGACTATCTGCGTGACAATATGTGCATCTACTCCACCGAGCTGGTGCAGCGCGGCCACTCCTTCGCCATCGTGGACGAGGTGGACTCCATCCTCATCGACGAGGCCCGCACCCCCCTCATTATCTCCGGTCAGGGCGACAAGTCCACCCAACTTTACGACATGGCGGAGATGTTCGTCTCCCGCCTGAAGAAAAAGGTCGTCACCGAGGTGGACAACAAGGAAGAGGAGGACGTGGACGAGGACTCCGACTACATCGTGGACGAGAAGGCCAAGACGGCCATGCTCACCGCCAACGGCGTAGCCAAGGCCGAGGAATTTTTCCATCTGGACAATCTGGCCGACTCCGAGAACTCCACCCTGTCCCACCACATCAATCAGGCCATCAAGGCCCACGGCGTCATGAAGCGCGACATCGACTACGTCGTCAAGGACGGCGAGGTCATCATCGTCGACGAGTTCACCGGCCGTCTGATGTTCGGACGCCGCTATTCCGACGGACTGCATCAGGCCATCGAGGCCAAGGAGCACGTGTCCGTCAACAGCGAGAACAAGACGCTGGCCACCATCACCTTCCAGAATTATTTCCGCCTGTACGACAAGCTGTCCGGCATGACCGGCACCGCCATGACCGAGCAGGAGGAATTTGCCACCATCTACGATCTGGACATCATCGAGGTTCCCACCAACCGCCCCAACGCCCGCAATGACCATCACGACGTGGTCTACAAGACCGAGGCCGCCAAGTACCGGGCCGTCATCGAGCAGGTGAAGGAATGCCACGAGAAGGGTCAGCCCATTCTGGTTGGCACCGTGTCCATTGAGAAGAACGAGGCCCTCTCCCAGCTGCTGGCTCGCGAGGGCATCGGCCACAACCTGCTGAACGCAAAGAACCACGAAAAGGAAGCCGAGATCATCGCGCAGGCCGGCAAGCTGGGCGCCGTCACCGTGGCCACCAACATGGCAGGCCGTGGTACCGACATCATGCTGGGCGGCAACGCCGAATATATGGCGCAGGCCGATCTGCGCAAGTCCGGCCTCACCGACGAGCTGATCGCCGAGGCCACCGGCTACGCCGAGACCGACAATCAGGAAATCCTCGACGCCCGGAAGCTGTACGCCGACCGGCTGGCCGTCCACAAGGCGGAGATTGCCGACGAGGCCGACAAGGTCCGGGAGGCCGGCGGTCTGTTCATCATCGGCACGGAGCGGCACGACTCCCGCCGAATCGACAACCAGCTGCGCGGCCGTGCCGGCCGGCAGGGCGACCCCGGCGAGACCCGCTTCTATATCTCTCTGGAAGACGATCTGATGCGCCTGTTCGGCGGCGACCGCATCCAGAACATGATGGAGAAGGTGGCTCTGGACGAGGATACCCCCATCGAGAGCAGAATGCTCACCAAGGCCATTGAAAACGCACAGACCACCGTGGAGTCCCGGAACTTCCAGTCCCGTAAATCCGTTCTGGAATACGACGACGTCATGAACAAGCAGCGCGAGCTGATCTACTCTCAGCGCCGCGAGGTGCTGGACGGCAAGGACATGAAGGAGAACATCCTCTCCATGACCCACACCTCCATCGCAGACCACGTGGCCCTTGCCTTCGGTGAGAAGAATGCGCTGGATCTGGCCGATTTCCGCGAGATGATGCGCGGGCTGGACGGCCTTTACTTCCCCAAGTACACCTTCCGGCTGGAGGAGGCGGACATTGCCTCCAAGACGCAGGAAGAATTCACCGAGATGTTCTACGATGAGGCCGTCAAGACCTACAACGCCAAGGAAGCCGAGATCACCGAGGCCATCATGCGGGAGCTGGAGCGCGTCATCATGCTCCGGGTGGTGGACGAGTACTGGATGGACCACATCGACGCCATGGACGATCTCAAGCAAGGCATCCGCCTGCGGGCCTACGCCAACACCGATCCCATCATCGCCTACAAGCAGGAGTCCCTCTCCATGTTCGAGGAGATGATCTCCGCCATTCAGAACGAAACCGTGCGCCGTATGTTCTCCGTCCGGCTGAAGAAGGACGAGGAGGTCAAGCGCGAGCGCGTGGCCAAGGGCATGGTGGAAAACGTGGGCGGCGACAGCACCGCTCCCAAGAAGCAGCCCAAGAAGGTCGTCAAGATCGGCCGCAACGACCTCTGCCCCTGCGGCAGCGGTCTGAAGTGGAAAAAATGCACCTGCAAGGAGTATCACTCCGAGGAGTGATCCCCAGCATCAAGCGGGCACCCCCTGTTCTCCTGCGGAGGGCGGGAGGTGCCCCTTTTTTCGGAGCGCCTTCGCTTCCGATTTTCAGCAAGGAGGATTACCGATGCCGTTTCTCTCTCCCTCTCCCGCCTGTCTCCTCTCCCCGCTGCTGAGCGGCTGTGCGGGGATTATCCACGGATTTTCCACCCGGCTGGGCGGCGTCAGCCGGCCGCCCTTCGATTCCCTGAATTTGGGCGTCAGCCGGGGCGACGCTCCCGACGCCGTGGAGGAAAATTACCGGCGCTTCTGCGCCGTGGTGGGAACCGATCCCCGGCGCGTGGTCCTGTCCCAGCAGACCCACGACGCCAACATCCGTCTGGTGACAGAGGAGGACGCCGGCAAGGGCCTCTGGCGTCTCCGGGATTACAGGAAGATCGACGCCCTGATTACAGCCGCGCCGGATCTGCCTCTCACCGTGTTCTCCGCCGACTGCGGAACCCTGCTGCTCTACGATCCCGTGCAGCGGGCCGCGGGGGCCGTCCATGCCGGCTGGCGGGGCTGTGCCGCGGGCATTGTGGAAAAGGCCGCTGCGGAGATGAGCCGCTGCTTCGGCACCGATCCCTCCGATCTTCTGGCGGCGCTGGGCCCCTGCATCGGGGCCTGCTGCTTTGAGACGGACGAGGATGTTCCCGCGGCCATGCGGGCTGCTCTGGGCCCGGACGCGGAGCCGTATCTGGAGCGCTGCGGCCGGAAGTACCATGTGGATCTGGCCGGTCTGAACCGTCAGTGGCTCCTGCGCGCAGGCCTGCTCCCGGAGCATATCGACGTGTGCGGCCTGTGTACCTCCTGCCATCCGGAGCTGTTTTGGTCCCATCGGAAAATGGGCGACGCCCGCGGCGCGCAGGTGGCCATGATCGCGCTGTCCTCCCGCGGCGCAGGAAAGGAGAAGCCATGAGCCGCCTTCTGCGTCTTTGTGCGGCGCTGCTGCTGCCCGCTCTGCTGCTGACCGGCTGCTGGCAGGACACCTCCGGCAATTCGGAGACGCTCCCTGCCGCCTCAGCTGCCGCCTCCTCCTCTGAGGAGGCGCCGGCTGAGCAGACATCCCTGCCCGGCTCCTTCTCCCTGCCCTACTACGCCAACGTGACGCTGGACCCCCTGACCTGTCCCGACGGAGATCAGCAGACGGTGGCCGCCCTTCTGTACGAGGGGCTCTACGAGCTGGATGAGCATCTGGCCCCTCAGCCCAAGCTGTGTACCGGCGGCAGCTGGGACGCCGCTGCCCTCACGTGGACCTTTGCGCTGCGCAGCGGCGTCACCTTTTCCGACGGCTCCGCCCTCACCGCCGAGGACTGCGCCGCCGGGCTGCGCCGTGCCATGACCTCCTCGCGGTATGGCGCCCGGCTGGCCGGCGTCAAATCTGTCGCCGCATCCAACGGCGCCGTCGTGGTGACGCTGACCGCCGCCAACGCCAACCTCCCCGCCCTGCTGGACATTCCCATCGTCAAGGCTGGAACAGAGAGCAATCTCGTGCCCATCGGTACAGGGCCTTACCAGTTCCTCACCGACGATTCCGGCCCGGCCCTGACGCCCAACACCCACTGGTGGGGCGGCTCCGCCCAGCCGGTGCAGCGCATCGGACTTCTGGCCTGTCAGGATGCGGACGCCGTCCGCTATCAGTTCACCTCCCACAGCATCCAGCTGATTTCCGCCGACCTGACCGGCTCCACGCCTGTCAGCACCACCGGCAGCTTCAGCTTTCAGGACGCGGACACCACCATCCTTCAGTACGTGGGCTTCAACACCCGCAGGACTCTGTTCGCCGATGCCGCCGTCCGCAAGGCCCTGAGCCTCGGCATTGACCGGGAAAACCTCGTCAGCGCCAATCTCTCCGGCCACGGAAAGGCCGCGCAGTTCCCCGTCTCCCCCGCATCCGCGCTCTATCCCTCCGATCTGGAGAGCAAGTACGCCTATACCTCCTTCCAGGAGGCTCTGGCCGCAGCCGGTCTGACCTCCGGCAAGGAGCGCAGCGTTACTCTCATTGTCAACAGCGAGAACAGCTTTAAGGTCTCGGTGGCCCAGTCCATCGCGGCATCGCTGTCGGATTCCGACCTGAACGTGACGGTCAGGCAGCTGTCGTGGACGGATTACGTGGCCGCCCTGCACTCCGGCAGCTACGACCTCTATCTGGGGGAGGTCAAGCTGACGGCGGACTGGGACCTGCGGCCTTTGCTGGCCACCGGCGGCAGCCTGAATTACGGCGGCTTCTCCGATGCCACGCTGGATCTGCTGCTGGCGGAGTACAACGCCTCCGGCGACCAGAAGGCTGCCATGAACGCCGTGTGCGCCTATCTGAAAAAGCAGGCGCCCATTCTGCCCATCTGCTTCAAGTCCGTGTCCGTTCTCACGCAGGCGGGCGTGGTGGACGGTCTGAACCCCACCGCCGCCAACCCGTTTTACGAGCTGGAAAAATGCTCCATCCACCTCTCCGGGTCCTGACCGCCGCGGAGCGCGTGCGGAAGAAGCCCCCGGCGCCATAGGCGCCGGGGGCTCTGTTCGTTTCGGAATCGGAAAATACGCTCAGCGAATGGTCAGCAGCAGCTGGCCGCCCTTGACGGTGTCGCCCTCGGTCACCTGAATGCTCTCCACTACGCCGCCCATGCGGGCGGTGATGGCGGTCTCCATCTTCATGGCCTCGATGGTAATGAGGGTCTGATTCTTCTCTACCGTGTCGCCCACCTTGACGCTGATGTGGCTCACCGCGCCGGGGATGGAGGCGCCGATCTGGCTCTTGTCCTCCGGATCCGCCATGGGTACCCGCACAATGTCCTTCTGCGCGGCCTCGTCCGGCACCTGCACATCCCGGCGGACGCCGTTCAGTTCAAAGGTCACGGTGCGCATTCCATCGCGGTCCACCTCGCCCAGTCCCAGATACTTGATGACCAGCGTCTTGCCGTCGGCGATGTTGACCTTGTTGGTCTCGCCCTCCGCCAGACCATGGAAGAACACGTGGCTGCCCAGCCGCATGATGTAGCCGTACTCCCTGCGCTGACGGACATAATCCGCCAGCACCTTGGGATAGAGGCAGTAGCTCAGCACCGCGCGCCACGAGGGTTCCGGGTCGAAGGACAGCATCTCCTTCTTCTTGGCATCAAAGTCCACGGGGGGCAGCAGCTCGCCGGGCCGGCAGGTGATGGCGGGTTTATTCTTCAGCACCACCTTCTGCAGATCCTTGGGGAAGCCCCACGCCGGCTGACCCATCATGCCCGAGAAATAGCTGATGGCGCTGTCGGGGAAGGCCAGATTCTCGCCCTTCTCCACGATGGTCTCCGGGGTCAGGTTGTTCTGGGTCATGAAGATTGCCAGATCGCCCACCATCTTGCTGGAGGGCGTCACCTTCACGATGTCGCCCAGCATATTGTTGACCACGCGGTAGTTCTCCTTGACCTCCTTGAAGCGGCTGCCGAGGCCCAGCGATTCCACCTGCGGCTTCAGGTTCGTATACTGGCCGCCGGGAATTTCATAACGGTAAATATCCGTGGCGGGGCACTTGATGCCCGCCTCGAAGGAGTCGTACCGCTTGCGTACATCCTCCCAGTAGTCGGTGAGATACTGCAGGCGGTCCAGATCCAGTCCGGTATCCCGCTCCGTGCCCGCCAGCGCAGCCACCACGGCGTTCAGGGACGGCTGGCTGGTCAGGGAGGACATGGAGGAAATGGCGCAGTCCACCACATCCACACCGGCCTCCGCCGCCATCAGCAGCGCGGCCACCTGGTTGCCCGACGTGTCGTGGGTGTGAAGCTGGATGGGAATTCCGATCTCCTGCTTCAGCGTGGAGACCAGCTTCTTGGCCGCGTAGGGCTTCAGCAGGCCGGCCATGTCCTTGATGGCCAGCATATGCGCGCCGCGCTTCTCCAGCTCCTTCGCCATGTTGACATAATACTGGAGCGTGTACTTGTCCCGGTGGGGATCGGAAATGTCGCCGGTGTAGCAGATCGTGGCCTGACAGATCTTGCCCTGATTGCACACCTCGTCCATGGCGGTCTCCATGCCGGGGATCCAGTTCAGGGAATCGAACACCCGGAACACATCCACGCCGGAGCGGGCCGACTCCTTGATAAATTCCCGGATGACGTTGTCGGGATAGTTGGTGTAGCCCACGGCGTTGGCACCCCGCAGCAGCATCTGCAGCAGCAGGTTGGGCGCCTTTTCGCGGATCAGGTCCAGCCGCTCCCACGGTGACTCGTGGAGGAACCGGTAGGCCACGTCGAAGGTCGCGCCGCCCCAGCACTCCAGTGAGAAGGCGTCGGCCAGAATTTCGGAGGTGGCGTCCATGCCCTTGACGATGTCGCGGGTGCGGACGCGGGTGGCCAGAAGGGACTGATGGGCGTCGCGGCAGGTGGTGTCGCAGATGAGCAGCTTCTTCTGCCCCAGCACCCACTTGCTGACGGCCTCGGGGCCCTCCCGGTCCAGCAGCTGCTTCAGTCCGTCGGGCCGGTTGCCGGTGACGGGCGGGAACCGCGGGGTGTCATAGAACTTGTGGCTCTGCTGCTCCTTGAGGTTGATGCTGGCAATATACTTCAGCATCTTGGTGGCGCGGTCCTGCCCATCGTCGATCTGGAACAGCTCCGGCGTCTCGTCGATGAACTTGGTATGGCACTTTCCCGCCATGAAGGTGGGATTGGTCAGGATGTTGGTGATAAAGGCGATGTTGGTCTTGACGCCGCGGACATGAACCTCGTTGATGGCGCGGGCCGCCTTGCGGCACACACCGGAGAAGGTATTGTCCCATGTGGTGATCTTCACCAGCAGAGAGTCATAGTAGGGGGAGACCACCGCGCCGGTATAGGCGTTGCCTCCGTCCAGCCGGATGCCGAAGCCGCCGGAGGACCGATAGGACGCGATGCGGCCGGTGTCGGGGGCAAAGTTGTTGGCGGGGTCCTCGGTGGTGACACGGCACTGGATGGCATAGCCGTTCTGATGCACGTCCTCCTGCCGGGAAACGCCGATCTCGGGATCGCTGAGGGGGTGACCCTCCGCAATCAGAATCTGCGCGCGGACCAGGTCGATGCCCGTGACCATCTCGGTGACGGTGTGTTCCACCTGAATGCGGGGATTCATCTCGATGAAGTAGTGGCCGCCGTCCTCGTCCACCAGGAATTCCAGCGTTCCGGCGTTGGTGTAGCCCACCGTTTTTGCAATCTTGACGGCATCGGCGTACAGCGCCTCCCGGACCTTCTGCGGCACGGAGAAGGCGGGAGTGAACTCCACCACCTTCTGATAGCGGCGCTGCAGAGAGCAGTCCCGCTCGTACAGATGAACCACGTTTCCGTGTTCGTCCGCCAGCACCTGAACCTCGATGTGCTTCGGTCTGACGAGGAACTTCTCCATGAAAATATCGTCGTTGCCGAAGGCCTTCTTCGCCTCGGCCTTTACCAGATCGAAGTTGACGCCGACCTCCTCGGCATTGTCGCAGCGGCGCATACCGCGTCCGCCGCCGCCGGCGGCAGCCTTCAGGATGACGGGATAGCCGAAGCTGTCCGCCAGGCGCTGGGCCTCCTCCCGGGAGGGAATCGGTTCATGCGTTCCGGGAGTGGTGGCCACGCCGCAGCGAATGGCCAGAGCCTTGGCAGAGAGCTTGTCGCCCATCATATCCAGCACTTCGGAGGTGGGCCCGATGAATTTGATGCCGGCGTTCTCGCAAGCCCGCGCAAAATCGCCGTTCTCGCTGAGAAAACCATAGCCGGGGTGGATGGCGTCCGCTCCGTGGGTCTTTGCCAATTCAATGATGCGGGGAATGTCCAGATATGCGCCCAGCGGGCTTTCGTTCTCGCCGATGAGATAGGACTCGTCCGCCGCCGTGCGGAACATACTGTATGTATCTTCGTTGGAGTAGATGGCAATGGTCTGCAGCCCCAGATCATGACAGGCGCGGAACACGCGCATGGCAATCTCGCCCCGGTTCGCTACCAGTACCTTTTTGAATTCGCTCATATAAAACGCCTCCTTCTGCGGAACCTCCGCAAGAGCGCGGGCATGGTTGGGGGACCCGCTGGACAATAGTATACTCCCTCAATCCCGTCCGTTTCAATGGATTTCGGGCCTCAGTTCAAATTTTTATCGTTGTTTACATTTTCTTGCGTAATGGTTTCGCAATCTATTGTTTATTTTGCTATTCCAGATAGTACCTATTACTTTTTTTAATTTCCACCGTCTCCGGGACAAAAATACCGCGCCCGGAAATTGTCTCCGGGCGCGGTACGAAAAAATGAAGTTACTTCTTGGCCTTGGTGTCTACCACATCCCGCAGGAGAGCCGCAAAGTCGGTCCGGGACATGGCGCCCAGATCGCCCTCGGCGCGGTGCCGGACGGAGACGGTATTGGCCTCGATGTCCCGGTCTCCGATGACCAGCATATAGGGAACCTTCTCCACCTGCGCCTCGCGGATCTTTTTGCCGATCTTTTCGTTGCGGTCATCCACCTCCACGCGGAAGCCCTGCGCGAACAGCTCCTTCTGGAAGGCAAAGGCATAGTCGTTGGCGCGGTCCGTGACCGTGAGGATGCGGACCTGCTCCGGCGCCATCCACGTGGGCAGCGCGCCGGCATACTCCTCCAGCAGATAGGCCAGCGTACGCTCATAGCAGCCCAGAGAGGTACGATGGATGATGTAGGGCGACTTTTTCTGGCCGTCCGTGTCCACGTATTCCATGCCGAACTGCTTGGCCAGCAGAAGGTCGATCTGGATGGTGACCAGCGTGTCCTCCTTGCCGTAGACGTTCTTGTACTGAATGTCCAGCTTGGGCCCGTAGAAGGCCGCCTCGTCGATGCCCACGGTGTATTTGACGTTCAGATCGTCCAGAATCTTGGCCATCAGGTCCTGCGCCTCGTTCCACTGCTCGGCGGTACCCTCGTACTTGTTGTTGGGGTTGGCCGGGTCCCACTGGGAGAACCGGAACGTGCACTTGTCCAGCAGGCCCACGGTGCCCAGACAGAACTTGGCCAGATCCAGACAGCCGCGGAACTCATCCTCCAGCTGCTCGGGGCGGAGGATCAGATGTCCCTCGGAAATGGTGAACTGACGGACGCGGATCAGACCGTGCATCTCGCCGGAGTCCTCGTTGCGGAACAGCGTGGAGGTCTCGCCGAGGCGCATGGGCAGATCGCGGTAGCTGCGCGCCCGGTTCAGAAATACCTGATACTGGAACGGGCAGGTCATGGGACGGAGAGCAAAGCACTCCTTGGTCTCGTCCTTGGGGTCGCCCAGCACAAACATACCGTCCAGATAGTGATCCCAGTGGCCGGAAATCTTATAAAGCTCACGCTTGGCCATGTAGGGGGTCTTGGTCAGCAGATAGCCGCGCTTCTGCTCCTCGTCCTCTACCCACCGCTCCAGCACCTGGACCACCCGTGCGCCCTTGGGCAGCAGGATGGGCAGGCCCTGACCGATGACGTCCACCGTGGTGAAATATTCCAGCTCGCGTCCGATCTTGTTGTGATCGCGGCGGCGGGCTTCCTCCTGCTGCTTGAGATAGGCCTCCAGCTCGTCCTTGGAGGGAAACGCCACGCCGTAGATGCGCTGAAGCTGCTTGCGGTTGGAATCGCCGCGCCAGTAGGCGGCGTTGCAGGCGGTCAGCTTGATGCCGCTGCCCTTGATGCGGCCGGTGGAATCCAGATGGGGGCCGGCGCACAGGTCGGTGAAATCACCCTGCTTGTAGAAGGAGATCACGGCGTCGGCAGGCAGATCGTTGATGAGCTCCACCTTATAGGGCTCGCCCTTCTCCTCCATGAACTTCACAGCCTCGGCCCGGGGCAGCTCGAACCGCTCCAACTTGATCTTTTCCTTGCAGATCTTGCGCATCTCGCCCTCAATCTTCTCCAGAATCTCGGGAGTGAAGGCAAATTCGGCGTCCATGTCGTAATAGTAGCCGTCCTCAATGGAGGGGCCGATGGCCAGCTTCACATCGGGATACAAGCGCTTGACGGCCTGCGCCAGCACATGGGAGCAGGTATGCCAATAGGTGCGGCGATACTGGGGATTTTCAAAGGTATACTGATTTTCTTCGGACATGATGATTGCTCCTTCCTCGGGGGCGGATATAAAAAAACCACCCCTGAACAAATCAGGGGTGAGATACGAATTCGTATTCCACGGTTCCACCCTGCTTACGGACAAGTGTCCGTCGCTCGTGTCCTCTGTAACGGGAGGTCCCGTCCCGGTTTACTCGGTTTCCCTTTCAGCGGGCAGCTCCAAGGCGGTGACTGTTCCCCTCCCGGCAAAGGCTGCTTGCAGCAAATGCAGCCTCTCTCTGTTGTCGCTCCGGGACAGCGTCCTTTTCGATGCTTTTTATTAACTGATAGTTTAGCACCTTTTTCTGTCGCTGTCAAGCGGACACCCACGCTCTTTTCCCGCGGCCCTCCGCGGCCCCGCGGCCGCCGGATTGCCGCAGCCGCGTGACAAAAGGCGCATCGTGTGGTATAGTATAAAAATTATACAAAAAGGCGCCTTGCGTTGAAAGAAAGAAGTATTCCATGCAGATTTCAAAAAAGTACAAGGGAATGTGCTGCTCCATTCTGGCTGCACTGTTTTTTGCGGGCATGACGGCCTGCGTGCATCTGTCCGGGGACTTGCCCAGCTTTCAGAAGGCGCTGTTCCGCAATCTCCCGGCACTGGCCATGACCTCTGTCGTGATGGCGCGCCGGCACATCTCCCCCCGTGTGGCGAAGGGAAACCGACTGAGTATGTTCGGGCGCTGCGCGGCAGGCACCGCCGGTCTGCTGATGAACTTCTACGCCATCGACCGGATGGTTCTGGCCGACGCCAACATGCTCAACAAGCTCAGTCCCTTTTTCGCCATCCTCTTCTCCTATTTTATCCTGAAGGAAAAGCTGAAGCTGCCCCAGATGCTGGGCGTGGCCGCGGCCTTCTGCGGCGCCCTGCTCATCATCAAGCCCACGGGAGCCGGCCTCCCTCTGCTGCCCGCCGTCGCCGGCACACTGGGCGGACTGGGCGCGGGCCTCGCCTACACCTTCGTCCGCAAGATGGGGGAAAACGGAGAGATCGGAACCCGGATCATCTTCTATTTTTCCCTGTTCTCCTGCGTGGTGACGACGCCGTATTTCTTTCTGGCAGGCAAGCCCATGTCCCTCCGTCAGTTCCTGATCTTGATGCTGGCGGGAGTTTTCGGCGCCGGCGGCCAGGTCTTCATCACCCGCGCCTACTTCTACGCCCCCGCGCGGGAGCTGTCCGTCTACGATTACACGCAGGTGCTGTTCGCCACGCTCTGGGGCTACTTCCTGTTCGGACAGGTGCCTGACGTCCTGAGCTTTCTGGGCTATGCCGTCATCATCGGCGCGGCGGTCATCATGTTCTTCTACAACAACCAGAGCGGCCCGTTCCGTCCGAAAGCGAATTGAAATGACGATTGCTTTTTCCTTAAGTGTCACTTATAATAGATATCAGTGAAGTTTTCTGACAGGAGAGGATTCTATGGCAGTCAAACTGGAGCTCTACCGCGTATTCAAAGAGGTCGCGGAAACCGGCAATATTTCTCTGGCCGCGAAAAATCTCTACATCTCTCAATCCGCAGTCAGCCAGTCCATCAAGCAGCTGGAAACAGCCCTGCAGGCCCGTCTGTTCTCCCGCAGTCCCCGCGGCGTATCCCTGACGGGCGAGGGCCAGATGCTCTATGAATACGTGCGCAGCGCGCTGGGGCTTCTCACCACCGGCGAGGACAAGCTGTCGCAGGCGCAGCAGCTGCTGCTGGGAACGCTGGTCATCGGCGCGTCCGATACCGTGACCAGCTGGTTCCTCACCCCCTATCTGGAACAGTTCCATCGGGAACACCCCGGCATCCGGCTGAAAATTGTCAGCGGACGCAGCGCCAAGGTTCTGGGTCTGCTGAAATCCGGCACCGTGGACATTGCCTTTGCCTCCACCCCCTCGGATCGCTCCAGTCTCACCGACTGGCCCTGCTTCGCCACGCACTCTGTCTTTGTGGCCGGCAGCGGCTATCCGCTGGATTTTGACCACGTGTACTCCCTGCAGGAAATCGCGGCCTTTCCGCTGATCCTGCTGGAGCGAAAGGCCAGCTCCCGCATCTATCTGGAACAGTATTTTCTTCAGGGGGGCGTCACTCTCAGCCCCGAAATTGAGCTGTCCTCCCGCTCGCTGCTGGTGTCCCTGTCCCGGATCGGGCTGGGCGTGGCGGGCGTCACGCTGGAATTTGTTCAGAAGGCGCTGGACGCCGGCGAGATCCGGCTGCTGAAAACCGACTTTGACATTCCGCCCCGCACCGTGGATATGTGCACGCTGCAGGACGTCTCCCCCACCGCCGCCGCCACCGCCTTCATGGAGATGGTGCGGCGGGGCACGGCGCCAAAACGCTGAGAAGCAGGTCTCCGATCATCGGAGACCTGCTTCTCTTTTTTGAGAATCGCTTATACGTATCTCTGCTGAGTCACGTCGAACACGCCGCGGGTGGTAAGACGCAGCGTGGGGATGACGGGCAGGGACATGAACGAGAGCGTCATGAAGGGGTCGATGCCGCGGGAGACGCCCCGCGCGAAGGCCTGCTCCTTGGCCTTTTCCAGATCGCGGTTGACATTCACCAGCGTGTCCTCGCTCATGATGCCCGCGATGTTCAGCTGCACCTCGGCGCAGCTCTCGCCCTTTTCGCTGACCACGATGCCGCCGTTCAGCTCCACCACGCGGTTGGCCGCCGCGGCCATCTCCTTTTCACTGGTGCCCACCACAATGATGTTGTGGGAATCGTGGGAGATGGAGGTAGCCACCGCGCCGTGCTTCAGGCCGTAGCCCTTCAGGTAGCCGACGCCGATATGTCCGGTGTTCCGGTGGCGCTCGATGACGGCGATCTTCAGAATATCCTTCTTCAGGTCGATCTTGCTGGCATAGCCGCAGTCGGTGGAGGTGATCTCGCCGTCCACCAGTCCGATCACGCCCCGCGGACGGTCCTCCAGGAAGTCCTTCTCGGTGAGCTGGGCCACATGGAAGGTGTTGTGCGCACGCTCCACCAGATAGGGGTCGATCTCCGGCGTCGGGAAATCCCGCAGCTCGCCGTCGAACATGAGCACGCCCTTCTTGTAGACCTGCTCGATATGGAAACTGTGGAAATTGTCGATCACCACAAAATCGCCCAGATAGCCCGGAGCGATGGCGCCGCGGTTGTTCAGCAGGAAATACCGGGCAGCGTTCTGGCAGGCCACCCGAATGGTGGTGATCGGGTCTGCGCCCAGCGCGATGGCCCGCTTCACGATGTAGTCGATATGTCCCTTCTCCAGCAGATCGTTGGGGTGCTTGTCATCGGTGCAGAACATGCAGCGATCCGCATACTGGCTGCACAGCAGCGGCACCAGCGCGTCCAGATTCCGGGCCGCCGTGCCCTCGCGGATCATGATGAACTGGCCTCTCTGGAGCTTTTCAATGGCCTCGGCCAGCGTGGCACACTCGTGATCGGAGTAGACGCCGGCAGCCACGTAAGCGTTGAGGTCGTTTCCCGAAAGGCCCGGCGCGTGGCCGTCGATCTTCTTGTGATGCGCCTGAGCGGCGACGATCTTCTCCACCACGGACTCGTCGCCGTTGAGAATGCCGACAAAGTTCATCATCTCCGCCAGCCCCTGTACGCGCGGATGATCGTAGAAGGAGTCAATGGCGCGATAATCCAGATTCGCGCCGGACTCGTCCAGCGGGGTGGCCGGCACGCAGGAGGACAGCATGAACCGCACATCCACCGGCAGGCCCTCGGTGGCCTCCAGCATATACTCGATGCCGTCGGTTCCCATGACGTTGGCGATCTCGTGGGGGTCTGTAACGACGGTGGTGGTGCCGTGGGGCAGCACAGCCTTCACAAACTCCTTGGGGCTGACCAGAGAGCTCTCCAGATGGATATGGGCGTCCAGAAAGCCGGGAAGCACCAGCTTGCCGGTCATATCCGTCTCCTGTCTGCCGTGATACTTGCCCATACCGACGATCAGGCCCTCTGTCACCGCGATGTCGCCCGTACAGAGTTCATTGGAAAACACATTTACGTAGGTGGCATTCTTCAGCACCAGATCCGCAGGCTCCCGCCCGGATGCCGCGGCGATGATGCGCTGCTTCTTCAGCAGCTTACGGTTGATTTTGCCGGCATAGCTCTCTGTCATAGTACCACTCCTTCTTTTACTTCGCTTGTTATTAGAAAAATTTATTTCAGATATAACTTGACTTTATGTCTTTGTTAGACGCCAGTATACACGCATTTTTGCCGTCTGTCCACCCCTGAAACCGGGAAGAAAAAATTTTTTTCTGTTGCAGCGGCCATATGGCAAAATGGGCGTATCCGGTATATGATGAGAGGGTATCCAAAGCTCCCATTTGGAATGACAAAAGAAGGAGGTCCCCCGCATGAACGCAAAAGCATATGACAAGCTGGATTATACTCTGGCACTGCTGGGCACCGCGGCCAACGGAAAAAATCAGGGCTGCATCATCAACTCCCTGCATCAGGTTACTTCCTCCTACCCGCCCCGGTTTACCGTCACCCTGAGTAAGAGTCACGAGACCGCCAAGGCGCTGGAGACCGCAGGCAGCTTCGCTGTCACGCTGCTGGCCGCCGACTGCCCCGACGACCTCATCAACGATTTTGGCTACAAGTCGGGCCGCGTGGGCGACAAATTCGCCAAATACGACGTGCAGACGGACGAGGCCGGCAATCCCTATCTGAAGGAGCACATGGCCGCCCGCATTTCTTGCAAGGTGGTGGACCGGCTGGAAATCGGCAGCTATATCCTCTACGTGGCCGAGGCCACGGGATCCGAGATTCTGAGCAGCAGCCCTGTGCTGACCCTGAACGCCTTCACCCAGCGCGGGAAGCCTACGCCCACCAACGCCACCGTCTACCGCACCGTGGAGATCAACGGCTATCGCTGCCCCGTCTGCGGCTATGTGTATGAGGGCGAGAACCCGCCTCCGGCGGACTATCGCTGCCCCATCTGCAACGAACCCGGCAGTTCTTTCATCAAAATTGAGAAATGAAACGGCAAGGCGGCCTGCACCGGTTCGGTGCAGGCCGCCTGTTTGCGTCTTTTATTCCCTGACGGTGCCATCCTCGTTGAAGGTGGGCAGCTTCTCCAAAAATCTGATGTCGTCCCGCTTGGCGGCGTCGCCCTCAGCCAGAACGGCGATCCGTCCGGCAACCGTGCCGCCGGCAGCCTCCACCAGCGCCTCCATGGCGTGAAGGGATCCGCCGGTGGAAATCACATCGTCCATCAGCAGAATCCGCTTGCCGCGGATCAGGTCGGCGTCGTCCCGGCCCAGATAGAGCTTCTGGACGCCCAGCGTGGTGATGGAGCGATCCTCCACATGGATGGGATCAGGCATATAGACCTTGGGGCCCTTCCGCGCGATGAAATACTTCTTTGCGCCGGACTGACGGGCCATCTCATGAATCAGCGGAATGCTCTTTGCCTCTGCCGTAAGCATGTAGTCATAGCTGTCGGCGGGGACCAGCTTCAGCAGCTCGCGGCCGCAGGCCTCCGTGATCTCAGCGTCGCCAAAGCAAATGAACGCGCCGATATAGAGATCGTCCGTGACCTTGCAGATGGGCAGCTCGCGCTTCAGCCCCGCAATCACGATAGGATAGGTATGCATGTATGTTGCCTCCCATGGCTTTTCAGCCGAATATGTCATGCCAAACAGCACGAAATTATTATACGTGTTTCACCGGGAATGTCAATAAGACAGAACTTCGCATCTGTCCAAATCCGGGGTTTTTGAGGATATTTCCGGGGTTTTTTGCACTCAGGCGAATACCAGCTGCACCAGCAGCATATAGACCGCCGTGCCGCCGGCGATGCTCAGCAGCACGTTTCCCCGCCAGCGGTGCAGAACAGCCACCGCCGCAATGGCCAGCGCCTCGGGGATGCCGTGGGAGCTGCCCGTCAGCGACACGTTCCGCAGGCAGTAGACCACCAGCAGGCCCATCACCGCCGGAGGCAGCGCCTTCCCCAGATACGTCACCGCGGCAGGCGGACGGCGGTTTCCGGAAAACAGCAGGAAAGGCAGCCACCGGGTCAGCTGCGCGCCGGCGGCAACTGCCAAAATTATCAAAAGTGTCTGTACAGGCGTCAGGTACACAGGCGGTTCCTCCCTCCCAGCAAAATGACGGCGATGAGCACCATGGCCGGAATGACCAGCCTGTCCGGGCCGAACACCAGCAGAGAGACCACGGTGGCGCCGATCCCGATGACCCCGGCGGGGCGGTTCTCCGGCTTCTTCCACTGCTCCAGAAACAGCACCACAAACAGGGCGGTCAGCGCAAAATCCATGCCGGCGGTGTTGAAGGTGATGAAGCCGCCCAGCAGTCCGCCCAGCGCCGTGGCCCCCACCCAGTAAAGGTAGTCCAGCAGCGACACCCAGAAGCGGAACGCCGTGGGGTCCACCCCCTCCGGCGGCTCCTCCGTGGAAACGATGGAGAAGGTCTCGTCGCACAGAACGTAGACGAGAAAGGGGCGGAGTTTCCCCGCTCCGCGATACTCCTCCAGCATGGACAGTCCGTAAAAAAGATGGCGGGCATTGACCATAAAGGAGAGAAAAAACGCCTGCAGCGGATCAAATGCCGCGGTCAGCAGCGTGATGGCCACGTACTGCATACTGCCGCAGAAGCCCACGGCGCTCATCAGGATGGACCACTGGGGCCCGTAGCCCTTGGAGTCCATCAGGATACCGTAGGCAATGCCCAGACAGGCGAAGCCCGTCAGTACCGGGATGGTGGCGGGAAATGCCGCGCGCAGCGCCGCGCTGCGGGCGGCTGCCCGCACTTTTTCGGTCATAATGTCCCCTCTCCGCATGAAAGTGCCGGCAGGCAGCGGACTCTCCCGCGCCGGCCGGCAGTCTCTCACGCCTCCTGCCGGGCAGCCTGACGCCTGTCCAGCTTCCGGTTCCGGAAGTAGAGACACACATCGGCTCCCACCATGCAGAAATTCAGCAGATACAGCCAGAATACAAAATCGTAATGCACGTACACCTTGTTGACCATGCCGCAGATATACCCCACCTCGATAATCAGCAGAAACGCAAGGCTTTTTCCAGTGGTGGAACGGGTCTTCCAGGATTTATAGATGTTCATCGGCCACGAAAGGCCGAAGCAGATGAGCATCAGCGCCTCAAATATGCTCAATGCAATGCCTTCTATCTGTCAGTTTTTCCCCGAACGGAGCGGCTGGGCTCACATTTTCTCCGGCGCGTCCACGCCGATGAGCGCCAGACCGTTCTTCAGAACCTCGCGGGTGCAGTCCGCCAGCTTCAGCCGGGCCGCCGCCAGGGACGGCTCCTCGCCCTTGATGCGGCAGACGGTGTAAAAGCGGTGGAAACAGCCGGCCAGCTCCACCAGATACCGGTTGATGTGGCTGGGGTCGTAATCCCGCGCGGCCAGCCGCAGCTCCTCGTCGTACTGGGAGAGCTGCTTAATGAGCGCAGCCTCCGTCTCGCCGGGCAGCAAATCCGGGTCGACGTCCGCCATGGCCGGAACGCGCACGCCCTCGGCCTCCATGGCACGCAGCAGCGAACAGATGCGGGCGTGGGCATACTCCACATAATAGATGGGGTTTTCACTGTCCTCCCGCACGGCCAGGCCCAGATCAAATTCCATCTGGGTGTCGGGCTTGGAGTTGAAGAACCAGCGGGCCGCGTCCACCGGCACCTCGTCCAGCAGATCGTGGAGGGAGATGGCCTTGCCGGTGCGCTTGCTCATGCGCACCACCTCGCCGTCCCGCAGCAGCTTCACCAGCTGCATCAGCACAATGTCCAGCCGCTCGGAGCCATTGAGCCCCAGCGCGTCCAGCGCGCCCTTCAGCCGGGCCACATGGCCGTGGTGATCGGCGCCCCAGATGTTGATGACCCGGTCAAAGCCCCGAACCTCAAACTTGTTGCGGTGATAGGCAATGTCCGCCGCGAAATAGGTGTAGAAGCCGTTGGCGCGGCAGAGCACGTCGTCCTTCAGATCCAGCTTCTCGATCTCCTTGTCCGTCTTGCCGGCCTTGCGGTAAACGGCAGTCAGGATCTCGGCGGTTTTCAGCCAGAGGGCTCCGTCCTTCTCATACGTCCAGCCCAGCTCCGTCAGCTTGTCCGCCGTCTCCTTCACAAAGCCGCTCTCATGGAGGGTGGACTCAAAAAACCAGTTGTCGTAGTGAATCTTATACCGCTCCAGATCCGCCTTCATGGCCGGGAGATTCACGCTGAGGCCGAACTGCGCCAGCGTGTCCCGCCGGGTCTGCACGTCCGCGTTCAGCAGCTCGTCGCCGTGCTGGTCGTGATACAGCCTGGCCAGGTCCCGGATGTCCTCGCCCTGATAGCCGTCCTCGGGGAAAGCGACGGCGTCCTCGCCCTGAATCAGCTGGAGGTAGCGGGCCTCAATGGACTGGGCGAATTTGTCGATCTGATGGCCGGCGTCATTTACATAAAACTCGCGGGTCACGTCCGCGCCGCAGGCCGCCAGCACGGAGGCCAGCGTGTCACCCAGCACGCCGCCCCGCGCGTTGCCCATGTGCATGGGGCCCGTGGGGTTGGCGGAAACGAATTCCACCATGATCTTCTGACCCTTCAGGTGATCGGAGGTGCCGTAGGCCGCGCCCTCGCTCTCCACCGCGGACATGACGTCCCGGTACCAGCTGCGGGCAAGCCGGAAGTTCAGAAAACCGGGGCCGGCAATCTCGGCGGAAACAAAATAGCTCCCGTCCAGTTCCAGATATTCCAGCACCGTCTGCGCGATGTTCCGGGGCGGCAGCTTCAGCGCCTTGGAGCAGGCCAGCGCAAAGGTGGTGGTGAAATCGCCGTTGCGGGGGTCCTTGGGAATCTCCACCGGCACCTGCTGTGCCTCCGCCTGCGGCAGCTTTCCGGCCGCGGCAGCCGCGCGATAGGCAGCCAGCGTCAGTTCCGACGCCTGATCTTTCGCTCTTTGTATCATATGGATCATAGCTTGTATCTCCCTTTTCTTTGGTCGGGCGCCGTCACGGCGCCGAAATCTCGTCAGGACTTCTCTCTCACGCGGATTTTAAAGGTATTCTTTCCCGTAACGGTGTGCTCCACCGCGATGGAATAGCGAATCTCCAGCAGTCCGCCCCGCTCTGTCATGGAGTGGCGCAGGCGGCTGGTCTGGATGTCCACAGTCAGCTCGCCGAAGGGCGTCTCGTAGAGCGAGGTGTGCTGCCGCCCCTCCTCAAACACCATCTGGGAATTGACCTTTCCGGAGCGGGTCAGCAGCACCTGCCCCCCGCGAATTTCGAAGGTGGTCGTGGTCCCCTCCATGCCGGTGAGCTCGCTCTCCTGATAGGACAGCAGAAACCCCTGGGGCGTAACGGACAGCGTTCCTTCGGTCATCAGCTCCGTGGCGTCGGGGTCCACACCGTCAAAGTATTGTTCCCCTTTTACGGAGAGAATGACCGGCTTTCCGCCGGCAAGTTCAATATTGCTCAATATCAATCCTCCGCGCCGCATGGCGCAGGTCCTCCTGCAGAAACAGGGAGGCGATCCGTTCAAAATCCTCCACCCGGTCGCTGACATAGTAGTCCGCGTCTCCCTGCCGGTTTTCATCCGCCCGCAGCTCCCGCGCCTTCAGCATCCGTTTCAGTTCAAAGGCGGACTCCTCGCCGGCGGAAACCAGCGTCACGTCCGGCCCCATCACGCCGCCGATCACCTCGGTCAGCAGCGGATAGTGGGTGCAGCCCATAATCAGCGTATCGATGCCGGTATCCCGCATGGGCTCCAGATACTCCCGGGCCACCGTCTCGATGACCACGTCGCCGGGGTGAATGCGTCCGTTCTCCACCAGCGGGACAAACAGCGGACAGGAGCGGGTCGTCACCTGAATGTCGGGGTCCAGCGCGGCAATGGCGGCCTCATAGGCGCCGGAGCGAACGGAGGCCAGCGTGGCGATGAGTCCCACCTTCCTGTTGCGGGTCATGGCCGCCGCCCGGCGGCAGGTGGGGTCCACCACGCCGATGATGGGCAGGTCGTTTTCCGCCTGCAGGGTGGTCAGCGCGGTGGTGGAGACGGTGCCGCAGGCAATCACGATGGCCTTCAGATCAAAGCTGCGCAGGAAACGCACATCCTGCCGGGCATATTTCAACAGGGTCTCTCTGGATCGGCCGCCATAGGGCACCCGAGCCGTATCCCCGAAGTAAATCAAATTTTCCTCCGGCAAAATCTGCCGGAGCGAACGGACGGCGGTGAGGCCGCCCAGTCCGGAGTCAAATACGCCGATGGGTCGGTTATCCATTCCAAAGATCCTTTCCGAACTTTCTGAGCGCCTCTTTTGCACTCGGATAAATATTATACTATGAGTTTTCTCCCCCTGCAAGTCAGATTTTCCCCTTTTCGCCTTCTTTTTTGGGTGGATTTTCGGAAGCAGGTTTGCTATAATGGGTGCGCAATCATGGAGTGAACGGAACGGAGGTGTTTTGTCCATGAAGATCGAACTGACCGACCAGCAGTACCGCTATCTGCTGGATCTGGTGTACATAGGAAACTGGGTGCTCAATTCCACGCGGGAGAACGACCGCATCCGGGAATACGACGACGTGGAGAGCCTGGTCTTCTCCCACTGTCCCCGGCAGGGCATGAAAAATCTGGTGGAGAAGCTCGACGGAGAACTGATCCCTTCCCGCGCATTCGCCGACGGGGGCATCCACGAGGCCATTGAGGACTATGAGGATGTAACCTTTTACGAAATTCTGGCTGAGGAGCTGGCCCTGCGGGACATGGACGGCGAACCTCTCACCCATGAGAACTACGATCAGCTGATGTCCCGCATCGACGCTTATCTGGATGAGTTCGACGCCCACGGCACCGATCACGTCTCTGTGGACATGGAAGATTCCAACTGACCGGCAGCCCCCATTACAAACGAAAAGAGAGGATACCGACATGACTGAAAAATCAAATGTGTACTTCACGGATTTTCGAACCGAGTTTCCGGAAAATCTGCAGCAGAAGCTGACCCGCCTTCTGAAAACCGCGGGCATGGACACCATCGACTTTGACGGCAAGTACGCCGCCATCAAGATGCACTTCGGCGAGCCGGGAAATCTGGCGTATCTGCGTCCCAACTGGGCCAAGACCGTGGCGGACTTCATCCGCGAGCGGGGCGGCAAGCCCTTCCTCACCGACTGCAACACCCTGTACGTCGGCGGGCGGAAAAACGCGCTGGACCATCTGGATTCCGCAAATCTCAACGGCTTTCTCCCCGCCACCACCGGCTGCCAGATTCTCATTGCGGACGGTCTGAAGGGCAGCGATGAGGCGGTGGTGCCCGTGGAGGGCGGCGAGTACGTGAAGGAGGCCAAGATCGGCCGGGCCATTATGGACGCCGACGTGTTCATTTCCCTGACCCACTTCAAGGGCCACGAATCCACCGGCTTCGGCGGCTGCCTGAAAAACATCGGCATGGGCTGCGGCTCCCGCGCCGGCAAGATGGAGCAGCACAGCGCCAGCAAGCCCGCCGTTGACACGGAAACGTGCGTGGGCTGCGGAACCTGCGAGAGATGGTGCGCGCACGACGCCATCCACGTCGGCCCCGAGGGAAAGGCCTCCGTGGACCAGAGCAAATGCGTCGGCTGCGGACGCTGCCTGACCCACTGCCCCACCGATGCCGTTTACGCCCTGCAGGACGCGCCCAACGACATTCTGAACTGCAAGATTGCGGAGTACACCAAGGCCGTGGTGGCAGGGCGCCCCTGCTTCCACATCTCTCTGGTGTGCGACGTGTCCCCCTACTGCGACTGCTACGCGTTCAACGACGCTCCCATCATACCCAACGTGGGTATGTTCGCCTCCTTCGACCCCATCGCGCTGGATCAGGCCTGCGCCGATGCCGTGAACGCCCAGTCCCCCCTGCCCAACGCCGCCCTCGCGGATCTCCACGACTGCGGCCACAGCCATGAGGACTTTTTCCACCATATGTTCCCGGAGACCAACTGGGAGGTGGCTCTCGACCACGGCGCAAAGCTGGGTCTGGGCACCCGCGCATACAAACTGATTACCATCTGATTGAAAACGCACACCGGCTCTCCGGCGAAACGGAGGGCCGGATGTTTTTATGCGGGCCGGTCCCGCCGCGTTTCATTCTGCAAGGAGGACCCCATGGCAGACTTTGATCTGGAATCCTATCTGGCCGACGGCGCCAAAAACGTGACCGCAGGCATTCTGCGGGCCTCTCTCAGCAATCCGCGGGAAAGCGCGTACATGGCCCGCTGCGCCGCGGCCCAGCGGGCCGCCGCCAGTCGGCGGCAGCAGTCCGCAGCGGCCGGGCGCCACGTTCCGCCCTTTCTCATCGCCAGCATCACCACCCGGTGCAACCTGCACTGCGCCGGCTGCTATGCCCGCGCCAATCACAGCTGCCGCGACGATGAGGCCGCTCCCGGCCTTCTCTCCGGCGAACAATGGGGAGAGTTGTTCCGTCAGGCCGCGGAGCTGGGCATCAGCTTTATACTGCTGGCAGGCGGCGAGCCTTTCCTGCGCAGAGATGTGCTGGAGGCCGCGGCCCGGCGGACGGAGATCCTCTTTCCGATCTTCACCAACGGCACCCTGCTGGGGCCGGAGGACCTGAACCTGCTGGATCGGCGCCGGAATCTGGTGCCGGTTCTCAGCATTGAGGGCGGGCAGTCAACCACCGACGCCCGCCGGGGAGCCGGCGTCTACGAGCGGCTGCGCGCCTCCATGGAGAATCTGCGGAATCGGGGGCTGCTGTTCGGCGCCTCCGTCACTGTCACCCGCGAAAATCTGGAGGAGGTTCTGTCGGACGTGTTTCTGGATGCGCTTTTTCAGGCCGGCTGCCGCGGGGTGATCTATGTGGAATACGTTCCCATCGACGGCCTCACCGCCCGTCTGGCGCCGGGCGACGCGGAGCGCGTCCGGTGCCGGGCGCTGCTGGATGAGGCCAGAGTGCGCCGTCCGGAAATGCTGCTGGTCTCCTTTCCCGGCGACGAGCGGGGCTCCGGCGGCTGTCTGGCGGCCGGACGGGGCTTCTTCCACATCAATGCCTTCGGCGGAGCGGAGCCCTGCCCCTTCTCCCCCTATTCGGACATCAACGCGGCCGATACCTCGCTGGCGGAGGCGCTGGACTCTCCCCTGTTTCTCCGGCTGCGGGAGGAGGGCGAGCTGACCCGCCCCCACGACGGCGGCTGCGCCCTTTTCGAGCAGGAATCACTGGTCCGCGCCCTTCTCTCCCGCTCCTGAACAGAGACGACGCCCCGCGGCAATCGCCGCGGGGCGTCTCGGGCCGTCGGGCAGCCCTTCTCGGTCTGCTTGTCCGATGCAGCGGATCAGCCGCGCTTTTCGCGCAGCCTGATCTCACGCACCAGCGTCCTGTACAGTGCGCCGGGCTCCACCGGCTTGGCCAGATGGGCGTTCATGCCGGCTCTTTTCCACATCGTCTGCAAAAGCGTTGGCCGTCATGGCGATGATGGGAATGGTCCCGGCCTCCGCATGGCCGCTGGCGCGAATGGCGCGGGCGGCCTCCAGTCCGCCCGGACAGGCTCCGCAGGTCCTCCGCCGCCTCCGCGGGAGGTTCCGGAACCTGCTGCAGCGCAGCCGTACCGTGACCAGTGTGCCCTTCCCCAAGGTGCTTTTCAGCGCAATGCTGCCGCCCATCATCTCCACCGGATTCCGCGCGATGGACAGCCCCAGCCCGGTGCCCTCGGCATCGTAGGTATTGGCGGCATGCTCCTGTGCGAAGGATTCAAAGGCCTGCGCCGGAAACTCCGGGCTCATGCCGCTGTCCTGAATGTCGAAGCGGAACAGGCCGCAGTCTGCTTCAGCGGCAGCGCCGCAGAACCTCACACGTAAACGTCCAGACCCTCTGCACGGAGGAAATGCTCATCCGCTCCCGCGGCGTATGGATCTCCATCAGGTCCGGCCCGATGGAGACGCAGTCCAGTCCCGGCAGAGCGCCGCAGAACAGGCCGCACTCCACCCCCGCGTGGATCGCCTCCAGCTTGGGAGCACGTCCGTACTGTCCGGTGAACACCTCCGCCATCAGGTCCCTCAGCGCAGAGTCCCGGCGGTACGGCCAGCCGGGATAATCGCCGGATCGCTCCGTGGAGCCGCCCAGCCGCTCCATCATGCAGTCCAGCCGATCCAGCAGCATCCGTTTCCGGCTCTCCACACTGCTGCGGACGCAGAACACGGCGCGAAGCGCGTCCCGCTCCGTCTTCAGTATTCCCAGATTCAGCGACGTCTCCACCAGTCCCGGCAGGTCGGCGCTCATCGCCTGCACACCGTTGGGCAGACAGGTCAGCATACAGACCGCGTTTCGACCGGCGGTCTCCGTCATGGGCAGTTCCCCGGCCTCGCAGGTCTCCCCGCGGACAAACAGTGCGGGGTCCGCCGCGGCGTACTCCGCCGCCAGCACCGTGCCCATGCGCTCCGCCGCGGCCAGCGCGGCGTCAGAATCCGCCGCAATCACCACCGCCGCCGTCTCCCGCGGGATGGCATTGTCCTTCTTGCCCCCGGAGACCGACACGATCCGCAGCGGGGTGGCCTGCTCCATGGCCCGGAGCACCCGGCCCATCAGCATATTGGAATTGCCCCGGCCCTTGTTGATCTCCCCTCCGGAGTGGCCGCCGGTCAGGCCGCTCACCGTCACGCGCAGGGCCGTCCCCGCGAAGGGCTCCCGCGTCAGCGGCAGCACGCAGGTGCACACGCATCCGCCGGCGCAGCTGACGATGAAGATTCCCTCGTCCTCGGAGTCCAGGTTCAGCATCCGCCGGCTGGTCAGGCCGGACATATCCAGCGCCGCGGCGCCCAGCATCCCGACCTCCTCGTCGCTGGTAAAGACAGCCTCCAGACGGGGGTGGGGCAGATCGTCCGCCTCCAGAATGGCCAGCACCATCGCCACGGCGATGCCGTCGTCCGCTCCCAGCGTAGTGCCCCGGGCGCCGACCAGATCGCCGTCCCGGAACAGCTCCAGACCCTGCCGCTCCATATCCAGCCCGCAGCCGGGCTCCTTTTCGCAGACCATGTCCAGATGTCCCTGGAGCATAACGGAGTCGGCCGCCTCATAGCCCGGCGTGGCCGGGCAGACAATCACCACGTTGTTGGCCGCGTCCCGCCGACATTCCAGCCCCCGCGCACGGGCAAAATCTTCGCAGTAGCCCGCCGCGGCCGCGGTGCTGCCGGAGCCCCGCGGAATGGCGGACAGCTCCTCAAAATAGTGAAAAACCCTCTCGGGCTGAAGATCCTGAAAAATGCTCATGCTTTTCTGATTCCTTTCTCGTTGACTTCTATTTCCCATAAACGCCAATTATATAGTATACCGTCTCATTCTTTGCGGCACAAGCGTGTTTTTTCCATTTTTGTGGATTTTTCCGCAAATCAGGGCAGTGCGCCGTCTGCCGCGCATAAAATAAACGCATCGGGAGGAATTTTCATGGAACTGGTTCTGTTCATACGCGGCCGGGAGAGCAGTTTTCCCCGCTACACCGCCGCTCTGCGGCGCTGCGGCTGCACGCCCCGTTTCTCTCTCCGTCCGGAGGACGCAGCGGGGTGCGCCGGACTTCTGCTGCCGGGAGGCGGCGATGTGGACCCACATCGGTACGGGCAGGTGCCCGCGGGCTCCGCGCCGCCGGACCCTCTCCGGGACGACGCGGAACTGGGGCTGGCCCGCCGCTTTCTGGCGGAGAAGCTGCCGGTGCTGGGCATCTGCCGGGGGCTGCAGGTTCTGAACGTGGCTCTGGGCGGCTCGCTGATTCAGGACCTGCCCGGCCACGCCCAGCTGAACGGCGCCGACCGCGTGCATCCGGTCCGGGCCGAGCCGGGCAGCCTGATGGACCGTCTGTACGGCCCGCGCTTTCTCGTCAACAGCGCCCACCATCAGGCGGCGGACGCTCTCGGAAACGGGCTGCGGGCAACGCTCCGGGCGGAGGACGGGATTGTGGAAGCGCTGGAGCATGAGTCGCTGCCCGTGCTCGGCGTCCAGTGGCACCCGGAGCGGATGCCCGCTGAGGCGGGCACCGACGGCCTGCCGGTGTTTGAAACTCTCCGCTCCCTGTGCGCGGAAAGCGGCCGCGTTCTGACGCAGGACTCCGCCGGATAATCGCCCCGCCCGCCGCGCATACTATGCCAAACGGCGGGGAGGCAGGGTATGGAGGAAAAACTCTCGATCAGCTATCAGGAAAATGTACGGCGGATGAACGAACTGCTGGGCGTTCCCAGAAGCTGCGACATGGTGTCGCGGGACTTTTGCATCGGCGGGCGGAAGGGACGCATCTGGGTGGTGGACGGCTACGGACGGGACGCCATTCTGGAGCGGATGGGCTCCTTCTGGCTGGGCCTGCGGCCTCAGGATGTGGAAACGCTGTCCCGGATGGAGGACTTTGCCGCCCGCTTCGTCACCTTTTCCGAAACCGCCGTCACCGACGACACGGAGACCATCGTCACCTCCGTGCTGCTGGGCAAGACGCTGCTGCTGATGGAGGGCATTCAGGGCGGCGCGCTGATGGACGCCAAAACCTATCCCTCCCGCGGGGTGGCGGAGCCCGCCGACGGGCGGGTGCTGCGAGGCTCCCACGACGGTTTCGTGGAGGCGGTCATTCCCAACATGGCCCTGCTGCGCCGGCGCATCCGGGATCCCCGTCTGACCATGGAGGGTCACAAGGTGGGCACACGCTCCAAAAACGACCTGGTCCTCTGCTATCTGGAGGACCGGGTGGATCGGGCATATCTGACCCAGCTCCGGGAAAAGCTGACGCACATCCGTGTCCGCTCCCTCTCCATGGCGCAGGAGAGCGTGGCGGAGGCCATCCGCCCCAGTCAGTGGTACAATCCGTTCCCCAAAATCCGGTACACGGAGCGGCCCGACACGGCGGCGGCCACGGTGATGGAGGGCGGCATCGTCCTGATGGTGGATAATTCCCCTGCCGTCATGCTGCTGCCCACCAATTTCTTCGACTTTGCGCAGGAGTCCAACGACTTCTATTTTCCGCCGCTGGTGGGCAGCTATCTGCGGCTGCTGCGGCTGGCGGTGTTTCTGCTCTCCCTGTTCATCACGCCGCTGTGGTATCTGCTGCTTCGGGACCCGGCCTCCGTTCCCCCGGCGCTGGATTTTCTGGCCGTGTCCTCCGAGGCGGCGCTGCCGCTGCTGTGGCAGCTGCTGACTGTGGAATTTCTGATCGACGTACTGAAGCTGGCCTCTCTCAACACGCCCGACGCCCTGTCCAGCTCCTTCTCCATGCTGGGGGCTCTGATTCTGGGCGACTTTGCCGTGCAGGCCGGCTGGCTCAGTCCGGAGGTGCTGGTCTACATGGCCTTTGTCTCCGTGGCGGGCTTCGCCCAGCCGGGCTACGAGCTGGGGTACGCCTTCAAGCTGCTGCGGGTGCTGCTTTTGCTGCTGTCCGCCGCCCTGGGAGTCTGGGGCTTTGCCGCCGGCTGCGGCGGAATCCTGCTCCTGCTGATTACCTGCCGCCCCGTCGCCGGCCGGGGGTATCTCTATCCCCTGATCCCCTTCGACGGGCGGGCCCTGCGGCGGCTGCTGTTCCGGGAGCCCATCAGCCGGGACAACACCTGAACATACTGCCCAAGATACGGTGCTTGTCAGCCATGAGGATTTGTGCTATTCTGTCCGTATATCCGGGGCCGGGGCCCCGGTCTCCCAATGCCATCTTGCATCGAGGTGATGGGCACGGACCTTGCATCCAAATCGCTCTTCCTGCTGGATATGGACGGCACCCTGTATCTGGACGACCGGCTCTTTCCCGGAACGCGGGAGTTCCTGCGGTACGTCCGGGCCTCCGGCGGCAGCTATCTCTATCTGACCAACAACTCCTCCCGCGGGGCGGACGCCTATGTGGAAAAGATGAACCGGCTGGGCATTCCCGCGGAAAAGGAGGACTTTCTCACCTCCGTGGATGCCGCCATCCGGCACCTGCGCCGGAACAAAACTGAGCGCGACGCCTATTATGTCTGCGGCACCGCCTCTCTGAAGGCGCAGCTGCGGGAGGCGGGCTTCCGGCTCTGCGAGACGCCGGAGCCGCAGGTGACGACGCTGCTGTGCGGCTTCGACACGGAGCTCACCTTTCAGAAGCTGGAGGACGCCTGTATTCTTCTGAACCGAGGCGTCGATTTTCTGGCCACCAATCCCGACTGGGTGTGCCCCACCTGGTACGGCTACGTTCCCGACTGCGGCAGCGTCTGTGAGATGCTGACCCGCGCCACGGGCCGCAGGCCCACGGTCATCGGAAAGCCCCAGCCGGACATGGTCTTTCTCGCCATGGAGCGCACGGGCCGCTCTCCCGCCGAAACGCTGGTGATCGGGGATCGCATCTATACCGACATTGCCTGCGGGCGGAACGCCGGGGTGGACGCCGCGCTGGTGCTGTCCGGGGAGTCCACCATGGAAACCGTCGAACAGTCCGCCATCAAACCCACTGCCGTTTTTCAGGATATTGCCCAGCTTCTGCAGGAGCTGGAACGCGCCAGGGGAGGCTGCGCTTTATGAAGCTGAACGTCCGACGCACCGTACTCGTGGGATTCGCTTTCCTCTCCATCTGCTCATTCTGGCAGATGTACAACAGCGTGATCCCCCTGATTCTCACCAATACCTTCCACCTGAGCGAAACGCTCTCCGGCGTCATCATGGCGGCGGACAACGTGGTGGCGCTGTTTTTGCTGCCCCTGTTCGGAGCCCTCTCCGACCGGTGCCGCTCTCCCCTGGGGCGGAGACGTCCCTTTATTCTGTGCGGCACCGCGGCTGCGGTGGTTTTGATGCTGTTTCTGCCTCTGCTGGACGACAGCTATGCCGCCGCGCCCTCCGGCTGGAAGCTGACGCTGTTCATCTGTGTGCTGGGCTGCCTGCTGGTGGCCATGGGCACCTACCGTTCCCCCGCCGTGGCGCTGATGCCGGATGTGACGCCCAAGCCCCTGCGCTCGCAGGGCAACGCCATCATCAACCTGATGGGCGCTGTGGGCGGCATCCTCTACCTGCTCATCGCCGCGCGGCTCTATCCCGCGAAGGAGCTGAACGCTGCCGTCCACACGGACTACTTCCGGTTGTTCGCCATCGTCGCGATCATCATGGTAATCGCCGTGGCGGTGGTCATGCTGACCATTCACGAGCGCAAAATCGATGAGGAGATGCGCGGCTGGGAGGCGGATCATCCCGAGGAAAATCTGGCGGTGGACGACGGCAGCGGCAATGAAACGCTGCCTCCTGCCGTCCGGCGGAGCATGCTGTTTCTGCTTGTTTCCATCTCCCTCTGGTTCGTGGGCTACAATGCCATCGAGACGTGGTTCACCACCTATGCCAATCACGTCTGGGGCATGAGTCTGGGCGGCGCGTCGGTATGCCTGACGGTGGCCACCGCAGGCGCCATCGTCTCCTACATCCCCGTGGGCTGGGCCGCCGCGCGTTTCGGGCGGAAGCGGACCATTCTGTTCGGCGTGGGCCTGCTGGCCGGCTGCTTCTTCCTGCTGTTTCTCTATACGCTGGCGTGGGATCACTTCTCGCCGGCCCTGTACGTCCTGTTCGCGGCCGTGGGACTGGCATGGGCCGCCATCAACGTCAACTCCCTGCCCATGGTGGTGGAGATGTGCCGCGGGTCCGACGTGGGCAAATTCACCGGCTACTACTATACCTTTTCCATGGCCGCGCAGACCATCACGCCCATCGCCGCGGGCGCGCTGCTCCGCCATATCGGCTACGTCACGCTGTTCCCCTACGCCGCCGCCTTTGTGATGGCCAGCTTCTGGACCATGCTGTTCGTCAGACACGGAGACAGCAAGGCCCCCCGCAGGCGCGGACTGGAACACTTCGATGTGGACGGCTGACGGAGCCGCGGACCTCTGCGCCGCCTGAAGGCACAGGGCTTCGATCCCCGCTTTGTCCCTGTTCTGGCCGCTTTGATCTTAGGAGGAATCATGCTGTTTTACATTGCGGCAGCCATTGTGCTGCTTTTTCTGCTCTGGTGCGCACTCATCTCCCCCCGCCGAGGACATCCCAAGTGGATGCTGCTGCGGCAGTACCGATACGCCCACCGCGGCTTTCACGACAAGCCGCGGATTCCCGAAAACTCCCTGCCGGCCTTCCGCCGGGCCGCAGAACGCGGCTTCGGCGCGGAGCTGGATGTACATCTCACCCGGGACGGGCGGCTGGCCGTGATTCACGACTCCTCGCTGAAGCGGGTCTGCGGCGCCGAGGGCACCGCGGAGCAATTCACCGCCGAGCAGCTGCGCAGCCGCTTTCGTCTGGAGGGCACCGACGAGCCCATCCCGTTTCTGGAGGAGGTTCTTCCCATCTTCGAGGGCAGGACGCCTCTGGTGGTGGAGATCAAGCCGGTCAACGGCAACTACGACGAACTGACGGAAAAAACCGTGGCCTGTCTGGATCGGTTTCAGGCGGACTACTGCATTGAGAGCTTCGATCCCCGCGTGCTGCTGTGGCTGAGAAAGCACCGCCCCGACATTGTCCGCGGCCAGCTGGCTCAGAACTTTCTGGCCGCGGCGGAGGGGCTGGGCCTCAAGAACCGGTTCCTGCTGACCAACCTGCTGTACAATCTGCGGACCCGGCCGGATTTTATCTCCTACCGATTCGAGGACCGGAGCGGCTTGTCGCCCCGGCTGATCAGCCGCCTGCTGGGCGGGCAGGAGTTTGACTGGACCATCCGTTCCCGCTCCGATATGGAGCAGGCCGAGCGGGAGAAGCATCTGGTGATTTTTGAGCGTTTTGATCCGAAGGAGGACGCATGAGGCAAAAGAAAAGCAAGCGGGAAAAGAAATGGCTGCAAAAAACCTTTCGCGAGGCGCTGAACATGGAGCTGCGGGAGCACAAAAGCTCCTTCATCGTTTTTACGGTTCTGCGCGCTCTGGTGATTCTCTCCCTGATCCGCCAGTGTTTTCTGGGAAACTACGAGAGCGTGTTCCTCTGCGCCCTGACGCTGGTGCTGCTGTACGTGCCCAGCTGGATTCAGGTCCGCCTGCGCATTGAACTGCCGCCTGCGCTGGAGATCACCGTCCTGTGCTTCATCTTTGCCGCCGAGATTCTGGGCGAACTCAACGCCTTTTATATTGTCATCCCCTTCTGGGACACCATTCTCCATACGCTCAACGGTTTTCTTGCCGCCGCGGTGGGCTTTTCGCTGGTGGTGCTGCTCAACGACAATGAGCGCCTGACCTTCTCCCTCAGCCCCGTCTTTGTGGCGCTGGTCTCCTTCTGCTTCTCCATGACCATCGGAGTGCTGTGGGAGTTTTTCGAGTGCTTTATGGATCAGGTTTTTCACACGGATATGCAGAAGGATACCATCCTTCAGGCCATTTACACCGTGGCGCTGGACCCCACGCACTCCAATAGGGTGGTGGCCGTCACCGGCATCACCGACACAGCCGTCAACGGCCGGAGTCTGGGACTGGGCGGCTATCTGGACGTGGGTCTGCTGGACACCATGAAGGATCTGTTCGTCAACTTCATCGGTGCGGTGGTGTTCGCCTTTACCGGCTACTTCTACGCCCGGAGCAAGGGCCGCAAAAAGACCGCCGCGCAGGACTTTGTCCCCAGCCGCAAGCCGGAGGAAAAGGATTTTCTGAAGCTGGTCCGGGAGGAGACGCCGCAGAATTCGGAGGAGCCTCCCGTATGAGCTTCTTCCGCCGACGCGCAAAAAAGGCATCCATCCCGTTGGGGATGGATGCCTTTTTATGGTCGATTCGCTTCTCAGTCGCCCATGGGAGCGCCGCACTGGGGGCAGAACTTGCTGTCCGACTCGGCGCCGCAGATGGGGCACTTCTTCATGGCGCTCTCCGCGGGAGCGGGAGCGGCCTCGTCCTTCTTGGGCTTGCTGGCCTCAAGACCGGCGATCTTTTCCTTGGAGGCGGACACCGCATCCACAAGGTCCTTGACGGCCTCGGGAATCTCGCCGGTGTACTCGGTCACAAACCACTCGCCGATGGTGCGGTAGTTCTTGTCGATCTCACGCTGCTCGCCGGCAATCGCCACGTTGATCTTTGCCAGTTCGGCGGCGTCCTTTGCCTTTTCGCTGGCAACAGCGGCAACGTCCTTTGCCTTTTTGCTCAGATCATCGAAAAATGCCATATGAATACTCCTTTCGATTATCGGCCCCTCGGCCTGTCCTGCTGAATTTGTGAACTCAGTATACCGCACTTTTTTTGAAAAGGCAACCGAATTTCCGTTTGTTTACAGTTCGTTTTCAAACAGTTGTTGGTTTGTTTTCAATCCATTCGCAGCTGCGGGCCACGGCCCGTTTCCACTGGCGGTAATCCTCCGCGCACAGCCGTTCCTCCCTCCGCGGGTGAAAAACGTGCTGGCTGCGGCGCAATTCGGTCAGCTCCGCCGTATCCCGCCAGAGGCCCACGGCCAGACCGGCCAGCGCCGCCGCGCCGAAGGCGGTGGTCTCCACCTGAACGGGACGGTCCACCGGAATACGCAGCAGATCGGCCTGCGTCTGCATCATGATGTCGCTGACGGACGCGCCGCCGTCCACCCGCAGGGTGGTGATGGGACAGGGGGCGTCCGCCCGCATGGCGTTCATCAGATCCGTCACCTGATAGGCGATGGAATCCAGCACCGCCCGCGCGATATGGGCCCGCGTGCTGCCGCGGGTCAGCCCCACGATGGCCCCCCGCGCGTACATATCCCAGTAGGGGGCGCCCAGCCCCGTGAAGGCCGGAACAATATAGACGCCGCCGCTGTCCGGCACGCTCTCCGCCAGCCGGTCGCACTCCGAGGCGTCGGAGATCATCTGCAGCTCGTCCCGGAGCCACTGGATCGTACTGCCGGCGTTGAACACGCTCCCCTCCAGCGCATAGGTGGTCTCGCCGCCGATGGACCACGCCACCGACGTCACCAGTCCCGCCGCGGAACGCACCGGCGCACCCCCCACGTTCATCAGCGTAAAGCAGCCGGTGCCGTAGGTGTTCTTGGCCTGTCCCGGCGTAAAGCACGCCTGACCGAACAGGGCGGCGGGCTGATCGCCCGCGCTGCCGCAGATGGGAATTCCCGCCAGCTCCTCCAGTCCCGGAAGATTCCGGGCCACCCGCCCGTACTCTCCGCAGGAGGGCACCGGCTCCGGCAGCAGCTCCGCCGGGATATTCAGTGCCCGGCACAGGTCCGGGTCCCACTTGAGCGTCCGGATGTTGAACAGCATGGTGCGGGAGGCGTTGGAGTAGTCCGTCACATGGACCCGTCCTCCGGTCAGCTTCCAGATCAGCCACGAATCCACGGTGCCGGCGTAAAGCTCTCCCCGCTCCGCCCGCTCCCGGATTCCCGGAACATTGTCCAGAATCCACTTGATCTTCGTCCCGGAAAAATACGCGTCGATCAGCAGGCCGGTGCGATCCCGCACCAGCTCCCCCAGCCCGTCGGCCTTCAGCCGGTCGCAGATGCCCGCCGTCCTGCGGCACTGCCAGACGATGGCGTTGTATACCGGCTCGCCGGTGACGCGATCCCACAGGATGGTCGTCTCCCGCTGGTTGGTGATGCCGAGGGCGGCGATGGTCTTGGGGTCGATGTGCGCGGTGTTCACCACCTCGGCCAGCGCGCGCTTCTCCGTCTCCCAGATCTCCATGGGATCGTGCTCCACCCAGCCGGGGCGGGGATAGATCTGATGAAAGGGATACTGAGCGCGGGCCATAATCTCGCCCGCCTGATTGAACAGAATTGCCCGGGAACTGGTGGTCCCCTGATCCAGAGCCACTACGCAGGCGCTCATAAAACTCCCCCTGTCATTTTCATCCGCCCTGTGCTACAATCAGGGCAGAAATCCGACTTTTTCCAAAACAGTATAACATGGGGAGGACTGGTTTTCCATGGTGAAAAATGAGTTTACTTTTTTATCCGCGGACGGCATCACGCCGATCCACGCCGTGGAATGGCTGCCGGAGGGCGGCGTCCGCGCCGTTTTGCAGATTTCTCACGGCGTAGCCGAGTATATCGACCGCTATGAGCCCTTCGCCGCATATCTGACGGCGCACGGCTTCGCGGTGGCGGGCAACGACCACATCGGCCACGGCAAATCCATGGCGCTGGGGGCGGAGCCGCTGTACTTCGGCGGCAAAGGCAGCTGGGACAAGGTGGTGGACGACCTGTACGCTCTCCGGGGCAAGGTCGGACGGGAGTTCCCCGGCGTCCCCTATTTCCTGCTGGGCCACTCCATGGGGTCGTTTCTGGCACGGACGTATCTCATCCGCTATCCGGGTACCGTCAGCGGCGCCGTCATCATGGGCACCGGGCAGATGTCCGGCGCCATGACCGCGGCGGGCCGCCTGATCGCCCGGCGGGAGGCCCGGAAGGTGGGCGTCGATCACTCCAGTCCCGTAGTGGACCGGCTGGCCTTCGGCAGCTACAACAAACCCTTTGCCCCCAACCGCACCGCCTTTGACTGGCTCTCGGTCAACGAGGAGAACGTGGATCGCTATATCGCCGATCCGCTGTGCGGCGGCAATGCATCGGTGGGCCTGTTCCGGGAAATGCTGAACGGGCTGGATCTGATCCGCAGCCCCGGAAATCTGGCGCGGATGAACATGACCACGCCGATCCTGTTCGTCTCCGGCGCCGATGATCCCGTGGGCGGCGCGGGCAAGGGCGTGCAGGCCGCATTCCGCAGCTTCCGCAGAGCCGGCTGCCGGGACGTGTCCATCAAGCTCTATCCCGGCGCACGGCACGAAATTCTCAACGACAACTGCCGGGACGAGGTCATGTCCGACCTGCTGGAATGGCTGAACGCGCGCGTCCCCGCCGGGGAGCCGGCCCGCGTGTAAGCCTCACTTCTCCCGCCGGAGACTGCGGAGGCGCAGGCCCCCCACGTCGTGAGTGAGCGCCAGATAGCGAATGGAGCACACCGCGTCGGCGGTAAAAATCAGCACCGCCGCAAAGGTCAGCGGCGGCGGAATCAGGGGAATCAGCCGCTCCAGCAGCGGCTGGAACAGCCACAGAGCCGCCGCTGTCAGCGCCCCCCATGCCAGCGTGAAGGGCAGGCAGATCCGCCCCTGAAGATTTCCCCGAAGCCCGCTGTAATCCCAGAAGCGGACTGCGAGGAAACGATCACAGGCCCAGTGATAGCCATACTCCACCGCCGTCGTCACCACCGCCCCGCTGAGCAGCACCCACGGGAACCGCCGCCACGGCAGAGGCAGCGCCAGCACCGCCGTCAGGGCCAGCCCGTAAACCGGGCACAGCGGCAGGAGCAGCAGCCCCTTCCGCGTCTGGTTGTCCGCCTGCGTCGCCCGCGCGAACCCCTTTTCCAGCAGATAGCCGCCAAAGCTGTAAAACAGAAACGTCCAGAACCACGCCGCCACCGCCGCGCCCCCTCTCCCCGGTCAGTGTGTCCCGGAGACGGGATTTCATGCAGGGGCCGCGCGGCATGATGAACGGATAAATCGGAGGAACGGATATGGATACCTGGGAAAATCTGAAAAGCGAATGCTTCGCCTGCCGCGGCTGCGCTCTGGCCGACACCCGCACCCATGTGGTTTTTGGTGACGGAGCGGAGGACGCGGAGATTCTGCTGGTGGGCGAGGGGCCCGGCCAGCATGAAGACGAGCAGGGCGTTCCCTTCGTAGGCCGGGCCGGCCAGCTGCTGGACGATATGCTGGAAATGATCGGACTGGACCGCACCAAGGTCTACATCGCCAACATCGTCAAGTGCCGCCCGCCGCAGAACCGCGATCCGCTGAACACCGAGCAGGACGCCTGCATCGGCTGGCTGCGACGCCAGACAGCACTGCTGCAGCCCCGCATGATCGTGTGTCTGGGGCGCATCGCCGCCAAGTCCATCATCCGGGAGGATTTCAAGATCACCTCCGAGCACGGCCAGTGGTTTGAGCGCGGCGGCGTACAGATGACTGCGATCTACCACCCTGCGGCCCTGCTGCGGGACGTCGGCAAGCGCCCGGAAACCTTTGAGGACCTGAAATCCATTCAGGCCAAGGCCCGTGAGCTGTGCCTCCGCACCAAACTGTGACGATCCGGAAAGGGGAGCCGCGCGGCGGCTCCCCTTCGGTTTCGCCCAGTTGTAAACCATATTTATTTTATAAGTTGACATATAGAGAGGAAACGGTTATGATAAGGGACACAGGCCGCCGTTCCCGGCTGCCTCAATTCGCAGTAAAGGAGCGTGCCCCCATGTCTCAAACCGCTGGCGAAACCGTCAGGTCCGGCTGGAAAACGCGGGATCTCGCCTACATCGCGCTGGGCGCCGTGCTGATCGCCGTATGCTCATGGATCTCGATTCCCACAACCATCCCCTTCACCCTTCAGACCTTTGCCATCTTCCTGACGGTGGGCCTTCTGGGCGGCAAACGGGGCTCGCTCTCAGTTTTGGTGTATATTCTGCTGGGTGCCGTCGGCGTTCCCGTTTTCGCAGGTTTCAGCGCCGGCGCAGGCATCCTGCTGGGCTCCACCGGCGGATACATTCTGGGCTTTTTGGGCAGCGCCTTGCTGTATTGGCTGCTGACGGCGCTGTTCGGCAAAAGTCTGCCGGTGCAGGTGCTGGCCATGGTGCTGGGGCTGGCCGTGTGCTATGCCTTCGGCACGGCCTGGTTCATGACGGTCTACGCGCGAACCAGCGGCCCCATCGGCCTGATGGCCGCACTGGGCTGGTGCGTGTTCCCGTTCATCGTGCCCGACCTTGTCAAGATCGCGCTGGCTCTGCTCCTGACCCGGAGGCTGGCTCCCCATGTCGGATGAGCTGTGCCTGAGGCCGCACCACGGGCTGTGCCTGCAGTTTTACGGCGGCAGCGGCTACAGTGAAGAATTCTGCGGCGTTATGTCCGCCGTGGAGGACACGCTGGCCGGAAATCCCACGGTGCGCCTGACGGCAGGAGAGGACGCCCTCTGCCGCGCCTGCCCCAGCCGCTTCTCCCTCTGCTCCGGCGCGGCGGAGTACGACCGCCGGGTTCTGGAACTGTGCGGTCTGGAAACGGGCCATGTTCTGCGCTGGCAGGACTGGAAGGCCCTGCTGCAAAGCAGAATCCTCTCCCCCGGCCTCCTGCGGCAAGTCTGCGGCGACTGCCGCTGGGCATCCCTGTGCGGCAAAACGGAATCATAAAAGGAAAAGACTGCGGCGTTTTGCGCCGCAGTCTTTTTTCACAGCCGTCCCAGATACCGGCGCACCAGCAGTGCCCGAACCACGGAGTTGGACTGGTTTTCCAGCTTCCAGGTGCGGTCGCTGGGGATGCGCAGAGCGTCCCGCTCCTGCAGCTCGTAGACCTCGCCGTCCAGCGTCAGCCGTCCTGTTCCGGAGAGCATGGTCACAGCACATACGCAGCCGGGCAGGTCGGGAGGCGGCGCGTAAACGCCGCTGATATACACGTCCAGAAAACAGGTCTCCATACCCGTTTTCCCATCGTAGGGCATCGAGTGCCGAACCGTCACCTTGCCTGCATCCTGACGCTCCGGTTTGTTGTCCAGCTCGCGGGAAAGCAGCAGCGGCTCAAAACTGTCGTTGCGCAGGAACTCCTCCGCCGGAACCTTCAGCGCCCCCGCCAGCCGCCCCAGAATGGCCACGGAGGGATTGGCCTCCCCCCGTTCGATCTGTCCCAGCATACTGCGTGAAACGCCCGCCAGAGAGGCCGTCCGCTCCAGACTCAGCTTTTGGGTCTTGCGGATGCGCTTGATATTCTCAGCTACCGCTGCGTTGAGTTCCATGGCTCGTCCCTCCGTTTTGCGCACGATATTGGTTTATTCCTTCGATATACTATCCTTTTTTACGCTCACTGTCAAGGGAAGTCTCCGTTTTGAAGAAAAGCTGCCGGCAGGGACGTCCTCTCCCTGCCGGCAAAAATTCAAAGTCCGCGCCATTCCTCCGGGCGAAGGCAGGAGAGATTTTTCTTCGCCTGCCGGATCGTCGCCAGCATTTCGCCGCGATCCGCGTTCAGGGTTCCGCGCAGCGTCAGGTAATTGGAGGCGTGATTCATGCGGAACACGCTGCCGGGGCTGTCCAGTCCCTCCACCAGAAGCTCCGTCTCCCGCAGCACCTGCGGCGGGGTCAGCAGCCGGAAGGAGCCGTCCTGCACCCAGTCGTACAGCGGGGTTTCGGGCTCCACCATCAGGGTCAGCATTCCGATATACTCCGGGTTCATGGCGTTGAAGGCCCGCGCCGTCTCCCGTGCGTGCTCCTCCATGGCCTCCGACCCGCCCAGTCCGGTGATGGCGGTGACCGACAGAGCAATGCCGTTCCGCCGGACCTTTTGGCCCATGGCGATGATGTCCGCGGCGTCATGGCCCTTGCTCATCCGCTGCAGAACCCGGTCGCTGCCCGATTCCAGGCCCATATAGACCATGGTCAGTCCCTTGGCGCGCAGGGCTTGCAGCTCCTCATCCGTATGGACCCGGACCGAGGAGGGGGAGGCGTAGCTCGTCACCCGCTGACACTCGGGAAACAGCTGCCGGATGGTATCGAGAATCGTCTCCAGCTCCGCCGCCTTGCGGATCAGGGCATCGCCGTCCGCCAGAAAGATCTTCTCCACCCGCGGATAGACCTCCCGCGCCATGCGGAAATCCTCAAGCACCTCCTCCAGCGGGCGAAGGGCAAAAGGCTTCGCCTTGTACATGGAGCAGAAGGCGCAGGTGTTGTGGCTGCATCCGTAAGTCACCTGCACAATCAGACTCCGGGCCTCGGAGGGCGGGCGGTATACGTCGCCTACATATCTCATAATGTCGTCTCCTTTTCAGGCGCAAACCCGCGCCAAAACCTCCCGCCGGCAGCCGCGCGGGCTTCCGGAGCCTCCGGAGAGAGGAAATATCCATCTCCAGTATACAAAGTTTCTTCCGCCGGCGCAAGGCAAAATTCCTCCAAAATTGGCCCGTTCAAACGCGGAGGCCCCCGCTTCTGCGGGGGCCTCCGAAGTCATTTGCAGGTGCAGACGTCTCCGCTGCAGGCGATGGCGGGCTGGCCGGAGGTCAGCGTCACGCCGTAATTCACCGGAATGGTGACGCAGACCCGCTGGGTCAGGGTCACCGTGCAGCTGGCGCCGTCGGGCGCCGTTTCGCAGGTGATCTCCGGAACACCCTGACAGGTTGTGGACAGCGTCCCCACTGCCGCCGTAGGCGTCAGAACGACGGGCTCGCTGATTTCCACGCACTGAGTACCGCTCTTGCTGCACCCGCTGCCGGAGCAGGAGCAGGCCTCTGCGACCGGAAGAAGCTTCTCCTTCTGATATAACTCATTCATATGCAACGCATACTCCCTCGCTTCAAAAGATTTTGCGGCAGATGCCGTTCTGCCGTGCAGTCCATTGTATGCGGCGGTTTCGATGCCGGTGCCGGCATACGAAAGGGCCGCCGGACGGTAAAACCATCCGGCGGCCTCTGTACATTCGGATTTCCCGGGAAACGGAGAAATGCTGCCGTGCGCAATCACTTCCCGGCAGGGGGAGTGATGCCGCTCTCCCACTTCCACGCGCGGATCTCGGGCAGGTCCACGCCGTGATCCTTGATGTACTGGCGATGCTCCACCAGCTTGTCGTTCATCTGCTGCACCAGATACGCGCCCCGGTTGCCCAGCTGAGGCAGACGGCGGACGGTGTCGATGACCAGATGGAACCGGTCGATGTCGTTGAGCACCCGCATGTCGAAGGGCGTGGTGATGGTGCCCTCCTCCTTGTAGCCGCGAACGTGCAGGTTCTTGTTGTGGCGGCGATAGGTCAGCTCGTGAATCAGCGTGGGATAGCCGTGATAGGCGAAGATGATGGGCTTGTCCCTGGTGAAGAGCAGATCATACTCCTCGTCCGTCAGGCCGTGGGGATGCTCCGTGTGGGGCTGGAGCTTCATCAGGTCCACCACGTTGACCACGCGGATCTTCAGCTCCGGCATCTCGCGGCGCAGAATCGTCACGGCGGCCAGCGTCTCCAGCGTGGGCGTATCGCCGCAGCAGGCCATCACCACGTCCGGCTCGCTGCCCTGATCGTTGGACGCCCAGTCCCAGATGCCGATGCCCTGCGTGCAGTGCTTTACCGCCTGATCCATGGTCAGCCACTGGGGACGGGGATGCTTGGACGCGACTATCACGTTTACATAATTTCTGCTCTTGATGCAGTGATCGAAGCAGGAGAGCAGGCAGTTGGCATCGGGAGGCAGATAGATGCGCACCACGTCCGCCTTTTTGTTGGCCACGTGATCGAGGAAGCCGGGGTCCTGATGGGTAAAGCCGTTGTGATCCTGCTGCCAGACATTGGAGGACAGCAGATAGTTCAGGGAGGCAATGTCCTGCCGCCAGGGCAGCTCGTTGCAGGTTTTCAGCCATTTGGCGTGCTGAGCGAACATGGAATCCACGATGCGGATGAACGCCTCATAGCTGTTGAAGAAGCCGTGGCGGCCCGTCAGCAGATAGCCCTCCAGCCAGCCCTCGCACATGTGCTCGGAGAGCATGGAGTCCATGACCCGTCCGTCGGGGTCCAGATACTCGTCGCTCTCGAACCGCTCTCCGAGGAAACGGCGGCCCGTGACCTCAAAAACCGGGGAAAGGCGGTTGGAGGCGGTCTCGTCCGGCGCGAAAATGCGGAAATTGCGGGAGTCCATATTCAGCTTCATCACATCCCGGACGTATGTGCCCAGCACCGTCATGTCCTGCGCCTCCACGGAGCCCGGAACGCCCACCTTCACCGCATAGTCACGGAAATCAGGCGTCCGCAGGTCCCGCAGAAGGATGCCGCCGTTGGCGTGGGGATTGGCGCCCATGCGCCGGGTGCCCTTGGGGGCGTAAGAGCGCAGCAGCTCCACGGGGCGGCCGTCCTCATCGAACAGCTCCTCGGGCTTGTAGCTGCGGAGCCATGCCTCCAGCAGAGGCAGATGCTTTTCCGCGTCGGCACCCATGGCGATGGGCACCTGATGCGCCCGGAAGGAGCCCTCGATCTGGTTGCCGTCCACAACCTTCGGGCCGGTCCAGCCCTTGGGAGAACGCAGAATGATCACGGGCCAGCGGGGGCGGGTCACATCGCCGGTGGTGCGGGCGTGATCCTGAATCCGATGAATCTCACGGATTGCCCAGTCCAGCGTCGCCGCCATCTGCTGGTGCATCACCGCGGGCTCGTCGCCCTCCACAAAGCGGGGTTCCCAGCCGCAGCCGCGGAAGAACTGCTCCAGTTCCTCGTGGGAGATGCGGGAGAACACGGTGGGATTGGCGATTTTAAAGCCGTTCAGGTGAAGAATGGGCAGCACCGCGCCGTCGGTGATGGGATTGAGGAACTTGTTGGAATGCCACGAGGTGGCCAGCGGGCCGGTCTCCGCCTCGCCGTCGCCCACCACACAGGCAGCGATCAGGCCGGGGTTGTCCGCCACCGCGCCGAAGGCATGGGCCAGCGAATAGCCCAGCTCGCCGCCCTCGTTGATGGAGCCCGGCGTCTCCGGCGCCACATGGCTGGGTACGCCGCCGGGGAATGAAAACTGCTTGAACAGCTTGCGCATCCCCTCCATGTCCTGGGAGATGTTGGGATAGACCTCGCTGTACGTGCCGTCCAGCCAGTCCTGCGCCACCATGGCGTTGCCGCCGTGGCCCGGGCCGGAGAGGTAAATCATGTCCAGATCATCCCGCTTGATGACGCGGTCCAGGTGCGTGTAGATGAAGTTCTGCCCGGGCACGGTGCCCCAGTGGCCCACGATGGTCTGCTTCAGATCGGAGAGCGCCAGCGGGCGGCGCAGCAGAGGATTATCCAGCAGGTAAAGCTGGCAGGCAGCCAGATAGTTGCTGGCGCGCCACCATGCGTCCACCTGTTTCAGCTGTTCCTTGGAAAGAGGAGGCTTCTTAGAAAGTCTTGTTCCGGTTTTAGCCTTGGCAGCAGCCTTGACATTTTGAATTTTTTTCATTTAACGTCCTCCTTATTTTTAGTGCTTACAATTTTACTATATCCTTATTTTTATAAAATGCAATAGGTTTGCAAAAATTTAATATTTAAACATGTCCGGCTCCGTAAACGATTTATTAAGTTCATTCCTGTACTGAATGTTCTCCTTTCTCCGCGCCGCGCTTGTTTTTTTCCCGTGCCTGTGCTATGGTAGAGCGTATGTTTACATACACCGTTATCCGCTCCCGCCGCCGCACGGTGGCGCTGGAGGTCACGCAAAACTGCGAGATACTGGTGCGGGCGCCCATGCGCCTCTCCAACGACCGAATCACGGCCTTTGTGGCCGCGCATCAGTCGTGGGTCGAAACGCATCTGGAGCTTCAGCAGCGCCGGCTGTCCGCTGCTCCTCCGCCTCCCACGGCGGAGGAAATCGCCGCGCTGAAAGCGAAGGCCCGCGCCGTCCTGCCGCAAAGAGTCGCCTATTACAGCCAGCTGATGGGCCTGACGCCCACCGGCGTCAGAATCACCTCCGCCCGGACCCGCTACGGCAGCTGCAGCGGAAAAAACAGTCTCTGCTTTTCCTGTTTCCTGATGAACTCGCCGGAGGAGGCGGTGGATCTGGTGGTGGTTCACGAGCTGTGCCACATCCGCTACAAGAATCACGGGCCTCAATTCTACGCGCTGCTGGCCAGCGTGTTCCCCGATCACCGACAGCGAAAAAAACTGCTGACCATGAGCAGCGCGGTCTGAAAACCGTTCAGGCTCTCCGCCATGAAAAAACCTCCCGGCTGTGACAGCCGGGAGGTTTTTATCGTTATGCGGTTTGATGCCCGATCACTGCGGAAGGGTCTGCACAACGCCCCGCGCGCAATCCACCGAGACCAGCATCCCGTCCTTCAACGAGCGGGTAGCCCCGGCGGCGCCGATAATCACAGGCTTGCCCAGCGCCAGCCCCACCGTGGCGGCGTGGCTGTTCAGGCCGGATTCCTCGCTGATGACCGCGGCGGCGCGGCGCATATAATCCAGAATGTCGTTGCTGGTATAGGGGACCACCAGCACGTCTCCGGTGTGGAATTTGGAGCCGATCTCCTCAGGGGAGGCGCAGACGCACAGGGGGCCGGAGGCGCAGACGCTGCCCACACCCACGGCGTTCAGCAGCGAGCCGCCCACCAGATGCACCTTGATCATGTTGGTCGTCCCGGAGACGCCCACCGGCAGTCCCGCCGTGAGCACCACCAGGTCCCCCTGCCGAACCAGTCCCTCGTTCATGGCGGCCTTGACGGCCCGGTCAATGAGTTCGTCGGTGTTGGCGGCGTAGGGCATCAGGATGGGGGTCACGCCCCAGTACAGCGCAAAGCGGCGCCGGATATGCTCATCCAGCAGGCAGGCGATCACCGGGGTGCCCGGATGGAACCGGCTGACCAGTCCTGCGGTGGTGCCGCTCTTGCTGACGGTGATGATGGCGTCGGCGCCGATGTCCATAGCCGTGGTGCAGGCGGCGTGGGCCGTCGCCGCCGCGATGGACAGGCGGCCCTCGCCGGCGGTGTTGCGCATCCGCTTGGCATAGTTGATGTCGGTCTCCGTCCGCAGCGCGATGGCGTCCATGGTGCGGACCGCCTCCACGGGATATTTGCCGGCGGCAGTCTCGCCGGAGAGCATGATGGCCGAGGTTCCGTCATAGATGGCGTTGGCCACGTCGGTGATCTCCGCCCGCGTGGGCCGGGGATGGTCGATCATGGAATCCAGCATCTGGGTCGCGGTGATCACCGGCTTGCCGCAGGCGTTGCACTGGGCGATGATGTTTTTCTGGATGATGGGGATTTCCGTAAAGTCAATCTCCACGCCCATGTCGCCCCGGGCCACCATGATTCCATCGGCCACCGACAAAATCTCCGACAGGTTGGACACGCCCTCCTGATTTTCGATCTTGGCGATGATGCGCATGGTGGAGTGGTGCTCCTCCAGAAGGCGGCGAAGCTCCAGCACATCCGCCGCGGAGCGGACGAAGCTGGCGGCAATAAAATCAAAGTCCTGCTCCATGCCGAAGATGAGATCTTCTCTGTCCCGCGTGCTCATATAGGGCATGGACAGCCGGACGCCGGGCACATTGACGCCCTTGCGGTCCTTCATGGTGCCGTCGTTCTCCACCCGGCAGCGAATTTCGCTTCCGGCGGATTCCAGCACGGTCAGCCGAACCAGTCCGTCGTCCAGCAGGATGGTATCTCCCTTTTTGACGTCGCCGGGCAGCTCGGGATAGGTAATGGAGCAGCGGTGGGCGTCGCCGGGGACATCCTCGGTCGTCAGCGTGAACTGCTCTCCGGTTTTCAGCTGTACCGAGCCCTCGGTAAAGGTTTTCAGGCGAATTTCAGGGCCCCTGGTGTCCAGCATGGCCGCCACCGGCTGGTTCATCTCCTGGCGCAGCGCCTTCAGCGCATCCAGCCGGCCCTGATGCTCCTCGTGGCTGCCATGGGAGAAATTGAAGCGCGCGACATTCATGCCGGCGCAGATCATCTCCCGCAGAACGCCCTCCCGGTCTGTGGCCGGACCCAGCGTGCAGACGATTTTTGTCTTTCGCATAGAACGATTCCACCTCTCTGCGTTCTTGTTCCGTCAGTGTATCACAACACTGCAAAAGAAAAAAGGGTCTCCCCCTTGTTTCCTCAAAAAGCGGAGCCCGGGTTGCTCCCGGGCTCCGCAAGAGCGGCTTACCGCTCCAGATTTTCTCCGGTCTGGCGATTGAACAGGTGAGCCACATTGCCGCCAAAGGTGAAGGCAATGGTTTGGCCGATGCCGAAATCCACCTTGTTCGGCCCCTGAATATCCATGGTCTGCACAATGACAATGGTATCCTTGCCGCAGGCCTGCAGATGCAGATGCACCGCAGAGCCCATCATCTCCGACACGTCCACCGTGCCGTGGAGCATGGCCGGGCCGTCGCCGGCCAGCATGATATGCTCCGGGCGAACGCCCAGCGTGACCGCCTGCGGCTCCACGCCGCGGGCCTTCAGGTTCGCCTGCTTCTCCGGAGAGAGAACCACGCGGGCATTTTCCAGCGCCACCGTGTACTTGCCCTCGGCGTCCTTCTCAAGCTGCGCGTCGTAGAAGTTCATCTGCGGCACGCCGATGAAGCCGGCCACAAAGGCGTTGGCGGGGTGGTCGAACACCTCCTGCGGGGTGCCGATCTGCTGGATGACGCCGTCCTTCATGATAACGATGCGGTCGCCCAGCGTCATGGCCTCGGTCTGGTCGTGGGTCACATAGATAAAAGTGGTGTCAATGCGCTGGCGGAGCTTAATGATCTCCGCGCGCATCTGGTTTCTCAGCTTTGCGTCCAGATTGGACAGGGGCTCGTCCATCAGGAACACCTTGGGGTCACGGACGATGGCGCGGCCGATGGCCACGCGCTGCCGCTGGCCGCCGGACAGAGCCTTGGGCTTGCGGTCAAGGTACTGGGTGATGTCCAGAATCTGGGCAGCCTCCCGCACCTTGCGGTCGATCTCCGTCTTGTCAACCTTCTTCAGCTTCAGGGAGAAGGCCATATTCTCATAAACGGTCATGTGGGGGTACAGTGCGTAGTTCTGAAACACCATGGCAATGTCGCGGTCCTTGGGCGCCACGTCGTTCATCAGCTTGCCGTCGATATACAGCTCGCCGCCGGAAATTTCCTCCAGACCGGCAATCATGCGCAGCGTGGTGGACTTGCCGCAGCCGGACGGGCCGACCAGAACGATGAACTCGCGGTCTGCAATGTCCAGATTGAAATTCTGAACCGCCAGAACGCCCTCCTCTGTCACCAGCAGGTTGTTCTTCTTTTCGGTTTCCTCCGCGCCCTTCCTGCGCTTCTTCGTCTCCGTGTTGGGATAGACCTTTTTGATGTTTTTCAGCGATACAGTTGCCATACGCAGCAGCTCCGACGGGCCTGCCTCCGCAAGAGTCCGCCTCGCAGCCGGGAAACCCGGTCTGCTTTACGGCAGGTCTCCACACTGCCGCACCGTGAGCTGGACGGATTTTTTTCCTCCATTTCATGATCTGAACGCACGAGATAGTGGAGTCGTACGCCCGATTGAGCTCAGCGGCTCTTTCGCCGCAAATGAAAGGCGGGAAGGAAAACGATTAAATCCCACCTTTCGTTCAATATACCATAGAACACCCCCGGCTGTAAAGGAATGAAATTGTCAAATCCAGCCGCCCTGTTTTGTGAAATTTTCTCCGGCAGGCTCTCCTGTCACACTCCGCGAATTTCTTAGACAATCGAAGGTATTTGTATATATTATCCAAAAGATTGTCGTTTTTTTCCGCTTTTTGACCGGCAACCGCTTGCAAATTTTCGCAGGCAGCCTATAATGAGACAGCGAGAACGATAGGGGAAGTGGCGCGGGTATGCTGGTGTTTCTAAAGTCTCTGGATCTGATTTTTCTGTTGATTCTGGCCTCCTCAGCAGCCTGCGGGTTGATCTTCTTTGCGGTGGGGCTGGTGAACAAACGCTGTTATGCCGAGCCGGAGGCCCGCATCCAGCGGCGCTACGCGGCCCTGATCTGCGCCCGGAACGAGGAGGCCGTGATCGCGGGCCTCATTGCCAGTCTGCGCCGGCAGAACTATCCCGCCGACAAGCTGGATATTTTCGTGATGGCGGACAACTGCACCGACCGCACGGCGGAGGTTGCGGAGCGCGCAGGCGCCACCGTCTACCGGCGGTACAGCGACGAGCAGATCGGAAAGGGCTATGCGCTGGACGCCCTTTTCCGCCGCATCCGCAGCCAGCGTGCCAGCCGGGGCTATGCCGGCTACTTCATTTTTGACGCCGACAATCTGGTGGACGAAAATTTCGTCTCCGAGATGAACAAAACCTATGAGCGCGGCGAGTACGACGCCATCACCTGCTACCGCAACTCCAGAAATTTCGGCGCCAACTGGATCTCGGCCGGCTACTCCATCTGGTTTTTGCGTCAGGCCCGGTTCCTGAACTTTCCGCGGTGCCTTCTGGGACTGTGCTGTGCCGTGGGCGGCACGGGCTTTTTCGTCTCCGAACGGCTCATACATGAAAACGGAGGCTGGCCCTTCCATCTGCTGACGGAGGACATTGAGTTCTCCGCCGACTGCGCCGTGCGGGGGCGGACCATCGGCTACTGCGACCGGGCAGTGATCTTCGACGAGCAGCCCACCGCCTTCCAGCAGTCGTGGGATCAGCGGCTGCGCTGGTCCAAGGGCTTCTATCAGGTGGACGCCCGGTACGGCCTCCCGCTGCTGCGGGGCTGCTTTTCCCGGGGACTTCGGGGCTTCTCCTGCTGCGATATGCTGGTCAACCTGATGCCGGGTCTTCTGGGTGCGGCGGCGCTGCTGCTTTGCAACGGGCTGGCGGCGCTGCTGTGCGCCTCCAATCCCGCGGCAGGGACGGGCCTGTTTCAGCAGACAACCCTCCAGTTTCTGAGTGCGGCAGGCATCGGGTATTACTTCGTCATGCTGCTGTGCGGCCTGTCCACCGTCCTGTCCGAATGGCGGCGCATCCCCGCCTCTCCGTGGGAGAAGCTCCGCTATCTGCCCATTTTTCCCGTGTTCATGCTGACCTACCTTCCCATCGCGGTCACCGCCCTGTTCCGCAAGGTCGAATGGAAACCCATCCGCCACACCGGACAGTCCGAGGCCGAGGTCAAGCATCTGCGCGGCAGCATCTGACAAACAAGCAGCCCCGTACCGGCATGGTACGGGGCCGCAGTTTATTTTTGGAATGTGAGAATGCAGCGCAGCAGGTTTTCCACCGTCCAGCGCAGATCCTCCCGCGCCCGGAGACGCGCCTGCTCATAGGGCACGGCCAGCCGGTTGATGGTGAACACGCCGGCCACGCCCAGTCCGTAAACGGCCTCCGCGCCCTCGCCCACGTCGCCCACCACGGCAATCGTGGGGACGCCCTTACGGGCGGCACGGCGGGCCACGCCCGCCACCACCTTTCCCCGGAGGCTCTGGCTGTCCAGTCTCCCCTCTCCCGTCAGCACCAGATCCGCTCCGGCAAGACGGTGCTCAAAATCCACGGTATCCAGAACCGTTTCAATCCCCATTTTCAGCTCCGCACCGAAAAATGCCGCCGCGCCGGCGCCCATGCCGCCTGCGGCGCCTCCGCCGGGCAGCGTCAGCACCTCCCGGCCCAGATCCCGGCGGAGAATTCCCGCCAGATGCTCCAGCCCGGCGTCCAGCCGTGCCGTCATGGCGGCGTCCGCCCCCTTCTGCGGGCCGAATACCGCCGCCGCGCCGCAGGGACCGCACAGGGGATTGTCGATGTCGCACATGGCGACGACGGAGATCTCCCGCAGCGCCGGACAGAGACCCGACAGATCGACGGAGGCGATGTCCCTCAGCGTCCCGCCCACGGGCACAAACTCCTCACCCCCGCGGCCGAGGAATTTCACACCGCAGGCAGCCGCCGCGCCGCAGCCCCCGTCGTTGGTGGCGCTGCCGCCCAGACAGAGGATCAGCCTCCGGGCTCCCCGCTCCGCCGCCCGGCGCATCAGCTCTCCCACGCCGAAGGTGGTGGCGCGCTCCGGATCGCGGCGTGCCGTCAGCGGAAGGCCCGCCGCGGCGGCCATCTCGATCACCGCCGTTCCGTCCGGCAGGAGGCCGAAAAAGGCGGCGACCGGCTCCCCGTCGGGGCCGGTGACGGTCAACTCCTCCCGGCTGCCGCCCAGCGCCGAAAGGAAGGCCGCCGCGCTGCCCTCTCCGCCGTCGGCCACCGGCAGCGCGACCACCTCCGCCTCCGGCAGAACCGCCCGGACGGCGGCGCCCATGATCCCGCACACCTCCGCCGAGGTCATCGTTCCCTTGAAGGAATCCGGCACCAGCACTATCTTTTTCATGGAACGCCTCCTTTTGCAAACAAAACCGCCCTGCGCTTTGAGGTCATTGTACCACAAGCGCAGGGCGGCTGCATACCGTCAAAGAGAAATGACCCGCGCCCCAAGCGCCTCGGCGTCCCCGGGATCGTGAGTGGCCAGCACCACCGGCTTGCCCGCCGTCTCCCGCAGGAGACATTCGCGGGCGAGGCCGCGGTTCTCGGCGTCCAGACCTGTGAAGGGCTCGTCCAGCGCCAGCAGATCGGAGGGCGCCAGCAGCGCCCGCGCCAGCGCCAGCCGCCGCCGCATCCCCCCGGAATACTCTCCCACAGGCTTCGGGTCCGCCAGGGAGATGTTCAGCTCCGACAGCAGCGACGCCGCCCGCGCCGGGTCCCACCCGCTCAGCGCGAAGCGGAGATTGCCGGCGGCGTCCAGCCACGGCAGCAGCCTGTCCTCCTGAAAGACCGCCGCCCAGCGGGCGCCGGCCGGAGCCGCGACGGAGCCGGCGTCGGGCCGCTCCAGCCCCATAAGGAGCCGCAGCAGCGTGGTTTTTCCCCCGCCTGAGGGGGCCATGACGCAGGTGACGCCGGGAGTCAGCGTCAGAGATATGTTCCGCAGCACAGGCTTGCCGTCATACGCCTTGCACAGCCGATCAACGCGCACCTCCATCAGCCGCCCACCTTTCGCATTGCGCGGTCCACCAGCGCCAGAAAAGCCTTTTCAAACAGCACCGAGAGACACACGATGGTCAGCGTCCACGCGAACAGGTCCGGCGTCTCCAGATAGATTTTGGCCTCGTACAGCCTCTCGCCCATCGTCCCGGCGGGCAGTCCGATGACCTCCGCCGCCACGCCGGATTTCCAGCACAGCCCCAGGGCCAGCGAGCAGGCGGAGCGGAAGTAGGGCAGGGTCAGCGGCACGTAGAGACTGCGGATCCGCCGGGAGAGCGGCACCCGGAACACGCGGGCCATCTCCAGCAGCTGAGGGTCCGTCCGGGAGATTCCCTCCAGCAGATTCAGATAGATCGGCGGGAACACCATTAAAAACGAGATGAACAGCGCCAGCTCCTCCGGCGCCACCCAGAGCAGCGCCAGAATGATGAACGACATCACCGGTACGGCCTTCACTGCCGCCACCAAAGGCGCCAGCAACTCCCGGACCGGGCGGAACCGGGCGGCCAGCGCCGCCGCGGGCACGGCGGCGCAGCAGGCCAGCAGGAATCCCCCCAGAATCCGCAGGGACGAGCGAAGCACGGAACCCCAGAAGGCCCCCGTCACCGCCAGCTGTCCCAGCCGCACCAGCGCCTCCGCCGGGGAGGGCAGCAGAATACGCTGTCCCAGAGCCATGCTGCCCAGCTGCCATGCGGCCAGCCAGAACAGCACGGCCCAGAGCCGGATGCCGTGCCTGCACTCAGGCTCCGTAATAGAAGTCGTCTCCGGGGAGCTTGCCGCCCACGGACTGTGCGTTTTGCTCATTCAGCACCTCCAGATAGCCGCCGAGAGCACTCTTCATGTCGCTGCCGGTGATGCAGACGATGTTGCAGGCGGGCAGGGCCTTTTCCGCCACAGCCGCGTCCACGATATCGTAGCTGCCGACCAGCTTTGCCGCGTCGGCGACATTGGCGTTGACCCAGTCCACGGAGGCCGCATAGTCGCTGAGGAAGGCATCGACCGCGCCGGGATTGGCGTCCACGACCTCCTTCCGGGCCACGATGACGCCGGTGATGAGGCTGGAGCCGTTGTTCAGCGCCGTCCACTCCTTGTTCAGATCCAGCGCCACCCGGAGATCCGGGAGCTTGCTCTGGGCCACGGTGACGAAGGGCTGGGGCAGCAGGGCGATGGTCGCCGCGCCGGACGCCAGCGCGGCCACGCACTCGGTATGCTCGCTTTTCCAGTCGATGACCACATCGCTGTCAGGGTTCAGGCCGTTCTGCTGAAGGAGATAGCGCAGGGCGTACTCCGGCGTGGAGCCCTTGCCGGCGGCCACGATGGTCTTGCCCTTCAGGTCGGCAATGGAGTTCACGGCGTTGCCGTTCTCCACCACATAGAGGACGCCCAGCGTATTCACCGCCAGCACCTCCACGGCGCCCTGCGTCTTGTTGTACAGCACGGAGGCCAGATTGGCAGGCACGCAGGCCATGTCCAGATCGCCCTTGATGAGTGCCGGGGTGATCTCGTCCGCGCTGGCGGCGATGGAGAACGTGTACTGGTTGTCGGTCTTTCCCGCGTCGGAATCGCTCATGAGCTTGACGAGGCCCATGGCCGTGGGGCCTTTCAGCGCGGCAATCTTAAAGCTGCCGGGGGTGACGCTCTCTCCCGCCGAAGCGGAGGCCGCCGCGGAGGTGTTTCCTCCCTTGCTGCCGCAGCCGGCCAGCAGGGACAGGCACAGGCACAGCGCCAGTCCCAGCGCCGCCCATTTGCGAATGGAATGCTTCTTCATCTTTTCTTCTCCCTTTCTTTATTTCAGCGCGTTCTCCGGGGCATACACGGTCTTGGCCGTGATGCCGGGAAGCCGGCCGATCTTTCCGGAGAGTGCGGAAATCACGTCGCCCGGCGCGTCCAGCGCCACACTGATGATGCTGACGTCCCGATCGTGATAGGGCACTCCCATCCGCCCGATGATGTAAGCGCCGTACCGGTGCAGAAGCTCGTTGAGCTCCGCCACGGAATCGGGGTTCTTCACAATGATCGCCAGTACCGCCACACGGGTTTCCATGCGCATCCGCCTCTCTTTCAAAAAAACATCTCCCTGCCGTCAGGCAGGGAGATGAAAGAGCGTATCTCCGGCGCGGGCAGCCCCGCGCTTCCCCGTCTTTTGGCTTGGAACGAATCCTCACCCGTCAGAACAGCAGATGATGTTTTGGCGTCGCCGGTCAGAAAGACTTTCCGGAGACAGCTTCAGCATAGCATATCCGCCCGTCGGCGTCAATCGGCACCCGGGGCGGTTCCGGCAGATTTTTCATCGGTCAGAGCGCGGCAGCGCCCATACCGCCACGTCTCTTCCCGGATCGCGTCGGCCAGCGCGCCGGTGAGCCGCCCTGGCCCCAGCCGCCAGCGCCAGTTTCCCTCCGCCACGCCAGGCGTGTTGATCCGTCCCTCGCTGCCGAGGCCCAGATAATCCTGCAGCTGCGCGACAAACAGCTCCGCAACGCTGCTCTGTCCGGCCCGCAGCAATCCCAGCCGAACCGCCTCCCTGCCCTGCGCGCCCAGATACGCCTCCGCAAAGGCACGCTCCGCCGCCCCGGCGTGATCGTACCAGCCGGCAGCCGTATCGTTGTCGTGAGTGCCGGTATAGCACACGCAGCCCGGCACGCAGTTGTGGGGCAGATAGGCATTGTCAGGCCCGGAAAAGGCAAATTCCAGCACCTTCATGCCCGGCAGCTTCGACGCCTCCAGCAGCTCATGCACAGCCGGCGTCAGGAGGCCGAGATCCTCCGCGATAAAGACGGTTTTCGGGAACCAGCCGGTGAGCACCTTCAGAAGATCCATGCCGGGGCCCTTGACCCACTTCCCCTCCCTGGCGGTCTCGGCGCCGGCGGGCACAGCCCAGTAGCTTTCAAACGCCCGGAAATGGTCGATGCGGATGGCGTCAAACCGCCGGGCCGCGCCGTCCACCCGGCGGATCCACCAGCCGTAGCCGCTGCGGCGCATAGCCTCCCAGTCGTAGAGGGGGTTGCCCCACAGCTGCCCGTCGGCGGAGAAGTAATCAGGGGGCACGCCCGCCACCGCGGTGGGAGAGCCGGCATCATCCAGCTGGAAAAATTCCCGCTCGGCCCAAACGTCCGCCGAATCCATGGACACATAGATGGGGAGATCCCCCATGATCTTCACGCCCAGACCGTTGGCGTAGGTTTTCAGCGCCGTCCACTGGCGGTCAAACAGGAACTGCACGTACAGGTGGTAGTTCACCTCGTCCGCAAGCTCCCGCCGGGCGCGCTCCAGAGCCGCCGGATCACGGCGGCGCAGCGGCTCATCCGGCCAGTCCGGCCACGCCTTCCCCTCAAAGCGATCCTTGAGGGCCTGATAGAGCGCGCAGGTCTCCGCCCACGGATTGGCCTGACCGAAGGCCTGGACCGCGTCCGCGTCCCGGACGCTGCCGGCGCGATACGCCTTGCGCAGCAAAACCGCCCGATCCCGCCCCACCCGCTGATAGTCGATGGGGCCCTCCGCCGGAGTGCGGACCAGCGCCAGATCGTACTCCGTCACCAGTCCCTCCTCCCGCAGCAGCTCGGGATCGACGAACAGCGGATTGCCCGCGAAGGTGGACGTGCTGGAATAGGGCGAGTTGCCCGGCCCGGCGGGCCCCACCGGCAGCACCTGCCACCATGTCTGGCCCGCGCGGTGCAGGAAATCCACGAAGGCAAAGGCTTCCCGGCCCAGCGACCCAATGCCGCCGGGAGACGGGAGCGAAAAAATCGGCAGTAAAATGCCGGCGGAACGTTCCATATCCGATCTTCTCCTTTATTATGGCAGTCGTCCGGGACAAACCCGCACGGTTTCTTCAACTGCCTCATCATACGTGCCCGGCCCGCTGGTTGTCAAGCGGGAAATCCAGCAGACAGGCGGATACCCCGGCGCGTCTGTGCCGGGGTATCCGTATTGGCCGAGCCAGAATCATCTCCCGGTGTCTCCGGTGATGCGGAATCCGCTCCAGACGCTCGCCCCCGGGCCGCGCTGGCAGAGCCCGACCATACCGTAGGCAAACCGGCTGTCCGCCGCCTCCAGCACCTTTTTCCCATCTACGCAGAGGGACAGCGCGTCTCCCTCCGCCGATGCGGCCAGCGTATACGCGTGGCCGGGAACCCACGGGAAGTCCGCCGCCGCAAGCTCCGTGGTTTGGCCGGCGTCGCAGCGGACAACGCTGACGCGGTCTTTTCCGTCGAATCCCAGCGCATAGTAGCGCCGGCAGCCCTGTCCCCGCAGGATCAGGCCCGCGCCGGCTCCTTCCCGGGGCTGCATCTCGGCCTGAATCGTACACCCGCGCAGGTAATAGTTGCCCGTAAAGCCCTGTCCGGCAGCATTCTCCGGCCCGGCTGTCACCCAGAGCTTTCCATCCCGCAGGCTGCACTGGCAGTCATTGAAGGAAAACGGGGTTGCCTGCCGGAACTCCATCCGCTGAATGGCCGGATCAATGGTGTAGTCCATGGGCCCGGTCACCGTGATGTCGTCCAGATAGACCTTGTTCCATGCCCAGACATCCTCCGTCGGGGTCACTTCCACCCGCCAGCCGATCTCGTGGGCCTCGTCACCCGCAAGATCGGGAACCGTGAAAGTGACCGGCGTCCACTGCTCCGCCGGCAGCACCGCCGCCGGCAGATCGATCCGCCGTCCGGACATCGCCAGTGTCACAAACGGGATGATCCGGATGACCGCCGGCGCCGCCGGGCGGTTGAGCATCCAGCAGGATACCCGCTGCCCCGGAGACACTCTGGGCGTGAAAACCGGATCGTAGCGGTCATCATGGAAATCGGAGCGCAGGTACATGGCCTGAAAACTCACATCCGCGGGCTCCGGAGCCTTGCCGTCGGTCATCAGCTCCAGGCAGCGCCGCCCGGTGTGGGCAACCCCCTCCACCGCGCGCAGCTCATGGGCGGAGTGGTCGCTCAGCCGCAGGCCGTGGGTCGAGCCGGGAAGCTCAAAGTCGAACAGCAGGCTGCCCGGTTCCGGCAGGGACACAGACTCCGGCAGCGCCTCTCCCCGCAGGCGGCAGGCGATGGAGGCCAGCTCCTTGGCAAAGGTGGGGACGTCCACGATGTTGAGATACCCCGAGACGCTGGACAGAACCACCGAGTCGTTGATGGGCCCCCGGTACCGGCGTCCGATGCCTTCCAGCCCCCCCAGCACGCCCATGATGGTTCCGACACTGCTGGCGTTGCAGTCCGTATCGAAGCCGCACATACAGGCGATCTCGATGGTCCGCCCGAAGTCGCCGCCGCCGTACAGCAGGGCCAGCACGCAGATGGCGCCGTTGGTGACGATGTGGTAATCGCCGGGGAAATACTTCCCTCCCCACTCCGCGTCCACATAATCCCGGCAGGCACGGAAATCATCGGGATGCCGGGCGTAAAACTCCCGGACGGCCTCCGCCATGCGATGGTAGCTGCAATCGGCGGGAATCTGGCGAAGCCCCTCGTCCATAACCTGCTCCACAGTGCCGCAGACAAAGGCGGCGGCGATGCAGCCGGCCACGAACGCGGCACCGTTGAGCGCCTCGCCGTCGTGCGAAACGCTGGCCGCGATGCGGGCATACTCCGCGGCCTTCTGCGGGCAGCCCGGCCAGATCAGCCCCCACGTGTCGATAAAGATCTGTCCGCCGATCTGCTCCGCCGCCGTTTTCCCGTTCAGCGCAATGCTGCCCGACTGCGGAGCCGGGACGCCGCGCCTGAGGTTCATGTAGGCCCGATGCTCAGTGGACAGCTCCTCTCCTCCCCACCAGAACATTCCCATTCCGCAGCGGGCATAGTTGAGCCACGTCTCTCCTGCGTGTTCCGCCGTCAGTGGCTTGTCCGCTCCAAAGTCCGTCAGCGCCCGGAGAAAAATGGTGGGGCCGTTCACATCGTCGTCCGCGTCGTGGGTCGTCTTATACTCCCGCAGGTATCCCCGGATGTCTCCGTAATACGTGCGCAGCCGATCGTACGTCCAATAGGGATTTTCCACCGGCGCGCCCAGACGCATTCCGGCGTCCATTCCAAGATAGCCGGCATACATCTTTTCGATCCATTCCTGCTTCATCTCTCAGCAATCTCTCCCCTCGGTGAGACGCCGGCGCGGCCGGCGTCATTCTTACAGCGACATCTCCAGAATTGCGCGGACATCCTCACGCGTCAGCTTCTGATAGCTCCAGCAGCTCAAATCCGTCAGCTGCGCCAGATGCGCAAGGTCGCTCTCCTTGATTCCAAGCTCCGTCAGAGTGGTCGGCGCGCCCAGTTCCCGGAAAAACGCCTGCGTCCGCTCGATGCCCTCCATGGCAACCTGCTCCTGCGTCTTTCCCGCGGGATCGACCGCCCAAATGCGGCGGGCAAACCGTTCAAACCGTTCAACAGCCCACGGACAGATATACTTCATATAGTTGGGATGGATCACGGCCAGTCCGGCGCCGTGCGGCACATCGAACACGGCGGAGAGCGGATGCTCGATGCAGTGGCTGGCCCAGTCGGTATTCTTTCCGTTATTGAGCATGCCGCACAGAGTAAAGCTGCTGCACCACATCAGATTCGCCCGCGCGTCGTAATTCGTCGGATCCTTCATGACCGTGCGGGCCGCGGGGATAATGGTGTGCAGCACGCCCTCTGCCAGCCGGTCCGTCAGATTGTCCTCGTCCGGCGGAGAGAGGTACAGCTCAAAAACATGGCTCATGGTGTCCACAATTCCATTGACCGTCTGATTTTTCGGCAGCGTATAGGTCAGCGTGGGATCCAGAATGGAGAATTTCGGGAAGGTCAGCGGGCTGTCATAGCTGTTTTTCTCGCTGGTTTTCCAGTTTGTGATGACCGACGACATATCCATCTCGCTGCCGGTGGCCGGCAGCGTCAGAACAACGCCCAGCGGCAGGGCTTTCTCCGCCGCCTCGCCGCGTTCATAAAAGGTTTTCCAGAAATCCTGATCCGTGCAGGCGCCCACGGAGATGGCCTTGCAGCAGTCGATGGTGCTGCCGCCGCCCACGGCGAGGAGAAAGTCCACGTTCTTCTCCCGGCACAGGGCGATCCCCTCGTAGACCTTTTCCGTCCGCGGATTCGGCATGACGCCCGGCAGCTCGAAAACCTCCTTGCCCGCGTCCTTCAGAATGTCCATGATCTTGTCGTAGAGGCCGCTGCGCTTGATGCTGCCGCCGCCGTAGGCCAGAAGGACCCGCTTGCCGAAGGGGGCGACAGCCCCGCCCAGCTCATCCAGCGCATACTTTCCAAAATATGCCCGCACCGGGTTGTAGTACGTAAAATTGTTCATGCTCTTTCCCTTCTCATTGGACGCCCAGCAGCCGGAACAGGTGCTGCTTGTAGAGCTTCGCATCCACCGCCGGGCAGACCGTGCAGTTCGGCTCCAGTCCCAGCCAGTTGTGGTGGTCGATCCTGAAATATCCTCTTGTTTCCCGTCCCGCCGTCTCCACGGCGCAGTTCGCGCGGAAGGTGTTCCGCATGATCTCCGGGTACAGCGCCGCCGTCATCAGAATGCTGTCGATGACGCCGAAGGAATCCCGTCCGTATGCCTCGCGCTGGTAAGCGCGCAGCTGACTGGTGCAGCGCGCGCAGAACCGCGCGGCGGGATCGCCGCACTCCTCCATCCGCCCGACTTCCTCCGGCGTGATCTCCGTGTCTCCGCGGGATGCGTCCCAGTTGACCCAGACGGTGTCCATCCCCGCGTTCAAAACGATGGAGGCCGCCTCCGGGTCGATGTAAACATTGTACTCCGCAGCCGGGGTCATGTTCCCGAAGCCGCCGCCGGAGCCGCCCAAAATCCAGACCTTTTTGACGTTCTCTGCCAGACGCGGCTCCTTGAGCAGCGCCATGGCCAGATTGGTCAGCGGGCCGCAGGTGGCAATTTCGATCTCGCCGGGATTTTCCATGACCATGCTGATGATGGCATCGATGGCATGGGCGCCGGCCGCGGACCGGAGAGGCGCAGGCAGGTTCATGTTTCCCAGTCCGTCCTCGCCGTGAACGTGCTTCGCATAGAACGCCTGCCGCCGCATCAGCGGCCGCTCCATCCCGCGAAAGACAGGAGGGAAGGCCCTGCCGGCGGCCTCCTGCGCCAGCAGCGCATTTTTAACGCACAGATCCAGCGGCAGATTTCCGCAAACCACCGTAATCGCCTCCACGCGGACCACTTCCGTCGCCCGCAGCGATTCAATGATGGCCCAGACGTCGTCGGAGCCGGTGTCGGTATCCACGATCAGCCGTCGCAGTTCACTCATTTCAGGCACTCCATCCAGTCCGCTCCGCGCATATGGTGGCGCGCACAGTATTCCTCGAACACAGCCCCCGCCGGCAGCAGCCTGCACTCCTCCAGAAGCGCCAGACGGCGGGTCAGATCGCCGCCGGCCTCCGCCTGCATCAGAAGCTCCGTGGGCTCCAGCAGCGCCATCAGAATCGCCTTTTTGACGCTGCGCGCGCCGATCACCGAGCCGGCCACCCGGTTGATGCTGGCGTCGAAGAAGTCCAGCCCCAGATGCACCTTGTCAAACGCCCTGCAGCGGTTGATCTCCTGCATGATGGAAACCGTGTCGTCGCTGGCGATGGCGACATGATCGCTGTCCCAGCGCACAGAGCGGGAAAGGTGCATCATGATCTCCTGCCCAAAGGCAAAATAGGAGGACAGCTTCGCCGCCACGCTTTCCGTGGGATGATAATGCCCGGTGTCCATGCAGACGATGGCCTTTCCGGTCGTCAGGGCATAGTTGGTATAGAACTCGTGAGAGCCCACCGTATAGCTCTCCACGCCCAGTCCGAACACCTTGCCCTCCACGGAGTCGATGTTGTACCGCCTGTCGATGGGCTGGGCAAAGATGCGGTTGAGGGACTCCGTCAGCCGCTCCCGCGGCCCCAGCGTGTCGATCCGCGTGTCCTTGGAGCCGTCGGGGATCCAGTGGTTGGTGACGCACGCCGTTCCCAGCTCGCGGCCGAAATATTCGCCGATCCTCCGGCAGCAGATGCCATGCTCCACCCAGAAGTCCCGCACGGCTCTGTCCGGGCTGGACAGCGTCCAGCCGTCCTTCAGCATGGGGTGGGAAAAGTAAGTGGGGTTAAAATCCAGCCCGATGTTTTTTTCCTTTGCATAGTCCACCCAGCGCGCAAAATGCTCGGGCCGCAGTTCGTTGCGGGGAACGTTTTTCTCCTCGGTCAGCGGATAGACGCTGTGCAGCGCCAGACGCTTCGCGCCGGGAACCAGACTCAGCATCTGATCGAGATTCTCAAAATACTCCCTGACGCTTCTCGGCTTTCCGGGGGCATTTCCGGTGGCGGCGATGCCGCCGGTCAGCTGCGCGTCGAAATTTTCCAGTCCGGTCAGGTCATCCAGCTGCCAGCAGTTGATGGACACGGGAATGGTATCCAGCCGCGCCAGCGCCTGTTCCGTATCCACGCCATACCCGGCGTAGACCTTCCGCGCCTCCTCGTAGTAGCTCATACGCGCTGCTCCTCCGTCGTGTTATAGTACACAACGTTCTCCGGGCGGATCCGAACGTGGAAAACGCCGCCCTCCTTCAGATGCTCCGCGCTGATGCCCAGCGCGGAAATATCCATGGGCTGCTCCCCCAGCCTGCCGATCAGCTTCCACGAAAGGCCGGTGAAGATCTTTTTCTCAAGGCTGAAGGGATTTGCGCCCTCGGTCTCCGGATCGCAGAATTCAAAATACTCGCCCCGGACGGCGGCCTTGACCATGTCGCCCTCCTTGCCGCCCACGTGCTTGATGGCAATGCGGAATCCGTCCCCCTGCACAAACCACTGCCCGTCAAGGCAGGCCAGCGTGCCGGTGAGCAGATTCGCCTTCCCCAGGAAATCAGAGGCGAATACGGAGGCGGGCTGACTGTAAATGGTATACGGATCGCCCTCCTGCTCAATCTTCCCCCCGTTGATGAGGATGATCTGATCGGACATGGTCAGAGCCTCCTCCTGATCGTGGGTGACAAAGACGGTGGTGATCCCGATCTGGCGCTGGATATTGCGGATCTCATACTGCATCTCGGCGCGGATCTTCCGATCCAACGCGGAGAGCGGCTCATCCAGCAGCAGTATCTTGGGCTTGGTGACCAGAGCGCGGGCCAGCGCCACGCGCTGCTGCTCGCCGCCGGAGAGCTGCGTAACGCGCCGGGACTCATATCCTCCCAGCTTGACCAGCTCCAGCGCCTCGGAGACCCGCGCATCGATCTCGCTCTGGGAAACGCGGTGCATCTTCAGACCGTATCCGACGTTTTTCGCAACGTTCATGGACGGAAACAGCGCGTAATTCTGGAACACGAGGCCGATGTCGCGCTTTTCGGGGCGGACCTTGGTCACGTCCTGTCCATCCACCAGCACCTCGCCCTCATCCGCCGTCTCAAGGCCGCAGATGATTCTCAGGATCGTGGTCTTTCCGCAGCCAGACGGCCCCAGCAGGGAGAGAAATTTCCCGCTTTCCACCGCGAAGCTGACGCCCTTCAGCACCTCATGCTGACCGAAGGTTTTTCTGATATTCTGAACGGTAAGTCCGGCCATGGTTTATTCTCCTTTCTTGGCCTTGCTGCCGGAGGACATTCCAAAGAGACTGCCGGCAGAATAGCCCATCCGCGAAAACAGAACGACGATGATGATCGCAACCAGAATGATGATGGCGCTCAGCGCGTTCAAATCCGCCTGATAGCCGCTCTTGATCCGCGTGAACACCGTCACAGGCAGCGTCTGCACCGCCACCGGAGCGAGATAATACTGCAGGGCAAAGCTGTTGAAGCATACGATCAGCGCCATGATCCCGCCCGCCAGAACGCCGGGGAGGATGCCGGGCATCGTCACGTCCCAGAACACCCGTGCGGGGCTGGCTCCCAGCAGCCGGGCCGCGGCCTCGGGCGTCCGGTCCATCTCCTGAAAGCGGGCGTTCACCAGAAGGACCACGTACGGCAGCACCACGATCAGGTTTCCCAGATACATGGTCGGATAGGAGCGTCCGGCTCCGACAAAGGTGGCCAGCAGCAGAATTGAAATACTGGTCACCAGCCAGGGAATGATGATCGGCATCTGTATCAGGGAGTTCATCCGCTTCGCGACCCGGGGCGAGCAGGCCTGCAGGCCATACGAAGTCAGCGTGCCGATGACCACAGCGGAAACCGCCACTAGCAGGGAAAACTTCAGGCTCAGCCAGCACGCGCCGGGAAGGTTGCTGGTGGTAAAAAGAGTCGTATACCATCTTGTTGTGAATATGTACGGAAACATTCCGTACGGCGTATCGTTGAAGGACATGCCGATGATGGCGACGATGGGGATATAGACAAACGCCAGAACCAGCCACAGGCACACCATCATGACTCTGTTGAAGCCCTTTGACATTATACCTCGCCTCCGATCTTCCTCTGCGCCCGCTTGGTCGCGAAGCTGACACAGGCAATAATCAGGCACAGCACAATCAGCAGCACGCACGAGAGGATGGCGCCATAGCCCATGTTCATATTGTCCTTATACTGGGAGTTGATGACGGAACCCACCATCATGCCGTTGGAGCCGCCGACAAGGCCGGGCTCCACGAAGCTCCCCACCACCGGCACGAACACCAGCAGGATGCCGCTGAGCAAGCCCGGAACGCTCATCGGGAACACGATGTTGATAAACGTCTCCGCCCGGTTGGCTCCCAGAATGTGGGAGGCGTGGATCAGGTTGTCGCTGATGCTCTCCAGCGAGGAGTACAGGCACAGAATCATGTACGGAAGATATTCGTAGACCAGAATCAGTACCGTGGCGCCGTTGGTGTACAGGATTGATTTTCCCTCAATTCCCAGCGCCTGCAGCGCCGTCAGAATGATGCCGCCGCTCTGGACAAGGTTCATCATGGCGTAGATCAGCAGCAGCTGCGACGTGAAGAACGGCAGGATGACCACCATCATCAGGATGCTGCGGCTCCGGGGCTTCACGATTTTTGCGATGGCCCACGCCGCGGGATACGAGGCGACGATGCAGATGACCGTGACCTCCGTCCCGATCCCCAGGGATTTTGCCAGCAGGACCCAGAAGGTCTTGGACTGCATCAGGCGGGTCAGGTTGTCCAGCGTCCATCCGGGCCACGCCTGCCCCGGAAACAGGTTTCTGTTCATGAAGCTGAAAATCAGCAGCATGACCAGCGGCAGAATCGTCAGGCACAGCAGCAGTCCGGCGCTCGGAAGTGTCCACAGGCTGACGGGGTTAAATGTTCGTTTGACTTTTTTATCCATATTGAGCCCCCATGCGATACCGGATTATTGGAATACCGCCAAAATTTCTCTTGGCGGTATCCCTTTCGTCTGTATTTTTTTGTCAATCAGCGATCTGTTCTCAGCCGACGGAGGCTTTGAACGTATCCCACGTATCCGTCCATGCGTCCTTCTGCTCCGGCGTCAGGTAATTGAGCATGCAGATCTTGGTGGGCATGGGATCCATGCCCAGAGGAATCTTCTGATCTTCCGTCAGGCCGTCGCGAACCTTCTGGTTCACAGGCGCGTAGGTGGGATAGGGAGAGCCGTCCGGAGACTTATAGTCGGTCCCCTCTCCGGTAGCCATGGTATACTGCTCCTCGTAGCTCTCGATCCAGTTGATCCACTCGCAGGCCAGATCGTACTGATCCGTCCCGTCGACGACACACCAGTAATCCAGATAGCCGATGGTTCCCTCGGAGGGATGGACCATCTTGACGTTCTTGCCCTCGCGCTTAAGCTGCGCGTAAGGTCCGGACCACATATTGCCGGCCCAGTTCTCGCCGCTGTAATAGGTCATCAGCTGTTCGTCGCTGGAGCCCCAGAAGGAGAGGATCTGCGGTTTGAGCTCCTCCAGCGCAGCTGCGACCTTGTCCAGATCCAGGCTGGAGGGATCGGTGGGATCCTGTCCGCTGATCAGCGCGCCGATAATCATGCCGTCGCCATAGTCGCCATACAGGCAGACATGGCCCTTCAGCTTGGGATTCAGCAGGTCGGACCAATGCTCGATGTCAAAATCCACATAGTCGGGATTGTAGGCCAGAGAGGTCACGCCCGTGGTCCACGGGAAGGCAAACACGTTGCCCTTGTCGTCCACGGCGTAGGGGCTGACGTCCTTGTAGGTGGAGGCCACATCCTGATAGTTGGGGATGTCGCCGGGGTCCACGGTCATAATCAGGCCGGCATCGTGGAAATACTGCGTGTAGTTCTGCGAGACCATCACGCAGTCGATCGTCTTGTTGCCTCCGGTCTGCAGGTTGGTCATCAGCTCGTCGTAGGAATTGTAGTAGACATGCTCAACCGTGCATCCGAACTTGTCCTCGAAAGCCTGTTCACAGTATGTCGTATCGGAGTTGTAGGCCTGCCAGTTGGCCACGTACAGAGTCTGCCCGGCATAGGACTTGCTGCCGCTGCCAGCTGCGGCGGATCCGGCTGAGGCTGCCGCCGAAGTGCTTCCGCCGCTGGAAGCGCAGCCGACCAGCAGAACCAGCGTCATGCAAGTTGCAAGAAACAATGCGAGTGCTTTTCTCATAGTCATTCTCTCCTCCATTACTGTTTTGTTTCCTGAGACATTGGGTTCCGGCAGGGTAATTGTTTAGTGAACATTTTTAAACGTTCATTAAACTTCTATCGTCATTGTAAATCTCTTTCTCGTCCTGTGTCAACTCGCAAAAAACACAAAAAAAGCAGCCTCTTTTTGCCACCCGCCCGGTCGCCGCAAAGGTAAACGGTTGCGTCGATTGTCGCCCCTCTCAAACTGTGAAATCATTCATTTTCAAGCAGTGGCGACGCCTCTCCGTTTTGCGGACCGCCCGCTGGGAAAAAAGAAGCGAGTGGCGCCGCGCCGCATCCGGCGCCCCCTCCCTTCTTTTTACCAATCTCTCAAAAGATTCTCCGAATCTTTATCAAAAATGCTGGTTTCTTTTTCTGTTGATCTCCTATATAATCAAAATTAAGACATATTTTACTAAACGTTTTATCAAGAGGGCATAACTATGAAAATGCGTGATATTGCCCGCGAAGCTGGAGTCTCCCTGACCACCGTATCGCTGGTTCTGAACGGAAAGACGGGCGTAAGCCCAGAAAAGCGGTCTGTGATTCAGCGCCTTCTGGCGGAGAACGGTTATCAGCTCCAATCCTCCGACCAGCAGCCTCCGGCGCCAGCGGGCAAAAGCATTTGCTTTTTGAAATACAGCAAACATTCCTATCTTGTGAACGGCAATCCCGGCTTCGTCACCCAGATCATGGATTCCGCCGAGCAGGAGTGCCGCAAAAACGGGTACGACCTGCTGGTTGTGACGTGCAGCGATCTCACGGGGTTTCCTCTGGCAGATGTGCTGGAGAAGCAGTCCGTCAAGGGGATCCTTCTTCTGGGAACGGAGCTGGATGATGCCGGCGCAGCGGTGTTTGAAGGCTTTCCGAAGCCTGTGGTCGCAGTCGACAACGGGCTGCCTCTGATCTCCTGCTCCTCCGTCACCATGGACAACCGCCGCTCGATCCTCGCGGCAGTGGAGCATCTGAAATCGCTGGGGCATCGAAAGATCGGATTCCTGTACAACTCCCTTCCCTCCAACAACGACCGGGCGCGGCGGCGCGCCTTTGAGGACGCGCTGTCCTTCTTCGGTCTCCCCTTCGACCCGTCGCTGGTCTACTCCGTGTTTCCCACCATGGACGGCGCCAGGAAGTCCGTCGCGGAGCTGTTGGAGAAGGGAGCCCGGTTCCCGCCCGCCCTGCTGGCCAATAACGACAGCATCGCCATCGGCGCCATCCAGTCCTTCAAGGATTACGGCCTCCAGATTCCCGAGGACATCTCGATCATGGGCTTTGACGGGCTGCCGTTTTCCGCCGTGTCCGATCCGCCGCTGACAACCATCAGCGTTCCCTGTCAGGAGATCGGCTGCTGGGCCGTTCGAATTCTGCTGGACACGATCTCCGAGCACAGTGCGCAGGTGTGCAAAATGCTCGTCGGGACTTCGCTGCTGAAGCGCTCCAGCACCGCCCCCAGTCACGAGCCTCGGCGTCACCCGCTTCTGCTGCCCTGAAAATCAATAGAAAGGGGAAATCCGTATGCTGGGAGAGCATCTGCTTGGAATCTATGAGAAGGCACTGCCGCCGTCTCTGAGCTGGGCCGAGCGGCTGACGGCCGCAAGAGAGCTGGGCTTCGATTTCGTTGAGATTTCCATTGACGAAAGCGACGAGCGGCTGGCACGGCTGAATATGCCGCCCTCTCAGAGGGAACTGCTGCACCGGGCCATCGAGACCAGCGGCATCCCTCTCCAGAGCATGTGCCTGAGCGGGCACCGGCGGTTCCCTTACGGCAGCGCGGACCCGGAAACGCGGCGCAGAGCCGCGGAGATCATGGAGCAGGCGATTCGCTTTGCCCATGAATTCGGCATCCGCGTGATTCAGCTGGCGGGCTATGACGTATACTATGAGCCCTCCACCCCGGAAAGTCTGGCTCTCTTTCAGACGGGTCTGGAGTCCGCCTGCCGTCTGGCGGAGCAATTCCAGATCATGCTGGCCATGGAGATCATGGACACGCCCCTGATGAGCAGCATCACCCGGTACCATGCCTTCAAGGCCAAGCTCCCCTCCCCGTGGTTTACCGTCTATCCCGATCTGGGCAATCTCAGCGCCTGGGGCGGCGATCCGCTGGCCGAGCTGGCTCTGGGGGCCGGTGAAATTGTCGGCGTCCACGTAAAGGATACGCTGGCGGTCACGCCCGATTTCCCCGGGAAATTCAAGGGCGTCCCTTTTGGGACAGGCTGCGTGGACTTTCCCGCCTGCTTCTCCCAGCTTGAAAGGCAGGGATACCACGGCCCGTATATGATAGAGATGTGGTATCAGGCCGGTCAGGACTGGCGCGGGAAAATTGCCGGAGCCCTGCGGTATATTGAGCACTGCTACGCCGAGGGGACGAAGGGAGGCAGGAAATGAGCTACTATCTGGGGCTGGACAATGGCGGAACCAACATCAAGGCCGCCATTTTCGACGCTCAGGGCCGCCAGATCGCCTGCGAATCCCTGTCCGCCGCCGTCGTCACGCCGTTCCCCGGCTTCATGGAGCGGGATATGGACGACCTCTGGCGGGACAACTGCACGGTCATCCGCAGGGTCCTGCAGCGTTCCGGCCTGCGGGCCGGAGACATTTCCTGCGCAGGCATCTGCGGACACGGAAAGGGTCTCTATCTGTGGGGCAGGGACGGCCGTCCCGTCCGGCCCGGCATTCTCTCCGCGGACAACCGGGCGTGGGAACACCAGCTTCGGTGGCAGTCCGACGGAACGGAGCAGGCCGCCTTTGCCCTCTCCTGCCAGCACATCATGGCCTGCCAGCCCGTCTGCCTGCTGGCGTGGCTGCGGGACAACGAGCCGCAGGCTCTGGAGCGGACCCGGTGGGTATTTGAGTGCAAGGATTACGTCCGCTTTCGTCTGACGGGCGAGGCCCGTGCGGAAAAAACCGATTACTCCGGCACCGGCCTGATGAACCTGCACACCGGCAAATTCGACAGGGAGCTGCTCCGCCTTTTCGGGCTGGATGATGTCTGGGAAAAGCTCCCGCCTCCCTGTGAATCGCTGGAGATCGCGGGCGCCGTATCGGAGGAGGCCGCCGCAACCTGCGGTCTGGCCGCCGGAACGCCCGTCATCGGCGGAATGTTTGACATCGACGCCTGTGCGCTGGCGGTCAACGTAACGGACGAGCGGAACATCTGCATGATCGCGGGCACGTGGAGCATCAACGAATACCCCCGGCCCCGGCCCGTCACGGACGGGCGCGTCCTGATGAATTCTCTCTTTTGCCTTCCCGGATACTATCTGATTGAAGAATCCAGCGCCACCTCGGCGGGGAACAACGAGTGGTTCATCCGCCAGCTGCTGCCGGAGGTGGTCAGGGAGGCGGACGCCGCCGGCCGCAGCGTCTACGAGACGATGAACCAATGGGCGGAAGCGTTCCAGCCTCAGGATTTTGTGCCGATCTTTCTTCCGTTTCTGGCCGCCAGCAACGTGGACCCCCGCGCCCGCGCGGCTTTTCTGGGGCTGAACGCCTCTCACACCCGGCGCCATATGCTGCGTGCCGTCTACGAAGGAATTGCCTTTTCCCACCGGTACCATCTGGAAAAGCTGCTCGCGACCCGTCCGGATCGCAGCGGCTGCATCCGGCTGGCGGGCGGAGCCGCCCGCTCCGCCGTCTGGACGCAGATATTCGCGGACGTGATGAAAATGCCAGTGGAGGCGGTATCCGCCGGTGAAACCGGGGCTCTGGGCTGCGCCGTGGCGGCCGCGGCGGCTCTGGGCGATTACGGCAATCCGGCGGAGGCTGCCGCCCATATGTCCGCCGCCGCGCCGGCAGTCTTTCCGCAGGACGCGGCGAGCGCGGCTTATGACCGGAAGTACGCGCTGTATCTGCAGGCCATAGAATGTCTGAATCCTCTCTGGCCCTCCATGCAGGCATACATCGACGAGTCCGAAAAATCGCAGCCTTCCGGTCAAAATGCCGCCCCTTCAAACATCGGTTCAAAAAGGAGACGATAAAATGCTGGAGGAACTCAAGCAGTCGGTCTGGGCCGCCAATCAGCTGCTTCCCAAATACAACCTGGTCACATTCACATGGGGAAACGTGTCGGGAATCGACCGCAGCCGCGGTCTGGTCGTCATCAAGCCCTCCGGCGTGCGCTACGAGGAAATGCGGCCAGAGGACATGGTGGTGGTCGACCTGCATACAGGCGCGGCCGTGGAGGGAGCTCTGAACCCGTCCTCCGACACGCAGACGCATCTGGTGCTGTACCGCGCCTTTCCCCATCTGGGCGGGATCGTCCACACCCACAGCCGCTGGGCCGCGTCGTTCGCGCAGGCCGGCATCGGGATCGACGCCATGGGAACCACGCAGGGGGACGACTTCTACGGCCAGATCCCCTGTACCCGCAACATGACCGACGCCGAGATTCAGGGGGCCTATGAGGCCAATACCGGCCTTGTCATCTGCGAAACCTTTGAAAAGCGCGGGCTTGACCCCGTGCACATCCCCGCAGTGCTGGTGAAAAATCACGGCCCTTTCGCGTGGGGCGATTCCCCAGCAGATGCCGTACACAATGCGGTGGTGCTTGAGGAGGCGGCCTTTATGAATTTTCACGCCAAGCTGCTGAACCCCTCCGCCGGGGCCATGCCGCAGGCTCTCTTGGATCGCCACTACCTCCGCAAGCACGGCGATCACGCCTATTACGGGCAATCCAGATAGCCTCCGCTCCAGCCGGCAGGCTGCGGCCCCCCACGCCAGCTTCTCACTTTACTCATTTATAAACGCGAGGCCCCGCCCGGACATCCGGGCGGGGCCTCGCGCTTCTTGCGGCGCTTTCAGCGCAGGAGCAGCAGCACCTCGCGCAGAACCTTGCAGGCGGCGGCAGTGGACGCGCCGCTGGCGTCCAGCATGGGAGACAGTTCCGTGAGATCGCAGCCCACGATCTGCAGCGGAGCGAAGCAGAGCAGCGCCTCCATCAGCTCCCGGAAGGAAACGCCGCCCGCCTCGGGCGTTCCCGTGCCGGGAAAGCATCCGCTGTCCAGCACGTCAAGATCAATGCTCAGGTAAACCGGTTTTCTCCGCAGACGCTCCGCCGCTTCGGCGGCCGAGCGCAGATCGAAGGGATACAGTGCGGTATGGCTGCGGGCAAAGGCAAACTCGGACCGCTCTCCAGACCGGATGCCCAGCTGGAAGATGCGGCCGTCCCCCACCAGCTCCCAGACCCGGCGCATGACCGTGGCGTGGGAGAGGCGCTCGCCCTGATAATCCTCCCTCAGATCGGCGTGGGCGTCCAGATGGAGTACGTGCAGATCCGGCCAGCGCTGAACCACGGCCTGTACGGCCCCCAGCGTGACGAGATGTTCTCCGCCCAGCATTACCGGCAGCTTGCCGTCGTTCAGCAGCCGCTCCGTGTGCTGCCGTATCTGCTCCAGCGAGCGAACGGCGCTGCCGAACACCAGCTCCAGATCGCCGCAGTCGAATACCGCCGCGTCGGCCAGATCGCGGTCCTGATAAGGGCTGTACGTCTCCAGTCCGGCACTTTCAGCCCGCATGGCCGAGCTGGCGAAGCGGGTGCCGGGCCGGTTGGAGCAGGTGCCGTCGAAGGGAGCGCCGAACAGGGCGACGCGGCTGTCCTCATACGCGCTGCCGCAGCCCAGAAACGTGTAGACGTTTTTATTCATCGGCGGCTTCCAGCAGCTCCTTCACATAGTTGGGCAGGGCAAAGCAGGCCGTGTGCAGATCGGTGTTGTAGTAGCGGGTCCGCAGCCCCAGCCGGTTCCACGCCGCCGCGTCCAGATCCCTGACGGGGTCGAAGGTCTTGGAGGCAAAGCCGAACAACCAGTGGCCGGAGGGATAGGTGGGAATGTGCGCCTGATAGACGCGGCACAGCGGGAAAAACTCCCGGATGCGCCGGTGCGCCCGCTGCATGGATTTGGCATAGGCGGGATAATACGGCGTCTCGTGCTGATTGACCAGAATGCCGTCAGGGCCCAGCGCCTTGCAGCAGTTGCCGTAAAACTCCTTGGTGAACAGGCCCTCGCCGGGGCCGAAGGGGTCGGTGGAATCCACGATGATGAGATCGTACTCCGCCTCCTTGTCCCGCACGAACCGCAGGCCGTCCTCGTAGAAGATCCGCACCCGGGGATCGTCCAGACGGCAGGCCGTCTGGGGCAGGTACTGCCGGCAGGTCTCCACCACCATGCGGTCGATCTCCACCATGTCGATGCGCTCCACCGTGCCATACCGGGTCAGTTCGCGCACCGTTCCGCCGTCCCCGGCCCCGATCACCAGCACCGAGCGGATGCCCGGATTGGTGGCCATGGGCACGTGGACGATCATATCGTGATAAATGAACTCATCCTTCTCCGTGACCATCATCAGCCCGTCCAGCGTGAAAAAGCGTCCGAACTCCTGACTGTCGAAAAAATCAATGCGCTGAAAATCGCTCTGCGCGCTGTACAGCTGACTGTCCACGCGAATGGAAAAACGAACGTTTTCAGAGTGTTCCTCCGTGTACCAAAGCTCCATGTCAATCCATCTCCTTTTTATGATTCAATGATAATGTTGATGTGCTCCGCCCCCGGGTCCTCGGTTCCCGTCAGGGAGCAGCCCTTGGCGGCGGCATAGCCGATGTAGTCGATGATCTCCCGCGTGATGCGCTCCCCCGGCGAGAGAATGGGGATGCCGGGCGGATAGCACATCACGAACTCCCCGCTGATCTGTCCCTGGCTCTCCGCCAGCGGAACGGACCGCTTGTCCGCGTAAAACGCCTGCTGAGGCGGCAGGATCACCTGCGGAGAAATATATTCATGGTCCAGCATTCCCGTTTTGTCCCGCGCGTGGAGCCGCCTGATCTCCGACAGGGACGAGACCAGCCGCTCGATCTCGAAGGCCCGGTCTCCGGCGGAGATCACCGCCAAAAAGTTGCCCAGATCGCCGAATTCGATCTGAATCCCGTACTCGTCCCGCAGCAGGTCGTAGACCTCGATGCCCGCGAGTCCCAGCTCCAGCGTATGAACCGACAGCTTGGTGCCGTCAAAATCAAAGAAGTCGTCGCCGTTGGCCAGTTCCCTTCCAAAGGCGTAGTACCCCCCGATGCGGTTGATCTCCCCCCGCGCATACTCCGCAAGGGACAGCGCCCTGCCAAAAATGGCGGCGCCGTTTTCCTGCAGGTTCATCCGGGCCAGATCCAGCGAAGACAGCAGCAGGTAGGAGCCGCTGGTGGTCTGGGTCAGGTTGATGATCTGGCGGACATGGTCGCTGCTGACGGAGGGGCCGCACAGCAAAAACGAGCTCTGCGTCAGCGAGCCTCCGGTTTTGTGCATGCTCACCGCCGCCATGTCCGCCCCGGCGGCCATGGCTGGGCACGGGAGATCCGCTCCAAAATAGAAATGGGTTCCGTGGGCCTCGTCCGCCAGCACCCGCATCCCGTGTGCGTGGGCCAATTCCGTAATGGCCCGCAGATCGGAGCAGACGCCGTAGTAGGTTGGGTTGTTCACCAGCACCGCCCTGGCGGCGGGATGGGCCCGGATCGCGGCATCCACGTCCGCCCGGCTGACGCCCAGCGGAATCCCCAGCGAACGGCTGAGGCCGGGACTGACGTACACCGGCACGGCGCCGCACAGCACCAGCGCGTTGATGACGCTGCGGTGGACGTTGCGGGGCAGGATGATCTCGTCTCCCGCCCTGCACACCGACAGGATCATCGCCTGGACCGCCGAGGTGGTTCCGCCGACCATGAAGAAGGCGTGGGCCGCGGAAAATGCCTCCGCCGCCAGTTGCTCCGCCTCCCGGATCACGCCGACGGGGTGGCAGAGATTGTCCAGCGGCTTCATGGAGTTGACGTCCGCCCGCATACAGGCCTGTCCCAGAAAAGCGGTGAGCTGGGGAGTGCCCCGTCCCCCCTTGTGTCCGGGCACATCAAAGGGCACCACCCGCCGGGCCTGATGGGCCAGCAGCGCCTCGTAAATGGGAGCTCTGTTCGTCATGGGCCGCCCTCAGTAGACGTTGGCGCCGCTGAAAATCTCGATCATCTCCCGGCGGAGATCGTCGGTGATTTCCAGTCTGCGCCGGGGCGGCAGTTCATAGACGTCGGTGTTGAACAGATAGCTGCGCAGGTCAATCTCCTTGATCAGGAGCTTGGTGTGAAAAATATTGGCCTGATAAACGTTGACGTCGATGGCGTCATAGCGGGTCAGCGTTTCCGCGCCGATATAGTCCTGGATGGAGCGGATCTCGTGGTCGATGAAATATTTCTTCCCGGACAGGTCGCGGGTGAACCCCCGCACCCGGTAGTCGATGGTGATGATGTCCGAGTCAAAGCTGCCGATGAGAAATTCCAGAGCGTTGAGGGGAGAGATCTCTCCGCAGGTGGATACGTCGATGTCCACCCGAAAGGTGGAGATTGCCTTGTCGGGATGGTATTCGGGGTACGTGTGGACGGTGACGTGGCTCTTGTCCAGATGGGCCAGCACCGTCTCCCGGTCCGCCAGCAGATAGCGGCCCCGGTTGCACGACTCGTCCACCAGCGCCTCCGGCAGAGCCTCCTCCGTAATGAGAATGGTGACGGAGGCGCCCTGCGGATCGTAGTCCTGCTTGGAGATGTTGAGCACGTTGGCCCCGATGATCTCGGTCACGCGGCAGAGAATCTTGGTCAGCCGCTCAGAGTTGTACTGCTCGTCAATATAGGCGATATAGTCCCTCTGCTCCCGCTCGCTCTTGGCATAGCAGACGTCGTAAATGTTGAAGCTGAGGGTCTTGGTCAGATTGTTGAAGCCATACAGCGCCAGTTTGTTTTCCACGTTTCCGCCCCTTTGCACAAAAAAATTCCCAGACGTTTTCGCGCATCTCTGCACAAAAACACCCGGGAACCGGCAATGCAGGCGGCTGAGCCGACAGATCCCCTGCCGGCTTCGCACGCGAGAAATTGCTTCACATCATTCAGAGTCTATACAGTAAAACTTACTATTACTACTCTTATTGACCGTTTCACAAGTGTTGTGTACAGAACATACACATGGTTATCACTGGTAACCAACTCATAAAATTTGAGCTTCTAACTCAATCAATAATGCAGCGGCTGCTGCAGTCGGCAGTTGACCCGGCTGTCCGTATGGCCTTGATTCCCAGATGGGAATGGTCAGTAAGTTTTGCTGAACGCACAGAACTTGAGGCGTATCGTATCATACTGTGAATCGCTTGTCAATCTTTTTTGCAGAAGCATTTTCCAGTGCGGGGCGTTTGTACCGGAAACGCCTGCGGCGCAGGGGCGGTGCAAAAAGGGAACGGGCAGCGCCCGTTCCCTTTTCTCGCTCTTTCGCCGCGAACCCGGCGGGCTCACTTCATCAGCTCGTACATAACCGCCTTGATGGTGTGCATCCGGTTTTCGGCCTCGTCGAACACGATGGACTGGGGAGACTCGAACACCTCGTCCGTCACCTCCATGGCGTCGCGGCCGAATCTCTCGCCCATCTCCCGGCCCACCCTGGTCTTGTGGTCGTGATAGGCGGGCAGGCAGTGCATGAACCGGCACTGGGGGCCGGCGTTGTCCATCAGCTTCTTCGTCACCTGATAGGGGCCCAGCGCAGCGATGCGCTCCTCCCAGACCTCCACCGGTTCTCCCATGGACACCCACACGTCGGTATACAGCACATCGGCGTTCCGGGTCGCCTCCATGGGGTCCTCAAGGAACTCCAGCACAGCGCCCGTCTCCGCGGCAATCCCGCGGCAGGTGTCGATCAGCGCCGGATCGGGCTGATAGGCCTTGGGGGCGCAGGCGACGAAATGCATTCCCATCTTGGCGCAGCCCACCATCAGGCTGTTGCCCATGTTGTACCGGGCATCGCCCAGATATACCAGCTTCACGCCCTTCAGCTTTCCGAAATGTTCCTGCACGGTGAGAAAGTCCGCCAGAATCTGCGTGGGATGAAACTCGTTGGTCAGGCCGTTGAACACCGGAACGCCGGCATAGCTTGCCAGCTCCTCCACCAGCGCCTGACCGAAGCCGCGGTACTCAATGCCGTCGAACATCCGGCCCAGCACCCGCGCCGTGTCCGCGATGGACTCCTTTACGCCGATCTGGGAACCGGTGGGCCCCAGATAGGTGGAGCCCATGCCCAGATCCTGCGCTGCCACCTCAAAGGCGCAGCGGGTGCGGGTGGAGGTCTTTTCAAAGATCAGGGCCACGTTCTTCCCCTCCAGATAGCGGTGGGGAATGCCGGCCTTTTTCTTTGCCTTCAAATCTGCGGCCGTATCCAGAAACTGCTGAATCTCTGCGGGCGTAAAGTCCAGCAGCTTGAGAAAATGAGTGTGATTTTCCATGTTCGGTTCTCCTTTTTCGTCCGTCAGGCAAGCGCCTGCTTCATAATGGCCACGCCGGCGTCCATCTCGTCCTTGGTGATGACCAGCGGCGGCAGCAGACGCATTCCCGGCCCCGCCGTCAAAACCAGCAGGCCGTTTTCAATGAGCTTCTCAGCGATTTCGCTGTTCTTGAAGCCAGCCGCCATCTCAATGCCGATCATCAGGCCCATGCCCCGGGTCTTGCCGAAGCAGGGCAGGTGCAGCGCCTCGATCTGGCCGCGCAGGTAATCGCCCTTGCGCTTCACGCCCTCAAGGAAGGTGTCGTCCAGCGTCTCCTGCACCACCAGTCCCGCGGCGGCACAGACGGGATTCGCGCCGAAGGTGGTGGCGTGGGTGCCCGGCGTCAGGACGTCCCGGCACTTCTCGTTGGCCAGAAGGCCGCTCATGGGCAGGCCGCCGGCGATTCCCTTGGCAAAGGTGCACACATCCGGCAGGATGCCGTACTGCTGGAAGGCAAACAGAGAGCCCGTGCGGCCCACGCCGCTCTGCACCTCGTCCACCAGCAGCAGCCAGTCGTTCTCCTCGCACATGGCGGCCACCTGCCGAACATACTCCCTGTCCAGCGGCAGCACACCGCCCTCGCCCTGAATCAGCTCCAGCATGACGCCGCAGACGTCGCCGCCCGCAGCCGCGTCCAGTGAGGCGAGAGAGTTGGCGTCCGCATAGCGGAACCCCTCGGTGAAGGGGAAAAAGTAGTTGTGGAAGGCCTCCTGTCCGGTGGCCATCAGCGTAGTGATGGTGCGGCCATGGAAGGAATTTTTCAGGGTGACGATGGTGGCGCGGCCCTTGCCATACTTGTCAAAGCTGTACTTCCGGGCCAGCTTGATCATGCCCTCGTTGGCCTCTCCGCCGCCGTTGGCGAAAAACACGCCGGACATTCCCGTGCGCTTGCAGAGCGTCTCGGCCAGCCGGGCCGCCGGCTCCGTATAGAACAGGTTGGACACGTGGCCCAGCTTTTTGGCCTGCGCCGCGATGGCGTCCACCCACGGCTGATAGCCATAGCCAAGGTCGGAAACTCCGATTCCGCTGGTGAAATCGATGTACTCTCTGCCCTCCGGAGAGTAGAGCCGAGCCCCCTCGCCGTGGTCGATGACCACAGGGAACCGACCGTAGGTATGCAGAATATACTGGCTGTCCAGCGCCTTGATTTCTTCACTGGTCATGTGTTTGTATCCTCCCTTTTCAGCATGGTGCCGATGCCGGCGTCCGACAGCAGTTCGATCAGTATGGAGTGGGGAATGCGCCCGTCCAGAATGTGGACGCGGTCCACTCCCGCCGCGATGGCGTCCACGCAGCACTCGATTTTGGGGATCATGCCGCCGGAGATGATTCCCTTGGCCACAAGGCCCGGAACGTCGTAGGTGTGAACCACGTGGATCAGCGTCTCCTCGTCCTTGGGGTCACGCAGCAGACCGCGCACGTCGGTGAGCAGGATCAGCTTTTCCGCGTGGAGCGCCTCCGCCAGCTTGGCTGCGGCGGTATCGGCGTTGATGTTGTAGGCCGTGTCCGCGTCCGCCCCCTGAGCCACCGTGGATACCACGGGAATGTAGCCCGTCAGCAGGGCGTTCTCCACTGGCTCGGGGTTGACGCCGGTGATTTTGCCCACCAGGCCGTATTTCTCATCCAGCTGTTCCGCCTGAAACAGGGCTCCGTCCATGCCGCACAGGCCGATGGCCTTGCCGCCCAGCCGGTTGATCTGCGCCACCAGATTCTTGTTGACCTTGCCGCACAGCACCTGCTGCACCACGTCCATGGTCTCCTCGTCGGTGTAGCGCAGCCCATCCACAAATTTGGATTCGTGACCGATTTTTTTCAGCATGGCTGAAATCTCCGGACCGCCGCCGTGTACCACCACGACGCGGATGCCCACCAGATTCAGCAGGATGATGTCGCTCATCACCGCCCGCCGCAGCTCCGGAGAGACCATGGCGTTGCCGCCGTATTTGACCACGACGGTTTTACCGGTGAATTTTTGAATATAGGGCAGAGCCTCAACCAGCGTCCGGGCCTGCTGCTCGTGAGATGCCACGGAAATCAACTCCTTCAGAATGTTGCAGAATCTTATGCGCCTGCGGGAATACACCCGCCCGCGGGCGAGGGATGCGCAGCCGGCACGTGCCCCGTCCCCTCGCGGGGCAGCCCGGCGAAGCGGGTGCGCCGCGAAGACGAGGAGCCGCGGAGCGAGCGAGCCTGCCCGCCTGCGGGCAGGCAAGGGATGCGCAGCGGGCGACGAGTCAGGTTCTGTAGTCCCCGTTGATCTTGATATAATCGTAGGTGATGTCGCAGCCCCAGCAGGTGCATTTCCCGGAGCCCTCGCCCATCTCAATCAGGATTTCCACATCATGCTCGGTGAGGATGGCCTTGGCCTTGTCCTCGTCGAACTCCAGCCCACGGCCCAGATGGCAGACCTCGATGGAGCCGGCCTTGCTTGCGAAGTACACGCTGACCTTTTCCGGGTCGAAGTTCTCGCCGGAGTAGCCCATGGCGCAAAGCACCCGGCCCCAGTTGGCGTCGGCGCCGAAGATGGCCGCCTTGGTCAGCGTGGAGGAGATCACCGACTTGGCGATCACTTCAGCGGAGGCATCGTCGGCGGCGCCGGAGACGGTGCAGGTAATCAGATGCTTGGCGCCCTCTCCGTCGGAGGCCATCTGCCGGGCCAGAGCCGTGCAGATCTCCTTCAGGGCGGCAGCGAATGCCGCGTAATCCGCATTTTTTTCCGTGATCTCGGCGTTGCCGGCCAATCCGTTGGCCAGCACGCAGCACGTATCGTTGGTAGATGTGTCTCCGTCCACGCTGATGCGGTTGAAGCTGACGGTCACGGTCTCCAGCAGCGCCGCCTTAATCATGGCCGGAGAGATGGCGCAGTCAGTGGTCAGGAAGCAAAGCATGGTACCCATGTTGGGGTGGATCATGCCGGAGCCCTTGGAGATGCCTCCGATCACGACGGTCTTTCCGCCGATCACCGTCTCCAGCGCCACCTCCTTTTTTACGGTATCCGTAGTCATGATCGCGTGAGCCGCCGCATCGGAGCCGGCGGCCGAACGCTCCAGCTGCCCATACAGGGCAGGCGCTGCGCTCTCAATGACCGCCACCGGCAGTGTCTGGCCGATGACGCCGGTGGAGGAAACCAGCACGTCCTCCGCCTTGCAGCCGATGGCCTGCGCCGCTGCGGCGCACATCCGCTCGGCGTTCTCCTCGCCCTGCGGGGCGCAGGCGTTGGCGTTGCCGCTGTTGGCGATGATCGCCCGGGCCCTGCCGTCCGCCAGATGCGCCCTGTCCACATGGATGGGGGCCGCCTTGACCACGTTTTTGGTAAATACCGCCGCGGCGGAGCAGTCCACATCGGACACGATCAGCGCCACGTCCTTTTTGTCGGGGTTGTGGGTCTTGACGCCGACATGCAGGCCGGCGGCCCGGAACCCCTGTGCGGCGCAGACGCCGCCCTCGATATATTTCATGATGATCGTCTCTCCTTCAATGTCAGCATCGAAAACTCAAATGATCACCGGGCCGCGCGGAGAGCTCACTCCAGCCCCGCCGCTTCGTCGAAGCCCAGCATAAGATTCATGTTCTGCACCGCCGCGCCCGAGGCGCCCTTGCCCAGATTGTCAAACAGCGCCGTGACGCTGATCTGCTCCTCATTGCCGCAGACCTCCAGCTTCAGCCGATTGGTCCCGGCCAGCGCCGACGCGTAGAGCACCGGCTCGTCGCCGCCGTAGGGCGCCACGCTGACGAACCGCTGGCCCGCGTAATACCCGGCCAGTGCGTCCCGCAGTTCCTGTCCGGACACGTCCCTGGCCAGCAGATCCCGATACAGCAGGATGGTCGTGGCCATGCCCCGGTAAAAATCGCCCAGGACCGGCGAAAAGATAGGGGTGCGGGTGAGCCCGCAGACCTTGACCATCTCCGGCAGGTGCTTGTGACGGAGGTTCAGTCCGTAGATGCGATGGGACTCGTGCCGGGGGTCCCGGTTTGGGTCCTCATACTCGGCGATCAGCTTTTTGCCGCCGCCGGAGTAGCCAGTCAGCGAGGTCACGGCCAGCGGATAGTCTGCGGGCAAAATCCCCATCCGCACCAGCGGGGCCACGGAGGAAATCAGTCCCGTGGCGTGGCAGCCGGGATTGGCCACCCGCCGCGACGACGCGATGGCCTTCCGCTGTTCTGCGCTGAGTTCCGGGAAACCATAGGTCCATCCCTCTGCCGTCCGGTGGGCGGTGGAGGCGTCGATGACGCGGGTGGAGGGGCTTTCGATGAGGCCCACAGCCTCTGCAGCCGCCGCATCAGGCAGGCAGAGAAACACAATGTCCGCCGCGTCCATGAGCTTTTTCCGCTCCGCCGGGTCCTTGCGCTTCGCCTCGTCGATGGTCAGAAGCTTGATGTCTCCGCGGCCGCTGAGGCGCTGGTCGATCTGCAGGCCCGTGGTGCCCTCCCGCCCGTCAATATATACCTTTGGTTTCATACTACCATCTTCCTTTGCTTGTAAATGCCCGAAGCTCACTCCCGGCGGGATGTGGTGAAGGCCTCCACCGCGGCAATCTGACGGGAGGTCTCGCTGACCGCCGGGCCGCCGTAGCTGCCCCGGAGGGCCATGCAGTTCTCCAGCTTCAGCGCCTCGTACACATCCTCGCCGAACAGGGGCGATACCGCCTGCAGCTCGGACAGCGTCAGCTGCTCCAGCGTCTTTCCGCTCTGTCCGCAGGCGGCCACCAGATGGCCCACCGCCGTGTAGGCATCCCGGAAGGGCATTCCCTTCTTGGTCAGATAATCGGCGCAGTCCGTGGCATTGATGAAGCCCCGGCCCGCCGCGGCCCGCATATTCTCCGGCAGGACCCGCATGGTGTCGATCATGGCGGAAAAGACCGGCACGCACATCTCCACCGTGTCAATGGCGTCGAACACCGGCTCCTTATCCTCCTGCATATCCTTGTTGTAGGCCAGAGGCAGCCCCTTCATGGTGGTCAGCAGGCTCATGAGGTCGCCGTAGACCCGGCCCGTCTTGCCCCGCACCAGCTCCGCCACATCGGGGTTTTTCTTCTGCGGCATGATGGAGCTGCCGGTGGCGTAGGCGTCGTCCAGCTCCACAAATTTAAATTCCCAGCTGCACCAGAGAATGACCTCCTCGGCAAAACGGCTCAGGTGCATCATCAGAATGGACAGCGCGCTCATCAGCTCCAGCGCGTAGTCCCGGTCGCTGACGCCGTCCAGCGAGTTGGACATCGGTGCGTCAAAGCCCAGCGCCTTGGCCGTTTCCCACCGGTCGATGGGATAGGTGGTGCCTGCCAGCGCGCCGGAGCCCAGCGGGCACTCGTTCATCCGCCCGCGGCAGTCCTCCAGCCGGGTGACGTCCCGCGCCAGCATATTGGCGTAAGCCATCAGGTGCTGGGCGAAGGAGATGGGCTGCGCCCGCTGCAGATGGGTATAGCCGGGCATCACCGTCTCCTGATACTGTTTTGCCCGACGGCACAGCACCGTCTCAAAGTCCAGCAGCTGGCCGATGATCACCGGGATCTGATCCCGCACATACATCCGGAAGTCCACCGCCACCTGATCGTTCCGGGAGCGGGCGGTGTGCAGGCGCTTGCCGGCTTCCCCGATGCGGGCGGTGAGCAGCGCCTCGATATTCATGTGAATATCTTCGTTGTCAGCGGAAAACTCCACTTTTCCGGCCTCGATATCCGCCAGAATACCCCGCAGGCCGCCGATGATGGCGTCGGCATCCTCGTGAGAGATAATGCCGCAGTCCCCCAGCATCTGCGCGTGGGCGACGGAGCCCGCGATGTCCTCGCGGCAGAGCCGCTGGTCAAACTGGATGGAGGCGTTGAAATCGTTCACTAAGGCGTCGGTCTCTTTTCCGAAGCGCCCGGACCATAGCTTCATGATGTTCTCCTTTTAAATACGGGAAACGGCGGGAGCAAGGCTCCCGCCCTTTCATCCGTTTTGAATCCCGCCGCGGCGCGGCCGGACAGATTTTACAGCTTGCCCTCTTCTCTCAGAGCCAGCACGGTGTCGGGCAGGCCCCAGAGGTTGATGAAGCCGGTGGCGTTGGTCTGGTCGTAGTTGCTCTCGTTGAAGGTCACCAGCTCCTCGGAATACAGCGTCTCGGGAGAGGACATTCCGGCGGTGATGATGTTGCCCTTGTACAGCTTCAGCTTCACGCTGCCGGTGACATGCTCCTGCGTCTTGTCGGCAAAGGCGCTGAGCGCCTCCCGCAGAGGAGTGAACCACTTGCCGTTGTAAATCAGATCGGCAAAGTCCACCGCCAGCTTGCTCTTCATATGAGCGGTGTCCTTGTCCACCGTAATCATCTCCAGGCACTGGTGCGCCTTGTAGAGGATGGTGCCGCCCGGCGTCTCGTAAACGCCCCGGTCCTTCATGCCCACCAGCCGGTTCTCCACGATGTCCAGCAGGCCGATGCCGTTCTCGCCGCCCAGCTTGTTCAGCTTGCGGATCAGGTCGCTGCCCTTCATCTTCTCGCCGTCCAGCGCCACGGGGATGCCCTTCTCGAATTCGATGGTCACATAGGTGGCCTTGTCCGGCGCGGTGACGGGGCTGACGCCCATCTCCAGAAAGCCGGGCTTCTCATACTGAGGCTCGTTGCCAACGTCCTCCAGGTCCAGGCCCTCGTGGGAGAGGTGCCAGAGGTTCTTATCCTTGGAATAATTGGTCTGCCGGTTGATCTTCAGAGGCACGTGATGAGCCTCCGCATAGTCGATCTCCTCGTCCCGGCCCTTGATGGTCCACTCTCTCCACGGGGCGATGATCTTCATATCCGGGGCAAACCGCTTGATGCCCAGCTCGAACCGGACCTGATCGTTGCCCTTGCCGGTGCAGCCGTGGGCGATGGCATCCGCGTGCTCCGCCTTGGCGATCTCCACCAGCTTCTTGGCGATGATGGGCCGCGCAAAGGCGGTGCCCAGCAGATACTGCTCGTAGCTGGCGCCCATCTTCAGGGACGGGAAAATCACATCCTCCACCATCTCGTCGGTGAGGTCGGCGATGTACAGCTTGGACGCGCCGGTCTTGATGGCCTTTTCTTGCAGACCGTCCAGCTCGTCGCCCTGACCCACGTCAGCGGCCACGGCAATGATCTCGGGATCGTTATAGTTTTCCTTCAGCCAGGGAATGATGATGGAAGTGTCGAGGCCGCCGGAATAGGCCAGCACGATTTTTTTAATGTCTTTCTTATCCATGATACATGACCTCCGTCTGTTTTGTTTCGATGTTTGAATTATACGCCTTTGATGAATATTTATGCAAGTGTCAGATTGTACAACTTTGTCCTTCCGTCCTTGGCTGCTTTTGCATATTTTTGCAAAATCTCCCGTTTCCCCTGCATATTTAATGTATGTATCCAGTTCGTGGCCCGCCGCAGCGCGCAGAAGCCCGCCGGTTTCCCGGCGGGCTCCTGGTGAGATTCATTTTTCCGCGGATGCTTAAAGGGCGTTGACGGCCTGCTCCAGCTGGGCCATGGCCTTCTCCAGCACGCAGCGGGGGCAGGCGGCGTTGAGACGCATATACCCGCTGAGACTGCGGCCGAAGGTATAGCCCTCGTTGAGCCCCAGCCGGGCCTTGTGGATCATGAAGTCCCGCAGCTCCTCATTGCTCAGGCCCAGCTCCCGGCAGTCCAGCCACATAAGGTACGTGGCGTCCGGCGCGTAGGTCTTGATCTTGGGAATACGCCGGCGGCAGTAGTCCACAATGAAATCAAAGTTGTCGCTGATGTACGGCAGCAGCTGGTCCAGCCACTCCTCGCCTCCGGTGAAGGCCGCTTCCATGGCCGTCAGGGAGAAGGCGTTGTTGCGGTGAATATCCATGCGCTCCCACCATGCGTCGAAAAGCCGCTTGGTGTGGGCGTTGGGGAACACCACCGCGCTGGCCTGCAGTCCGGCCAGGTTGAAGGTCTTGGTTCCGGAGAACGCCGTGATGACATAGGACGCGATCTCCGAGGAAAGGGTGGCCGTGGGAGTGTGGTGCTTGCCGTGGAAGATCAGGTCGGAATGGATCTCGTCCGAGAGCAGGGGCACGTGGTTGGCCATGCAGATCTCCGCCATGCGGCGCAGCTCCTCCGGCGTCCAGACGATGCCCAGCGGGTTGTGGGGATTGCACAGCAGAAACAGATCGGACTCCTTCACCTTCGCCTCGAAGTCCGCCCAGTCCACGCTCCAAACGCCGTCCCGCTCGATGAAGCGGTTTTCCACCACCTTGCGGTTCCACGCCTCGGCCATGTCGTAAAATTCCGAATATACGGGCGTCTGGATAAGGACGCTGCCGCCCTCCGGGGTGAGCAGCTTCACGGCCGCGGAGATGGTCTGCACCACGCCGAGGCTCCAGCTCATCAGGCTCTGGTCGATGTCCCAGTTGTTGCGGCGCTTCTGCCAGCCGCGGATGGCGGCAAAGTAACTGTCCGGCCGGGCGGTGTAGCCCCAGATGCCCTCCTCCGCCCGCGCCTTCAGGGCGTCGATGATGGGCTGGGCGGTGCGGAAGTCCATGTCCGCGATCCACAGGGGAATCACGTCGTCGGTGCCGAATTTTTTCACACGCTCGTCGTATTTTGCCGCGTGGTTGTTTGTACGATCCACGATTTCATCAAAGTGATAGATCATAGTAAGTCCTTTCTCCTGCCGAAACATCTCAGTCAGGTCTGTCCTCAATTATAGTGAAAGGACGAATCCAGTGCAAGTCCCACTCTTAACCAAAATCAGCCGCAAACAGGGAAAAGTTCCAGATGTTCCAGGCCCCGGCTCTCCTGCTCGGCATAGTCCGCCGCCCTGTCACGGCAAGTGAGGACGGGAAATGTTTTCCTCGGCGCCATACTCCGGCCATGCCGTGCCGGCATCCGCGACGTTTGGCCGCGAACGGCATAGCCGCCGGAGTACCCGGTCTCCCGCACGACGCCGTCATGGCCAGGGAGGTTGGTGAACGCCCTCTACGCGGTGATGCCGGCGTCTCCCCCGGAGATCGTCAGACAGACCACCTCGGCCAGCGAATTCTCCGTCTCAAAGGTTCTGAGCGCCGCCGGGTCCGCCGTCAGAGTCTCGCAGGGAACAGCGGCTGCGTCGCTCTGATCTCCCGCGCACACGGCCGCAAGGATCGTCCGCTCCGAAATGTGGGAAACGGTTCCCTCCGCCTGCTCGCCCCAGCAGGAAAAACCTCTGGAGGAATAGGAGGGCGCATGGCCGGGCAGGGGAACCTCCTGCTCCACGGCCGCATCCGCCTTCTTTCCGGGATACAGCGTCCAGTGCAGGGCATCCCAGCTGCCCTCGTCCATATAGCAGGACAGCCAGAACGCGCCGCCCAGCTCCTCCGCAGAGCCGTGGGCCAGCTCCTTCTCCCCCAGACTTTTCCCGTTCAGGTAAGTCACGGCGCTGAGGGTGTAGTTTGCCCCCTCCGGGAGCGAGACGGCGAACTGGCTCAGTGAGCCGAAGGAGGCGGGATAGGGCGCGCCGGCATCCACCTGCTCACAGGTCAGGGAGCCTGCCGAGGCAGACGAAGCTGCGATCTGCAGCAGCGTCTGCACGCCCTCCGCGCTCTGGCCCAGCTTTTTAATGTCCGGGTTCTCAAGGCCCCGCGAGGCCAGCAGCAGATCCGCCTGCTCCACATTCAGTCTCTGTTCCCGAATGTTCTTCCCGGAGAGGTCCGTCCGGTACGGATACGTCCAGCTGACCTCGCCGAGATTATCGATCAGGGCCAGCAGGCACAGCGCGCTGCGGTTCATCTCCGCATCAAACTGCTCATAGCCGCCGATGCCCGGGTCCGCCTTAAAGTTGATCTGCAGTTTGTACGGCTCTTCCGCCGTGGTCAGCGCCATGGTGTAGTCGCCCAGCCGGTCGCCCACATGGAGCGCCTCCAGCAGCCTCCCGTCCGCCGCCGCGGAACCCGTGTAGGGATTGCGCAGCGCAAAGAGGCTTCGGGCCAGCGCCTCCGAATCGGCACCCCCGGCGGTAAAATGCTCTGACGTCTCAGAGGAAGTCACCAGCCGGAACCGCACAGTCAGGGCGTTGGCGGCGGGAATTTCGTCTCCCTTCTGATAGGCCCGGATGGCGCCGTCCGCCCGATCGGAGAAGAACACCGTCAAGAGGGTCTGCTCTCCGCCTGCCAAGGACATTCGTTTTCCCACCTGATCCGGGCTCCCCAGCGCCGAGCCGCAGGCAGTGTAAGCGCTCTCCGGCAGGGCCGTCTCCCAGCTGGCGGACGTGCCGAAGGAATCCTTGTACGTCAGATGCAGCGGTCCGGTAAAGGTACCCTGCCCGGCGGCGATGTCGCAGACGTAGTGCAGTTGGCCGGTAAATTTCCCCGCCTCCGCATTGGCGGCCAGCCGGGGTGAGCTGCTTACCTGCTCGCCGTCCCGGAAAACGTCCTCATAGATGGCCCAGGAGCGGACGGATTCGTCCAGACGGCAGGTAAATGAGACGTCGGCGCCGTTGCGGCTTTCGACCCGCACCCAGCTGTCCGCGGGCGGATTGGTGCAGCAGGCGATGACCAGCAGCGCCGCCAGAGACGCTGCCAACAGAACGATGCCCGCTCTTGCCCGCTTCCAGCCGAGGATATTCTTCACCCGGGACCTGGCACCGCTCTCGCCGAAGGCCAGCGGTCCCGCCGCCGGGAATCTCCTGCCCGCCGCAAAGCGAACCAGTGAAAGGCTGTATGCCTGCTTCACCTCCGGGCCCAGCGCCCGGAGTACCGCCTCGTCGCAGGACATCTCCATATCCCGGCAAAAAAAGTGCCAGCACAGCCACACCGACGGGTTCCACCAGTAGACCGCCAGCAGGCAGAAGGCCAGCAGCTTCCACCACGGGTCACCCCGGCGCAGATGCGTCCGCTCATGAAGCAGGATGTGCGCCCGATCCGCCCCGTCAAGCCCGGCGGGCAGGTATATGGTCGGGCGGAACAGCCCCAGCACGAAGGGTGTGGGAATCCCGCCGGCCACACGGACGCCGTCATCCACCGCAGCGGCGGATGCCAGCTTTTGCCGCAGGCGGAAATACGACACGGCGGCATACAGCAGAAACGCGCACAGGCCAGCCGCCCAGATCCACGGCAGCACCGCCATCACATCGGGCGGCGAGGGGGCGGTCTGTGACGCCCCGCCGTTCAGGGATGCCTCCGACGTCAGGGCCGGCAGAGCCGAGGACGCGGGGAGCAGCTGCACCCGCGAAAGCCCCGCCCCGCCGGATACCGTGGCGTCCGCCGCTGGGGCGATGCGGTTGAAAATGCTCAGGGCACTGGAGACCGTCACCGGACACAGGAGCCGGAAACCCACCGCCGCCCAAAGCAGATACGCAATGCGCCGCGGCGCCCGAAGCCGCCCCAGCAGCCACCGCAGTGCCAGCACCGCCGCCATCACCGGCAGGGCCGCCAGTGACAGATTCAGCAGCGTGCGAAATACCGTCTGCATCACATCACTCCTCCCTGTGCTGGTCGATGAGCCGCTTGAGCTCCTCCGCCTCCCGGTCGGAAATTCGCTTTCCCGACATAAACGCCGTCAGGAAGCCGGGCAGTGAGCCGCTGAAGGTCCGATCCACAAACTGAGACGCCTCCGCCGCCGTCACCGCCTCGCGGGGGACCAGAACCGTCACAAGAGCATCCTCGTTTTTCAGGAGGCCCTTCTCACACAGCTTGCGCAGCACGGTATAGGTAGTGGATTTCTTCCACCCCAGCGCCGCGGCGCACAATTCCACCAGCCGGCCCGATGCCACCGGTGCCGCGTCCCACACCACCTGCATAAACCGGTATTCGCTGTCACAGAGCTGATAGGTATCCATCGTCCCGTCCCTCCTGGTTTATTTTTATAAACTCACTGTAGTCTATAACAATAGACCGACTGTGTCAAGGGCCACTTTCCTCTCTTTTTTATGCAATCGTTTTCTTGACACTTCTGTGCATCTATGGTAGGTTTAAAGGAACGATACCCTGTGAAGAGTTCACTTTCAGATACGGAGGGAAAACTATGACAACGCAGGAACTTGCAACAGTCTGCCGTCAGGTGCGCCGTGACATCATCAATATGACGGCCAACGCAGGCAGCGGCCATCCCGGCGGCTCTCTGTCCGCCGTGGAACTTATGACCGGCGTCTTTTTTACCCAGATGCGGGTAGATCCCAAGAACCCTCACGATCCCGACCGGGACCGCTTCGTTCTGTCCAAGGGCCACGCGGCTCCGTGCTACTACGGCGTGCTGGCGGAGAAGGGCTTCATCTCTCGCGATGAATTCAAGAATTTCCGGCAGCTGCACAGCATTCTGCAGGGCCACCCGGACGCCAAGAAGGTCCCCGGCGTCGACGCCTCCACCGGCTCGCTCGGTCAGGGCGTGTCCATTGCCAACGGCATGGCGCTGGGCGCGAAGGTGCTGGGCAAGGACACCAGGGTTTACGTCCTGTGCGGAGACGGCGAATGTCAGGAGGGCCAGATCTGGGAGGCCTTCATGGCCGCTGCCCACTATAAACTGGACAACCTGACGGTCATGATCGACTGGAACGGCCTTCAGATCGACGGCACCAACGATCAGGTCATGTCTCTGGGCGACCTGCCCGCCAAGCTGCGGGCCTTCGGCTTCGATCTGCATGAGGTGGCCGACGGCAACGACATCGCACAGGTGGTGGACGCGCTGAACGCCCCCGGCGTCCCCGGCAAGCCCAAGTGCATTCTGGCCCACACGGTCAAGGGCAAGGGCGTCTCCTTTATGGAAAATCAGGTGGGCTGGCACGGCAAGGCTCCCAACGAGGAGCAGCGCCAGCAGGCATTGCAGGAACTGGAGGGCTGAGAAATGAGTGAAAAGCTTGCGACCCGTGAGGCATACGGCAAGGCGCTGGTGGAGCTGGGCGCGCAGAACGACAAGGTCGTTGTGCTGGACGCCGATCTGGCCGGCGCAACTATGACCAAGCTGTTCAAGGCAGCTTATCCCGACCGCTTTTTCGACATGGGCATTGCGGAGGCAGACATGGTGAATACCGCCGCCGGCCTCTCCACCATGGGCCTGATCCCCTTTGCCAGCACCTTTGCCATGTTTGGCGCAGGCCGCGCCTATGAGCAGGTGCGCAACTCCATCGCCTATCCCAAGTTCAACGTCAAGCTGTGCATGACCCATGCCGGCCTGTCCGTAGGCGAGGACGGCGGCAGCCACCAGTCCATCGAGGATCTGGCGCTGATGCGGGTCATCCCCGGCATGACGGTGATCGTTCCCGCCGACGCCAACGAGACCCGGAAGGCCGTGTTCGCTCTGGCGGAGTTCAACGGCCCCTCCTACCTCCGGCTGGCCCGTCTCGCCTCTCCGGTGTTTGAGGAGGATTATCCCTTTGAGATCGGCAAGGCCTGCGTTCTGCGGGAAGGCACCGATGTGGCGGTCTTTGCCTGCGGCCTCATGGTGAACGAATCTCTGGAGGCTGCCAAGCTGCTGGAAAAGGACGGCATTTCCGCCGCCGTCATCAATGTCTCCACCATCAAGCCCATTGACGCCGAGTGCGTCACCAAATACGCCAAAAAGTGCGGCGCCGTGGTCACCGTGGAGGAGCACAGCACCATCGGCGGTCTGGGCGACGCGGTGGCCGATGTGCTGATGGGCAAGGTAAACTGCAAATTCCACAAAATCGGCGTACCCGATCAGTTCGGCCAGTCCGGCAAGGCGCTGGATGTCCTGCGGGAGTATGGCCTCGCGGCCGACCTCATCGCTCCGGTCATCAAGGCGAGCCTGTAAATTTCAAAACGCCAAAGGCGCGGCCAGCGATGGCCGCGCCTTTTTCCGAGCTGCGCCTTTGAATGGTTATGCAGCCCGGCGCGCCGAAAATGCGTACAGACGGCCCGCATCCCGCCGCAGGGACGTCCGTCGTCCAATTCCCGCATTTTTCAACACAGACGGCCCCGGAACCGAAGTTCCGGGGCCGTCATTTGCGTCAGATCATTTGGGACTGCACTGGGAGGCCCCGTGAGGGCGGTAGGCGGAAGTCAGCACCTTCTCAAAGACAGGTGCCTCCGGCTCCTCCACACGCCGGAGAATCTGCTCTCCCGCGGCCTTGGCCAGCTCCTCCACCGGCTGCACGATGGAATCCATCTGCCCGGCATAGAGCTGATAAAAGCTGGAATCGTAATCCACGAAGCTCACCAGATCAAGGTCCCGCGCCAGCTGCATATCCCGCTTCATCAGGTAGAATATGATGTCGGCGGCCATCAGGCCGTTGGTGACGATCACGGCGTCACATTTCTGCTCCAGCAGCTCGTCCAGACATTTGGCGGCGCTGTTCTCCATGGAGTTGCCGTAACGGATCAGATGCTCGTCCTGCGGCAGATCGCAGTCCGCGATGGCCTGCTGATAGGCGGAGATCCGCTCCTTGGTGGTGCTCAGCCGGGGCAGTCCGCCGATGATGCCGATGCGCTTGTCCCCCTGGGCCGCCAGCCGGCAGACGCTGCGGTAGATGGGCTGGAAATTGGAAACGCAGATGGAGGAATATTTTTTCGTATCGAAGGTTCGGTCCACCAGCACCACGGGAAATCCGGGAGGAATCAGGCTGTCAAACCGCTGAAAGTCGTCCATGGTGCTGGCGATCAGCAGGCCGTCCACCAGTCCCGCGGAGAGCAGGCGGATGTTGGTCTCCTCCCGGTCCATGTCCTCCTTCGTGTTGGCCACGATGAGGTGGTACCCCTCCGACGCCAGATAATGCTCCACCGATTCGATCATGGTGGAGAAGAACTTGTTGGAAATATCTGGAACAATGAATCCGATGGTCTTCTTCTTTCCAGTCCGAAAGCTGCGGGCAGAGGCGTCCGGCGTATAGCCCAGCTCCGCGATGGCGCTGTATACCTTCTCTTTCGTCTCGCTGGAGACATATCGGGTATTGTTGATCGTATGAGAGACCGTCGCTGTGGAGACGCCGGCCATTTTTGCAACGTCGCTGATCGTAACCTTCATTGTTTCCACCCTCTTGCGCAATGTGTTTACGGCTTGCGCAATCATTTTTTCATCATTTAGTATATGCCCTGATCGTACACCCGTCAAGTTCTTTTTGAAAAATGTCTGCTATTTGTAGAAATAACCTGCGGGAAATTATAAAAGCTACACAATTTAATCGGTTTAACATTATAAAAATTGACAGTTGCAGTGGGCGTGGAGTTGTGTTATTATACTGATGCAATCGTTTAGCAAAACGTTTACGCAAACGTTTTGGGCAGTCCCGACCTTTGTGCGGGCCGCACATTTGAAAGGAGTCTTTTCGCAATGAAAACTCAAATTGGCATTAATGGTTTCGGCCGCATCGGCCGCTTGGTCTTCCGCGCAGCCCTGACCCGTTCCGACGTAGAAGTTGTCGCGCTGAACGACCCGTTCATGACCCCTGATTACATGGCTTATATGCTGCGTTATGATACCACCCACGGCAAATTCGAGGGCGACATTGCCTATGAGGACGGCGCCCTGATCGTCAACGGCCACAAGATCACCGTTTTCGCCGAGAAGGAAGTCAAGGACATTCCCTGGGGCAAGGTCGGCGCCGAGTACATCTGCGAGTGCACCGGCCAGCATCTGACCAAGGAAAAGTGCCAGGGCCACATCGACAGCGGCGCGAAGCACGTTGTCATGGGCGCTCCCTCCAAGGACGATACCCCGATGTTCGTCATGGGCGTCAACAACCATAAGTACACCTCCGACATGGCGTTCGTTTCCAACGCCTCCTGCACCACCAACTGCCTTGCCCCCATCGCCAAGGTTCTGAACGATAACTTCGGCATCAAGGAAGGCCTGATGACCACCGTCCACTCCGTCACTCCCACCCAGAAGATTCTGGACGGCCCCTCTCTGAAGGATTGGCGCGGCGGCCGCGCTGCCTGCGGCAACATCATTCCCTCCTCCACCGGCGCCGCCAAGGCTGTCGGCAAGGTCATCCCCGAGCTGAACGGCAAGCTGACCGGCATGTCCATGCGTGTTCCCACTCTGGACGTGTCCGTGGTGGATCTGACCGCCAAGCTGGAGAAGCCCGCCACTTACGCTGAGATCTGCGCCGCCATGAAGGCCGCCTCCGAGGGCGAGCTGAAGGGCGTTCTGGGCTACACCGAGGACGAGGTCGTTTCCTCCGATTTCCTGGGCGATCCCCGCACCTCCATCTTCGACGCCAAGGCCGGCATCGCTCTGACCGACACCTTTGTGAAGGTTGTCTCCTGGTACGACAACGAGGTTGGCTACTCCAACAAGATGGTCGACCTGATCCGCTATATGTCCTCTGTGGATCACAAGTAATCAACAGGCTCTTTCTTTCCATCGGCGGCCCCTTCGCGCAGGCGGAGGGGCTGCCCTTTTTTGTTATCAGGGAAATTTGGGCGCAAAAAAAGAGGCCCGTGGCCTCTGTGTGTTCCGCACTCTGCTGCCCGGTTCCGCCCTCTCCGCGGCCGGTTCCGCCCCCTCCCGCAGTCACCTGCATCCGGCAGAAGCGGCTGGCCGCTGGCATCTGCTCCTGCGACAGCCCCCAAAAAAACGAACCGACCCCGCCAACCTCCAACGGATTGGCGGGGTCACTTCTGACTGGGGTTTTCGATCAAATTGGTTACCTCTTACTTTCTACAGACTTGCCGTTTGGAAAGATCAACAGGGGTAGGAATCACGCAGGTTCTGCCAATCCATGAAACAGTATCTACACGCAGTCTCTTGCTCCGGCATCGGCCGGACCGGTCTCGTGTCTCTCAGCTAATGTGAGGGGTGCTTCGTTTTTGGTAGTATCCTGAAACATTGCTCTTGCCGGAGATCCTTCCAAACATCGGGATTTGTGGTTCCGGGGCTTAGCCCATTGGACTCACTCCTTCCTTGTGTCTATAATGTACAATATTATTTTCAATTTGTCAATACCCCTTGTGCAAATTTTTGTTTTTTTTCTATTGGGCTTCACCGTGTGCCCCGGGCCAGTTCCTCAAAGAAGGACTCCAGCCCCATCCTTCCGTCCGTGCAGAAAGCGTTCTGGACAGCCTCCAGATTCTCCTGACAATGTTCAATCTCCCGGCAATAGCGGTACAGTGCCTCCTCCGCAGAGGCGGCAAAGGGTGCCAGACGCTCCACGGTCAGGGTGCTGAACACCGCCAGCTCAACGCGGGACAGCAGGTCGCCGTCCCGTACGGCCCGGAGCAGATAGCGAAACAGGAAGTAGCAGGAGATGCGCTCCATTGCCCAGTCCGGAAGCCGCGCTCCATCTCCGCGCTTCCCCGCCTCCAGCAGTTCTCCCCAGTCGCTCTCCAGAATGGTCAGGTCCTCCAGCAATTCCAGTCCGCCGGGGAAAAGTCCCCGTCCTCTGGGCCGCAGATCCTCCGGCAGATCGGCCGGCAGGTCCGCCGGGGACAGGCACAGCTCCTCCAGTTCCTCGGCGCTGTCATCGTCCAGCAATGCCTGGGCATTATTGCCCATCAGCAGCAGCCATGCCGCACGCTGGCGCCACGGGCGGCTCCGATCCGAGAGGACGGCAAGGCAGCTGTCCTGAAAGGCGGCCAGCAGCGGCGTCCACGGATCCAGCCACGGCTCCGTGGCCTCGCCCTCCGCAGGAAAGGTCAGCGGTTCCTGCGATTCCAGCAGCAGATGCGCGGTCTCCGGACAGGAGGCGGAGAGGTTGCCCTCCCGCAGCCCGCCGAAGTCCTCATAAAAACGCGGATGGGTCCGGCAGACCTGAGAGGTATGCTCCTCTCCCAGCTGCAGATACACCTCGCACAGCCCGTCGGCGTTCCAGAGCGGGCAATGCCGCTCCGTGCGGGCGAAGCAAACCTCGCCGTCCTGCGTCATCAGAGCGGCGCGCAGCCGGTCTCCGAATGCGCCGGGCAAGCCGCGATAGTAGTCGGCGGTCTCTTTGTCCACCACGACTTCCCAGCCCGTACAGCAGCTGCGCGGGCAGTCTCCCGCCCAGCAGCGAAAGCGTTTCCAATAATCAGGCGTCCGAAAAATCATACGTTCATCTCCCCTTGTTTATTTTAATGCGCTCTGTGGAGTCCCGCAACCCCCCCCTCCGGGATTTGAGACAAATTTTAGCTAAATTGCTCAAACATTCCGGGTCCCATCCCCCAAAAATTATACTTGACAAATCGGCCCGGTTCTTGTATTCTTGACCCAACAACCGCATAAAACAAACGCGATGACAGGGAAAAAATTCTGCTGGGACGCTTCAGAGAGCTGCCGTTTGCTGCGAGGCAGTGCAGAACACCAGGATGTTACTGGCCCTTGAGCTTTTTCACCGAGATCTTCGGTTTAGGTGAAAACGGGATTCCTCACCGTTACCAGAGAGGCGGGATTCGTCCGAACGATCGGACCGATGCCGAAAGCGGGCATTTTTTATGCCAATTTGAGTGGTACCGCGGAAGTTCAGGCTTTCGTCTCTTAGAAAAAGAGACGAGAGCCTTTTTTTATTGCGTGTTGAAGCTACAAAAATTGGAGGAACAGACATGAAACGCATCAGAATTTTTGATACGACCCTGCGGGACGGCGAGCAGTCCCCCGGCTGCAGCATGAATCTCAGTGAGAAGATGGAGATGGCCCGACAACTGGACAAGCTGGGCGTGGATGTCATTGAGGCCGGCTTCGCCATTGCCTCCCCCATGGATTTCAAAAGCGTCCAATCCATCGCTTCCGTAGTCTCCGACTGCAGCGTCGCCAGTCTGGCCCGCTGCACCAGGGGCGACATCGACGCCGCATGGGATGCGGTCAAGGACGCCAAGCATCCCCGCATCCATGTGTTTCTGGCCACCAGCGACATCCACATGGAATACAAGCTGCGCATGACCCGCGAGCAGGTGCTCGCCTGCATCACGGAGATGGTGGGATATGCCAAATCCAAGTGCGCCGACATCGAGTTCTCCGCTGAGGACGCCTCCCGCTCCGATCCCCCCTTCCTGGCACAGTGCTACGTAAATGCCATCGCCGCCGGCGCCACCACACTGAACGTCCCCGACACGGTGGGCTACTCCACACCGCAGGAGATGGGCGACCTCATCACCTATCTTAAGAAGAACGTCGCAGGCATCGATCAGGTGGACATCTCCGTGCACTGCCATGATGATCTGGGCATGGCCGTCGCCAATACGCTGGCCTGTGTCCGGGCCGGGGCCACGCAGGTGGAATGCACGGTCAACGGCATCGGCGAACGGGCCGGCAACGCCTCGCTGGAGGAGATTGTCATGGCTCTGCACACCCGCCGGGACTTCTATCAGGCCGAGACGGGCATCAACACCAAGCAGATTTACAAGAGCAGCAAGCTGCTCTCCAATATCACCGGCGTGCCGATTCCCCCCAGCAAGGCGGTGGTCGGCGCCAACGCCTTTGCCCACGAGCCCGGCATCCACCAGCACGGCGTGCTGGCCAACGCTCAGACCTATGAGATCATGAACTCCGCCGACGTGGGCATCCCCCAGAACACCATGGTTCTGGGCAAGCACTCCGGCAAGCACGCCCTTCGGGAAAAGCTGGAATCCATGGGCTACGAGCTGGCGGACGCCGAGCTGGACGATGTGTTCACCCGGTTCAAGGATCTGGCGGACAAGAAGAAGCACGTCACCGGCTCCGATCTGGAGGCTCTGGTTCTCCATCGCACCAACGCCTTCGCAGGCTCCTGCCAGCTTATCAGTCATGTGGTCAACGCCGGCGACGGGCTGCCCAACACCTCCTGCATCAAGCTCAAGCGAAACGACAAGGTACTGCAGGAGGTTGCCATCGGCACCGGTCCTCTGGACGCATCCTTCAAGGCCATCAACCGGATGCTGGGCATGGACGTGCGGCTGGACAGCTTCAGCCTCAATGCCGTCACTGACGGCGAGGACGCCGTGGGCGAGGCCGTGGTGAAAATCTCCGACGGCGCCGGCGCGGTCTTTACCGGCACAGGCCTGTCCACCGACATCATCGAATCCTCCATCCGCGCCTATGTCAACGGCATCAACAAAATGATTGAAGCAACCGCCTGAGGGCGGAAAGGAGTATTGCAACTATGGGAATGACCATGACACAGAAAATTCTGGCCCACCACGCCGGGCTGAATACTGTCCGTCCGGGCCAGCTGATTCAGGCAAAGCTGGACCTGGTGCTGGGCAACGACATTACCACCCCTGTGGCCATCAACGAATTTGAGGGCAGCGGCTTTAACCGCGTGTTCGACAAGAGCCGCATCGCCATGGTGATGGATCACTTCGCTCCCAACAAGGACATCAAGTCCGCCACCCAATGCGCCCAGTGCCGCGCCTTTGCCCGGAAATTCGACATCGATCATTTTTACGATGTGGGCGAGATGGGGATTGAGCACGCCCTGCTTCCGGAGAAGGGCCTCGTTGCTCCCGGCGACGCGGTGATCGGCGCGGACTCCCACACCTGCACCTATGGCGCGCTGGGCGCCTTCTCCACCGGCGTCGGTTCCACCGATCTGGGCGCGGCCATGGCCGTGGGCGAGACCTGGTTCAAGGTACCCGCCGCCATCCGCGTGGTTCTCACCGGGAAAAAGCGGCCCTATGTCTCCGGCAAGGACGTCATGCTGTCCCTCATCGGCAAGATCGGCGTAGACGGGGCGCTGTACCAGTCACTGGAGTTCTGCGGCGACGGCGTCGCGGAGCTGAGCATCTACGACCGGCTGACCATCTCCAATATGGCCATCGAAGCCGGCGCCAAAAATGGCATCTTCCCCGTGGACGAGATCACCCGCAGCTACATTATGGAGCGTGTGCATCGCCCGTGGACGGCTTTTTCCGCTGATCCCGATGCGGAGTATGCCCGTACGGTGGAGCTTGACCTGAACCGCATCGACTGCACCGTGGCATGGCCTCATCTGCCGGAAAACGCCCATTCCGCCCGGGAGGGCAGTGACATCGCCATCGATCAGGTGGTGATCGGCTCCTGCACCAACGGACAGCTGCCCGATATGGCCGCCGCCGCGGAAATTTTCAAGGGCCGCCATCTGGCGAAGGGCGTCCGGGGCATCGTCATTCCCGCCACTCAGAACGTCTACCGTGAGTGCATCCGGCAGGGTTACGCGGAGATCTTTCTGGATGCCGGCTGCATCATCTCCACGCCCACCTGCGGCCCCTGCCTGGGCGGCCACATGGGAATCCTTGCCGCCGGGGAACGCTGCGTCTCCACCACCAACCGCAACTTTGTAGGCCGCATGGGACACGTCACCAGCGAGGTCTATCTCGCCTCTCCGGCCGTGGCCGCGGCCTCCGGCATCGCCGGACATATTGCACATCCTGAGGAGGTCATGGGAAAATGAGTATTGCAAATGCGCACGGCTTCGCCCATAAATATGGTGATCACGTCGATACGGACGTAATCATCCCCGCCCGGTATCTGGCCACTCAGGACCCCAAGGAGCTGGCCGCTCACTGCATGGAGGACATCGACAAATCCTTCCCGGAGAAAAACCATCCCGGCGACATCATGGTGGCCGGCTGGAACTTTGGCTGCGGCTCCTCCCGCGAGCACGCCCCCATCGCCATCAAGGCCAGCGGCGTCAGCTGCGTCATCGCCAAAACCTTTGCGCGCATCTTTTACCGCAACTCCATCAACATCGGTCTGGCCATTCTGGAGTGCCCTGCCGCCAGCGACGGCATCCGGGAAGGCGACGAGGTGACGGTGGACTACGACACCGGCGTCATCACCAATGTCACCAAGGGCGAGACCTATCAGGCCGAGCCGTTCCCGCCCTTTATCAAGGAAATGATCGCGCAGGGCGGCCTGATGGCCTCTCTGCGGGCAAAGGGGGCGGTCAAATGAACAAGACCATCGCCGTCATCCGGGGCGACGGCATCGGCCCCGAGATCGTGGCAGAGGCCATTCTCGCCCTCGACGCCGCAGCCGGCAAGTTCGGCCACACCTTCACCTATCAGGAGGCCCCCATGGGCGGCTGCGCCATCGACCAGTTCGGCGTTCCCCTGCCCGATTCCAGCCTGCAGACCTGCTTGAACGCAGACAGTGTGCTGCTGGGCGCGGTGGGCGGCCCCAAGTGGGACGACCAGCCCTCTGCCAATCGCCCCGAGCGCGGGCTTCTGAAGCTGCGCAGCGCCATGGGGCTGTACACCAACCTCCGGCCCGCCCGCATGTTTGCCGATCTCTCCGCCGCCTGCCCCCTGCGGGCGGACATTGCGGCCCGCGGCATCGATTTCATGGTGGTGCGGGAACTCATCGGCGGCGTCTATTTCGGCAGCCACTCCACCGAGGAGAAGAACGGCGAGCCTGTGGCCACGGACATCATGTCCTACTCCGAGCATGAGATCCGCCGCATTGCCCACGTGGCCTTCCAGACGGCCCGGAAACGCCGCAGGCGGGTCACCTCCGTGGACAAGGCCAACGTGCTGGATACCTCCCGCCTGTGGCGGAAAACCGTCTGCTCCGTGGCGGAGGAATATCCCGACGTGGAGCTGCGGCATATGTATGTGGACAATGCCGCCATGCAGCTTGTGCGGGATCCCAGTCAGTTCGATGTGCTGGTGACGGAAAACCTGTTCGGCGACATTCTCTCCGACGAGGCCAGCCAGATCACCGGCTCCATCGGCATGATCCCCTCCGCCAGCGCCGGAGACGGCACAAGAGGCCTCTACGAGCCCATCCACGGCTCCGCGCCCGACATTGCGGGACAGGACAAGGCCAACCCCATCGGCACCGTGCTGGCGGCGGCCATGATGCTGCGCTACGCCTTTGACATGAACGCTGAGGCGGAGGCCATCGAAGACGCAGTCAACACCGTGCTGGCCGACGGCTACCGCTGCGGGGACATCATGGACGAGGGCAGCACCCCCGTAGGCTGCCGGGAAATGGGCCGCCTGATCTGCAGCCGCATCTGAGAATATCAAAATATACAGCAAGAGGCTCCGCCAAAACGGCGGAGCCTCTTGCTGTGTGTTTTTACCGCATCGCCGGCCGTCAGGAAGGAAAAGAAGGAGAAGAGTATCCTTCCGTTCAGCACGGGGATCGAAAATGGAGAATGACGTTTTCAAGAAGGCGCAGCCCCCGAACAGAGAAACCGACGAATCGTACGTCTCTGCCGAAGCGCCCGCCTCAGGGGCTCAGGCCTCCTGCCAGTTTGCGGGATAGACCGTGTACACGTACTTGGCCCGATCCGGCGTCTGGAAGTGGATATGGCTGCCCTTGGGAATGTAGATGATGTCGCCGGGGCCGCCCTTGACAACGCGCCCGTCGATCTCAATTTCCAGATTGCCCTCGATGACGATGTCATACTCGTCATAGGTGAGCGTCCACTCAAAAGAAGCGCCGTCCTTCAGCTCCATCACACCGCAGCCCATGCGCGGCGCTTCCTCAAGAGTGGTGACGTCCTTCAGCATTACGTCGCTGCGGCCCTCAAAGGGCTCCAGCTTCACGCTGCTGGTCTTGATTCCGATGATACCGCTGGGATCTACCTGACGCTGGCAGCAGCTTTCGCCGGAGCCGGCCTCTTCCAGAACCTTCATAACGATCTCACGGATCAGATTTTCACTGATATTCATGGTTCATCATTCCTTTCCACAGCGGCAGCGGAACGGGAGCGCCCCTCCCGTTCCGTCGCCGCCGGCGACTTCCGCCGGGAATACGGCGGACTGAGGTGCAGTTCAGGCAGACTGAATGATCAGTCGTTGCGCAGAGTCTTGTTCTCGCCGCCGCTGATCTTGGACAGCAGCTTGGGAGCCAGAGCGTTGGCCAGGATCAGGGCCGTAATACCGGCGGTGAGCTTGCCGACGATCATCGGGAAGATCATTTCGGGGTTGTTGCCGGCGCAGAAGCCGAGGTGGTCGCCGAAAACGAAGGCGGCGGACACGGAGAAAGCCACGTTCAGCAGCTTGCCCTTGTCGTTCATGTCGCCCAGAATGTTGAACATGGCGATGTTGTTGGCCAGGTTCGCAACCAGACCGGCAGAGCCTTCCTTGTTCATGCCCAGCTTGCCGCCGAGCTTCTCAAGGGCGCTGCCGAAGGTACGGGTGATCCACAGAACCATCGGGAATGCGCCGATCAGCACGATGGCGATCTGTCCGCAGACCAGCAGGCCGGATTCCAGAGGAATCACGCCGCTCTCGTCGGGCTTCACCATGATGTCGAACAGGGGGAAGTAAATCTTGGTCTCATACTCGAAAACAGCGATGGCGGTGAAGACGGTGATGATGATGGTAACGGCGTTGCCGAATTTCACGAAGCCGTTGATCATCTTATCCGGCTTGCGCCACAGGCCGATAACGATAAGGCCGGCGACAATGATAACGGGGATCAGGTTCTGAACAATGCGGAGCAGGCTGATCTTGTACTCGGTGGTGTTCATCACAAGGCCGCCCAGGATGCAGCCGATGGGGATCGTGATCAGGCCAGCCAGAACGCCGGCGCCCAGGAAGGGCCGATCCTCTTTCTTGATGATGGACAGTGCCACAGGGATCGTGAATACGATGGTCGGGCCCATCATGGTGCCCAGAATCAGGCCGGCGAAGTTGCCGATGGAGGCGTCAGACGCCAGCTTCATTGCCAGAGGATAGCCGCCCATGTCGCAGGCCAGCAGGGTCGTTGCAAACATGGAGGGGTCCGCGCCGAAGATGCCGTAGATGGGCTTCAGGATAGGCCCAAGCAGGATGGCCAGTACCGGAGCCGCCGCCACAACGCCGGCCATGGCGATAGCCAGAGGACCCATGGCGTTGAAGCCTTCTTCAAACTTTTCGCCGTAGCCGAGCTTGTTGCCGCGGATCTTATCCACGGCACCGACGATCATGAAGATCATCATGATGAACACGATGACCGTGTTGACGGACAGCCCGGAGGCCCACGCCTTGATACTATCCGTGAACACGCTGACGTTGGTGATGTTGCTTACCAATTCATCAAACATAAAACACTCTCCTACTCCTAAAATGAATCTTTCGCGGTTCGCCGCTTACAGCAGCGAATCGAACAGCTTCTCCGACGGTCTCGGGATGACCGTGGTCCCAACCAGCATCTGAGACTCCCGCTCAGCCGCGGACACGGCCGCACGAACCGCGCCCACATCGCCTGTCAGGGTCACATAGCCCTTGCCGCCGATGGCGTAGCCGATGCGGACTTCGATCAGGGTGATGTTGGCTGCCTTGGCCGCCACATCTGCGGCGGTGATGGCAGACGCCACCGAGTAGAATTCCAGGACACCGATGGCCCCGCGTTCCGTGACCTGCGTGGTCATGCTGATTGCAGGGATGAGCTGAGGGTGTACGTTGGGGATCATCAGGGTATCCACCACGCATTCTCCTCCGCGCTTCACGCCCTCCGCCATGGAAGCCTTCACGTCGCCGGTATCGCCGGAGACGATGACCATGTACTTGCCGGGGCAGACGGTGGAGGTACGAAGCAGGTCCACCTGAGCCGCCTTGACCATGTAATCGCAGGTCTCGATTCCGCGGGCAATACTGTTGAGTTCCACCATACCAATGGCTATTCTCATAATCTCACCCCTTTCCAGCAATGATGCGGGCCCCGCTCTCGGAAACCTCGGTCACCACGCCGGAAATGCTGGCGTGGATGTTTGCCGAAATTCCGTTGGGCGCAGCCGCGGCCAGCAGATCGCCTTTTTCCACCGTATCTCCCACATTGCAGACTGCCGTCGCCGGCTTGCCGATGTGCTGGCGGAAGGAGATATAGACCTCCTTCGGGTCCAGCTCCAGGCATTTGGAGGCGTGGAGTCCGTAATACTTTGACAGGCCAAGCCGCATGACGAGACGGCCCGTCGGCGTTCTGCGGTCATCAATAAAGCTGCTGGCTTCCGGGTCAGTGTTTTTGGGAACCTGAATGCCCCGCTCCCGGAGCTGTCCCTTGAGATAGCTGTTCACCTTTCTGGGTGAGAGCCCCATGGGGCAGGCAAACATCTCACACACGCCGCAGTCGCAGCAGTTGGCCGCGTCGCCGAAGGTGCGGAGGTATTCGTCGTTGTCCGTGATCTGGAGCTCACGCCACAGATTGCGCATCATCAGGTTCGGGCGGATCTGGTGCCCCAGCAGGCGGCGGGGGCACAGATCCGTACACATCCGGCACTGGATGCAGGCGCTCTTCGTCTGCTGTCGAATGGTTTCGATGGGCAGTTCCGCCCGTCGAAACAGGTAATGGTCACGGGGCAGAACAATCAGGTTTCCCGTGGTCTTGGTCACACCGGCTGCCTCAATGTCGGCCCGATTGGTCAGCGGCTTGCCCATCATGGGTCCGCCCACAATCAGGGCATAGTCGGAGATCGTCGGTCCGGCGGCCGCTACGCACTCAGTCAGCGGCGTCCCGATGGGCACCTTGAGCACGATGGGTTCCGCCACCTCGCCCACCACGGAGAGAAACTTCTCCGTGACGGGATTTCCCTGTATGGCGTTCAGGATGTTGAGGACTGTTCCCACGTTATCAACAACGCATCCCACATCCAACGGGAGGCCCCGCTCCGGAATACACCTGCCCGTCACCTCATAAACCAGCGTCTGCTCATCGCCCGCAGGGTAGAAGGTTTTGAGTTTATACAACTCAACCTTGGAGTCCGCCTTGGCGATGGACGCCTCCAGCGCCGCGACCTCCGGCTGATACTTCTCCTTCAGGGCGATCACCGCATGCTTCGCTCCCAGATGCTCAGCCACCGCAGCGGCAGCAGCCACCACGCGATCCGGAAACGTGCGGCACAGATACTTGTCGGTCTCGATAAGGGGTTCGCACTCAGCGGCATTGACGATGAAATACTCCGCCTGCGCTGAGAGCTTCACGTGAGTGGGAAAACCGGCGCCGCCTGCGCCAACCACTCCCGCGTCCCTGACCGTTTCAACTAAATTCATGTCATTTCACCTTACAGTAAGCTCTTGTCGATCTCCTGATCGTCGATGATGCCGACCACGGTGGCGTCCACAGGGATAGAGTTGTCGCCGGCCGCGTTCCGGGCCGAGCTTCCGCTGACGATGAGCACTTTTTCGCTGACGCCTGCGCCGATGATGTCGGCGGCCACGATGGGGGTTCCGTCACAGCTGTCGTCCAGCGCGCTAAGCGGCTGTACCACCAGCAGCTTCAGCCCGTTCAGTTTTTCTTCCTTGCGCGTTGCCCAGATAGTGCCAATGACTCTTGCGATCTTCATACAGTTTCCTCCCTGTTACGCCTCGGCGGCCTTAATTGCGGACGATCTCGATCCCGCGGGTTCTGGCCAGATCCTTCGCCAGATCAGTGACGATGGTTTTCTCGCCAATCAGGGCGCGGGTGACGCCGCTCTCCTTCAGGCTGATGATATCACGCTCGGTGACTACCCGCTTGGAGAGCGTCTGCTCCTTCGCCGGAGGAGCAGCCTTTTTGACCGGGTCAGCAGCACACTGGCAAGGCTGTTCGGTCTCTGCCGGAGACGCCTCCAGGATCGCAGCCTCCATCTCGCCGGCAGGGCAGACGGTGACGCCGGAGGCCAGAAGCAGCTTCAGCTTATCTTCCAGCATGGCGTAATAGGCGGCGGGAGCGGTGGAAGCATACTGATAGAGTTCCACTTCTTCCCGGGGCACGAAGATCCGCTTGCCCAGCAGCAGGGCTTTGGAGACCAGCCGGGTGTAGGGAGTGTCGCAGATTCCTGCGGCAATCTTTCCCAGCGCCTCGTTTGTCAGGTTATAAAGAATCACGGTATCGATGTCGGCCATCTCACACTGATAGCCTTCCGTCAGCGCGCACACCGTGGTATAGTGTTCGGCCAGCCGGGGACTTTCCAGCATTTGATGACAGTGGGTGCCGTGCTCCTGCGTGAGAATGAGAAGCTGCGGTTTTCCGCTTTCGGCGGTGCAGGGTGTCCCGCCGTCCTCGGCAACCAGCTTCTGAGCCACACGCTTCAGGATTTCGTCAATGAGGGTTTGATCCATGCTTTCCCTCCTTTCCGGTTGTCAAATTTCGCAGTTCATGGCAATGCCGGTGGGTGTTACAAAGAACGGATTTTTGGGCTTGATGGTCCGAATTCCGGTCTCTTTCTCAAAAACGGTCTCGATGCCGGTGAGACAGCAGGTACCGCCGCAGAGGTAGATGGTGTCCACGCTGTCCTTGTCGATGTAACGGCAGACGATGGTCGCCATTTTTTCGATCACGGGACGCACAATGGGCAGAATCTCCCGGTGGCGGCTGTAATCCTGCTTCAGGGCCTCGGCCTGTTCAAAGGAAATGTGATAGTTCCCCGCCAGTACCAGCGAGAGATGGGTTCCTCCGGTGGGCTCATCCTCGGTCTGCACCACCTTGCCGTCCTTCAGAATGGCAAGGCCGGTGGTGCCGCCGCCGATGTCGACCACCACGCCGTTTTCGATCTGATAGATCGCATTGGCGGCGGATGGCTCATCCAGAATGGCCGTTACCTCAAATCCGGCTCCCTCGGCTACGTACTGATGGGTCCGGGCACTGGATTCTGTTCCGGCGGGCATGGCAATGGCGCAGTTGGTCAGCTCCACTCCCAGCCGCTTTTGCAGCTTTTCCCGCAGCTCCCGCACAATGCGCAAAGCTCCGGTATAGTCCACCACCACGCCGTCGCGCAGAACGCTGGCCGCCTGCTTTTCGCAGGCGATGGGGTTGTTCTCCTCGTCCAGCACCACAACGACGATGTAGGCGGTTCCAAGATCCACGCCCACCTTGAGCCGTTCGCCCACGGGCCGAAACGTTTTCTTCTCGGATTGTTCCACCCGTTCCATATAGGAATTTACACGCTCAAGGTCCATCATGTAACAAGCACTCCTTACGATTGTGATTATGATTACTTTCTGATGACTTTGCCCAGAGTGAATCCGCTCACCTGCGCCGCGTTCGCCTCATCGAAATCGATGTGCATTTTGTTGCGGGACTTACGGCTCACGCGAACGATCACGTCCTCGAATACCAGCGGGCGGTCTGTCACCATTTCCACAGCCACGTGCTGCTGATCGCGAAGGTTCATGATTTCCGCCGTTTCCGGCGTCAGATGGATATGGTTGTGGGCGACGATAACGCCCTCGCTGAGATCCAGCGCACCCTTGGGTCCCTCCAGACGGATCGGGCCGGAGCCCTCCACGTCGCCGGAGAGGCGGACAGGTGCCTTGATGCCCAGCTCCACGCAGTCACTCTTGGACAGCTCGATCTGCGTTTTTGCGCGGATCGGCCCCAGAATGGCCACGCGCTCCCGCCTGCCCTTGGGTCCCACCAGCGCGACCCGCTCCTCGCAGAGGAACTGGCCCGGCTGGGACAGCGGACGCTTGGGAGTCAGCGTCATGCCCGGTCCGAACAGGGTCTCCACATCGGCCTGTGTGAGATGGACGTGCCTCGCGGACACCTCCACCTCCACCAGACCGGACTTGGGAATTGCCTCCAGAACCGCGGCAATGAGATTTTGCATTGGGCCTCTCTCCTTTTATCGGTACTGGCCGGCCAAGTACATACACATCATGATGTGCAGTGCGCTGGACAGACGGTTGAGCTCCTCCACGATGTCCTTCCGGGTATAGCGATCGCCCACTCGGAAAGCCTGTACCGCAGCGACCTCCGTCTCACGGATCTGAGACCGCAGCTGGTTCAGCAGGGCGTACTCGCGCCCCATCGTGTAGTCGGGCAGCACCATTTGCTTGATCCCAAAAAACTTTTGGGGATCATGGGAGCGTTCCCGCAGCTCAGCGTGGCTGAGTCCCAGAATCGTCTCCCGTCTGAACTCCTCGTCCAGAACATCGCAGCGCATCATTTCACGAAGCGCGCCGAGAATGTCGGAGAGATCATCCAGCAGCTTCTGGCTGCCGCCGCCCTCCGCAATCATCGCCTGATCGAGAACCACCATGGATTGCAGCGAATCCAGCTTGCCCCGGAACAGAATCCGGGGATGATCCTTGGGCACCAGTTTGTTTCCGGCGAGTTGGGTCATATGCTCCGGTTTCTCGAAGTAATAGGCCCCGGTCTCGTAGTCCACATACTTGGGTGCCGCGGGAATGGGCTGATTCACTGGGGGAACAGGCGGAACCTCGGTGGCCGTGATGTGCGGCCGAACCGGGGCGCTCACCTGCCCCTCCTTGGCGATCTTGATCTTACGCTGCTGCAAATATTCCCGGGCGGCAGGAGTTAAAAGCTTTCCCTCCGGCACAATATAGGTGTCGGGCTGACTGTTGCGCAGCTCCAGGCGGAGCTGATCTTCCGTGATTGCTTTCAATCGCTCCACCCCTTTCGGTCAGTTTGATCGGACGTACGTCCGACTTGTTACTTCCCCAGGGTGGGGAGAATGAACTCCACTTCCGAGTGGGGACGCGGAATCACATGGACGGAGATCAGCTCGCCGACCTTCTCAGCTGCGGCAGCGCCGGCATCCGTTGCGGCCTTGACCGCGCCGACATCGCCGCGGACCATCACGGTGACGAGACCGCCGCCGACATGGACCTTGCCGATCAGGGTCACATTGGCTGCCTTGACCATGGCGTCAGCCGCCTCGATGGAAGCGACCAGACCCTTGGTCTCGATCATGCCCAGTGCCTCACTTACGTTCGCCATAAAAGTTTGCTCCTTTCCAGATTAGACGTGGCTCACTTCTCCAGAGTGGGGAGAATGAACTCCACTTCCTCATGGGGACGCGGGATCACGTGGACGGAGATCAGCTCGCCGACCTTCTCGGCAGCAGCTGCGCCGGCGTCGGTGGCAGCCTTGACTGCGCCGACATCGCCGCGGACCATCACGGTGACGAGGCCGCCGCCGACATGGACCTTGCCGATCAGGGTGACGTTGGCCGCCTTGACCATGGCATCAGCCGCCTCGATGGAAGCGACGAGGCCTTTGGTTTCAATCATTCCGAGTGCCTGCATAGTAGACATAGGATTGTCCTCCTTAATAACTTTTCAGGATCTTACGCGTTTTGGAACTGCGCAATGATCCGCTTGACAATGGTTTCCACGTCCTCCGCGGAAATGTCGGGGCCCATGTGGCAGATGCCGTCGGAGCAATCGGGCACAGAGGCGCGGATCTGCTCCATCTCCTTGATGCCGTATGCCACGTGGCGCATATTCAGAAGCTGCATCGGGCCCACGTTCTCCGAGGTGGCAGAGCCGCCAACGGCGCCGCAGCCCAGTGTCAGTGCCGGCATAAGGCCGGTGGTGGCGCCGATGCCGCCCAGCGCGCTGGGGGTGTTCACCATGATGCGGGAGGCCGGCACACGGCGGGCGAAATAGTCCACCATCTTGTCGTCCTTCGTGTGGATGGAGAAGGTATGGCCGGCGCCCTCATAGTGCAGAACCTCGCAGACCCGCTCGCACACCTCGGTGTAATCCTTGGCGGTAAAGAAGGCCAGAATGGGAGCCAGCTTCTCGTTGGAATAGGGATGTCCGCGGCCTACGCCGGTCTCCTTTGCCACCAGAACCCGCTTTCCGGCAGGCACGCTGTCCAGTCCGGCCAGCTTGCAGATCGTCTCGACGCTGCGGCCGACGATCTCGGGATTCATAGTGCCGTTGGCGCGGAGAATGTACTTCCCCAGCTTTTCGCTCTCAGCATCGGAGAGGAAGTAAGCTCCCTGACGCTCCATCTCCTCGCGGACGGCGTCGACACGATCCTCATCGCAGATAATGGACTGCTCAGAGGCGCAGATCAGGCCGTTGTCAAAGGTCTTGGAATCCAGAATGCGCTTCACGGCGAGAGGCAGATCGCAGGTTTTCTCCAGATAGGCGGGGCCGTTGCCGGGGCCGACGCCGATGGCGGGGGTGCCGGACATATAGGCCGCGCGGACCATGGCGGAGCCGCCGGTGGCCAGAATCATGGTCACGTCCCGGTGGTGCATCAGGTTGTCGGTAGCCTCCATGGTGGGGATTGTGATGCAGGACACCAGATCCTCATTGCCGCCGGCCTCGCTGATCGCCTGACGGATCACCTTCACGGTCTCCAGGATGCAGCGCAGCGCGCTGGGATGCGGGGAGAACACGATGGCATTGCCGGCCTTGATGGCGATTTCCGCCTTGTAAAGGGCGGTGGAGGTCGGGTTCGTGGACGGGATCAGTCCTGCGATAACGCCCACCGGAACTGCGATGGTGCGCATCTTCTTCGCATCGTCACGGGCAACCTCGCCGACCGTTTTCATGTCCTTGATGTGCTCGTATACGCCGCGGCTCGCGAAAACGTTCTTGATGATCTTGTCGCTGACGATGCCGAAGCCGGTGTCCTCGTTGGCCATCTGGGCCAGGCGCAGCGCATTGCGCACGCCCGCATCCGCGATGGCCTTTACGATATGGTCCACCTGCTCCTGACTCATTCTGGCAAGCTCGCTCTGCGCCTTCTTTGCCGCACCGACCAACTCCCGGACTTCCTGCATGGACAGTAAGTCTTTATCATATAGCTGCATGAATCATCTCTCCTATAAGTATTGCAAAAACAGCATCGGTCTCAGTTGTCGGCCTTCATGGTTTTCAGGATAACTTCGATCAGATGTTCCTTTTGGGCGGAGCGGATCTCCTTGCGTGTCATGGATTTGACGCCGATCTGGCGGGCCAGAACCCGCAGATCCACCACCCGCATGGTCTCCAGCTTCTCCGGCGTCAGATTTCCCGGCAGTTCCACCGGGAGTTCCTCCTCCGGATCGTCCTCATCCTCGTCGCCCATCACCGGAGCCTCGTCCGCAGATGCGGGCGCTTCCGGCTCGGGACGGCGGGGTGCAGGAGGTGCAGGGGGTTCCGGCTCACGGCCGGACAGAATCAGCTCCACATCCTCGTGGGGACGAGGAATCACATGAACGGAAACCAGCTCTCCGACCCGCTCCGCGGCGCTTGCGCCGGCGTCGACAGCGGCTTTCACCGCGCCCACGTCACCGCGGACCATGACGCTGACCAGCCCGCCGCCCACGTGCTCTTTGCACTGCAGGGTGACATTGGCAGCCTTCAGCATGGCGTCGGCAGCCTCAATGGAGGCCACCAGCCCGCGGGTCTCGATCATACCCAAAGCTTTCATACGTACCTCCGTTCAGGTTCGGGCCTTTCGGCTCAAACCGGGTGAAATCAAGTCCTGGGCTGATCGGCGACGGACTCGACAGCAGCGGCGAAGGCATCGCACGCGGACTTGCAGGCGGACTGGCTGCCGGTCAGCAGGGCGCCGCCGAAGTTCGTCTCAGAGGGAGGCGCATACAGCACGCACATCTTGACATCAGCGGCCTTCAGCGCGGCATCAATGCCATACAGGGCCTCCAGAGGAGGAGCGATCAGATAGGCAATGGCCTCGCCCTCGGCAATGCCGCAGCCCTCGGACAGATAGGAGCCGGTCCGGGAGATGCAATGTGCATAGTAGCAGATGGTTCCGTCCTCATTGGCGTTGACGAAGTGGCAGACGTTCTCGATCATGTCGATCGCGGCGTCCAGTCCGGCCTTCGCCTCGGCGGGATTGGGGGCGGCCAGAATGCCGATGATTTCGCCGGCCAGCGCGGTGTTGGCGTTGGCAGCGCCGGCGTACATGCTCTTCGCATAGACGACCTTGCAGTCAGCCTTCTTGGTGGCCTCGTCCAGAGCGGTATAGGTGACATCATCGCAGTCTGCGCTGATGAGCGCCAGGGACTTCTGATCGGGAGCCAGATTCAACTGCTTTGCCAGTTCCGGGGAGACGTTCGGAATCAAACGTGTCGCAAGAACGTGTGCAGGAATGGGATCTCTTTTCATGGTTATATCCTCCCTACTTTTACAGTTTCAGATCAGTGCCGCTTGCCTTTTTGTCAAGCATGATCTTGATGATCTCCGCGATATGGGCGCCGGCTTCCGCAGGAATCGTGCCGTTTCTGTGGATGTTGGAAACCACAGTACGACGGGCTTCAGGCATACCGACAGTCGCCTTGTATGCGATGTAGGCAGACATGGACTCAGCGGTAATCAGGCCCGGACGCTCGCCGATCAGGGTGCAGGTAACCTCTGCGCCCGTGAGCTCAGAGATCTGATCCATAACGGCAACACGGCCATACTTCACGAAGAACGGGGTTCCCACATCGATCTTGTAGCTCTGCAGGCCCTGCACGATGGCGGGCAGCAGGTCGGGGATGTTGGCAGCCACTGCCGCAGAGGACAGGCCGTCGGCAACATAGATCTGAACGGTGGGGTTCTTCTTGCATTTCTCCTTGATGGTGGCAATGCCCTCGTCAGAGAGCTTGCGGCCCAGATCAGGGCGGGTCAGGTAGGTATCCTTGCAGTCGCACTGAGTCTGAACAGTGAACAGGCCCAGCTTATCAACCAGCTCCGGATCCACGTCGGTGAACACAGCGTCCTGCGCCGCAGAGTGAGCAGCACGGAACTCCAGCTGAGGATCGGTCTTATAGCGGGCACCGGCCTTGCCAATGCCCAGACGGCAGGGAGCATTCATCTTCAGCTCCAAAAACTCCTCACCGTGCTCCGGATTCTCCACCAGATACTGTTTACGGATATCCACCTCAGTCAGATCGGGGATGCACCCCTCTTCAACGGTGGAAGCTGCGCACTGGTCGCAGCCGGCAGCGGGTGCCGCGGCAGAAGTCATGCCATCGGCCTTCATCTCGGTCAGCACCTGCTCAATAATGCTTCTTAAAGCTTTCTCGTCCATAAAATGCACCTCCTCCCTTATTTGCTCAGGAACACGGAACCGTCGCCAGCCTTGGCGGTCAGGTGACCGTTCTCAGAGAAGCCCATCTTCTCCAGCCACTTGTCGAACTCGGCAGTCGGACGCAGGCCGAAGATCTCGCGGAGGCTTGCAGCCTCGTGGAAGCCGGTGCACTGATACATCAGCATGCAGTCGTCGCCCTGAGGCACGCCCATGACGTAGTTGCAGCCAGCGGCAACCAGCAGAGTGGCCAGATTCTCGATGTCGTTCTGGTCAGCCTTCATGTGGTTGGTGTAGCAGGCATCGCAGCCCATGGGGATGCCGGTCAGCTTGCCCATGAAGTGATCCTCCAGGCCGGCGCGGGTGACCTGCTTGGAATCATACAGGTACTCGGGGCCGATGAAGCCGACGACGGTGTTGACGAGGAAGGGCTGATAGCGCTTGGCGAAGCCATAGCAGCGAGCCTCCATGGTGACCTGATCCCAGCCGTTATGGGCGTCAGAGGACAGCTCGGAGCCTTGCCCTGTCTCGAAGTACATGACGTTGGGTCCGGTGCAGGTGCCCTTGGAGAGCATCGTGGCACGGCCCTCGTCCAGCATGGTGGCAGTCAGGCCGAAGGCCTCATTGCCCTTCTGGGAGCCGGCGATGGACTGGAACATCAGATCCAGAGGAGCGCCAAACTTCTGGGCGGCAGCCGTCTGGGTGGTAACGTGTGCCAGCACGCTGATCTGCGTGGGGACTTCCCACTTATTTTTGAACTCATCCAGCATCTTCAGCAGGCGGGAAACGCTCTCCAGCGAGTCGTCCACGGGGTTGATGCCGATGACTGCGTCGCCGCAGCCAAGGGACAGGCCCTCCATCACCTCTGCGATGATGCCCTTGGGATCATCGGTGGTGTGGTTGGGCTGCAGTCTGGAGGAGAAGGTACCGGGCAGGCCGATCGTGGTGTTGCAGTGTGCGGACACGCGGATCTTCTTGGCGGCATAGATCAGGTCCAGGTTGCTCATCAGCTTGCAGACGCCGGCCACGATCTCGGAGGTCAGGCCGCGGGAAGCGTGACGGATCATAGCGCCCGTCGTATTCTCGTCCAGCAGCCACTCACGGAACTCAGCCATGGTCATGTTCTTGTACTGATTGAAGATCGTCTCATTGACAGCGTCCTGAATAATACGGGTAACTTCGTCCTCCTCATAGGGGACAGCCGGGCAATTGCGCAGATCGTTGAGGGTCAGATGGGAGAGGACAACCTTAGCGGCCACTCTCTCTTCTGCGGATTCAGCCGCGACACCAGCCAGATGGTCGCCGGATTTCTCCTCATTGGCCTTACCCATGACCTCGCGGATAGACTTGAACTCATACACATGCCCATGTAATTTCGTTTTCAGTATCACGCATTTTCACCTACTTTTCATAAGCTTTCAGGAATTGAATATTAGGGTTTTCACGACTACTGGAAGCACCTGTCCTCCTGCGACAGGCTCGCCGATATCGATATAGTCTCCGCTCATTGCGCGGATGCTGTCGATGCAGATGACTTCCTTGCGGAACTCCAGCAGGACATTCAGCGCATTGCCCAGAACCTTCCCGATATCGTTTTCCACAACCAGGATCAGGGGATACTTACTCTCGATCACCTCCTTCGCACCTTCCATAATTGCCCTCGCCAATGCTTGCACTTCCGTGAAGCTGGTTCGGTTCCATCCGCCCAGCGCAATGGCGATCTGCTCTACCTTTCCCTCAGGTTTATAGAGCGGCACCTGTTGCTTTATAGAGGATTTCAGCGTCTCCAGCGACGCCTCGTCCTCCTCGGATACCTTAAGAATGGGGACATTCTTGATGGGGAGCTGGTCGCGCTCATAATGAATGGTGCTTCCGCTCACCTCAGTGGTGTGGGTCCCCGCCCCCACCACGGTGGCCCGGATGGTCTCAGCCGCCCGAAGCAGCTCGACCTTTTTGAAATCCGGGTCCTCCTGTATGGCCCTGCCCAGCAGGACTCCGATGTCACCGAAGCGATAGGGATCTCCCTCCGCCGTCTGGTAGACACAATCCGCAACGCCTCCCGAGAAGGTCACGGCGTTGATTGCCGGTTCCCGCGGCAGCTGCTTGCCGTTGTTTGTATAAAGTCCGGCGTGGTCGCTGTCGGGCTCGGCCAGATAAAGGGCCTGCGCCAACTGATGCGCCATCAGGCGGCAGACGCCGTACAGCGTCTTTTCCTCCGCCCGGTCCCCCACCGCGATATGGATGCCGTGGGTTTCCGCCAGCTTTTGTATCTTGGTATAAATGTATGTAATTCTGCCGTTCTCAATTTTGATGAGCCGGCCCCCGATGTCCAGACAGCAGACCCCGCGCAGGGTGCCCTTCTGGTAGACGCCGATGTTGGTGGTTCCGCCGCCCACATCCAGATTGGCCACCGTAATGCGCCGGTCATGTGAGAGAGTGTCCGCTCCCGCGCCGCGGGCTGCCAGCACGGACTCCAGATCGGGTCCTGCCGTGGCTACCACGAAATCGCCTGCCAGATCGGACAGGGCCTCCAGCACCTCGTTGGCGTTTTGCTTCCGGGCTGTCTCGCCTGTGATGATGACGGCGCCGGTCCGAACGTCCTCCGGCTTCTTGCCGGCAGCCTCGTACTCGCTGCGGATGATTCTTTTGACGGCGTCGGCGTCGATCTCAGTTGGGGAGCGCAGAGGTGTAAAATAAATCTTGCTGCGGTAAACCACCTCTTTGTCCACGATGTCAATGCGAGGCACCGTATAACTGCTGGCCCGGTTTTCAATGGTCAGCTGGCTGAAGATCAGCTGGGTGGTGGATGTTCCGATGTCGATTCCCACCGACAAGATGACCTCATGCATAAGACACTCAACCTGCTTTCCTTGGGTATTTTAAAAAAAACAGTCCGGGCGCAGGGATTCCCCCTGCATCCGGGCTGCTTCGCACCGTTTTCGCCGCCTGCACTACGTCGCACAGAAGGCTATAAAATTTTGTTGCGGAAAGAAAATGCGGTATTGGTCCCTCCCGGACCGGATTCGATCTCGAAATTGCCCTTCAGCTTATCCTTAACCAGTGTCTGGACAATGGAAAGGCCCAGTGAATGATGATTGATGCGCTTGGTATCGAAGCCGCTGCCGTTGTCGATCACCTGAATCTTGGAGTAGAGATCGCCGTGGGTGACGACCACGCGAACCAGGCCCTCCTTCGTATCGCGAAACGCATATTTGAAGGAATTCTGCAAAAGCTCGTTGACCACCAGCGCAATGGAAGTGGCGATGTCGGAGTCAACCGCGAAATCGTCTCCTTCGATGGAGACCTCCGCGCTGCGCGGGTTTCGGAGCGTATTGAGCCGGATATTATTGATCACGGCGCCCAGCATCACCTCGTCCACGCCGCTCTGCGACAGCACCTCATGGGTGCTGGCGATGGAAAGGATGCGGTTCATGCTTTCGCCGAGGACTTCTTTGGTTTCGTCGCTGTCGGAGCGACGCATCTGGAGGCTCAGCAGACTGGCTATGGTCTGAAGGTTGTTCTTGACCCGGTGGTGCATTTCCTTGATGGCCACGGACTTCAGGATCAATGCCTGCTCCTGCTCCCTGCGCCATGTCTCATCCTGAATAACGATGGCAAACCCAACCTCCTGGGCATTCAGGATGATCTTGCGAAGACTCAGCACCCGGCCGCTGACCGTGACCTGCATCACGGAATAGCCGTTGACCTCGCGAACCTTTTCGCCGGTCTCTTCTTCAATCAGGCGGACATTCTTATAGGGCTGCCCCAAAACGTCCTCCACGTATCCAAGGGTCTGATAAAGCTCCCGCGCCAGTGTGTTGCGGAAACTGACGATCCCCTCGTGGTTGACCATAAGGATGGCCTCGTCGATGCATTCGGTCAGCCAGTTGCCCTCCGATGCCATATGGGTCAGCGCGCTGGCGATGCGTTCGTCGCTCTGCTGGGAAAAATGAATGCGCTCGCTGAGCTCGCGCTGTTCGTCCAGACGCTTTTCCTGAATCAAAACACCGACGATCTTGCCGCCGTTGCGGATGGCTTCCACCGTCTGAATGGTGGTGCCGTTTTCCTGCGTGGTGGCCTTCATCTCCTTGGTGCCTACGCCCAAACGGAAGGTCCGGGCCACGGCGGGCTCGTTCTCCTGCTTGGCCAGCATTCCGACGACGGTCTTTTTATAAGAGGACGGCACATCGATGGGCTTTGCCTCCGCCACCACGATGGCGTCGCCGTCCCGGCCCGGACAGTCGATAAAAATATCGGCGTCCACCAGATTGGCGATCGGCTGAAGGAACCGGCTCATCGCCTCTACGACGGAAATATCCGCGTCGCTGAGGTCCGTATACTTTTTGCACAGCTGTTTGATGATCGATATCGCCATAACTCAAATCCCCGCTCTTGCAAGGATGATCTCAGACACCCTGCGCATCGAAATGTTCTTCATATGACTGAGGTCCCTGATGTAATCATAGGCCTCCTGCTCGGTCATTCCCTGCTCCTGCATGATCAGGCCCTTGGCCTTTTCGATCACGGTGCGGTTTTCCAGCCGCTCAGAAACTTCCGCCATGTCCTTGCGGAGCTTGTGGATTTCTCTGCTGCGGGCAACGGCAACTTCAAGGCTGGGCATCAGCGAATGCTCGCTGATGGGCTTTACGATGTAGCCGGATACGCCGCTGATCTTGGCCTGCTCCACAAATTCCTTGTCGCTGTATGCCGTCAGCATAATGATCGTGCCGGCCAGCTGATCCTCATTGATGATCTTGGCGGCGGAAAGACCGTCAGCCAAGGGCATTTTTACATCCAGCAAAACCAGATCAGGGTGGTACTTCTTGCAGTTTTCCACCGCGTCAAAGCCATCCGACGCCTCCGCCACCACCTGATAGCCGTGGGAGACCAAAATCTCCTTCAGATCCATCCGGGTGATGGGCTCATCGTCCGCGATGATCACCGTAACCTTATTGCAGCCGTCTTTATTCTCCATATTCTGAGCTCCTCTTCCGTCAGAGAATGTCCAGATACCTGATGAGGTCTTGAACGCCCTCTCCTGTCATGCTGCTGACGGGGAAGACTTTCTTCACGCCGGCCATGGTCAGGTATTTTCCTGCGTCTTCAACTTGCTTGGGGGTGGCGATGTCGCTCTTTGTCACGACACCCACCACGGGCTTCACGAATTGTCCCGCATAGCCGGGGGGGAACATGGTACTGACCTCCGTGGCGTCCTGAACCAGCACGATCACGTCGGCGTCCGCGGCGCTGACCTGCAGCGCCCCCCAGAAAGAGTGCCGCTCCAGATACTCGCCCGGGGTGTCGATCATTCTGTCGTTGAAAAGCTGAATGGTCTGTGTCTTATGATATTTCAGAGCCTCGCTGTTCATGCTCTGGCAAAGGGTGGTCTTGCCCGCCGAGGTCCGTCCGATGAAAATCAAAACGGGTTTTTCTCTTTTTTCCCTCATGCGCTCAGGTCTTGGTGATCGGTGCGGAAGCAAAGCCCATCATGCCGCACAGCACCCGCATAACGTCGTTCAGTGCAGCTTCCACTGCGGCCACATCGCCGCTGATGACCAGAGAGCCATTGAAACGATCCACAAAGCCGATGGTGATGTCAGCCGCTTTGGATGCCACATCCGCAGCGATGATCGCTGCCTCGCTGGGCGTGATCGTAAAGATGCCGATGGCACCCTCTCCATCAATCAGGCCCATTTTCTTATACAAATCAGGCACGGGGCTGGCAATCACATGGGCCAGCGTCACCTGCTTGCCGGGTACAAACTCCTGAATTATTCTCTCTTTTTCCACTTTATCACTCAAAGGAATCACATCCTTATCCATATAAAAAAACAAAAAGGCCCCTCGAATCGTGATGATTCCAGGAGCTACTTCGCTCTTGCAAACTTCGTTGCCGTACAGAAGCCTGAAACTGACATCGCTTCCTGCTTCAAATGGCACTCATTTGTAAAATTTTCAACAAGATCATTTCTGTTTGTTTCTGCTATTTTATCAGAATTGACCACACGTGTCAAGTTTTCAATTACAGAAAAAGGAAAGGCCTGTTCTTTTTTGAACAGCGTCCGGGGCGGAGTTTTCGCTCCGGACGCTGTTCGACAGTTACAGTTTTCCGTTGTAGGCCCGGCGGAACAATTCCGCGGCCTGCTCCTCCGTACACGGACGGGGATTGGTGCCGTTGCAGCGATCCGCGATGGCAGCCGCTGCGATCTTGGGAAGCGCCTCCTCGAAGGCCTTCTCATCCACTCCGGCGTCCCGGAGTGTGGCGGGCATCTTCAGCTTGTCCGCAAGACGGCGGGTCCAGCGGATCAGGCTGACAGCCGCCTGACGGTCATTGATGGTCTCCATGCCCACAAGTCCGGCGATCTGCGCATAGCGGGCGGTGGTTTCCGTGGGGCTGCCGTCCACGCTGGCGTTGAAGCTCATCACATAGGGCAGCAGGATCGCGTTGGCCCTGCCGTGGGGAATATGGAACATGGCACCCAGAGCATGAGCCATGCCATGATTGAGGCCAAGCCCCGCGGCGTTGAACGCCAGACCTGCCAGACAGGAGGCGTTGTGCATTCCCTGATGGGCCCGCATATCCTCGGGGTGCAGAAATACGCTGAGCAGATGGCTGTTCACCAGTCGGATGGACTTTTCCGCCAGCGCGTCGGTAAAATCGTTGTGTCCGGTGGAAACGTATGCCTCCACCGCGTGAGTCAGCACGTCCATTCCGGTGTCCGCCGAAATCTTCGGCGGGATAGATGCCGTCAGCTGAGGGTCGAGCACGGCCACATCAGGCAGCAGGCTGTCATCGATCAGCGGATACTTGATCTCTTTTTCCGGATCGGTGATCACGGAGAAGGACGTCACCTCGGAGCCGGTCCCGCTGGTGGTGGGAATGGCGATGAACACGACCTCGCTCAGACCGGCCTGCCGGCGGGCGAAATAGACCGTGGCCTTTGCCGCATCCAGTGCGGCGCCGCCGCCGAAGGCCACCACAGCCTCAGGCTGGAAATCCTGAATGCTGCCCACGCCCTTGGCGATGGTCCCGATGTCCGGATCGGGATGCACGTCGGAAAAGATCTGGTACTCCGTGCCGCCCTTGTCCAGACGCTCAGTCACATACTTGACCATGCCGCTCTCGGCCATAAAGTGATCCGTTACGATAAACACCTTATGATAGCCCGCTGCAAGGTCCGCCAAAGCGTCTCCCATAACAATTTTGGTTTTCAGGCTGAATTGATCCACGCAGATAACCTCCTTTTCCGACAAAAAACAAAAAGCGCCCTGAACAAATCTGTTCAGGACGCTCCATCGCATCCATATTTACTCCAAAAAATAACCACGCCGCCGCTGCATCGCGAGGAGCATGATCGTTGGAACGTAGTTATTATATGCCCCTCTGCCTCAGAATGTCAAGTTTTTATGCCCCTCCCCCTCAGTTTTCGTCAAAGTGCTTATACATCATCCGTTTTTTTGTAATAATCGCAAAATTTCAGGGCTCTCCCCATTCGTCTGGAGAGAGCCCTTCCGGAGATGCCGTCCTGCCATGCGGCTGCGCCGCCAACTCATCGCAGGGCTCCGGGATGGACCGCCGAGGCGGTCGTGCAGCCGCGCCATCGCCTTGCACGCGGCCGTATGCAGCGGGAGAGCTGCATCCTTGCAGCCGGGGAGACCCTGACGATCTCCGATCCGGCAACCAAATTTCGCACAGAGCCTGGAAGATCGGGGATTGCGCTCACGGCAGTCCCCGGAGGCAGCGGCTCTTCCCCGTCTGAACGACGAAAAAAAGCCGCAGCGAACGACATCCGTCGTCCGCCACAGCCAATTATTCCTGTGGACCCGTACGCCGCATTCCTTGGGCGTACATCTTTTCTCGCAAAATAGGTCTTCTGACTTGCGATAGGGGGACGCAAATCCCCTGCGGCCGCTTTCCCGTCTTCTCAGGTTTCCCCAATGACGAACTCACGTTTATGCGCATTGCTGCGCACAGGAAGCCGCCTCACGCTTACAGAGCTGGCACGTTCCGGACTCTAACCGGATTCCCTCGTCTCCGCGCCTGTCGTCATCCGGGGCGGCAGTCTTGACGCGAAGTCACAGTGCGATTGATTCAGTTGTGTTGTCCCGCTGATCTCATGCTATCACAGAGAAACGGCAAATGCAAGCAGGGATTCTCCGTCCGGCAGATTTTGTCGTCCGTCAGCGAGGCAGACGGATCAGGTGATCAGGAATTTGCCCACCAGCTTCCGCACCGCAGCCGGTTCTCCGGGAGCAATGGCCACCCGGTGAGCATCATGGGGGAAACACACCAGGAAGTCGCCGGGGTGCAGAATGCAGGCCGTGCCGCCCCGGCAGTCGAACAAGCCGAAGTCGCTCACAGTGTCGAAGGTTCCGCGGAGCGTCGCGCCGGCGACGTCCGCCACCACGATTTTTTCGCAGCCCTCTATTATATAATGTACGTCGGCATAGCGGCGATGGGCCTCGAAAACGCAGGCATCCTCAGGTTTCGTGGTCAGCGTCACCGGATTGGCAAACACCTGCCGCCCCATCAGTTCCACTGTGTCCGCAGGAAAACGCTCCGGCGTGACGGCGGCCAGATACTCCAAAAGCAGCGAAAGCCTGCCCATCTCCGCGTAGGCGCTCCGACGGGCAATCGTATCCAGTATCATCTGTGTTCTCTCCTCACAGGGCCACCGGCCGTCCGTGGAAATAGACGGCCCGCAGCGTAAAGTCATCGTTCAATACGGCGAGATTGGCCTCCCGGCCGGGGTCCAGCGTACCAACGCGGCTGTCGATTCCCAGCGCCTTTGCCGGATTCAGCGCAGCGGCGGCGACGGCATCCCGCGGCGCAATGCCGAAGGAAACCGCCCGGCGCAGACACTCCATGAGATCGGTGACGGAGCCGGCCAGCGTCCCGTCGGCCAGGACGGCCCGGCTGCCGGAGACGGTGACGGCCTGCCCGCCCAGCGTATAGGCGCCGTCGGGCATACCGGCGGCCCGCATGGAGTCGCTGACCAGAATCACCCGGTCCGCGCCGAACAGGCGGAACACGGCCCGTACCACGGCGGGATGGATGTGAACGCCGTCGCAGATCAGCTCCACCTGCACGGAGGGGCTGTCCGCCGCCGCGCCCACAAGGCCCGGCTCCCGGTGCCCCAGCGGCAGCATGGCGTTAAAGAGATGCGTCACCTGCGCGGCCCCGGCCCGGAAGGCGGCCATCGCCGTCTCGTAGTCCGCCGCCGAATGTCCCAGCGACACCGTGACCTCCGAAGACGCTGCCGAGATGAAGGCAGCCGCTCCGGGCAGCTCCGGCGCGACGGTAATCAGCTTTACCAGTCCGCCGCTGATCGCCTGAAGCTCCCGCAGCAGGGCGAGATCCGGCTCCAGCAGAAAGGCCGCGTCCTGCGCGCCCTTTTTGGCGGCGGCGAGAAAGGGGCCCTCCAGATTCAGCCCGGCCAGCTCCGCTCCCCCGGCCCCGGAGGCGCGGAATTCCGCCGCCGTGCGGCACATCCGCCGCAGATCATCGGGAGGCAGGGTCATCCCCGCCGGGCAGATCTGAGTCACGCCCCGGCGAAGTTCATATTCCGCAATGGTCCGCAGGCCCTCTGCGTCGCCGTCGGACACGTCGGTTCCGCGGCAGCCGTGAAAGTGAAGATCGGTCAGGCCGGGTATCACCCAGCAGCCGGAGACGTTTTCGGTCTCTCCGCCGGCTCCGGAACGAATGATCCCATCCTCGAAGCACACGTCCCGGACGGAGAACCCCTCCGGGGCAAAGACACGTCCGCCGGTCAGCCGCATACCGCCACCCTGGCTTCCTTCAGCGCAGTCAGCGCCGCACTGTCGCCCACCAGCGTTACATCGGGGTGCATCTGCAGAATGGAGGCAGGCACCGACGGCTCCACCGGCCCGGTGAACGCCCGGCGGACGATGTCCGCCTTGTCCTCGCCCGAAACCACCACCAGAATTTTCCGTGCCTGCATGATGGTCTTGATGCCCATGGTAAACGCCTGCCGGGGCACCTCGTCCTCACGGGCGAAAAAGCGGGTGTTGGCCTCGATGGTGCTCCGGGAGAGGTCCACCAGATGGGTCTCCAGTTCAAAGGCCTGTCCGGGCTCGTTGAAGCCGATGTGGCCATTGTGGCCCAGTCCCAGCAGCTGCAGGTCGATGCCTCCGAGGCCGCGGATCACGCCGTTGTAGCGGACGCACTCCGCCGCCGGGTCGGCGGCCAGTCCGTCCGGCACGAAGGTGTTCTCCGGACGGATGTCGATATAGTCAAAGAAGTTGCTCTGCATGAAACGGCGATAGCTCTGGGGATGCTCCGGCCCCAGTCCGCGGTATTCGTCCAGATTCACCGAGCGGACCTCGGCAAAGCTCAGGTCCCCCTTCCGATACCAGCGGATCAGCTGCTCATAGGCTCCCAGCGGGGTGGAGCCGGTGGCCAGTCCCAGCACGCAGGAGGGGTGCAGGATCACATGGGCGGAGAGAATATTGGCCGCCCGCCGGCTCATGGCCTGATAGTCAGGCGCCTCATATACTCGCATGGCGTTCGTTCCTTTCCGGTCTCACAGCAGGGTGCCGACGGCGGCTTCGATCTGCTCCGCGCAGGCCCGCGCCGCGGCCCGTCCGGAATCCGTCAGCCCCATCAGCGGCGCGCGCACGTCTCCCGCGTCCGGGCCGCCCCGCAGGCGGATGATCTCCTTGAGGACGGCATAGAGATTGCAGTCCGCGCCGCACATCTGATAGATGATGCGGCAGGCCTCGTTCTGCAGCCGGCGTCCCTTCTCCATCTCGCCCCCGCGGAAGCACGCGGCGATGCCCAGATACAGCTCCGGCATGGCGGCGTAGGTTCCGCCGATGCCGCCGCACGCCCCGGCAGCCAGTCCCGAGAGCAGCTGCTCATCGGGGCCGTTGAACACCAGCACGTCCTCGTCCCGCCACATCTGAATGTCCTGCACCGGCATGGAGGAGTTCTTCACGCCCAGCAGCCGGGGGTTGCGCTTCATTTTCCGCAGCAGCGAGAGGCTCAGGCCCACGCCCGCCAGCTGGGGAATATTATAGATGATGAAATCCGTGCGGGGCGCCGCGTCGGAGATGTCGTTCCAGTATTTGGCGATGGCATCCTCCGGCAGATGGAAATAGATGGGCGGGATGGAGGCGATGGCGTCCGCTCCGGCCGCCTCGGCATGAGCCGCCAGCCGGCGGCTGTCCTCGGTGTTGTTGCAGGCCACGTGGGCAATGACGGTGAGCTTCCCGCCCACCTCGTCCAGAACAGTTTCCAGCGTCTTTTCTCTCTCCCCGACGCTCTGGTAGATGCACTCGCCGGAGGAGCCGCCCACATAGAGCCCCTGCACGCCCTTTTCCAGCAGGTAGCGGGCCAGACGACGGGTTCCCTCGGCTGAGATGCGGCCGTCGCTGTCGTAGCAGGCGTAGAACGCGGGAAAAATTCCCCGATACTTTTCATAGTCCATGTTGTTTCCTCATTTCGCAGCACGGGCGATCCGCCCGCTTTCTCGTTATCCCTTCACGGAGCCCATGGTGATGCCCTGAGTAAAGTACTTCTGGAAGATCAGGAAGATCAGAATGATGGGGATGGCGCCCAGCGCCGCGCCGGCCATGATGAGGCCGTAGTCCGTGGACATTTCGGCCTGCAGGCCCGCGATGCCCAGCGCGATGGTTTTGACCTCGGTCTTGTGGAGCATGACCAGCTGCAGCGGGTACTCGTTCCACGCGCTGATGAAGGTGAAGATCGCCAGTGCGCCGATGCCCGGCTTGATGATGGGCAGAACCACGTCCCAGAAGGTCCGCAGCTCACCGGCGCCGTCGATGCGGGCAGCCTCCAGCAGCGAGGAGGGGATGGTCTCGGAGAACTGCTTCATCAGAAACACGCCGAAGGGCCAGCCCACCACGGGGAAGATCACGGACCAGAGGGATTCGGACAGGCCCAGCGTCTTGGACAGCGTCACCAGCGGGATGAGGATGACCTGCTTGGGCAGAGCCATGGCGCACACGAACAGGGTGAACACCAGCTTCTTGCCGGAAAACTGCTTCTTTGCCAGCGCATAGCCCGCCAGCGACGCGGTGACGCAGGACAGCGCCATGGCCATCACGGAGATGAACACGCTGTTGAACAGCCACTTCACCGCCGCCGGAACGCGGACGGCTCCCAGCAGGCCCTTCCAGTTCACCTGCGTGTGGAGCAGCTTTTCATAGTTCGCCGCCGTGGGAGACAGCGGGAACCACTGCACGGACTGCCCGGCCTTGACGAGGATCTCCGCTTTGTCCTTCACGGACCCGGTGACGATCCAGTACAGCGGGAAGATGAACAGCACCGCCAGCACGGCCAGCAGGATCACGCACAGCACAAAATAGGGGGATTTTCGATTCAGTCTCATATTCTATCCTCCTTATTCCGTAGTGCCGCCGTTCATCACCCGGAACTGCAGCGCGCTGAACAGGGCAATGACCAGCGCCAGAATAACGCCCATGGCGTCGGCGTAGCCGTACTGATAGGTCTTGAACGCGGTCTCATAGAGCAGGTACATCACCGTGCTGGTGTGGTAGTTGGGGCCGCCGGAGGTCAGCAGCTGGATCAGTGCGAAGCACTGAAAGGAGTTGATGCTGGTGATGACCACCACATAGAGCGTGGTAGGCATGATGGACGGCCACTTGATCTTCCAGAAGGTCTGGAAGTCGGTGGCGCCGTCCACCTCCGCCGCCTCCACCAGCGAGACGTCCACGTTGCCGAGGGCCGCCACGTACAGCACGATGGGCTGGCCGATGGAGGTGGTGAACAGGATGATGAGAATGCACCAGATCGCCAGTCTCGGACTGCCCAGCCAGTCGATGCCTCTGTCCATCAGTCCCGCGCTGACGCCGACATAATTGAACAGGCCGTTGTAGGTGTTGAACATCCACTTCCACACCACAACCACCGCCACAGAGCCGGTGACAACGGGCAGGTAAAAGATGCACCGGAAGAACGACCGCACGCCGGACCGCATCCGATAGATGGACGCGCCCACCCACAGGGAGAAGGCCGTCACGGCAGGCACGGACACCAGCACGATGAGCACGGTGTTCCACGCTGAGCGCAGGAACTTCGGATCTTTAAAAAGGCGGATATAGTTGGCAAATGCGACGAATTTCATTCCGCCCAGATGGGAGTCGGTGAAGCTGGTGAAGAAGCCCATCAGCATGGGTGTGACGACAAAGCAGACGAAGATCGCCAGGGCGGGCAGCAGAAACAGGTAGGACACCGCCGTTTCCCTGCGCCGGACGACCCTGCTTTTTGCAGCGGCTGGATTGGCCATGGGGCACCCTCCTTTTTGATTGGAAGCGGCCCCCTCCCCCGCAGATGAGGGAGGAGGCCGCAATCGGTTCGTGCCGTGCAGCGGTCAGGTCTCAGCCTGCCGCGGCAGCGTTGGAATTGGTGTTGTACACCGCGACCTCGTCGGCGACGTTGCCGCCCTGGAAGATGCGCTGAAGCATATTCCACCACTCGGTGCGCATGACGGAGAAGTTGGGATAGGTGTTGTAATAGGTGCCATAGTACTTGGTCCAGGAGGACAGCAGCGTCATCTCCGCATCGCCCTCATAGAGGTTGCCGAAGGAGGTGCGCGCAGGGAACGCGCCGGTCTGCTTGACGCTCTTGGGGCCCCACTCGGCGTCGTCGCAGATGAACTGCAGGAACTGCTTGGCAGCGGCGGTCTTGGCGTCATCGCCGTTGTTGAACACGCAGAAGCCGCTCACCAGATACTCCAGAGAGGGCACGCCATCGTCGGAGGGGAAGGGAACGGAGATGGCGGTGTGGGTGTCGGAGGAGTAGTTCTTCGCGTTGGAGGTGCCCCAGCAGAAGGTCATGGCGCAGGTCTCGGTCTGGAACTGCTGCAGCTCGTCAGCCGCGGCGTAGGACATGCCAGCGTCCAGAGACTTGTCGGAGGCCATTTTCTGCAGCAGGGTCAGAGCCTCGATGCCCTTGTCGTCGATGTTCCACTTGCCGTCGGAGCCCACGATGGTGGAGGAATACAGGTTGTTGACCAGCGCCCGGGTGCCCTGATCGCCGCCCTGCGCGCCGCAGTAGACGATGCCGGGGGTCTGGGCGACGCCGGCATCACGCAGGGCTTGGCACATCTTGACAAAGTTGTCGGTGGTCCAGGTGCGGTCGCCCTCCAGATTCACGTACTGGAGCGCGTTCGCCTTCTCCAGCATCTCCTTGTTCAGGCCCATGTAGAAGGGCGCAGAGGACAGGGGATACATATAGGCGGTGCCGTCGGCCTTGCAGGCGTTGAGCAGCTCCTCGCTGTTCACGTCGGCGGTAAAGTCGGAGGTGAATAGATCGTCCAGCGCCACCAGCTTGCCGGCGCGGCCATACTCGATGATGCGGCCGGGAGCGTCGAACAGGATGTCGGGAGCGGTGCCGCCCTCAATGGCGGAGGTCAGGGCCTCAGGGCCGCTGGTAAAGTCGATGGTCACAAGGTCGATGGAGATTTCGGGATGCTGTGCGGTGAAGGCGTCGATCAGCTGCTGCTCGTAGGAGCCGTCCGTGTCGAAGGTGGGGAACGCCCACCAGGACAAAGTCACCTTTTCGGCAGAGCTGCCCGAGGCGGAAGCGGCGGAGGTGGCGGTGCCGCTGCTGCCGCAGCCGGCCAGCAGGGCTGCGCTCATCGTCAGGGCGAGCGCCAGTGCAAGAAACTTCTTCATAAATACTTCCTCCTTAGTTCTCTATGTACAAAATCATTGTTGGTTTTGCTGGGAATCGGACCTCTGTGATGCGATTGTATCGGGAAAAGTGACCATTTGTCAATAGGGTTTTGAAAATATTTTTTATTATTTTAATTTTTTGGTAATTCTTTTCAAAACCGTGGCTCTTTTACAGCATTTCGCCGAAAATTTTTTTCATTTCATTTTCAGGCGAATAAAACAATCAGCGGCAGTCACCCGAAAATCGGGAAACTGCCGCTGAAACCGCGGATTTTCACTCATATTTGTAGGAAAATTTTTTTCAAAGTCTCAGATGTGCTTCTCCGAGAGCGCGTCGGCAATCTGCTGGCGCCGCAGCTCACAGCCGCTGAGATCCCGCCGGCACATTTCGGAGAGCAGCACGTCCAGCAGATACATCTGGGCGATGCGGGCGGCCACGCTGCCCAGCTGCAGCGGATTTTCGTTGGAGGCACACCGCAGCACGATGTCCGCCGCCGCCGCGGCCGGAGACTTGGGGAACCGGGTCACGAGGATCAGGGCCGCGCCGCGGCTCCGAACCACCGGCAGCAAATCCATCAGGTCCCGGGTCGCTCCGGAATAGGAGAAATACAGGACGGCGTCCTTTGCGGTGAGGTGCGTGGCGGCAATGGTCTGCATATGGGAATCCCGAACGGCAAAATATCCGTCATAGGTGGTGGAGAGCAGGTGCGCCGCCTCCTCCGCCATAATCATGGACCCGCCCTGCCCCATGCAGAGGACCTTGTCCGCCGCCAGCAGCGTGTCCGCCGCCGCGCGGATGCTCTCCGGCTGGATCAGCTCCAATGCCTGATTCAGTGTCTCCGTGGCGGAAGTGCACAGCTTGCGGCACATATCGGGAATACTGTCCTCCGGCGTCACCTCGCCGGACAGCGGCCCCGGCACTCCCTGCCGCACCACGGTGGACTTGGCCACAGCCAGCTTGAAGGCGTTGTACCCCCGATAGCCGATCTGCCGGCAGAAGCGGGAAATGGTGGCGTCAGCCACGCCGCAGGCCGCCGCCAGCTCCGAGATGGAGAGATACTGCACCTTCTGCTGCTGTACAACGATGTAATCCGCCACCTTTTTCTCAGAAGAAGTCAGCTGATAATAGCTGTCACTGATTCTGGAAAAGACATTACTGTCCGGCATACTGCGACCGCCTCTCCCGGACGGAACCCTGCCGCCCGACCAATTTTCGTCCAGTATAACACGTTTGAAAATAATTTTCAATATTTTATTTTTCCTGGATAAAATTTTGATTTTTGGGGTGACAATCCCTTTTCGCCATGATATGATGGCGACATACCCATTCCTTCCGTCCAGCCGCTTCCCCGGCGGGGCCGCGGCGCCGCCCCTTTGGAGTTGAGCCATGCGTATTTTTGACCCCAACCGTCCCTTCTTCCGCGCTGTCTCCCGCGTCGCCGACATCGCGGGGATCAGCCTGCTCTGGGTATTCCTCTCTCTGCCGGTCGTCACGCTGGGAGCCGCCTCCGCCGCGGCCTATGAGAGTGCGCGGCGGTTTATCCGAACGGGAGAGAACGGCGCGTTCGCCTGCTTCTTCTCCGTTTTCCGTTCCTCCTTCCGGGCCACCGCCCTCCCCTCACTGCTCTGGTGCGCCATCGGCGCGGCGCTGGGCTGCGGTCTGCGCCTGCTGGCGCTGCTTGCTCTCTCCGGCCGGCAGGTCGCCCTGTTCCAGCTGGCGGTATCCTGTGTGCTGCTCATCGTCCCGGCCGGCGTGGTGTGCTGGTTTTTTCCGCTGTGCGCCCGCCTCTCCGCGGGCTTTGGTGAAAAAACGCTGTGCGCCGTCTGGCTGACCTTCGCCCATCTGCCCTCCACGCTGGCCGTGATCGGGCTGACAGTCGTTTCCGCCGTGCTGTGCTGGAGATACTGGATCCCCGTGGTGTTTCTTCCCTCCCTGTGCGCGCTGGCATCCTCGTTTCTGATGGAACGTGTCTTTGCCGCGGAGGGGATCGTCCCGCCGGTTTCCTGAGCGGACGCCCCTCTGTTTTTTTGTCTCTGTTTGGAAATAATTTTTAATAGTTAATATATATAAAAATTATTTCCAAACTTGTGGAACTATCCGAATTTTCCGGAATCCTTCAAATTAGAGTTGCCTTTGTATTCCTTTTGCGCCTAAATAGAGAAAAAGAGGTGGTTTTATGAACGAAAAAAACAAAGCGATTCTGGCCCGGCTTCACGGAGGGCTGGTGGTCTCCTGTCAGGCCCTGCCGGACGAACCGCTGCACAGCTCCTTCATCATGTCGCGCATGGCCTATGCCGCTTTTCTGGGCGGAGCCGTGGGAATCCGGGCCAACACGACGGAGGACATCACGGAGATCCGCAAGACCGTCGAGCTCCCCATCATCGGGATCGTCAAGCGGGTCTACGAGGATCGTCCCGACGTCTACATCACCCCCACCATGGCAGAGGTGGACGCGCTGGCCGGCTGCGGATGCGAGATCATCGCGCTGGACGCCACGGATCGTCTGCGCCCCGGCGGCCGTTCGCTGACCGACTTCTTCGCGGAAGTGCGGAGCCGGTATCCGGAGCAGCTTCTCATGGCGGACTGTTCCTCCTTTGAGGAGGGTATGGCCGCCGCCGCCATGGGCTTCGATCTGATCGGAACCACCATGGCGGGCTACACTCCGTATACGAAGGGCCGCAGCGTGCCGCCCTTTGACATGATCTCCGCGCTGGTGGAGCGCTGCGGCCGCCCCGTCGTGGCGGAGGGCAATCTCTCCACCCCGGAGCAGCTGCGTCAGGCAATGGATCTGGGCGTCTGGACGGCGGTGGTGGGCGGCGCCATCACCCGCCCCATGCAGATCACCCAGCGGTTTGTGGCGGCGCTGAAATGAATATGGAGAGAATCGCCGCCCTGGACATCGGCGGCACCCGAATCAAGGCCTGCGTGTTTGAAAACGGGGTCTCCTCCCCTCTTGCCGAAGCGGACACCCCCGCACGGGAGGGTCCGGCGCGCCTTCTGGCTCAGGCGGGCGAGCTGCTGGAGCAGTTCCGCCCCTTTGCCGCCATCGGCGTCAGTACCGCCGGTCAGGTGGACTCCGCCTCCGGCGTGATCCTGTATGCCAACGACAATCTGCCAGGCTATACCGGCACGAATGTCCGCGGTTATTTTGAGACCCGGTTCGGGGTGCCCTGCACCGTGCTGAACGATGCCTGCGCGGCCGCTCTGGGCGAAGGCATCGCCGGAGCGGCCCGCGGATTTTCTGATTACCTCTGCCTGACCTACGGAACCGGCGTAGGCGGCGGCATCATCCTGAGCGGAAAGCCCTACTGCGGGTGCGGCGGCTCCGCCAATCCGCTGCCGGGCGGGCTGATCACACATCCGGAGCAGCGCCGCCCCGGCGATCCCTTTTCCGGAACCTATGAGCGATCCGCCTCCGCCGGAGCGCTGGTCAGAGCCGCGCAAGCCGCAGACCCCTCGCTTTGCAGCGGCCGCGAAATCTTCGCACGGCTGGACGAGCCTGCCGTGCGGAGCATCGTCGAAAGCTGGATAGAGGAGGTTGCCCTGGGGCTGGTCAGTCTGCTGCACATATTCAACGTTCCCTGCGCCGTGCTGGGCGGCGGGGTGCTGGAGCAGCCCTTCGTGCTGGAGGGCGTGCAGCGCCGCGTCAAAGCGCAGGCCATTCCGGGGTTCCAGGATACCGTGATCGCCGCCGCAAAGCTGGGCAATGCGGCAGGTCTTCGGGGCGCTATGGAGAGCGCCGCCCTCTGCCTTCCCAATGCGGGCAAATCGCAGGCAGAGGTGCCGCGCTAAGGGCCGCAGGGGATCAATCCTGTTGACCGCAGAGCGAATTTGCAATGTCTTTTTTCCAGTTTTTCCTATTTATTGAGTTTTGATTTTTCGCAGGCTGAAACAATGATAAAAACAAAAGTACCGGAAACTGCTTTTTCAAGCAATTTCCGGTACTTGGCGCAGAAGGAGGGATTTGAACCCTCGCGCCGGTTTTAGCCAGCCTACTCCCTTAGCAGGGGAGCCCCTTCGGCCTCTTGGGTACTTCTGCATCTGTCAAGTGAGATTCAGTTTTGGCGGAGAGAGTGGGATTCGAACCCACGGACACTTGCGCGTCGCCGGTTTTCAAGACCGGTTCCTTCAACCACTCGGACATCTCTCCATATATCTGATACATATAAGAAGTATGCCCCGCTCGTCAGAACACTTGTAGTATAATACCATATTGCAATTCCGCTTGTCAACCAGAATTCTCAGAAAGCAAAATTCTTTTTTTCAACTTTTTTCGAAAAAGGGCTTGCAAAATGCGGAAGAGTGTGATATTCTAAGCAAGCTGATTTCCGGGTGTGGCGAAGCTTGGTATCGCGCTTGACTGGGGGTCAAGAGGCCGCTGGTTCAAATCCAGTCACTCGGACCAGATAGAGTTCTCAGAGCTGCAAAGCTCTGAGAACTCTTTTTTTGTCTGTTTTCCCTTAAGTTTTCCCTTGCCGGATTTTTACTCACCCGAAACGTGTTTTGTGAACGCCTCCATTCTTCCGGCGCGTTCCTATGTCCGCCGCTGTGCCGGGCGGGGCCTGCGCCAGCAGCGCGGTGTGTCGGGCGCACTCCCGCTGTCACAGGCCCCAAAGCCGCGTTCCGCAATAAACCGCGCGGCTTTGCACAGCCGTACCGAAATTTCTGAGAATACCATACCGTCAAGAGAACTCCGCGCACGCGCCGCAATGGGCCGGCTCGCTTCCGCGCAGCGGCGGCAGGCCCTGCAGTCCCCGGTGCAGCGCCCCGCCGGAGCCGTCCGCACAGCGGCCGCCGCCGCTTCTCCTTCCGAGGTATCTCCCCTATTGCGGGGGATGGCAGCTCTCGGCCGGCGCGTCCCCGCCGCTCCCCCGCAGCACCCGTGCCAGTTCAGCAAAAAGCCGGTCGGGGTCCACAGGCTTGGCCGTATGGCTGTTCATCCCTGCGGCAAGGCATTTCGCAATGTCCTCCTCATAGGCATCCGCCGTCATGGCAATGATGGGAACGCGTGCGGCGTCCGGACGCTCCATGGCCCGAATTGTCCGCGCCGCCGTGTAGCCGTCCATGACGGGCATATGAATATCCATCAGGATCGCGTCAAATTCTCCCGCGCCTGACTGCGCAAAAAGCTCCGTGCCCTGTTTTCCGTCCTCCGCGCAGACAACGGTGATCTTCTTTTCTCTCAGAATGGTGCAGGCGATCTCGGTATTGACAGAATTGTCCTCGCACAGAAGCACCTTTTTCCCGGAAAAGTCGTACTGCCGCAGCTGATCGGCCTTGTGACCGCCTGCCCGCCGCTCCAGTTTCATAGGAAGGCGGACGGTGATCGAGGTTCCCCTGCCCTTCCTGCTCTCCACGTCGATGCTCCCGTTCATCAGGCTGACGATCCTGCGCACGATATAAAGGCCCAGTCCCGTGCCGCTGACACCCTTGAGCGCCGGGTCCCGTTCCTGTGAGAAGGGCTCAAACAGATTCGGCATGAACTCCTCCGAAATGCCGATTCCGTTGTCCGATACGGTGAAACGCACGTTTTTCCCGTCCTGTGCCTGCCGGTCCCGCACCGCGCGGAGGGAAACCGCGCCACCTGCCGGAGTGTATTTGACCGCGTTGGTCAGCAGATTCATCAGCAGGTCCTGCATCTTGAGCTTGTCTGTCAGCGCAAACTCGTCTTCCTCAAAGTCGTTCTCCTGCGAGAACGAAATGCCCTTGTCCCCGGCGGAGCTTTCGATCACCAGCGCAATCCCGCCGATGAGTTCCCGGACGGCAGTCCACTCCTCGTGCAGCTCCATTTTGCCGCTTTCGATGCGGGACACCTCCAGCGTGTCGTTGATAAGATCCATGAGGATGGCGGCGGACTGCCGGGCCTTTTCCAGATACGCCTGCTTCTTCTCCGGATCATTGGCCTTCAGCGCAAAGCTCGTGAAACTGACGACGCCGTTGAGCGGCGTGCGCATATCATGGCTCATGCTCGAAAGGAACTGGGACTTGGCCGCGCTGGCCTGATCGGCGCGCAGCGCCTCCGCCTCCAGCTCCCGGTTTTTCCCCTCAATCAGCCGCATGCTCTTTCGGCGGTAGAACAGGAGCGCCGCCATGGCAAGAAGGAGTGCCCCGGCTCCCGCAAGGGCGGCAAAGGCGCCGGGATGCGCGGTCAGATATTCCCGCAGCGTCAGCCCGTGGGGAATGACCTCGGTCTGCGAAAGGATTGCGGACTCCACATCCGCGCGGCTGAGATTGGTCACGGCTTTATCCAGAACCGTGAGCAGGCAGCAGTCCTCCGCGTTTGATACGCCGATGGCATAGGAAACGCTGTACTGGGGCAGCAGCGTGGACTGCAGCACGCCTGCGGCGTCGCTGTCGTTCAGGTACTGCTGCGCGATATAGGACAGCACATAGGTCGCGTCGGCCGCACCGTCCCTCACGGCGTCCAGGCACTCCTGAACCGTGTCATACTGCAGCAGCCGGGTGCCGCTGGACAGAAGATCGCTGCGGTATGTTGTCGGATCGGCCCGCCTCACCGCCGCCACCGACGCATAGGGCTCGGCAGAGGCCCTTCGTGCCACCACCGAAACGGATGCGGTCAGGTACGGAGAAGTCAGCTTGCAGCCGTTCTGCTCTGCGTCATAATAGTCATTATAGGCATCGATGCGAACGGGGATGTCGGAACCGGCCAGCGCCGAAAAATACTCCCCGCGGCTTTTCATCTCCACAATGTCAAAGGTCAGGCCCGTCATCTCTTCGATCTGAGCAAAGATTTCCGGGATAATCCCCTTTGCCTCGCCGTTTTCAAAATAGGAGTACGGCGCCCGGTCCGGCTCGACGATGGCGCGGATCACCGCGCCGCTCTTCCGCATTCTGTCGAGATACGCCTTCTCCTTCGCCGTAAACGCCAGTTCGCCCCCGGTGTCCGCCGCATAGTACCGATCCCACAGCTCATGCCGCCAGTCCGCGAGGTTGATGTCCATTTGATCGATGGCGTCGTTGATCTCCGAGAGCAGCCGCGTATCGTCCCTGCGGACCATGACGTAAAAATCGGAGGGATCAAATTCGTCCAGAATCCACTCGTTGTCGATGGAGCGCAGGTTGCTGGAGAAAATCGCGTCGATCCCGTCCCCGCTTTGCAGCGCCGCCGTCATCTCCTCCACGGCATCGTAATAGACCGGCGTATAGGAGAACCCCTTCTCCGCGGCAAAGGCAGCCAGCTTTTCGTTGCGGCTGTTGTTCTTCAGCAGTCCGATCCGCATACCGCTGTAAGTGGCGTAGTCGCCGATGGTATACCGCTCATCGCCGCTTTTCACCGTCAGGATGGCGGAGCTGGTGCCGATGGCCTTATCCGAGAAGGCAAACCGTTTCTCCCTCTCCGGCGTTTTCTGGGCGGAGGTCAGCAAATCGATCTCGCCGTTCTCCAGCATCTCCTGCATATCGGCCCAGCTCTTGTCGTAGCCCACATATTCGTAGGTCCAGCCGCCGTATCGCGCCAGCTGCTGAAGGAAATCGTAGCCATAGCCGCTGCGTTTCCCGTCCTGATCCTGAATATGGTATCCGTCAAAGGCAAAAAATCCCACGCGGATCGTCTGGCTGTTGCCCGGCACGGCAAGGGCCGCCGGAGCAAAGACGGAGAGAATGCAAAGAAGCGACAGCGCCGCGCAGAGAATTCTCTTTTTCGGTGACCTTGTCATTTTATGGTCTCCCTTCCGATTTTGCGGGGCTGAAATTCTTGCTTGATCACAAATTGATAGTATCACCCCGGTGCGGCGTTTACAAGTGTAAAACCGCGTGCCTCTGGGCGAGGGCCGGAGGCGGAAAACAGGGGGCAGAGCATTTGAAAAACAGCGGCCGGTCCGGAGGGTTTACACTTGTAAAACCGCAGCTGGTACCCTATAATCAAATCAGCCATATCATCCGGACTGATTTTGCTTTGGGAGGCCGAATATGAGCACGGAAAGCGACGCGAGGGCTGCGAAAAAATCGAAAAGTGAGATCTGCCGCGCACTCATGGAGCTGCTGCGGACGACGCCGTATGAAAAGCTCACGGTCTGCCGGGTATGCGGCGCAGCCGGCGTCTCCAGACCGACCTTTTACAAAAACTTCAAAACCATGGACGACGTCGTCCGCTGCCGGCTGCTGCAGCTGAAAAAAAGCTACGACCGGCGCCATTCCGGCGAAGACGAGTTCCGTGATCGCCTCGCGGCCTTTTATACCTTTGTCAGAAGCACCCCCGAGATCGGCCTCCTGCTGACTCAGCGGAGGCTGTCGCCCATCTTTGAAAAGATCGTCCGGGACAGCTATCTTGAGCAGCTGCAAAAGGCGGGCGGTCCGGTCTCTGACGGCGCACTCCGCGGCTATCTGCCCGGATACCTGTCCGCAACCATCGTTTCCCTTCTGCGAAAATGGGCGGAGGACGGATACCGGGAAACGCCGGAGCAGATGGCGGAGATCGCGGTGCATCTGACAGAGGGCTATCACACCCTGCTCCCCCGGCAGACGGAGGCCGGCGGAACGGCCGGGTCTCTGGGGGAACAGGCACAGCAGGTATCGGACATTCTGGACAACATCCCCACCGGCGTGTGCGTGCTGTTCATGCCGGACCCGGCGCATCAGGAGATCCGCTTCGCCAACAAACAACAGATGCGGCTCATCAGTCCCAATATGCCGGCTCCGGAAAAGGTTGATCCCCGGCTCAGCGTGCTCCGCGCGGGCTATTATAAAAACGCATTCAGCGGCGTACATCCCGACGACCTGCCCGCTGCGCTGGAGGCCTTCCGGGACGGGTTCCAGCTCAGGCAATTCCGGGTCCCGCCCATCCGGCTTCTGACAGGCTCGGGCTCTTACGTCTGGGTCTCCATCGACGTGACACTGCGGGAATCTCGGCCCGACGGAAAACTGTTCTACGTCTCTTACCGGGACATCTCCAGGGAGATTCAGCTCCAGCAGGAGCTGGACAGGCAGCGGCAGAAAAATCTGGAGGGAACCCTGCTGGATACCATCGGGCATCTTCCCGCCTGCTCCATTCTGTACCGTGAGAAGGAAGACGGCACGATTGTTCCCGAGCGTTTTTCCCGGGAGTATCTGCGTTTCAGGGGCTATGCGGAGGGGGAAACACCCGGCGCTAAGGAAAACGGTTTTTTGCAGACGGTCCATCCCGACGACAGGAGCAACGTCCTTCAGGCGCTGGAAACAAGCCACGGAGGGCGCGGGCTGTATCCTGTCATAATCCGGATCCGCATTCGGGGCGACGGATACAAGTGGGTCAGCGCGAATTTTACCCGTTTCTCCTTTTCGGAGATGAACTATCTCTATGTCGTATTCACAGACATCGACGATCTGAAGAAGCAGGAGCAGCTGCTTCAGAAGCAGTACGACAACGCACAGTCCTTTCTGGACTCGGTCGCCGACACTTATCTGATGACGCAGCGCTCCAACCTGACGCAAAACAAGGTCGAAGCACTCCGCGGGCGGGGCTCGCCTCCGGCAAACTGGGAGGGACGGAGCTACGACGAGCTCGTTGAAAGGCTCATGCGGGAAATAAAGGGGAAGGAAGACCGCAAAAGCTGCGCGGAGCTGCTTGACCGCTCCTGTCTGCTGAGCACCTTTGAAAAGGGAATCCGCACCGTGACCAGAGAGTTCCGATCCTCCCCCGCCGGGCAGGATCCGCTCTGGCTGCAGGGCGTCACCACGCTTTCCAAGCACCCGGAAAGCGGCGATGTGTTTTCGTTTTTTGCGCTCAGCAGCATCCGGGAAAAGAAGCTGACCGAGGCGATCATCAACAACATCGTTGCGGAGCAGTGCGACTACGTCTGCTGCATTGACGCGAAAATGCAGCGGTTCGTGCTGTTCATTCCCAACAAGCGGTGGGACGGAAAGGAAACCGTCCAGGCCGGCTGCGACTATGAGACGGCGCTGAATACCATCTTCATCCAGTATGTGCTTCCTGATGAGCAGGCCGCCTATCGAGAATTCATGGACCTTTCCCGTGTTCTGCCGCCGCTGGAAAAACAGAGCAGCGTCACCGCGCTTTTCCACAGTGAGGAGAGCAGCGGCACCCGCGTCAAGCAGCTGGAGTTTTCCTATCTGGACAGGGCCAACGGCCTGGTGGCGCTGGTGAATACCGACATCACGGAGACGCAGCGCCAGCAGCTGGAGCAGGAGGAGCGGCTGCGCCGGGCGCTGGATCACGCAGAGCGCGCCAACGCGGCAAAGTCGGATTTTCTCTCCAGCATGAGCCACGATCTGCGCACGCCGCTGAACGGAGTTCTGGGCTTTACTGCTTTTGCGCTCCGGGAGAAAGACCCGCAGAAGAAGCAGGAATATCTGGAAAAGATTGAATCCTCCGGAAAACTCCTTCTGGATCTCATCAACGATACGCTGGATCTCTCCCGCATCGAAAGCGGCAAGGCCGTCCCGGAGCCCGAGGCGGTGATGTCGGATGAACTGATTCCGGCTGTCGTGACGGCGCTCCGCCCCTCCGCGGAGCTGAAAGGCGTCCGTCTGACGGAGGATCTCCGCGAGTACCGGAATGAGCCCGTATGGGCGGACAAGCTTAAAATCAATAAAATTGCCCTGAACCTGCTCTCCAACTCCATCAAATTCACGCCCTCCGGCGGCACAATCACCATCACGCCCCGGTGCGGCGGCCCTGCCGGAGACAACTGCAGCTTTGTCATTGCGGACACCGGCATCGGCATGAGCGAGGAGTTCATGCAGCGTATGTACGAACCGTTCTCGCAGGAAAAGCGCTCGGAGCTCATCCCGTCTCCGGGCACCGGCCTTGGCCTGTCCATCGTCAGGCGGTACGTCGATCTGCTGGGCGGCACCATCGCCGTAGAGAGCCATCTGCATCAGGGCACCCGCTGGACCGTTTCCATTCCGGTCACCAAGCTCCGCGGCGGGCTGGAGGAAAAGCCCAGGGCGGCGGCCCCCGGCGCTCTGCGCGGACTGCGGGTGCTGCTGTGTGAGGACAACCGCATGAATGTGGAGATTGCCTCCATGCTGCTGAAGGACAAGGAGATGCTGGTTGAGGTCGCCGAAAACGGAGAGGACGGCCTGGAGCGATTCTCAGCCTCTGCCTGCGGATATTACAATGCGGTGCTGATGGATATTCAGATGCCGGTGATGAACGGATACGAGGCCGCCCGTCGGATTCGCGCCCTTGACCGCCCCGATGCCGGAACGGTGCCCATCATCGCCATGACGGCGGACGCCTTCGAGGAGAGCATCCGCGGGGCAAAGGACGCAGGCATGAACGCCTACCTCACAAAGCCCATCGAACCGCAGAAAATGTACGAAACACTGCAGGACTTCATGAAAAAATAGATGGCAGGCGCCGGAGCGGGTCGGCAGAAAAGCCTTGGAATCAGAACGATTCCAAGGCTTTTCCTGTCAATTCAAAAGGTTCCGGCACCTCTCCCGCCTCTTTGCTCCGCGGCATCGGGCGGCCGCAGGGACAAGCCTGTTTTCCGGCATGGGCGCAGGGCGGTCACGCGCCCCCTGTCCCACGGCTGATTGCGGCCGCCAGCTTTCCATACAGCTCCTCCGGGTCAATCGGCTTGGCGATGTGCGCGTTCATTCCCGCGCTCAGGCAGCGGCGTACGTCGTCATCGTAGGCGTCGGCGGTCATGGCGATGATGGGCACCGTTCCGGCATCGGGGCGGTCAAGGGCCCGTATGGCCTCCGTGGCCTCATACCCGTTCATCACCGGCATCCGAATGTCCATCAGAATGGCGTCAAAACTCCCCGGCTCGCTCTGCGAAAACATTGCTGTGCCGCTCTGCCCGTCCTCCGCGCTGACAACCGTGACGCCCTTGGCGGCAAGCAGGGTGCAGGCGATTTCCCGGTTGAGGGCGTTGTCCTCGCACAGCAAAATTTTCTTTCCGGAAAGGGTGTCCGGGCCGTCCGGCGCCGCAGCCTCTCCGCATTCCTCCGCAAGCGGCGCAGTTTCCTCCAGAGGGAGGCGAACGACGAATTCCGTGCCCGCTCCCGGCTGGCTCCTGACCGCGATCGTGCCGCCCATCAGGTCCACCAGATGCTTGACAATGGGCAATCCCAGCCCCGTGCCGCCGCCGTCCCCGCCCATGCGGTTTTCCTGTGCGAAGGGCTCATAGATGTGGGGCAAAAAGCTCTCGCTCATGCCGATGCCGTTGTCCCGCACCACGATCACCGTATCGGGGCACCGCCCCTCCGCCGCTTCGCGGGAGACAAGAAACTCCACCCTGCCGCCCTCCGGCGTATACTTGACGGCGTTGGAAAGCAGGTTGAGCACGATCTTCTTGATGCTCAGCTCATCCGCCAGAACGGCACGCCGGGGTTCGGTGTTTTCATAGCGGAATTCAATGTTCTTTTTCTCGGCGGCCGCCCGGATGGGAATGACCAGCTCCTCCATCACCTGCCTGCTGTCCATCGGTTTCCGATTCAGCCGCAGCTTGCCGCTGCCGGCCTGAGAGATGGTCAGCGTATCGGAAATCAACTCCAGCAGCAGCTGCCCGGAGGCCGAAATCTTGTCGAGGTAATCATCCTTCTTTTCCTCCGGAATGCCCGGCCGCCGGGCAAGGCCGGAAAACCCGATGATGGCGTTGAGTGGCGTGCGCATATCGTGGCTGATGTCGGAGAAAAAACGATCCTTTGCCGCAACGGCGGCCTCCCGCTCCGCAATCAGATAGTACTGATGCCGCAGCAGAAGGGTCAGTGCCAGCGACAGCAGCAGCGTCAGCCCCGCCAGCAGCGGCAGGGTCCAGAGGTTGTGGGGCACCAGTTCCAGCATCCATGTGTGGTTCGGCACCTGAACCTCTCCCCGCACGGCATATGCGGCATTCAGGTTTTTCTCCCCCGCGATCACCAGAAACTCGCCGTTTTCATTGACACAGGAAAGTCGGTAATCATATCCCGCCTCCTGCAGCTGCTCCAGTTCGGCTCCGGCAAGCGCGTCCGGCAGGTCCAGAACGATGGCGGCAAATCCCCAGAAGGACTCCTCTCCCCGATCATCTGTCAGGAAAATCGGATTGCGGGCGACAACGCCCAGTCCCCCCTGCAGCAGATAGTACGGCCCGGACAGAGCGATGCTTCTCGTGCGGATGGCCAGCAGGCAATCCACCCTCCTCTCGGGAATTTTCAGAAAATTCTTCCCGATGACCGCCTCATTCCCCTCCACCGGGTAAGAATACGTCACAACCGCTCCGGGCATGGTCTGAATGCCCCGGATGCCGCTGTTCTCCGTATAGAGGTCCTTGGCAATCGCGAGAAAGGTCTCCGGTGAAATGTTCCCTTTTTCCAGTTCAACGGCGGTGGCCAGAATGTCGGTCTTGTGGAAGAAGGCGTTGACGCAGCTCTCCGTCCGCGCGGCGCTGGCGGCCAGAACGCGCTTCGCCCCTCTCTGCGCCTGAGCGTGGAGAGCAAACGCCACCAGAGCGGTCACGCAGACCGACAGTCCGAGGCACAGAGCAAATGTGGCTGCGCGGGATAGGGGCCGCCGGGCAGGGACGGGGCGCTTGTCGGGCGTTTTCTTCATGATGGCGTCTCCTCACAGAAACGATTTGTCGGGCGGCGGAAGGGCGGACAAATGCGGCGGAGCAAAACCCCCGGCAGCCGGTCGGTGCGGCGTCCGGGAGGCGGAATCGGTTTTCACTCTTTCATAGCTGCATTGTATCATCTGCGCATGCATCAATCAACTGTGAAAATGTAATGTCCGGCGCAGGCGGGCAGGCTTCGGATTCCGCCGCCTCTCCGGGCCTGACGGCGTCCGGGTGGGAGGATCTGTTCTGCACAAAAGGTGCAAAAGAGCAACTGCGGGGGCCGGTTCCGGAACTGCGTTATCCGGGCCGCTCTCTCGCCGGAAAAACGCGGCGGGCTGTATCGGCCCTGGGCCGAGGGCTGCGTGCTCCCGGAGCAGCGGCGGCAAGTTGACGAGTGCCGCGGCTGTTCCGGATAGCCGGGCTGCCATGCAGACAAAAGGCACCCCCTGCGAACGGCGGCAAGCTGCCATCCGCAGGGGGTACTTTCATCCAGTTTTAGCGTCTCAGTTATCCGCGGCAAAGCCGCGAGGTGCGTCTGCCGCGTCCTTCGGCGTCCCTCGCGTCCGCCTCTTGAATACCACATTCTGTGGGGGCGTGAGATGCGTCCGTTTCCCCTCAGCCACGCGAAGACGCGGTGCGGAAGCACTCGCCGAACACAGCCCCTCCGACGATCAGCGCCGCGCCGAGAAGCTGCAGAGGGCCCAGAGATTCCCGGAGAAACAGCACCGAAAGCATAACGGCGAACAGCGGCTCCAGATAACCGCAGACAGCCACCGTCTGAACCGGCAGCTCTCCGATGGCGGAGAAATAGAGCCAGCAGCCGATTCCCGTGTTCACAATGCCCAGCCACAGGATCGCAAGCCATCCCCTGCCGGAAACGTCTATGGAGAAGCCCTGCCTGCAGCCAACGAATACGGCCACCACCACCAGCGCAAACAGCAGCTGCAGTGCCGCGTTCTCCATTCCCCTGATCTTTCCGGCTTTCTTGCTGCAAATGACCATCACCGCATAGCTGACGGCGGAAAAAACCGCGCAGAGCAGCCCGCGGCTGTTGACGCCGTGAGCGGCGGCCTGTCCGCTGATGAAAAATACGCCTAAGAGCGCCGCGCCCAATGCCGCCAGTCCGGGCCATGTCACGCGCTCGCGGAATATCAGAGGAGAGAGCGCCATCACAATCGCTGGCCCGCAGTAATTTATCAGCACGCTCAGGCTGACGCCGATCTGCCGGTAGGCTTCAAACAGAAACAGCCAGTCTGCCGCCATGGCCGCACCGGAGAGACCGATAAACAGGAGGGCCTTCCTGTGACGAAAGGCCGTCCGCTCCTGTCCGGACAAAAGGAACAGCGCCAGCAGCAGGGCGCCGCCCAGTGCGCAGCGCAGCAGCACGATCTGGCCGCTGGACAGGTCGATGAGGCTGGCCGCCACCCCGTTGGAGCCGAACAGAAGGAGCGCCGCGAAGTATGAAAGATAGGCTTTTTTCATCTTATCTTTTCCCCGCAAAAAGCGTGCCTACGGATTTTCCCCTGACAATCTCATACAGATCCTCGGGCCGCTTTCCGTTGGTAATGATGGTTTCAAGCCCCTGCGATGTGGCCAGCTCTGCCGCCTGCAGCTTGGTGCGCATTCCGCCGGTGCCCCGGCGGGAGCCCGCGCCTCCCGCCAGCGCGTAGACCGCCTTGTCAATCTGATCGATCCGTTCGATCCGTCTGGCATTGGGATGAAGCCGGGGGTCGGCGTCGAAAAGGCCGTCGATATCCGAAAGGATCACCAGCATCTTGGCCCTGCACAGAACGGCGACCACCGCTGAGAGCATATCATTGTCGCTGAACAGCCGCTCCTCCGACTGAATCTCGGTATAGCTGACCGAGTCGTTTTCATTGACTACGGGGATGACGCCCATGTCCAGCAGCGTATTGAAGGTGTTGATCAGGTTTTCCTTCTTCTCCTCGTGTCCGATGTCGTCGGCGCTCAGAAGAATCTGGGCGATGGTCTTGTCGTACTCTCCAAAAAACTTGTCGTACAAAAACATGATCCCGCACTGACCGACTGCCGCCGAGGCCTGCTTCAGGCGCAGGGATGCCGGCTTTGTTTTCATGCGGAGCTTATTGGCGCCCACGGCAATGGCGCCCGACGACACCAGAACCACCTCATACCCCTGATTCTGAATGTCCGACAGGACGCAGGCCAGCCGGTCAAAGGAGCGCAGGTCGCTCTGTCCTGTCTCGTTGGTCAGGGTGGAGGTGCCAACCTTCACGACGATTCTGTTCTGATATAAGCCCATGTTCAAACGCCTCCCGTTTCCATGGAAATGATTTGACTGTCATGCTTTGCATAGGGCAGGATTTTATGCAGCAGGTCGTCTGTCCTGAGCTTCAGAAAGGCATAGGCCGTGCTGTCACTGCACCCGAACCATTCGTTTTTGACCGTGTCGCTGTCAAAAATGATCTGCACGCCGCGGCTGCTCTCAAACAGCGCGCCCAGCACCGACGTCCCGCCGATCCGGGAACCCATGATCTGCTCCAGCTTTTCGGCAGGGGCGAAAGACACGCGCGAAATCCCCAGCGCGGCGCTGAACGCCTTGGATGAGAACGGCTTGTCGCCGCAGGTGATGAACAGGTAGAACTGCGTCTGCTGCCGGTTGCACAGAAACAGCGTCTTGACAATGGGCACGCCCAGTTTCCTGTCGATGGCGAGGCAGGCCTCCATTTCCACGGCGGCGTCCGTATCGACCCGCTCATAGGGGATGTTCAGCTCACGCAGGGCCTGATACACCTTTTTTTGATTTTCCGTCCGATAGACCGCCGGGGCCGTATTCGTCAGTTCGCTGATATAAAACATAACGTGCTCTCCCTTGACTTTATTTCAGGAGCAGTATATCATCGGAATAATCATTTGAAAAGCGAATGATTATCATAATAATTATTACAATTCCGGATATCGGGGGGGTTCTGCAATGGATGCAAACATCCAAAAGTACATGGCATTCGTAAAAACCGTGGAATACGGCAGCTTTACAAAGGCCGCCGAGATTCTGAATTACTCCCAGTCCGGCATCAGCCGCATGATCAGCGACCTTGAGCGGGAGTGGACGGTTGTGCTGCTGGAACGCAGCAAAACCGGCGTAAAGCTGACCTCGGACGGGCTGAAGCTGCTGCCGGGTGCTCAGAGGCTGGTTGAGGACTATGAAAAGATGCAGATGGAGGTGGACGAGCTGAACGGCCTGCAGTCCGGGCTGATCCGGATCGGCACGTTCTCCAGCGTCGCCACCCACTGGCTGCCGAAAATCATTAAGGCGTTCCAGCGGAATTACCCCAACATCGACTATGAGATTTTGCTGGGAGACTACACGGAAATTGACGAGTGGATCGCCACGGGACGGGTGGACTGCGGCTTTCTGCGTCTGCCGGCAAACCCGGAGTTCGAGAGCGTTTTTCTGGAGCAGGATCGCCTTCTCGCCGTCCTGCCGGAAAACCACCCGTCTGCCGGTCTTGAAAAGTTCCCGATCGCCGAGTTTTGCAACGAGCCGTTCATGCTGCTGGAGAAAGGAACCAGAGCCGACATCTGGGGCATATTTGAACAGGCCGGGCTCTCCCCGAAGGTGCATTTTACCACATGGGACGATTACGCCATCATGTCCATGGTGGAGAACGGCCTTGGTGTCAGCGTCCTGCCGGAGCTGATCCTGAAGCGGATTCCCTACCATGTCGTCCTGAAGGAACTGGACGTTCCCGCCTATCGAAAGATCGGATTTGTGATGCGGGATAAAAAGACCGCCTCCCTCGCGGTGAAACGATTTCTGGAGTATCTGCCCTGCCGGGCAGACTGAGCTGCGGGAACCGATTGCCCGATCCGGCGGCAATTTCTCGCCGGTGGCCGGCCCGCAGCGGGATTATGTCTGCGTCATCGGAGGCTGATTTGCCTCCGCCAGCACGGCCTTCACGCAGGCGATGAACTTTTTTGTCGCCGGCGACGCCTCTTTCGCCGAGGGGACGGCGATCCCGAGGGAAATGTACTGGGGCGGGTCAAAGGGCAGCTCCGCCACTCTGCCGTTCCATTCCCGCGAGATGAGTTTCTGATTGAAGCTGATGCCCAGCCCGGATGCGACCATGTTGTAGGTGGAAAAGCCGTCCCGCGTCGTAAAGCGGATATCAGGGTGCAGATCGTATTCCCTGAGCAGGCGGTCCTGATCGGTGTCCCGGTCCGGCGAGGTCTGGATAAACGGCATCGCCTCCAGTTCCCGCAGCGGAAAGGCCGGTTTCTTCGCCCACGGACTGGACAGCGGCAGCCACGCTACCAGTTCATCCTGAAAAACCGGCAGCCAGTCACACGGGAAATCGCCTGCAGGCCTTGCTCCAAAGCAGCAGTCCACCGTCCTCTCGCCGAGCCACGCGGCCATCTCCCGGTTGCCGCCCTCCTGCACGCGCACCCGGATTCCGGGATAGAGCGCTTCAAAGCGAGAAATGATCTCCGGCATCAGCAGCGCAGACACGCTGTAGTAACTGCCGATGGTCAGCACGCCGGTGACTGCGCCGCGGATTTCTGCCCCCAGCTGCGCCGCGTTTTCCTCCGCCCTTACGATTTCGCGGAACGCGGGCAGCATGAGTTTTCCGTTTTCCGTGAGTTCCACGCCGCCCTTGCGGCGGAGCAGAATTGGAAAGCCAAGCTCCTCCTCCAGCGCGCGGATCATTCGCGTGATGCCGGACTGCGTGTAGCCGAGCTTCTCCGCCGCTGCAGTCATGCTGCCCCGTTCAGCCGCGGCTAAAAGCGCCCCACATTTGATAGCGTCCATAATCTCTCTTCCTCGCATGATGTTTCATCATGGATCATATGATATTCTGCCGTTTGCATCATTGATAGAGACAGCATAGAATCAAGACAACAAAAAGTCAAGCGGAGGGACGGCAGATGGAATCATTTAATGAAAAACTGCATTTTGCGTCGGATTATATGGAGGGTGCGCACCCGAAGGTGCTGGAAGCTCTGGTGCGGACCAACGCTCTGTCCACGCCGGGATATGGCGAGGACGCGTTCTGCCGCGGGGCGGAGCGGCAAATACTGGACGAATGCGGCTGCCCGGGCGGTCAGGTACAGTTTCTGGCGGGAGGCACCCAGACCAACGCCGTGGTCATCGACGCGCTGCTGCGCTCCTATCAGGGCGTTGTTGCCGCGGACACCGGACACGTCTTTGTCCATGAGGCCGGCGCCATCGAGTATGGAGGCCATAAGGTGCTGGCAATCCCGCAGGAGAACGGAAAGCTCCGTGCGGAGAGCATCCGCCGCGAGATCTGCGCTTACCGGGCGGATGACAACCGGGAGCATATGGTGATGCCCGGCATGGTCTACCTGTCCCAGCCCACGGAATACGGAACGCTGTATTCCCGGGCGGAACTGGCTGAGATCAGCGGCGTATGCCGGGAGAATGGACTTTACCTGTATGTGGACGGCGCCAGACTTGCCTATGCGCTGGCCGCTCCGGATAACGACGTGACGCTGCGGGATCTCGCCGCGCTGACCGACGTCTTTTACATCGGCGGCACAAAATGCGGCGCATTGTTCGGGGAGGCTGTGGTGATCCCGAGAAGGGGTCTTATTCCTCACCTGTTCAGCATCGTCAAGCAGCACGGCGCGCTGCTTGCCAAGGGACGGCTGCTGGGCGTCCAGTTCGGCGCATTGTTCGAGGACGGCCTGTATGGGCGCATCGGTGCCCCCGCCGTCCGCAGCGCCCGGCTCATTCAGGAAAAGCTGGCGGAGCAGGGATACGAAGTGCCTTTCCGCTCTCCTACAAATCAGGTTTTCGCAATTTTTGAGGACAGCGCGCTGAAGCAGCTGGGAGAGCGCGTGGAATACGGTTTCATCAAGAAAACCGACGAAACCCACACGATGATCCGCTTTGCCGCCGCGTGGTCAACCACCGAAGAACAGACGCAGGCGCTGCTCCGCCTGCTGGAGCGTTGAATGGCCCCGAGGCGTCACGCCTGCGGCGCGCATCATCGCGAAAAGCCGTGCGGGAGACGAAAAATCGGTGATTGCCCGCTGCGCGGGCAGACCGTATCCGCTCTCTTCAAAATCAGGCAACCAGCGCGGAATGGCGGCGTTCCGCGCATCTTCCCAAACGTCAGCAAACCGGACGGCTTAAAAAAGCCGTCCGGTTTGCTTTTGGGGAATATCCGGGGTATGCGCGGGCTCGTCCGCAGGCCTTAAAGCGGTCGGGAGAAATTCACGCCTCGCCGGCCTCCAACATGTTCTTTTCCTTCAGCGCAGTCCCGCAGCCGGGGCAGAAATCGTTTGCAGCAGGGCAGACTCTGCCGCAGTGCGGGCAGACGATCTGCAGCTGCGCGCCGCACTCGCCGCAATAGGGCGCCACCTTCTGCCACGCCCCGCAGGAGGGACAGCGGGTCATTCTCCCGCGGACGATCAAAAACGCGAACACGGCGATCAGGTTGGTGAGCAGGCCGAGAATGGCCCACAGCGCCCGGTTCATTCTGGCCTTTGCCGCCGCTTTATAAAGCCACGCCGCCACCATCAGCCAGTAGGCCAGCGCGCAAAGCCCGCACAGCACGATAGATACAATTCCCACCGCAGCGGCGGCGGCAGAAGGCGGCGTGATCACGCCAGCGTCGATCAGCTCTCCGATGTCCCGATCATGATCGTGTTCCCCATGGCCGTCCTGTATCTCCGCCGTCTGTTCGCTCCGAGAATCTGTGCCCTTCAGCGCGGCCATTTCGGAAAGCTGTGTACGGAACATATACGCGCTCAGCGCGCCGCAGGCCAAAACGACGGCCAGCGTAATGAGGACGAGTCGCTTCACAGGCTTGCGAAAATCGGCAGCCGCCACCTTTTCAAGAAATGTTTTCATATGAGATGCCTCCTTTTCTGTTATGCCCACAGCATAAAGGAGAATCCTAAACCGCTGGTGAAACAAAGATAAACTGCGCATAAAATTGCCTGCGGAAATTCTGCGTTCCCCCTGCCGAGCTTCCTTTCATCGCTTTTGTTCTATACTTGGCCGTCGGTGGACAGGCGGGCCTTTCCCGGCAGCCGCCAGCTTTTCGCCGAAGAAAGCATCATCACGATGCACAGCGCGATCAGCAGTTTTGTGGAAAGTGTATTGGCGGTGAGGGCCATCATCGGATTGTACCGGTCCAATACGATAAAGCTGAGGAAACATGGCGGCAAATGGCCGCATGACGCATGAGTCCTGCTGTTTGAAAAAACTGCCCTGCTTTTTTATGGCGGTTCTTGTTCCGATTGCACAGCTCCTGTGATATACTGGCAGCAGGCATCCGCTTGCTGCTTCAGCGGCTGCGGTTTCCCGCGGGTAAACTGAATCTCGGCCGGAGGCGCCGACCGGCTGCGAATACAGGCAGGTATCATTCCGAGGAAATCATCGGGCAAAAAGTCCCGTAAAATGAAGAAACAGGCTTTGGGAATGATGATGTCCCCGCGGACAAACGCCGCAAGCTTTTTTTAAGCTGACCGCGTCGAAGGCCGCGAGGCATGCTGCGATCTGAAAAGGGGTATTGGATGAATACAGGCAAAATAATAGGGCTCATTCTACTGATCGGCCTTGGGGCGATCACGATCTTCCACGTTGCCCACCATTTCCTCTATTGCCGGTACAGGGAGACGCCGGGGAAAAGCCACTGTGCGGTTTGCGGTCACAGGCGCGTTTGCCAGAAATACCACCACCGGCACTGACGGAAGCCAACTACCCTGTAAGTCTCCGCGATGGCGGCATAAAGCCGCTTCACCGTGCAATGCGATTTAAAGCAAACTCCAGCCTCTTGAGAAATCGTCTCGTGCAGGCGTCGATCACGAAGGACGGCCGGTCACGGTCATTTTCTCCATTGCGGTGCCGCAGGCCCCGCACAGGGTTGGCCGGCAAGGGCCGCAGGCGCGCAGCCCGGACATATTGCGGTCCTCAAACCGCCGGATGCTTCTGCGTCTGCTGACCGCTTCGTAAACTTCCATCTCAAGCGTCTTCCTTCACCAGTGCCGCAAGATTTCGGGTGAACCGCTGGGACAGAGCAATCAGCTGCGCCTGCTTCTCCAAAGTGAGCATGGACATTGCCGCAGCTTTTCGCGTATTCGTCATAGGGCGCAAATTGCCGGTCACGGAATTTTCAGCAGAGAAACGCGTTCCTGCGGTCTTTTTTTGTCATGCGGCTTCCCCTCCGGCTTTGCGAGGCGGCAGATGGAGAACTGGGCCTGCGTGTATCCGCATTTAAAAGGAGGCCCTGCGGCGATTTTTTATTCCGTTTGCCGGTTTCGCATGATATACTGACAGGAGAACATCGTCAGATCACGGGACTGTCAGCGTATTGCGGCGGGAGGGCTGTTATGGAAATCGCGGAAATTGCCAGGCAGATGATTGATGATTCTCAGGGAAACCTGCATGACATCAATCACTTTCTGAAAGTGTTTGCATATGCGAAAATCATTGCGGAATGTGAGGGGCTGAGCGTCCGGGAGCAGCAGACCGCGGAAATTGCGGCGCTGGTTCATGACATTGCCTGTCCGCTCTGCCGTGAGAAATACGGGAACACCAGCGGAAAATATCAAGAGACAGAGGGCGCCGCGCTTGCAAAGGAATTTCTTTGCGGCAAGCAGCTGCCGGAGGACATTCTGAACCGGGTCGTCTTTCTGGTGGGGCACCACCACACCTATACCGGCGTCGACGGGCGCGATTATCAGGTCTTGCTGGAGGCGGATTTTCTGGTCAATGCGGACGAGAGCCAATATTCGAAGGAAGTTGTCCGCAGCGCAAAGGAGAAAATTTTCCGGACGAAAACCGGAACGGCTCTGCTGCAATCCGTGTACGGCGTTTTATGAGTTCTTCTTTGCGCAGCGGTGCGTCCGCTGAAAATTCATCCAAACAGGAAAGGAATGAGCCGTATGGAATACAGCGTCAAGGTCACGGTCCTGGATAAAAAGCTGTTCCCGGAGCTGCAGGCGGAATACTGTGCCGTCCCCGACAGCGGCAAGTGCCCCTGCTACAACGTGGGAGACGAGTTTCTCTTTTACCGCAACGACCAGCGCGACGATTACTGGCACATGGGCGCGGGCACGCTGGTAAAGAGCGGCAAGCCCGACGACGGGATGCTGCTCTCTCCCGGCACGATGCACTGCGGAAGCGAGGGCGTGCCGTTCTGCTCGGAGGCGTGGGACGCCATCAGCCGCTACATCTACGCCGCGCTGCAGGGCGGTGCGATCATGCACGGCTGGACAAAGGACGACCGGGTCATGATCGCCTGCTGCAGCGACGGGACCAGACCCGTCATTTTCAAAATTGAGCGGATCGACGCTGAGAACTGACGCCGCAGCTTAAAATGACGCCCTCTCGCTTGCCTGCAAGCGGGAGGGCGTCATTTTTCATGTCTCCTTGTTTTCCCATTCGCGCAGGACGGCCAGCTGCTCCGGAGTATGGAACCAGTGCTCGCCGTCCTCCATCACGGTCAGCGACGCGCCGTGGCCGGCGGCAAACCGCTCCGCGGTCTCGCGGTCGGTCATGTTGTCCTGCCCTGCATAGAGAATAGCCGTGGGACAGCGCCAGTTTTGGATGGGGTTCTGCCGCTCCCAGCTGAGATAGCGCCACGAGAGGGTCTGGCCGAAGCCGGCGGTGATCTCGCCCCGGGCCGCCAGTTCCTGTTCGGTGACGCCCGCCCGGCGCATCATGTCCGCGATCAGCCGTTCCATATCGAGGATGGGCGAAACGAACAGTGCCCTGCGAAGCGGCTCACCCGCAAAGGCCAGCATGGAAAAATGCGCGCCGATGCTGTTGGCCCGCAGGCTGATTTCACTCCACCGGGGCTTCATGTATTCCAGCACGGATTGCAGCTCCGGCACCGCCGTCCATGGGTTGAAGCGTCCGGCTTCTCCCCTGCGCGCGCCGTGCTCCGGCAGGTCGAAGGCCAGCACCTGAAACCCTTTCTGGCAGACGATCTCGGCAAACGCCGCGCCCTCCTCCCTGCGCCCGCATTGGCCGTGGACGAACAAATAGGCCTTTGGGGATGGCTCGCCGTACAGCACGGCGGGGGCATGGCCGATTAAAAAAGTTTCTTGTGTCATTTTTGGCCCCGGTTCACTCCGCCTTACGTCTTTTCCTTCACCGCGATCCAGATTTCGCAGGTGTAGTCCGGGTTCTGGGTGTCCGCCGAGGGATAGACCTCCAGCTCCACGCCCTGCCCGTACTCGTAATTGCTCTGCGGGAAAAACTCCGTGCAGATGCGTCTGTAGGTATCCCGGAAGGCGTCGGGCATTTTGCCCCGGCAGGTGAACACTGCGTAGCTATATGCCGGAATTTCCACGAGGTCCAGCCCGGCGTCGGTTACGGGCGCACCGTTCCACTCCGCGCCGATGCCGTAGGGAAAGCCGGAGTCCGCCACCTCGTCCGAGAAGCAGACGCCCAGCACGCCGTGGTAGGTGTCGAATTTGCCGCAGCGGCAGATTCTGTCCATGGTGCCGTCCGCACTCACCTCGTTCCAGAAGGCGGAGATGTCCGCCGTGGCGGTGTCGCCCTGAGGCGCGGTGACCTGCTTCTTTTTGCAGATGAGCGTGAACGCGTCCTTCTTTTCAATTCTGTAATCCATGCTGGTTCCTCCCGATAAAATCAGTTTTACGGAGAGCCGGGAGAAGGATTTGACGCTGCCGCCGCGGCGCGCCTGGGTGGGTGTGACGCCGTGGAAGCGGGTGAACGCGCGGGAAAAGCTCTCGGGCGTGTCATAGCCATACCGGTACGCGATGTCGATGACCTTGTCTCCGGTCTGCATCAGGTCCTCTGCGGCCAGGGACAGCCGGCGCATGCGGATATAGTCGCCTAAGGGATAGCCGCAGAGCATCGTGAACATCCGCTGAAAGTGAAACACCGACGAGGCGGCTTCCCTCGCCGCGGCCTCATAGTCCACCGTGTCCGTCAGATGCGTCTCGGTATAGTCCAGCGCCCGCTGGATGCCCGTGATCCAATCCAATCTCTCACTTCCTTCCGTATGCTGTCATTCTATCGCACTCCGCCGTCAGCTTCCTGACTTTCCGTGCGGAGCTGTGTCAGTGCGTTTTGCCGGTTTCCGGCTGCCAGTGCCGAACAGGCCGCGCTGATGCCGCCGAACAGCACATCCGCCGTCATGGCTTTATCTCCCCGCACGGCTGTTCCGCGATCAGGTCGTTTGCGAGCGCAAACACCTGCACCCGCCGATTGGCCGGCACAAGCCGGAATTGATACCGCTCCGGCTGAGGCTTCGCCTCCAGCGTTCCGATGACCGCGCGCAGCTTGCGCAGCGTCGGATTTGCCGCGCGGCCTCGTTCAGTTCCTCCTTCGTATACTCCGTTCTCCTCATGCCTTCCGAATTGGGTGGCGAATCACCGTCCTCCACTTGTCCGGCGCAACCTTGCGGGCGTCGGTCAAATAGATTTCATGGTGCAGCCGGGTGTCGGAGAGGTCGTTCTCGTAGCCGTTTTCCGCAAGGTATTCGTCCATGCGCGCCACGCTGGCGGGCTCGTCGTCGTAAGGGCCCAGATGCAGCATCTGCACGCAGAGTCCCTCGTCCACGGTCAGAAATTTGGCTGCGGAGCAGTCGAGTTTTTTCTTCTTTGCGGCAGCCTGACAGGCCCAGTCGAAGTCCTCCTGCGTCACGAAGTCCGGCAGGCGGATGGCCGAGATCCAGCGGAAGAGATCCTTGCGAGTATAATCGAAGCCGTCAATGCCTTCCTGCCGCCAGAAGCCCTCCAGCGGCGGCACCACGAAGTCGAAATAGCCGTCGATGCGCCGATCGCCCAGCTTGCTCATCTTGACGGTGTAGGCCACGGCGTATAGGACGCCCACCGCCGCCTTGTACGCGCCGCCCTCCTCATTGGGGTCGCCCTGCCCGCGCACGGCGATGTAGCCGGCCGGCGGCACCGTCACGATCTGAGGCGTGTTCTTCGGCAGATAAAATTCCCTGTACTCCTTTTTGAAATCAAATGCCATAACGTCCCATCCTTTCCGTATTCCTGCCCTGGGTCATTTCTCTTTCTCCTGCGACAAAGCCCGAAAGGCCTTGCCGGCCTCCTTCGGCGTGCCGCTGATCGTTTCCGCGCGGCGCATCAGCTCCCGCAGCGTGTCCAGATCCGTCTTGATAAACAACTCGCAGAGAAAGCGTTTCATGCGCCCGTCGTTGTATCTGGCAAGCGCCTCGGTCAGCAGCGCGGCACGCTGGCTGTATTCCCGCTGCCAGGCCGCAAAGCCGTGCTCCGCGATAAACCGACAGGTGCGCGGCTTCACATGGCCGGTGTCAAGGTCCCGGAAGTCGCCCATGGTTCCGAGCCGGGCGCAGGGGAATTCCGCGCACTCGCCGCAGTGGGCGAGCCCTCTCTCCCGGCAGCAGCGATAGACCTTGCAGCCCTCGGTATAGTAGCCTCCGCAGGAGCAGCCCGGGCAGCGGCTGGTTCCCTCCGTCCGATAACGGGTGCAGAGCGCGCAGGGCATTCCGCAGTAGCCATAGGGCTCGTCCGGCATTTTGTTTTCTGCTTTCATTCAGTCATTGCCCCCCTGCGAATATAGGCCGGCGGTGTTCCTTGAATGTTCTTTGCGGCAGCCTGCTTCGCGTTTTTTTCATCATATCATGCTTTTGTGCGCGGGAACAGATATTTTCCCGCGCTTGCAGCGGCGGGCATCATAATGTATACTCCCTATGCTTTTGGCCCGGCTTTATTTCTGACTGCCCATGCTCCGGTTCCTGTTATTTTGTTGGAAACAGCTTATCAAAAAATACGTTATCTTCTCCGGAAACTTCTGTAATGATTTCATAATACAGTCGCCATCCCGCGCCCTGAAAGGGTGATTTGGAAACGGGTGAAACTCGGCCAGCGGGAGCGACACGATCTGTTCCTCCGCAGCATGGGCGGCAGGCGGTTCGGTCTGCGTCGCTTTCTTGCCCCGTTTCTCCGGGGCGGTACTGCCTGCCATAAAACATTCCTGATTTCGGGTATGAAAAAAGGACGTTTCATCTTTTTCAAGAAGAAATGCCCTCAGGCGCAGCGGCAAACGTCGGCCGCGGCATTGTCAAAGCGGAGCCGAATAAAGCGGCTGCACCCGCTCTGCCGCGGGAGCCGCAGAGAATGGCCGGCTTCAAACCCTGCCGCGGCCACAGCCGCGGGCCCGGCGCCGGCTGCATCGGCGAGCTGGCACCTGTGTGAGGCCGCCGCTTGCCTGTCTGCCCAGAAGCACGCAGGAAGCGCGTGCGTCCACGCCAGAGAGGAGTGCGCGGAAAAGCTGAAGAAACTGATTGTACAGACGAAGGAGGAAATTGCGAGAAAAAAAGGAAAGGCGGGCAAACAGGGCCTGCATAACAATGCCTGTCGACAGACAAGCAGCGGCAATGCCTACCCTCTCCAATTTGCCAAGGGGTAGGTACCGTTCGTTTCCTTATATTCAGCCAGAAGCTGTTTTTCACGTGCGCTGGCATCCTCGCATTCCTCGTATGCCAATAGCAGCAGACCCGCATCTTCAATCTGCCAAATAGCCCGACCACCCTTGTAATTTGTTGCTTTTCCCCAACCGCAATCCATATATTGTTTCAATCTCTGGCGAAGCCTGTTTCCGCCATCGGCCTTGCCGATATAAAGGGTCTCCCTGTCTGAACAGCTCATATACTTTTCGAGAAGCGCCTCGGGCGGGTAGCACGGTACAGCAGAGCTATATGTATGATCCGTAAATCGAACCGGCAGTCCTTCAGGAACAAGCACTCGAAAAACGCCATGTTTTTCCGGAACGTTTCTGCATCTGCAGCTATACAAATTTTCCAATGTCGTGGCAGGCGCCGGGGTGGGGCAAAGGACTTTAAGGCGCCTGAACAATCTAAGGAGGATACCGCTGGCAATACTTTCGCTGATCAGAGAGCCCTCGCTGAAATGATCTCTTCGGAAGTGCCATGCAATACCGGCAAGTACGCACAAGTAAGACTGAGCCTCCAGCCATATGGGGTCAGCAGCCGCAATATGTCGTTCATCGAGTTTCCATCGCCGAATTACATCATCATAATTGGCAATGATAAGTTCTTCTTCATATGCGCGGGCAATAAAAGAACGCAAATCACGATATAAAGAATCTTGGCCGGGATTTGCAGAATACACGGAATATCTTCTGCACCAGGATTTCTTTTCAGGTGTGCGCTCTATTTCTTCCAGCAGAGTAAGTGCCTGATCAAAAAACATTGCTTCCTCCAAGTCGCTGCCTCCATGATTCAATTATCATTCCAACCAAACTTCTTCGTGAGAAGCTTTTCTTTCCACAGGCTCTCCGTCTGAATTATCGCATCCGAACTCATGTTTTTAGGCAGAATTTGCAAAACCGAGAACTGAAGGTCATGACGACGTTCAGGGTTTTCTTGCAGTGCTGTCACCATCTTTTTATTTCTACCGTGTCCGCCAGTCATGATGTATGCAGCCCATCTTCCCCACAAGCCATCTTGATTATAGGCGGAACCAACATACTGCGTGCCGGTTTTTTGATCTGCGATCAGATAAATTGCGTTGACAGAAGACAGTGCTGTATACCACGCCTCATAGCCACGCTGGTTATTTACGATTTTTTTCAATTTGTCATATGGAAGGCAGAGACTTTCAAATCCAGGAAATACATCCCCCTGAATGGAAACGATTTCTTTCTCTGTTGTGCCTTTTTGGTGCCACATCCGGGTCGACTTGCCCCAATCGATAACCAAGCGATTTTCATAGTCCTTCAAAAGATCCATATATTCCAATTTGAAGTATGCGTGCTCCCCCTGAAACTTTTTTGCCTCGACCTCTGGGACGCCATTCGGCATTACGTCAGGCGTATCTGGAATAGACTGCCCAACTTTATAACAAGAACGAAGTTTGCACAGCGTACCGCTGTCGCTTATAAACGTTACCCAGTATTCATATTCCTGACTGAATCCGACGTCCTGATGACACGTGTACTCGTAGACCATGTTTGCGTCATAGCATGCCTTAAATCCCTTGTCTGTTAAGGCATGACGGATTAGCTTTACCTTAGCTGGGTTCAACCCAACTTTATTGAGCACGTCGGAAAAATATAGAATTGCCATAATGTTTGCGCCTCCCTACATTGTTGTGCCATATAAAAAAACAACCGTGCGGAACACCCACATGGTTGCCTTGGCGGCGCAAGGCCTGCTATTAATTTATTATAGGACAATATAGTACAAATTACAAGGAGGCATCAGATGGACATGTAATCAAATTCTGCGCCGCAATAGTCAATGAAACAGGCCGCTCCAAGCGCCGCAAAAGCCGTTTCAACCACATCCGAAATTTGAACTTTTTACATAGAAAAATCCTCTGGAATCGACGATTTCAGAGGATTTTGGGTCCGAGTGACAGGGTTCGAACTTGCGGCCTGATGGTCCCAAATTGCTGTGCAAACTTTTTTCTACTCGTTTATAGCCATTTATGGCCGTTTCCGCTCAGTTTTCCTTACTATTTGGCACTCTTTAAAGCACTGTTTCCACGTGTTCCACGTCTGACTGTGGTAATCTATGTGGTCAAAAACCATTGCAGCACAATGGTTTTCACTGCTTGCATTGTCAAAAAATAGTAATAGAAGTGGTCAAAACGCTTCTTTCCGCAAAGTTGGTGTTTTTCACTAACTCTGGGTGGGAAGCTTGCGTTTCAGCTTTTTGTTTCTGGTCGGTCGGATTGTAACTCTGCGGTCGACGTTATGCAAGGATTATCTACCGGGACAGCAGCTCAAAATCTGCGGGGCTGTAAACAAAGAAAAAAAAGCCTGTATACTATCGCGCCATAAAGAAATCAGGCTATCAGTTTTTTTCTACTCTCCGTTAGGCTGTGTAGTGCTGCGTACAGTAAATTCATTTTAGTACTACGAGCTGTTCCTCCTGGATCTCGCCACCGGCCTGCGGCGCGGCGAGCTGATGGCGCTCCAGTGGGACGATCTGGACTTCAAGACCGGGGTGTTGAGTGTGAACAAGCAGATCTACGACGTGAAGGGCGAACTGCAGCTGAGCACACCGAAAACCAAGACCTCCATCCGTAAGCTGGCTCTGCCGCCGGCGGTGGTGGCGGTGCTAAAGGAGTACCGGAAGGTCACTGACTCCCGGTGGATGTTCCCCTCCCCGGTAAAGGCGGACTGCCCCATGACTCCCTGCGCAATACGCAAGCGGCTCCAGAAAATTTTGGAGCACGCAGAATGCAAGCATGTTCGCTTCCACGATTTGAGGCACACATTTGCCACCCTGTCCCTGCAAAACGGCATGGATGTGAAGACGCTCTCTGCCATGCTCGGTCACGTGTCGGCCGCCACCACGCTGGACATTTACACCCATATCACGGACGATATGCGTCACTCTGCCGCCGCCAGCATCGACCGGGGCATCGGAAAGGCAGAGCCGAAACAGGACAATCCAGCAGCTACTCCCGCTCAGCCGCAAGCGCCGCGGATGACCAACTTCAAGCCCTACCTGGGCCACAACCGCAAGCCCGGCACCGGCTGCATCAGCGAAATCAACGACCACCTGTTTGAGGGGCGGTACTCTCCTGTGTGGCCCGACGGCAAGAAGCACGCCCGAAATGTCTACGCCAAAACCCGTGAGGAGTGCGAGGAGAAGTTGAAGAAGCTGATCGAGCAGATGAAGAAGGAGATTGTGGCTGTCAAAGAAGGCAAGAACCCCGATAACCTTCTGGACGGAATGAACAAAAAGAAGAAAGCCATCGCGGCCTTCATGCGCGCCAACCCGCAGGTCACGAACAAGGCTCTGATCGCAAGGGTGTCGGGTGCCAGCCGCAGCACGGTGGTAAAATACTACGCAGAGATACGGAGAACGATAGCAGTAGGACAGTAACGGTAAAACAAATCAACGGGCCAAATGATCCGTTGATCTGCATTGAATTATTCACTTGTACCGCTGTTTTCGGTAAAATGAAAGTATCGCAAAAGGTCTCGAAAAAGTTAGCACCCCAAATGGCATAAAAAGTGAGCCATTGTCAGCACCTGAAATAACCGCTACCATTAGTTTGTTGAAGACTA
>Ga0160425_1000084_pt1 | contig 157801 bp, 139 predicted proteins | sample BioMet8_FD_108193 | JGI IMG/M metagenome (GOLD analysis project Ga0160425, IMG submission 108193) | Microbial communities from bioreactor (seeded with sewage sludge) at Lawrence Berkeley National Lab, California, USA - Biofuel... | ecosystem: Engineered > Bioreactor > Anaerobic > Unclassified ...
AGGAGCCCTTGACATGCCCTGAATGGTATTTTATATTATATTCGTAACCGGGACAGGCTATCATGCCAGATCCCATGATATATTTGCCATAGAAGACTAATTTACAGAAAGAACTTCACACGCGGGGGTGCGGACATTTTCTTGTACCGCTTAAACAGCGATTCCGAGACTGTGTCTGTACTCCTTAGGGCTCATATTATTAAGTGATTTCTTGATACGTTTTTCATTATACCAGATCAGATATCCGTTTAGCTTATCAATAAAAGTTTCTATGCTTACATCAGTCCAGTCGTTATTATAGAACATTTCATTTTTAAGCCGTCCAAATAATCCTTCACATGCAGAATTATCCGGAGAACATCCTTTTTTCGACATGGATCGTACTAGCCCTGCCTTTTCCATCCTGTCGATCCATCCTGGCCACCTATATTGACATCCTCTGTCAGTATGCACTACAGGATGATCATTATGCTCTAAATTACAGACTGCCCGATCCAGCATATCATTTACAAGTTTTGAATCCGGATGTGTACTTATATTCCAGCATGGCAGGAACCCATCAAAACAGTCTACGAGTGCGGACAAATATATCTTTCCCTCAGGAATGGCAAATTCCGTTATATCTGTAAGCCATTTGAGATTTGGCATATCTGCATGAAAATCACGATTGATAATATTTGGAACTGCCGGTGAAATTTCCCCCTTATACGAATTGTATTTTCGCCTCTTTTTGATTTTGATATCAAGAGACTCCTGTTTCATGATACGTCTGATTACTTTTTCAGATACAGTCATGTTTTCCTTCAACAACATAGCATATATGCGGCGATAGCCGTAGCAGCAATTGTTTTCAGAAAAGATTTCGATGATACGGCATCGTATAAAAGCGTATTTATCAGGCATTATCATGGCCTTCATCTGATAGTAATATGAGCTTTTGGATATATACAGTTTTTCACGAAGCATGGACAGCTGATATTTATTTTTCAGGGCACCGATCACTGCTGTCTTTTCTCTGTTTGTTAGAGTTGTCAGATCGGCACCCGGGTCTTTTTTTAAGACATTTATTGTCTCCTTGAGTATATCTACTTCCATTTGCAGGCCCGCAATTTGTTTTTTGAGATCGCTGACATCTTCGCTTGACGAAAGTGAGCCGTCATTGAGTGGCCCGCGTTTGATATCTTTCGTATCCATAAGTGCAGCTGCGCCTTTCTGAAGATACTTTCTGCGCCATGTGTAGATGCTGGCTCTTGTGTATCCTATATCTTCTGATACAGATTGTACGCTTTCTCCGAGTTCAAAGCAACGATGGATGGCCTCCATTTTAAGTGCAGCAGATGGATTTCTTGGATGCAATTCAGTATTGACAAGTTTGAGAGATTTGCGTGGCGGCTTCGCCTTATTTTCATTGTGAATCCAGCAATACATGGTTCGTCTTGTAGGGTACCCCATTTTCCTAACTGCTTTAGTGACCGATCCGCACTTATGAAATACAGACAATGCAGCTTCTTTTTGATCCTTACTAAAAATTGTTTCTAGCTCCTTTCGAAGCCCTAAAGAAGTCCAGATTTATGTCCGCACCCCCCGCTCGACTAACAAGTAACAATTTGACTGTTTCAACTTGAACATTACATGAAAATAGCCATTAAACTAAAGATCGCCCCGGGATCTCCGCTGTTTTTGCGGCGGCCCCGGGGCGCTTCTTATATTTTTCTTATCTGTATCTTGTTGCTCAGCTCTGTCCCGCCTACTCTCTCAAGGATCAGTCTGAAGTTTTCTGTCAGTTCTGTTTCCAGGCTGCTGCCTGAGCTTACTACGGTGATCTGGCTGCACTGGGCAAGTACGTCTGTCGGCGGGACGGATGTCCCGTAATCGAGCAGCAGCAGTTCATAGCCGGTCTCATCCTTAAGCGCGTCGAAGAAGCACTTCCATTCACTGCCTGTCAGCTCATACGTCTCACTGATGAGTGCCGGAGGCAGTATGCAGTCGTAGGCGCCTTCTGCCGCTATGGCGCAGATACGGGCGCCGATATTTTCACGGTATTGCTTCAGGTAATAGATCAGCTCCGAAAAGCCCTCTTCCCGGCTGCGGCATTCAGGGGGATAATGAGTGAGGGAGGGCACCTGCTCCATACTTATATAGAGTATCTTTTTATTCGCGGCCATCTCTCTTATCATATCCTGAATCTTCAGGGAATTATCCCCGCCGGGCGCCGGGACGAAAAGGACATCGGCCTTAAAGTCCCGCCTCAGCGGGCTGTTCCCCAGCAGGCGTTTGCCGCTGTTGTCTATACAGAAGCTTATGAGGCTCTTGTATATATTCTCGGCAGACTGATATTTGTATATCGAGAACGAAGCGCCGTCCTGCCGGCTGCCGTCTTCATCGAGCAGTACGGCAGGGGTTTCTTTGAGAGCGTTCCTGTATACCTGCCAGAGGGAAGAGGTCACCAGGGTGACATCGCCGCATGAAAGCCTGTCAGCCGCGGCCGGATGCTCCAGGAACAGCTGGATGTTGAAAGGGGAGCCCTCGTGACTGCTGAGGTAATCTGCCAGCCTTCTGCCGTAGGCGGCTTCATTTTCCAGGATGCTGAGAGTAAGATTTTTCAAAGTATCCACCTCTTTCTGATAAATGATTCCCGGGGGATCGGCTCAGCGCAGGATGACGAGCCGGATGATCACAGCAGCGGCGATGGGGACTGAAAGGTGCATGAGCCAGGGCTTTCTGCCGGCGATTTCATCGCTGCCGATGTATGGCGTGACAGAGCGACCTTTCAGGCGGCGCTTTCCGCCTGAATAATACAGCCAAAGGCTCTGCAGGTAATCCGTGAGATAGAATCCCCTGAACGCCGCCATTCTGTGGCGCAGTATCTTAAAGGCAGCTATCGCGCCGGCAAGCAGGAGGGCGGTGAACATCACGCCGCATATCTTTGCCGAGCCTGCGTAGGCGCCGATGACCATCAGGAGCTTTATGTCTCCCGCGCCCATCATCGAGAAGAAGAAGAGCAGGAAGCAAAGCGCGAACGGGATCAGCGCACCCAGAAGCATATCGGGGACGGCGGCTGTCCCCTCTGACTGCAGTCTGAAGGCGGCAGCGCAGAGCAGGGCTGCCGCCAGAAATGCGTTCGGTATCCGGAAATACAGGATATCCAGAACAGCCATGGCTGTGACAAATGCCGTAAGAATTATTGAAACTGACATCAGCGTCTCCCCTTTCAGCGCGCCGCGGACTGCGGTGGTGATTGGAAGTATAGCAGGCGGAGAGGAGACTTGTAAATGATAAATGCCAGATCAGATATACATTAGTTCGACGATCTGCGCGATTTTCCGGCAGGAATAAAGATCGGGCCGCGTATTTCGACATATGATGATCACTGCAGGCCAGCAGCAGTATGCCGGACATCCAGGTATTATGATGTCTGGGTATATCCCGATATGCAGTAATAGTGTATAATTATGATATCGATGACAAGGAGATGAATACTCACATGAACATACAGCTTAGGGATATACAGGAGAAGGACCGGGGCACGGTGACTGAGATGATGAATGTGTTTTATCATTCGGCGGCGGTCCTGACAGATGGCTCGGAGGAAATATACAAGCGTGATATCGATGCCTGCCTTGATGACAGGATGCCGCTTCACGGATACCTCATAGTTGACGCCGACGAGGAGAAGCTGCTGGGGTATACGATGCTCGCACAGGCATTTTCCAGCGAATTTGCGATGCCCTGTCTGTGGATCGAGGATCTTTACATCCTGGAGGAATTCCGTGAGCAGAAGATAGGGAGCCGGGTGCTCGGCATGATTGCCGCGGCGAATCCGGATCATATTTTAAGGCTTGAGGTGGAGGATTACAATGCGCGCGCGAAGCACACCTACGAAAAAAACGGCTTTGAAGTGATCCCGTATTGTGAGATGATCAGGTTAAAGGGAAGGTGATATTTATGAGTGCCGCGAGACAGATACTTATCGGGCAGATACTGATGATAGCCTGCTGCATATTTTATATTATCTGGTGGAACATGGCTTTCAGGCCGGGCGTCAGTGTGAACCGCGTCGGGGGGAAATACGGCGTGCTGCTGTGCATAACGGCGCTTTGCGCGCTGGCGGGCATATGGCAGTCGGCGGCCGGGCTGCAGAAGGTGCCGCCGCATTCGGGAGGCTTTAACGGGCTGTATCTGCTGGCGGGCGGAGTTATTGTATACATAGTGCTTCTGGCCGCGACGAGGATCCTCTGCCACAGGACTGTCACGACGGAGCTGGTGCTCATTGTCGGCTGGACAGTGCTGGAGCTGACAGTGGCGGGCGGATTTTTCGCTCTGGGGCAGCTGAGCGCGGCGCAGAAAATGTTCATGCTCGTGCTTGTGCTGGTGGTTGCGGCCGTCAGCATGGTGTGCTATCTGGCATATTATGGACTGGAGCCGCAGAAGGCATTTGCCATAGGCAGCGTACCTCTGGCCGCGACAGGAGCCGCGATGCTGTTGATGTGCATACTGACACGTATATAAACATTTCTTCCTGATCTCATACAGAAAAACTTACATAGACAGTCTTTTCTGATCCCATACAGAAAAATATACAGCGGCATGAAAGATGAATCTCTCATGCCGCTGTTTGGATGTTTATATTTTATTTTCTGATCTGTGCCCAGACCGCAGATATTTTAGCCCCACGCGGGTAATTGTGTCAGATATTTAGTACTGCTGCGGCCGGGGAAATACAGCCAGCCGGTCTTGCCGCTGCTGGTCTTTACCTTGACATACAGATTCGAGTAAGTCAGTCCGTAGCTTCCTTTGATAGTGGACCCTACGTGAATGTAAAGCGGCGTGAACTTTGTGCCTGAGGCACAGGTGCCCTTTACGCTCTTGCCGCTGTAGCTCTTATAGAGCTTCATGGAACGCGAGAGTTTGTAATACTTCGAGCCGAATACATATTTTGTGTATCCCTTTACGCCTACGAGCTTGTAGGCGGAAGCCTTACCGTAAACGATCTTGTTTCCGGATAATTTTGCCGGAGCCAGGACATAATAGCAGCCGAAGGTCTGATTGTGGTAAGGAGTTTCAACGTTCAGATAAAATCTGCCATTGCCGGATGCCTTCATATAGTCTGTATCGTTCCGGGCTCTTTTGGCGAATGCCCTGGTGCCTGAAGACTTTGTATATGCCGCTACCTTTGACGGGCTGTAATAGCGCACGGCAAATACCCACCAGTCGCTGCAGTCTCCTCCGACGTTGACAAAAAGTTCCTTGTATTTGTCGGATCTCTTGACATCGACCAGCGTCACGCTGCTCACACCGGTAGGCTCGCCGACGGAGGAGAGCTTCCTGGAATATACCTGTGTGCCGTTTACATACAGATGGAAAGTGCCGACATAACTGCTGTCTTTGCTTACGGTATATTTAACGCTTTCATTGCCGCCGCCGTTGAGGTCGACGCTGTAGGTCGTGCCGGCCTTAAGCGTCTTGATGGAAGACGCCGCGTAGGCAGGGGCGGGCTCAAATACGAAAATGCTCATGGAGAGCAGCAGAGCTGCCATTAACAGGCTGCGGAAAAATTTTTTCATGTTTCATACCTCCCGTTATTGTGTATAGTGTCTTGTGCAGCGTATCTAAACCCTAAATAAGTATTTATTTCAGGGAATCCATACTGCCGACTGATCTTCAGCCCTGATACAGGCTGCTTATCTCTTTATTATAACGTTGTTTTAATAAATCTGCCCTACACAAAAGTATAGGTTAAGAAAATTTTTGTGCAGCATGCGCCGCCTCAGGCCATGAGCCCGGTTCAGTCCAGAAGTTCACGCACGGTCTTCGCGTCGAATTCTACCTGCGAAATGCCGTCGGCCTCGATACGGTACAGGGCGTTCGCGGCGAGATGCTCAGCTGCCTGCTCGAGATCGCGGATCCCGGTGGTGTTCGAGTATTTGTCTATGACCGCGCTCACTGCTTCGTCTGTCATAATGCACTCATTTTCGAGGAGCCCCATCCTTTTCAGGACCTTGGGGAGCGCGAAGCGCGAGAAAATGATCTTTTTCTCCTCCCTGGTGTAATCCGGTATGTCGATGACCGCGAAACGGGACATGAGCGGCGCGCTGATCTGGTCCTTCTCATTTGCCGTCGCGATGGGATAAACGCCGGTGGTGGGTATGGTGCATTCAATGTAGTTGTCGGTGAATCCGAGATTGTCCAGGAGCGTGAGCAGAACGTCAGCCGGATTGCTGCTGCCCTTGCCCGCGGCCGCCTTGTCAAGCTCGTTGATGATAAATACCAGCTTGGACTCGCCTGCCACGGAAAATGCCTCCATTATGATCCCGGGCTTCGCGTTGGAGTAAATGCGCGAGCTTCCCGTGAGCTGCTCGGCGTCGTTGATGGAACTCATGTCCAGCGTGGTCCACGGCAGCTTGAGTATACGCGCCACGGCGTAGGCTACCTGGGACTTGCCGGTGCCGGCAGGACCTACGAGCAGGAGCCCGTAGGCGGGCAGGGTGTGCGTGCGGTTGATCTGGATTATCGTCTCTATTATGCGCTGCTTCACCCGCTCCATGCCGTAAAGCTCCTCATCGAGGATACGGCGCGCGTTTTCGGGATCGATCGGCTCGAAATAATCATTTTTCCACTGTATATTCATCATGATGGAGAGGGCGCGCTGCGCGTGCCGGCGCTCTTCAGTCGTGACCTCGTGGGAGCGTGCCACGGCGAGATTTCTTCTCGCCCACAGGCGTATGTCGTCCGGCAGCGTCCTCCCGGCGCAGGTGATAAAATCGCTTATGCTCTGCAGGCTGGTGAGCCTCATGTCATCGCCTGAAATGTCCGCGTCTTCGTCCTCGGGCGTATTGTCCGGGGAATTGCTTGCCAGAAGGCGGTCGATCATGAACTGCAGAAATCCGTCCTCCGCGGAAAGCTTCGTGCCGCCGCCGAAAGCCGTCTCCCTGATCTTGTACACGGCGTAGCCGTCCTCGCGGTTCACCCCGGAAAGGCGGACATTTATGCGGCTGTCCCCGAGCCATCTGATAAGGCTGGTAAAGCGCGCGTCTATCTGCAGGATATCGGCGCTTATGCTGCTGCCGTTCACTCTGAACTCGAAGGAACTGCGCCTGTCCTGATCCGTGAAAATGCCGTTTGAATGGTGCTCCCACTGACAGCTGCTGTTGTCAAGGATCAGCAGCGGTTTTTCCGCTGAGGCGGTGTCTTCATTGCTCAGAAAAACACTGTAGGTGCATACCGGCTCCTCCGGCTTGTCATCGGATTTATTGTTATTGAAATCAAATACTGGCATAGGTCCACTCCTGTATCAGTGCCTGGCACTGAATTTTTATGCATTACAGTTGAATTATACTCTACTTGACAGCCTGAATCAACAGATTTCCCCGAAGTCTGAAGCCTCCGGAAAGGCCGCAGAGGCCGCTGACACAGGTATCGAAAAATTGAGCAAAGTTCTTGTATAGTATGCAGTATTCTGATACAATGTAGCTGTAAAAACAAATTGTCAGTAATATTTTCCGCAGAGGAGGGAGAATGATATGAAGAAATCTGTTACACTGATACTGGCAGCAGCTTTAGTACTTACGCTTTCAGCCTGTGGTTCGGGGAAATCCTCAGGCAGCAGTTCGTCGGCCGCTGAGACTGTGAAAACCACAGAGACGCAGGCAGCTGAGACGGCCGCGCAGACAGCTGCGGCAGGAAGCAGCTCTCAGGCAGAGACCCAGGCGGCCGCGGCAGGAGGCGCAGCCGCAGCAGGCACCGTGAGTTTCAGCACCTCCCAGTCCAATTTTGTGCTCTATGACGCAGGCGGCATCAAGGTCACCTACGTCGGCCTGGAGAAGGACAAGTACCAGTATACTCTGAAGATGGCTTATGAGAACTCGACCGGGAAAGTGTATGAAGCCCAGATGAAGGATGATACGGTCGACGGGATAGAGGAGATCGTTGTCTGCTCCGATGAGATCGCGGCAAGCGGATCAAGCGAGGGCGCGATCATACTGCCTGTGCCGGATCTTGAGAAAGCAGGCATCAAGGAACCGTCCGAGATCAAGGGAAGTCTCAATATAATCTATGACATAACTGAGAACGTGGTGGAGATACCTGTCGACATTTCACTTAAGTGATAAATGCTTCAGGATCTTACCGCGGTCAGGCGAAAAAGAACTTTACTTTTCCGGCAGTTGTGCTACAATTCGAATAGTATAAACTAAATCGATGAAGAGAAGAGTAGGCCGGGAATGTGTCACAGAGAGAAGCGCGCGCGGTGGAAGCGTTTCGTCACGGAACCGGGTGAAGACCATCTCTGAGAGGCTCCAATACAGCCCGGTGATTCCGTTATAATCTTTAAAGAGAGGCTGCCGTGTGCAGCAATTAGGGTGGAACCGCGCGAATCATGCGTCCCTTACGTTAATTATTAATGTAAGGGACTCTTTTTATTTGAAAAGGGTCCCGGCAATCGAAGGAGGAACAATCCATGGAACAGGAAGAGTTTTTACAGATCTACCGCCATTCGCTTTCGCACATACTTGCCAAGGCTGTCATCGAGATATTCGGCGCAGAAAATGTGCAGTACGCTATCGGGCCGCAGATCGCGGATGGCTTCTATTATGATTTCATGCTCCCGCGCCCGCTGGCGGCGGAAGATCTGGGACCGATAGAGGACAAGATGCGCGAGATACTTAAGCGCAGGGAGCCCTGGACAAGAAAAGAAGTCAGCAAGCAGGAAGCGCTGGAGATATTTAAGGACCAGAAGTACAAGACTGAGCTGATAAAGGATCTCCCCGACGGCGAGCTGATAACGACCTACAATACAGGCGACGATTATATCGATCTCTGCCGCGGGCCTCATGTGGAAAATTCCGCGGAGCTCCTCGGGGTCGCTTTCCAGATCAAGTCCGTTTCCGGTTCATACTGGAGAGGCGATGAGCACAACGACCAGCTCCAGAGGATATATGTATACGCATTTCCGGACAAAAAGTCGCTGAAGGATCACCTGACTCTTGTGCGCGAGGCTAAAGAGCGCGACCACAAGAAGCTCGGTCCCCAGCTCGGCATGTTTATGTTTGACGAGACCGCGCCCGGCATGCCCTATTGGCTTCCCCGCGGCTGGAAGACATACAACGCGCTGCTGGAATTCTGGAGAGGCATACATGATGAGCATGGATATCAGGAGATCTCCGCGCCTGTCATCAACAACCAGAAGCTCTGGAAGACCTCGGGACACTGGGGACATTATAAGGAAAATATGTTTATCATCCCCGGAGAGAAGGAGGACGAGAGCGATTACTACGCGGCTAAGCCTATGAACTGCCCGAACGCGATCATGGTCTACAAGAATGAGCTCCGCTCATACAGAGACCTGCCCTTCAGGATATCCCAGGTTGATGTTATCCACAGGAAGGAGAAATCCGGCGAGCTCAACGGTCTCTTCCGCGTGCAGGAGTTCCATCAGGATGACGCGCATATCCTCGTGACCGAGGATCAGATCGCTTCTGAGATCTCCGATATCATGGATATTGCCGGCGAGATCTACGGCACCTTCGGACTGACATATATCGCGGAGCTTTCCACGAGGCCCGATGATTATATGGGCGATGTCGCAGTCTGGAACAAGGCCGAGGCCGAGCTGAAAGAAATCCTCGACGACAAGTACGGCGAAGGCAACTATGAGATAAATGAAGGCGACGGCGCTTTCTACGGACCGAAGATAGACCTGAAGATGAGGGACGCGCTCGGCCGCGAGTGGCAGATGGGCACTATACAGCTCGATTTCCAGCTGCCTTTGAACTTTGAGATGAAGTACGCGGCCCAGGACGGCACTGTCAAACAGCCGGTCATGATACACCGCGCGATCTTCGGATCACTGGAGAGATACATCGGGATACTTATCGAGAATTACAAGGGAGCCTTCCCGTTCTGGCTTTCGCCCTACCAGGTAGGTGTCGTGCCGATCCGTGAGGCTCACAACGAGTATGCCGCCAAGGTAGTGCGCACCCTCAAGGATGCCGGCGTGCGCGTAGAGGTGGACTACAGCGAAAAGAACATGAACGCGAAGATCAAGACCTTCCGCACCTGGAAGGATCCCTACACTGTCGTTATCGGTGACAAGGAAGCCGCCGAAAATACAGTGGCGCTCACGATCCGCGGCGAGAAGCAGCAGCTTCACGACGTGCCTCTCGACACCTTCGTCAGCATGTGCAGGAAGATGAACGCGGAATACATGAACGAGCTCATCACCTCCATCAGCTGACAGATAATGATCAGATATCAGTGAGACCATCGTTTAGGAGGAGCCGGGGGCAGCGGAGAAAAAGAAAGTATTTTCACATAATCTTCACTGAAACGCTGTTTTGATTTCACATAGTGAGAGTATATTACAAAATGTAAGAAGCGATGAATCTTACAACAATTAAATATTTTTCCTTTTTCATAATCCAAGCCGGCTGAAACTTTCAGCCGGCTCCTCCCTTTTTATGGGGAAACTGATACAAAAATGAACGAAGCGGCACTGACCCTGGAGGACAGGGATTTTTCAGGCCGCTTCGTTTGCTGAAGGAATTATGAAGATATTTTGTTGGCGTTTATATTGAATTACTGAACTATCTTGAGCTTCTGGATGATTATCTTGCGCACGCTCCTGTCGATCCTGGACTCAGATATGGTGCCGCTGTTTACCGCCGAGCGGATCGCGTTGACGGAAGCGGTCAGGTCTGTGGGCGTGAGCAGGATATCGTCGCCTGCCTGGACAGCCTTCACGGCTATCTGTGCTGTGCTGTAGCTGTTCGTGACGCCGCCCATGCTCAGGCTGTCTGTGATCACGAGACCGTTGAAACCGAGCTTCTTTTTCAGTATCTTGGTGACGAATTTATATGAAAGGCTGGCGGGAGCGGAATCGATCTTGGTGTCGGTGATGTGGCCGACCATGACGAAGTCAGCGCCGGCATCAATGCCTGCCTTGAAGCTCAGGAACTCATGCGTATTCAGGTAGCTCAGGGATTTATTGTTGTAGACACTGCCGGTATGGCTGTCGCCTGCCGTGTTGCCGTGTCCGGGGAAATGCTTCAGTGTGCAGAGCATGTCTCTGGAGTGAAAACCTCTGACAGCGTAGGGGATCAGAGCTGTCGCTTTGCTGAAGCTGGTGCTGTAAGCGCGGGTGCCGATGACCGTATTCTGGCTGTTAGACCAGACATCGGCCACGGGTGCGTAGTCCAGGTTGAAACCAAGTGCGGCGATGCCGGCGGCGATAGCCTGGGCATTTTTATATGCTCTCTTTCTGCCCTTGTTCTGATAGTAATACATCGGAGACAGTTTGGTGGTGCCGAGCTTCTGAGCGCAGCGGGCCACATTGCCGCCTTCCTCGTCCACGCTGATGAACATGGGCAGGCCGGTATACTTTTCAGAATACTTCTGGGTGTTAGCTATCATCTGCTGAGTCTGGGAGACGGATACCAGGTTATTGCTGAAGTAGCAGATACCGCCTACGGGGTGGTTCCTGATAGCCCTCTGGGTCGTCCTGCCGGCGGCTGTAACGCCGTTTACTCCGGTAAGTCCCTCAGGTGTTACGATGAACATCTGGTATATCTTATCTGTCAGGGACATCTTGTCCATGATGGCCTTAGCTTTGGCATCGATATTGGGGTCGACGATGACCTTTACCTTGCATCTGAGCTTAGCTGAGCCGACAGCGGCGGTGATGGTCGCGGAGCCCTCGTGCTTCGCGGTGACCTTGCCGCTCTGAGATACCGAGGCAACTGAGTTGTTGGACGATGTCCAGGAAGCCGCGGATGTACTGCCGCTTACGGAAATGCGCTGTGACTTGCCCTCGACAAGCTTCAGGCTTTTATTGCTGATGGAAGCTGAGGCGGCCTGGGCCGTCACAGTGGTGAGATCCAGCCGGCCGGCTGCGGCTGACGGCAGTACCATGGCAAATGCCAGGGCTGCGCAGATGACAGTCTTCACTATTATATTGCGAGATATTTTTTTAGTGGTTCTCATATAATTACCTGTCCTTTCTTATCACAGATATCTATATCAGACGGGACGGTTCCCGTACAGTAGAATAATAGCACCAGTTGCAGAATTTGTATTTACGTTTATCTGAATATTATTTTACTTTTATTATAGTGAATAAATATCCGGTAAAATGTATTTTGGGGATAAAATGTGATAAAATCAGACCGTTATCTAGAGTCAGATCAGGTGAGAAATAATGAATACGAATTTAACAGCACTGTCAGACAGGGTCGCCTACCTGCCGGCAAGTTTTGAGCCCCTGTCTTCGGATGTGGGCATAATCCGCGGAGACAGGTACTGCTGGATATTTGACACCGGCAGATGTGATGAGGCCGCGAATGTGATCCGGGGGATCAGCAGAGAGAAAAATATCGTCCTGTCGCATTTCCACGGGGATCACACGGATAATCTCTGCAGGGTCACTTATAAGAATCTGTACTGCGGTGATTACACGCAGAGGAGACTGCAGACCGGAGCGGCGGTAAACGAGCCGCTCAGCTTTGATGACGGCGTAAAGCTGACGATCTTCCCGCTGCCGTCGACGCATTCGAAGGGGGCGCTCGGACTGGAAGTCAACGAAGAGTACGCTTTTCTGGGCGACGCGCTCTACACGGCGTACAAGTACGGAGAAATAGCCTACAACGCCGGCCGGATGAATGAGATGCTCCAGACTTTGAAGAAATTAAAGGCTGACAAGTTCCTGATCAGCCATAAGAGAAATTTTGTGCAGCCCAGGGAGAAGATCATTTCCAGGCTGGAAGAGATATATAAGGATCGTATTCCCGGGGAGCCGTATATATACGGCTCCAGGGAGATATTTTCCTGAGAAGCAGGGAAACTCTATTTTGTGCCGAAGATGCGGTCACCGGCGTCGCCGAGTCCCGGGCAGATATAGGCGTCTTTATTGAGCTCGCGGTCCAGATGACCTACGTATATCTGTACGTCGGGATGCTCACGGTGCAGACGGCTGAGGCCTTCCGGCGCGGCGATGATGCAGAGGAATTTTATCTTGCGGCCGCCGTGCTCTTTGATGAAATTGACTGCCGAGACTGCGGAGCCTCCCGTCGCCAGCATGGGGTCTGTAACAACTATCGTGCGCTCGTCGATGGGGTTCGGCAGTTTGCAGTAGTACTCGTGCGGCTCGTGGGTGACCTCGTCGCGGTACAGGCCGATGTGGCCTACTTTCGCGGTGGGGACCAGGTCAAGTATGCCCTGCACCATGCCCAGACCGGCGCGCAGTATCGGGACGACCGCCAGCTTCCTGCCCGCGATGACGGGCGTCATACAGGTCTCTATAGGCGTTTCAACTTCTATCATCTCGGTCGGAAGGTCGCTGAGCGCCTCAAATCCCATAAGCATCGCTATCTCTTCCACCAGGGCGCGGAATTCGTTCGTGCCTGTGGTCTTATCGCGAAGGCGTGAGATCTTGTGCTGTATCAGCGGATGGTTCAGCACCGTTATATTATCCACACCGTCAAAAGTAATCTCAGTATTATCATCAGTCATGACATTTTCCTCCTGCTGTTCACTTGTCTCGAAAGCATTGCTATTTGATTATATCATGAAATGATATTTGTGGAAGGATTTATTGTCAGGCGCGAATTCCAGACGAGAGTGCCGCCGAGTATGAGCGCGGCGCCGGCTATCTGCGGCGGAGAGAGAGATTCCCTGAGTATGACGGCGGCAAGGATAAGAGCCGTGAGAGGCTCGATGTAATCGCATACGGCCACAGTCTGCGCGGGGATAGAGGAGATGCCGGAAAAATAGAGATAGCAGCCGGCACCGGTATTTACCAGGCCGAGGACAAGGATGGGGAGCCATTCCGCTCTCTGCGCCGGAAATGACAGCATCCCGGGGGAAGATATCTGCCGGATGATATTGAAGATGAGAACGGTGACAGCTCCCGCGGTCAGCTGCAGCGCTGAATTGGCCAGGCCCGTTATCAGCAGGCTTTTTTTATTGAAAATGATCATGCCGGCGTACGCGGCGGCGCACATCAGCGCGCAGATGATGCCGGTCATGCCGGCTCCCTGCTTCAGTGATACGCCGTTTATCAGGAGAAGGCCGGAGATGACTGCGGCCAGACAGAGGATCTTCCTGGCGGTGATCTTTTCCCGGAAGACGAACTGCGCGAGGATTATCACCAGGACCGGACCTAGACAGTATACCAGCGAGGTGATGCTGATGCCGATCCGCTCGTAGGCCTCATACTGGAACAGCCAGCTGATGCCCATGCACATGCCGGAAAGGCATACGAAGAGCAGGTCTTTCCTGTGCTTTGCCGCTCCCCTGAGAGCCTGCGTTTTACCGGCGGTCACCAGGAGCAGGAGGCTCCCGAGAACTATGCGGTACAGGACTATCCGGCAGCTGGCAAGATGGATGCTGCTGGCGATGATACCGTTTGAGCCGAAGAGCAGCAGGGCGGCAAAGTATTTCAGATACGCGCCGCGGTCTGCCGGATATGCTGCCGCTTTTGTTTTATCTCCTCTGAACATTGCCGATACCTCCGCTGATAAATTCCCGAGATAAGTATAATACGGCAGATGTTATTTGAAAAGCGAATATATTTCATGAAAATGATTACAATATCAAATGCATATACCTGCTGCCGCTGCAGATTGAAAAAATACAATAATCCGGGTATAATAGATTAAACTTAGGAGGATAAGAAAATGCTTGAAACAGGAACAAAGGCACCGGCATTTTCACTGCCGGACCAGAACGGAACTATACACTCGCTGGATGAGTACAGGGGCAGGAAGGTGATCCTGTATTTTTACTCTAAGGATATGACCTCAGGCTGCACGAAGCAGGCCTGCGGATTCGCGGAGCGCTATCCCCAGATCACGGAGAAAGGCGCGCTCGTTCTCGGCGTAAGCAAGGATACTGTGGCTTCTCACAAAAAATTTGAGGAGAAATACGGTCTGCCTTTTACTCTGCTGTCTGATCCGGAGCTCAGCGTCATCAGGGCCTACGATGTCTGGAAAGAAAAGAACATGTATGGCAAAAAGGTGATGGGCGTTGTCCGGACCACTTATCTGATCGATGAAAACGGCATTATCGTCAAGGCCTTCGGCAAGGTGAAGGCCGCTGACAATCCGCAGCAGATGCTGGATGAGCTTGACTGACACTGTGGGGCGGACAGCCCTCACGCAGGAGGCAGGCAGAACGGAGATGTGACAGTATGGTCCTCTATTTTTCAGGTACAGGCAACAGCGCCTTTATTGCCCGGCGGATAGCGGCCCGGACCGGCGATGAATGTGAAGATCTTTTTGAGAGGCTGCGCGGAGATGATAGCTCAGAGCTGCGCTCAGAGCGCGCGTTTGTGATCGTCACGCCGACATACGCCTGGCAGATCCCGCATGTACTGCGGGACTGGCTCAGCAAGGCGAAGCTGACGGGGAACAGGAACATATATTTTGTCATGACCTGCGGCGATGACAACGGAAATGCAGCGCATTACCTGAGAAAGCTCTGCGCCCGGACTGGCATGAGATTCCGCGGCTGCGCTTCCCTGATAATGCCCGAGAACTATATCGCGTTGTACGACGCTCCCGGTGAGGCGCAGGCTCTGCGCATAGTGCGGCAGGCAGAGCCGGCGGCAGACAGCATCGCCCGGATCATCGCGGCCGGCAGGAAGCTTCCGGACAAGAAGATCAGCGCCGCAGACGTGATAAAGAGCAGCCTGGTAAATGCCGCCTTTTACCCGCTGATCGTTCATGCCAGAAAGTTCCGCGTGACGGATGCATGTACGGGCTGCGGCAGATGCGCGAAGTCCTGCGTGATGGGCAGCATCACGATGGTATCCGGCAGACCTCAGTGGCGGGATAAATGCACGCACTGCATGGCCTGCATCTGCGGCTGTCCGGAGAAAGCCATCGAGTACGGGAATTCCAGCAGGGGGAAGCCAAGGTATCAATGTCCGCAGGTACCGCCCTCAGAGGGCAGAGGAGGATCGAGATGAAGCATTGTATTTTAGTGAAGTATAAGGAGAGCGTGGATGAGGCGAGGAAGGAGCAGCTGAGGTCTGAGATACAGGCTCTTTTCGGGCAGCTTCTGCCGATGGACGGTATTTATAAGGTGGAGCTGATACCCAATGTGACCAGCCTGCCGAACCGCTATGATCTGCTGATACGCATAGAGATGGACAGCGCCGTTATGTCTGCCTACTATGAAACCGAGGTACACAGGAGATGGAAGCGCGAATACGGTGAGCTGCTGGACAAAAAAGCTATTTTTGATTACCAGTAAGACACTGGCGCGAGCAGCAGGAAAGTAGGATGGTCTGCCATGAAATCACTTATTAAGAAAGTCCTGAGCGCATTTCTGATGACGCTGTTGCTGTCGGCAGCGATAGCTGAGAGCACAGGGCCCGCGGGCCTGCCGCTGAGCATTTCCGCTGAGGCGGCGGTATCGCAGACGGCGAAGCCGGACAGCAGATCGGCTTCGGAGATGAAGGCGCTGAAAAAGAAGCTGAACAGTATGCTCAGCGCTTACGGCGGCAGCTGGTCTGTCTATGTAAAGCGCCTTGATACCGGCGATACCATATGCGTCAACGCTTCGCGCAGACAGAGAGCGGCGAGCCTGATCAAGCTCTATATTGCCGGCGCCTATGAAAAAAACATCAGCAGCGGGGCAGTCTCAGCCGCTTATCTCAATAAGATGGATGTGATGCTGAGCAGGAGCGATAACTACGCCGCCAACCTGCTGATCTCGAAGCTGGGCTATTCCCGGATAAACAGATTCATCGGGAAGAATGGTTTCGCGAAGACAGTATGCAGACGCAAGATGCTGCAGCTGTCGAAAAGAGATAATTACACATCCGCCAGGGACTGCGGGAAACTGCTGGAGAAGATCTATGACGGCAGCTATGTGAACAGGAAAGCATCCAAAAGGATGCTTAGGGATCTCAAAAATCAGACCCGCAGGTGGAAGATCCCGGCCGGCGTTCCGCAGGGCATAACTGTGGCGAACAAGACCGGCGAGCTGGCGAATGTCGAAAATGATGCCGCGATAGTGTGGGGTAAGGACTGCACATATATCCTGGTCGTGATGTCACAGAACGTCACGCCTTCGAAGGCCAGGAAGCATATCGTGAGTATTTCCCAAAAGGTATACAGCGCGCTGAACTGATAAAAAGACGGAAAATGTTTCCGTCCGTGAAACAGAGGAGGTTTTTTGATGACTGACAAAGATTGTATTTTCTGTAAACTGGCAAATGGCGATATCCCGACTTCTACTCTCTATGAGGATGAACAGTTCAGGATAATCCTTGACGCGAATCCCGCTACGAGGGGGCATGCGCTGATACTCCCCAAACAGCATTACGCAAATATTTTCGAGATCGATGATGATGTGCTCAGGGACCTGATCGTGCTGGGCAAGAAGCTGGCCTCTGTGATGAAGGAAAGGCTTGGCTGCGACGGGGTGAATATCATCCAGAATAACGGCGAGACTGCGGGGCAGACAGTGCTCCATTTTCACCTGCATGTGATCCCCAGATACAAGGATGACGGGCAGAACATTCTCTGGGTACCGGGAGAATCCGATCCGGCAGTCCAGGCTGAGCTGGCGGAAAAGCTTTCATTTTAGCGGAGGAGACCGTGATCTACTATACGATGACTACCTATACCGGGAAATGCTTTGACCCGATGGAGATGGTGCCCGGCGACGCAGAGATTGAGGATATTGCGCATTCGCTCAGCCTGCTCTGCCGCGGCGGCGGGCACCTGAAATATTTTTACACGGTGGCTCAGCACTGTCTAAACTGCGCGAACGAGGCGGCCGCGAGAGGGTGGACACAGCGGCTGGTGCTGGCCTGCCTGCTGCACGACGCCAGCGAGGCCTATATATCGGATATCATCAGGCCCGTGAAAAGGCATCTGACGAACTATCTTGAGACCGAGGACGCCATAATGTCCGTTATCCTCAAACGTTTCGGCCTGGATGATCTGAGCGATGAAGAGAACAGAATGTGGAAGCAGGTCGACGATGAGATGCTGGAAAATGAGCTGAAGCTCATGCTGGCCGGCTATGAGGACAGTGTGCCTCCTAAGCTCAGCTCCGTGCCGGATCTTGAAGAGCATCCGCACGCTGAGACAGAGCAGAGATTCCTTGAACTGGCAAAAAGACTTACAGGGCAGATATGATCATCTGCCCTGTAAGTCTTTCTCTCATCTGGATGATATTTATTCGGCGTTATTGCCGGAGCATTCGTCGAGCAGGTCGGCGATGATGTCTATGGCATCGCTCTGGCCGGCCGCCTCCATGACGCTGCGGTATTTTTCGCGCTCCCCGTAGACCTCTTTTATGGCGGCAAGAAGTTTTTCGTCAGTTATATCCTCTTCGCGCATCAGGTATGAGAAGCCTTGTTTTTCAAATGATTCAGCGTTGTCTATCTGGTCGCCGCGGCTGGCGCCGGCGGGCAGCGGGATAAGTATGTTGGGCTTTTTAAGGGCGAGGATCTCGCAGATAGTGTTCGCGCCTGCCCTGGAGACCATGAGATCTGCCGCCGCCATGAGGTCCGGCAGCTCCTCACTGATGAATTCATACTGAACGTAGCCTGGCGTGCCGTCGAGCTCCGGGTCGAGGTTTCCTCTGCCGCAGAGGTGGATGACCTGGAATTCCTTCAGCAGCTCAGGCAGTATCGAGCGTATGGCAGTGTTCACAGCCACGGATCCGAGGCTGCCGCCTATTATGAGCACGACAGGTCTGTCCGCGCTGAGGCCGCAGAAACTTAAGCCCCTGAGCCTGTCGCCGTCAAAGAGCTCCAGTCTTATGGGCGAGCCTGTGAGCACAGCCTTGCCCTCCGGGAGATAAGCCACGGTCTCCGGGAAATTGCAGCAGACCTTTTCCGCTGAGGGTATGCAGAGCTTATTTGCCAGTCCGGGAGTCATGTCGGATTCGTGTATGACTACGGGGATCTTAAGCTTTTTGGCTGCCAGCACCACGGGGACGGAAACGTATCCTCCCTTGGAAAAGACTACGTCCGGGCGGATCTTTCTCAGGTATTTTTTGGCCTCCGATAATCCCTTCAGCACGCGGAACGGGTCGGAGAGATTCTTAAGATCCAGATATCTGCGGAACTTTCCAGTGGCGATCCCCAGATAGCGTGTGCCGGTCTTCTCAACCATCTCTTTTTCCATGCCGTTGTACGAGCCGATGTAGAAGATACGGTATCCTCTTCTCCTCAGCTCAGGCATGAGAGCGATATTCGGCGTGACATGGCCGGCGGTGCCGCCTCCGGTAAGAACGATCCTCTTTTTCTGCTTTTCTGTATTCTCCATATTGACCTCTTTCGATTATCCGGGAAAACATCCTGCCGATGCCGGCTGCCCTGCTGTCTCCCGGCGTGTAAGCTAGTGCCGGGAAGCCTTGTATTGCTTCAGGGCCTTTGCGAGCTGGTCCGGGCAGGACGTGCCCTTTCCGTTGCAGTCTATTCCCTCGAGCGTGTCAATCACTTCATCGACGCTGCGCCCGGTGACAAGTCTTGCCACACCCTGGGTATTGCCCATGCATCCGCCTATGAATTCGCAGCTGGTTATGATATCATCCTTGATGTCGAACTCTATAGCGGCAGAGCAGGTGCCCTTTGTCTTGTAAAGCATTTTTGTGTGCCCTTTCTTTATGCGCTAAGATCCGCGGCTTAGTCCGCGGCTCTTTTTCCTTATATATGCGGCTTTATTATACTATGACAGAAATATTTCCGCAAGCCGAGGCAAAACATTATTGACGGTGTATTTCCGGCATCAGGGCAGTAAGATCATATTAAGCTTTTGTATGTGTACTCACTTCTCAAAAAGTGGTATACTCATTTTCAGGAGGTTGCACTGAATGATAGGTATTATTGGCGCCATGGACGTGGAGGTCAGAGACCTCAGGGCAGATATGACAGACCTGAGAAGCGAAAAGCACGCATCCATGGAATTTTGTATCGGCAGGCTGAACGGCAAGGACGTCGTCGTGGTAAGAAGCGGAGTCGGCAAGGTAAATGCCGCTGTGTGCACACAGATACTGTCTGATATCTATAAGGTGGACGCAGTCATCAACACAGGGGTAGCCGGCAGCCTGAGGGCAGAGATCAATATCGGCGATATCGTGGTCTCGACGGACGCTATCCAGCATGATATGGAGGCTACCTGCTTCGGCTATGAGCCGGGCGAGGTGCCGCAGATGGGCAAGCGGACCTTCGACGCGGATGAGAAGCTGCGCGCACTGATCGTAAAGACCTGCCATGAGGTCAATCCGGATATCGGCGTATTTGAGGGCCGCGTCGCCAGCGGAGACCGCTTCGTGGCCGGCGACGAGAACAAGAGGCATATACGCGAGGTATACGGAGGCTGCTGCACCGAGATGGAGGGCTGCGCGATAGCACAGGCTGCCTGGCTGAACCACATTCCGTTCGTCATTATCAGGGCGATATCGGACAAGGCGGACGGCAGCGCGGTAATGGACTACGATGAATTTGAGGCGAAGGCGGCAGTCCACTGTCTGAGACTGACAGAGGCCGCGGTCTCGCAGATGTAACAGGTTACTGCAGGGGATTTTTTATTAAGGAGTGTATAGCAATGGAAGACAGGGTAAGGTTTGATTATTCTAAGACGGCTGGATATATCAGCTCTGATGAGGTAAAGATGATGGGCAGGATCGCCGTGAGCGCGAAGGATCTGCTTCTCAGCCGCGAGGGCGCCGGCAATGATTACCTCGGATGGATAGATCTGCCGGTGAATTATGACAAGGCTGAATTTGACAGGATCAAGGCGGCGGCCAGGAAGATACAGTCTGATTCTGACGTGCTCATCGTTATCGGCATCGGCGGCTCTTATCTGGGAGCGCGGGCTGCCAATGAGTTCCTGGGGAACAATTTCTACAACCTGCTCACCAAGCAGGAGCGCAAGGCACCCCAGATCTTCTATTGCGGAAATAATCTCAGCAGCTCATATCTCAGTGATCTGATACAGGTGCTCGGAGACAAGGACTTCTCGATAAATGTCATCTCGAAGTCAGGCACTACCACGGAGCCCGCGGTCGCGTTCAGGATCTTCAAGGACATAATCGAGAAGAAGTACGGTAAAAAAGAGGCTGCCGGAAGGATCTACTGCACGACCGACAAGGCCAGGGGCGCTCTGAAGACGCTTGCCACTGAGGAAGGATATGAGACATTTGTTGTCCCCGACGATATCGGCGGACGCTACTCAGTCCTCACCGCGGTCGGTCTTCTGCCGATAGCTGTCAGCGGGGCTGACATAGACAGGCTTATGGAAGGCGCTGCTGCCGGCAGGAGAAGATGCCTGGAGAATGATTTTGACAGCAATGATGCCCTGAAGTACGCGGCACTCAGAAATATACTGCTCAGGAAGGGCAAGGGCGTCGAGATATTTGCCAGCTACGAGCCGGCAGTCCAGTATGTGGGAGAATGGTGGAAACAGCTCTGCGGCGAGAGCGAAGGCAAGGACGGAAAGGGCATTTACCCGGCATCCGTGACGCTCACCGCCGACCTTCACTCCATGGGCCAGTTCATCCAGGACGGATCCAGGATCATGTTTGAGACAGTGGTGGAGATAGATGACACGGGAGCGGAGATCGTGATCAGCGAGGAGGAGTCAGATCTTGACGGCCTCAACTATCTCGCAGGCAGGACTCTCGATTTCATCAACAAGAGTGCCATGAACGGAACTATACTCGCGCACACCGACGGCGCTGCCCCGAACCTTAAGTTCACAGTGCCCGGCAGGAATGCCTTCTCGCTCGGCGAGTTCTTCTACATCCTGGAATTTGCCATCGGCGTCAGCGGATATATCAACGGCGTCAATTCATTTGACCAGCCCGGCGTCGAGAGCTACAAGAGAAACATGTTCGCCCTGCTCGGGAAACCGGGATTTGAGAATCTTACACAGGAGCTTATGAAGAGACTGTAAGGAGGCAGGGCAGTGAAAAGACTGATAAAAAACGGGACAATTGCTGCTGAGAGCGGGACATTCACGGGCGATCTTCTCATAGAAGACGGGAAGATCGCCGGGATCGGCAGCGGGCTTGAGGGGGACGGCTGTGAAGTCATCGATGCCTCTGGCCTCATCGTGCTGCCCGGCGGCATAGACGTCCACACGCATTTCAATATCTGGGTAGGCGTGAGAGCTGTCGATGATTTCACCTCCGGCACGGTTTCGGCCGTTTTCGGAGGGACGACCACCGTCGTCGACCATATGGGCTTCGGGCCGAAGGGCTGCTCTCTCCACCATCAGTTTGACGTCTACAAGGGCTACACGGACGGAAAATGTGTGGCCGATTACGGATTTCACGGCGTTTTCCAGGATATCGATGACGAGATCCTGAAGGAGACGGAGTCCATGATCTCTGACGGCATCCCCAGCTTTAAGATGTATCTTACCTATGATTACAAGCTGGACGATGATGACGCGCTCAGGGTGCTGGCAAAGCTCAAAGAGGCGGGCGGCATCACGGCCGTGCACTGTGAAAATGACGCTATCATCCAATATCTGCGGCATAAATATGTCAGCGAGGGGAAGACGGCGGCAAAGTATCACCCGCTTTCACGCCCGGCATTCTGCGAGGCCGAGGCCATTGACCGCATGATCGCGCTCGCCGAGGCGGCAGGCGACGCGCCGCTCTATGTCGTACATGTCTCGACGGCGGAGGGCGTGGATCTGATAAGAAATGCCCGCGCCGCGGGAAGGCATGTGTACGGCGAGACCTGTCCGCAGTATATCGTGCTCGATGACAGCTGCTATGACGATCCGCAGCAGGGGCTCAAGTACATACTCAGCCCGCCGATAAGGCCCAGGGGCCATCAGGAGAAGATCTGGAAGGGAATGCAGGACGGCACGATCTCCGTATTCGCGACTGACCACTGCAGCTTTGATTTCCACGGCGACAAGCAGAACGGCAGGGATGATTTTACAAAATGCCCTAACGGCGCGCCCGGAGTCGAGCTGAGGATGCCGATACTGTTTTCTGAGGGTGTTTCCAGGGGCAGGATCGACATCCGCAGGTTTGCGGAGCTGACAAGCACGAACCCCGCGAAGCTGATGGGGCTCTACCCGAAGAAGGGTACGCTGAAGCCCGGCAGCGATGCGGACATAGTGCTTTTTGACCCTGAGATGGAAGTGACTGTCACCCACAGTATCCTGCATGACGCATGCGATTACACTCCCTACGAGGGAATGAAGCTTAAAGGCTGGCCGGTCAGGACCATCATCCGCGGGCAGGACGTGGTCAGGGACGAGAGGCTCTGTGTGAAGCAGGGCTTCGGCGAGTTTATCAGACGCGGAAAGATAGATTACAGAGTCTGAGGCATTTTGCCTGTTTATCTAAGGAAAAGTGTATGCCAGAGAAAAGCAAAAAGACGATATACGTTATCGGGGACAGGAATCCCGGCGCTGATTCGATATGCAGCGCCATTGCTGTCGCCGGTCTGAAGAATTCTGCTGCCGGCAGGCAGGGCGAAGCGCCCCTGTCGCCGGGCTACAGCGGCGCGGCCGGGGGAAACGTGATCTACAGAGCCGTGCGCGCGGGTGAGATCGACCGGGAGACAGAATATATACTGAAGAGATTCGGATATGAGACACCGCCTCTTATGAGCGATGCGCGGACACAGGTGAAGGATATAGACTACAGCGAGGCAGTGCCGGTCGACGGCGATATTTCCCTGCTGGAGGCGTGGAATATCATGCGCAGCATCAGCAAATCCACGAATACTGTGACTGACAGTGACGGAATGCTGAAGGGTGTCATCACCATGGGCGATATCGCGAAGTCATATATGGCTGTGTTTGACAACCGCATACTGGCGGAGGCGAAGACGCCATTCAGGAATATAATAGACACGCTCAGGGGCAAGCTCGTGACCGGGGACGTGAACGGGCATGTCACTGAGGGGAAGGTCCTCATCGCGGCGGCCAACACCGATGTCTTCCGCAAGATGACTTCTCCCGGTGACGTCGTGATACTCGGGAACCGCTATGAGGCGCAGCTCTGCGCGATAGAACAGCAGGCCTCCCTGCTGATAGTGGACAACAACGCGCCTGTTTCGAGGACTATCAGGAAGATCGCCTCCGACAGAGGCTGCACCGTCATAAGCACGCCCTACGATGCCTATGACACCGCGAGGCTGATCAACCAGAGCCTGCCGGTAAGACATTTCATGACTACGGAGCCGATCTGCTTCAATGAGAATGACGTGATCGATGATATCCGCAGCACGATGACCGAAAAGAGGCTGCGTGATTTCCCCATAGTCACTGACGAAGGCCGCTGTCTGGGCACCATCTCCCGCAGAAACCTCATCAATATGGACAGGAAAAGGTTCATCATGGTGAACCATAACAGCGCGAAGTCGGCGATCGCCGGCATCAGCGAGGCTGAGATAGTGGAGATCATCGACTGCCACAGGCTGGAGACTGTCGAGACGATCAGGCCGCTCGTCGTGCGCGAATGTCCGGTGGGCAGCACGGCGACTATAGCCGCCGGCATGTTTGCCGAGAATTCTCTGGAGATACCGCCGGAGATGGCGGGAATCCTCTGCTGTGCCATAATTTCGGCGACAGAGGATCTCAGTTCGGCGCAGTGCACTTCCCTTGACCGGGATACGGCGCATTACCTTGCCGGGATCGCCGGCATAGATCTTGAGGAAACGGCAGGATACCTGCGAAAAGAAGCCGGGAGGCCGTGCAAGGCGTCAGCGGCGTCAGCGGGAGGTGAGCGGTGATGGCTGAGAGAATACTTGTCTTCGGACACCGGAATCCTGACACGGACGCTGTATGCTCCGCCATCGCTTACTCATACCTGCTGGGGCTGACTGATGAGCGCGGGACCTATGTGCCCTGCAGGCTCGGGGATATCAGCCCGGAGACTGCGTATGTGCTGGACAGGTTCGGCTGTGAGGCTCCGGAGCTTATCGAGGATGTCAAGACACAGGTCTGCGATCTTGCCCTCAGCAGCGGGGAGCGCGTTCGCCGCGGGCTTTCTATCAGGAAGGCCTGGGAGATACTGAGCAAAAAGAACGTCTCCACGCTTGCCGTCGTCGACGGGGAAGACAGGCTGGAGGGACTGATAACTATCGGAGATATCGCGAGATCGATCATGGAGGTTCATGACGATGCCGTGCTCTCGAAATCCGGGACGCCGTACAGCAATATCGCCGACACTCTCGAGGCCGAGGTGCTGGCCGGTGATGTCAAAGCTTCATTTGCCTCCGGCAAGGTGATAGTTGCCGCGGCTAATCCTGACCAGATGGAAAAGTATATCGAGCCAGGCGACATGGTGATACTCGGAGACCGCTACGAAGCCCAGCTCTGCGCCCTGGAGATGCAGGCATCCTGCCTGATCATCTGCATAGGCAGCGAAGTCAGCAGCAATATCATCAATATGGCCAGGGAGAACGGCTGCATCATCCTGCGCACGAAATATGACACCTACATAACGTCGCGCCTGCTCAACGAGAGCATACCGATAGAGTATTTTATGGTGAAGGAGGATCTCATGACCTTCCGGCCCGGAGACTATATCGATGATATCAGGGGCACGATAGCGAAGGTAAGGCACAGGGCATTTCCGGTCATCGGCGATGACGGGAAGCTGCTGGGAATGATGACGCGCCAGAACCTGCTGCAGATGGAGCCGAAGAAGGTGATACTCGTCGACCACAACGAGAGATCGCAGTCCGCCGAGGGCATAGAGGAGGCGGATATCCTGGAGATAGTGGATCACCACAAGACAGGATTTGTCGAGACGGCGCGCCCTATCATGTACAGGGCCCAGCCCGTGGGCTGCACCTCCACGATCATCTATATGATGTTCCGGGAGAAGGGCCTTGAGATACCTGTGGATATCGCGGGCCTGATGTGCTCGGCGATCATTTCCGACACTCTGCTGTTCCGCTCGCCGACCTGTACACCGGCCGACATCAGGGCAGCCGGGGAGCTCGCGAAGATCGCGGGGATAGAACCGGAGCCGCACGCCAAGGCCATGTTCAGGGCCGCCAGCGATTTCGGCAGCAAGAGCGAGAAGGATATTCTCCACCAGGATTTCAAGAAATTCAAGACCGGGGATGTCGTGTTCGGCGTGGGACAGGTCACCTCGATGGACAGCGAGGTCCTTGAGAATCTCGCACCGAGGATGGAAAGCTATATGGAGGAGGCTCTGAAGGATTCGGACATGGACATGGTATTTCTCATGCTTACCGATATCCTGAGCGAGTCGACGATATTTATCTGTGCCGGACCGGGGGCGCTGGAAAATGTGCTTGATTACCGCAGCTATCCGAAGAAGGACGGGAGATCGCTCATCATGGAAAATGTTGTTTCACGCAAGAAGCAGATCGTCCCGCTGCTGATGGAGGCGCTGCAATGAGCAAACAGTTATGGAAGCCGGGAAATATGCTCTATCCGCTGCCGGCAGTGCTCGTCTCCTGCGGCGACAGGGACGGCAATTACAATATGCTGACTGTAGCCTGGACGGGAACTGTCTGCTCGGACCCGCCGATGCTCTATATATCCGTGAGGAAGGAACGCTTTTCGCACCATATCATCAGTGATACGGGAGAATTTTTCGTCAATCTTACGACTGAGGCCCTCGCGTACGCGGCAGACCGCTGCGGCGTGAAAAGCGGCAGGGATGTCGACAAGTTCAGCGACACCGGCCTGACGGCGAAGATGGGATGCCTGAAATATGCCCCGATGATCGAGGAAAGCCCCGTGTGCATCGCCTGCCGGGTAGTACGCGTCGAGGAGCTCGGCAGCCACGACATGTTTATCGCCGATGTCGCCGGCGTCTATGCCGATGAGAAATATATGGACAAAAACGGCAGATTTGACCTGGCTCTCGCCAGGCCGCTTGTCTATTCGCATGGACAGTACTACGCCGTGGGGAAGCATCTGGGCGGTTTCGGCTATTCTGTCAGGAAGAAGAAATGACGGCAGGTCCGGTGTGAGGCAGGACCCGGCAGGCACGGCAAAGAACGGAGAACGAAGATGAAAACTGCGATTATCAGCTTTACCAGGGAGGGAGCCAGACTCTGCGCGAGACTGGTAAAATATCTTTCCCAGGACGCGGACTGCGAATGCAGCGGCTTTGTCATGCCCAAATGGGCCGCGGAATACGAGCTCCGGGAGTGTACTCTGTCGGTGCAGGCCTGGACAGCTGAGGCCTTCAGAAGCTGTGACACCATCATTTTCATAGGCTCGGCAGACACGGCAGCGCGCAGCATCGCCCCCTGTGTCAGGGACAGAAAGACAGACCCTGCCGTCCTCGTGATCGACAACAGCGGGCAGTATGTGATACCGCTGCTGTCAGGCAAGGCGTCGGGCGCGAACGACATTTCCGTCAGACTGGCAAAATTTATCGGCGCTGTGCCGGTGATCACCGCCTCAGCTGATATGCACGAGCTGTTTTCGATAGATGCTTTCGCGGTCAGCAACAGACTTTTCATCACCAACAGGCTGAAAGCCAAAAAGATCTCCGCCGATATACTTGACGGCAAGATGCTCCACATCTGCTGTCCGGCGACCCAGATCCCGTCCAGCGCCGGATTCAGCGTTTCCGAGGTGCTGGCGCAGAAGGTGATATGGACTGACAGTCCTTCTAATGCCGACGTGATAATCTCCTGCCAGATGCCGGACCCGGATTCCGAAGCCCTGGTGCTGGTGCCGCAGAACAGCATCTGGATAGGTATAGGCTGCCGCAAGGGCATCGGCGAAGATGTCATCAGAGACTCGCTCACTGATTTCCTGGGCAAATACAGTTTCCACGAGGAAGCTATCGCCGGCCTGGCTTCGGCGGACATAAAGAAAGAAGAGCCGGGCATACTCAAGGTATGTGAGTTATACCAGCTGCCGTTTAGGACATATACAGCCGCCCAGCTGATGTCGCTGGAGGGGACTTTCGAGTCCTCGGAATTCGTGCATATGCATGCCGGCGCTGACAATGTCTGCGAGAGGGCTGCCCTCATAGCTGCCGCGGAGGACGCGGGCGAGGAGAACAGAAGCGAGGAGAACGAGCGTCATGAGTCAGGCGATTTCAGCCATCACGGCGGCATGGCATTCGCCATCTCGGTGATCTCCCAGCAGCGCTATCAGGGGGTGACCCTGGCGGCCGCGTTTGTGAGCCGCAGAATGAAGCTGTAAAATGCCGGATAAAAGTTGTTTATTCCGGCCTGGTGGGTTATAATGGCAAAAAGAGTTACGCGAATGAACCGGAGGTAGAAAATGGTAATTAAATTAGCTGACAATAAGCCGACTATCATTCAGAACATGAAGGGCGGCAAGAAGTACGTACAGAAATATGACAGCGCTACGAAGGACACATTTACAGACAATGCCGACATCGTGGCGAGGCTGGTGCTGATACCCGGAGCGTCGCTCGGCTATCATGAGCATGTTGGAAATGAGGAGACTATAACAGTGATCTCCGGCAAGGCCAAGGTGATCGACGATGGCACAGAGTATATCCTGGGACCCGGCGATGTAACGATCTGCAGGGAACATCACAAACACAGCATTGAGAATGTTTCTGAGGATGAGGATCTTGTGATAGTGATTGCGGTCATCAAGGTCCCGCAGGCAGTTTGATGCGGTCCGGGCGGTCGGGGGCAGGCTCCCCTGCAGCCCGGATTTTTTATATGACGGTTATTGCCGTGACGGCAGGAGCGTGAAAACGGTGGAAGAAAAACTGACTGAAGAGATGCTGCTTAAGAAAAAGCTGTTTCGCAAGCTTTCCGCGGCCGCGGAGCCTGATGGATACGCCATGGAAATGGCACGCAGGCGCTGGGACAGTATAGGCAAACCGCTTCACAGCCTCGGGGCGCTTGAGGACGCGATAGTGAAGATGGCGGGTGTACAGCGAAGCTGCAGGGTACGCATGAACAAAAATGCCGTAGTCGTGATGTGCGGCGACCACGGGGTGCTGCGCGAGGGAGTAGCCCAGACTGACAGCAGCGTTACGAGGACCGTGGCGGAAAATATCGCGGCGGGCAGCGGCTGCATCAGTATAATGGCAAGGAATGCCGGGGCCAATGTGTTTGTTGTCGATATGGGCATCGACTGTCCGCCCTATCATGAGACCAGGATAATGCCGGTATTCGCGGCCCTGGATATCATTGACAGAAAGATCGGGCGCGGCACCGGCGACATCGCGGCTGAGGCCGCCATGACGAAGACGGACTGTATAAAGGCTGTCCTCACAGGCATTGATATTGCTGAGCAGCTGGCGGCGCGCGGGTATCAGATCATCGCGACGGGCGAGATGGGCATCGGCAACACGACACCCAGCAGCGCGCTGGCCTCTGTCCTGCTTGATCTGCCGGCTGAGGCTGTGACAGGCCGCGGTGCCGGGATCAGCGCGGACGCTCTGAAGAAAAAGACAGAAGTGGTTGAGAGGGCGGTCGGAAGATACTGGAAGGCAGCAGAGGGATCACCTATACCTGAGGGAGAGTTCTTCAGCATGGAGGCAGGCATAGAGCTCATGTCGCAGCTTGGCGGCTATGAGATCGCCGGCATGACGGGACTGTGTCTCGGAGCCCAGACAGCCGGGGTCACCGTGCTGCTCGACGGCTTCATCTCGACAACAGCGGCGCTCTGCGCGGCTCTCTTCAGCAGAAATGTCAGCTCATTCCTGCTTGCCTCCCACGTGTCCGCGGAGCCTGCAGGCCGCATGATACTGAAGCAGCTGGGGCTCAGGGCCGTGATCGACGCCGGCATGTGTCTGGGCGAGGGCACCGGGGCGGCAGCATCGCTCGGTCTTTACAGATCCGCGCTCGACATATATACGAACATGAAGACATTTGACCAGATAAAAGTAGAGCAGTACGAGGATTTCTCCTGACAGGCATCTGCGTATCAGCAGCCTGCCGGCAGCTTAAGGAGCGTTCAGACATATGCAGTCAATGATTATAGCTTTTGCGATGTTTTCCAAGATCCCGATGCCGGAGACAGATCCGGAAAAGGGCAGCGGCAATTATGTTTACTGCTGGTTCCCTCTGATCGGCATCGTTATCGGCGCCTTTGAACTCGTCTTGTACCATATCATGCTTCTCCTGGGACTGGGCACGCTTTTCCGGGCGGCTGTGCTGACAGCCGTGCCGCTGCTGGTCACCGGCGGGATACATATGGACGGGTTCCTGGATACTGTCGACGCGAGGAGCTCATACGGGGACTGGGAAAAGAAGCTTGCTGTCTTAAAAGATCCGCACGTGGGCGCTTTCGCGGTGATCTTCGGCGCGCTTTACCTGATCGCGTACGCCGGGGCCTGGAGCGAGGCCGGCTGGAGAACGCTGTGTGTCATGGCGATATATTTTGCCTTTGAGAGGGCAGTCAGCGGCCTGGCGGCAGTTAATTTTCCTCAGGCCGGCAGCGGCAGCACCCTGGATTTCTTTACGGACAGTGAGCTGAAAAAGACTGTCACCGATATACTCCTGGCCGAGACAGCGGCGCTGTTCATAGCCATGGCTGTCATGTGGGTACCCGGGGCGATCGCGGCGCTGATAGTTACCGCCATCATTTTCGTGAGATATTTTCTGATGTCGCTAAAAGAGTTCGGCGGGATCCGGGGCGACCTGGCAGGATGGTTCCTGCAGTCGTGTGAGCTGGCGGTGCTGATAACGCTTGTCGTGATCGAGAAAATATAGAGGGGCGGGCAGAATGCCGGATCTTTTGATAAAGCTTATCCTGATAAGACACGGCCGGACTCCGGGCAACCTGGAGCGTCGCTATGTCGGCAGGACAGACGAGAGCCTGGACGCGGAAGCCGCGCACAGCCTGGAGGCATCGCGCGGCGCCATGCCGGCTGGGGTGTCATTTGTCTATACCAGCCCGATGAGGCGCTGCCGGGAGACAGCCCGCATACTTTTTCCGGATAATGAGGCGGCTGTGGCTGACGGCTTCAGGGAATGCGATTTCGGGGACTTCGAATACAAAAACTTTGAGGAGCTCAGCGCTGACAGTGATTATCAGGCCTGGATAGATTCGGGAGGAAAGCTGTCCTTTCCCGGCGGCGAAGATCCGCAGCGGTTCAGAGAGCGGACTGTCAGGGCCTTTGACGGCATGATCGGGGACATCATCCGCGCGGAAACCGCCGGCACAGCCGCGGACACGGTGACGGCGGCGCTGATCTGCCACGGCGGCACGGTAATGTCTGTGCTCGGCAGGTATTCCCGGCCGCACAGGGATTATTTCGACTGGATGCTGCCGAACGGCGGCTGGTATCAGGCACAGATCGATGCCGGGCGCTGGGCGGCAGGCGAAAGATATATAAGCGCGGTACAGGCCGGCTTCACAGGAGAGATGATTTGGTAATACTGACAGCATTTTTGACAGACTGTATACTGGGAGATCCGCATGTAGGCTGCCATCCGGTCAGGCTGATGGGCAGCCTGATCTCTTTTCTGGAAAGCCTGCTGAGGAAGCTCTTCCCCAAAAGCAGCAGAGGTGAATTCACCGCGGGATGCGTTATGACAGTGATAACTGCCTCTGTGTCAGCGGGGACGGTACTGCTGCTTCTTTTTGCTCTGTCAAAGCTGAACTGGTATCTTGAGACTGCGGCAGATATATTTCTGTGCTATACTTTCCTGGCTGCGGGATCGCTGCGCAGGGAGAGCATGAAGGTATGCAGAGCTCTTGAGGCCGGCGACACCGAAAAGGCCAGACAGGCGGTCTCCATGATAGTGGGGCGCGATACTGCCGCGCTTGACGCGTCCGGCATAGTGCGTGCCGCGGTAGAGACTGTCGCGGAGAATACTTCTGACGGCGTGATCGCCCCCATGATATTCATGGCGATCGGCGGTGCTCCTCTCGGAGCGTTCTACAAGTCTGTAAACACCATGGATTCCATGGTCGGATACAAGAATGAAAAATATCTGTTTTTCGGACGGGCGCCGGCTAAGCTTGACGACGTGCTGAACTTTATCCCCGCGAGGATATCTGGTCTGCTGCTCATACTGTCAGCGGGTCTGCTGGGCATCTTTGACAGACATTATGACATGAAAAATGCCTGGCGCATCTTCAGGCGCGACCGATATAAGCACGCGAGCCCGAACTCCGCGCAGACGGAAGCGGCGGCAGCCGGCGCGCTGCACCTGAGACTGGCCGGTGATGCCTGGTATTTCGGAGAGCTGTACCGCAAGCAGTATATCGGGGATGATGACCGGGAAATAGAGGCTGCGGATATCACAAGGATGAACAGGCTGATGTATACGGCAAGTACACTGTGCCTGGTGATATGCGTCTTGATAATTGAGGCAGCAGGCAGATGCTGACGGCGGGGATAAATGATGAATGAACACGGCGGAGATATATACAGATACGGTGCGGGGCTGCTGGCAAGTGTCAGCGGCAGCGGCGCGCTGACAGATTTTTCGGCGAACATCAATCCTCTTGGCATGCCTGAGAGCGTCAGGGCCGCGGCAGAAGAAGGTGTGCTTTTTTCAGAGCATTACCCTGAACCAGACAGCCGAAGCCTCTGCAGGGCCCTTGCCGGATACGAATCGCAGAACTTGCTGCGGGGAGCGGACAGGCTGACCGCAGATGAGAATATCATCTGCGGAAACGGAGCAGCGGAACTGATCTATGCAGCCTGCAGAGCACTGGGACCCGGGAAAGGCATATGTTTTGCCCCCGCGTTTGCCGAATACGAGCAGGCGCTGAGCGCCGCGGGCAGCTATGCAGCCAACGTAGAGCTCAGCAGCCGCAGCGGTTTCTGCGTGACGCGCGAATGCGCGGAGCAGGCAGCCGGACTGATGGCAGCCGGAGAAAAAAAGCCTGACATGCTTTTCGTGTGTCTGCCGAACAATCCTACCGGTGAGCTGATCGAAGAAGGCATTTTTGACGAACTTCTTGACGCGTGCCGCAGATCAGGAACATTTCTTTTCCTGGACGCCTGTTTTGCTGAGCTGTGCGGAGGCGATGAGGCTGAACACTGCCGCAGGATGATCATGAGATCACTGGAGTATGAGCGCTGTCTGGTACTGAGAGCGTTCACGAAAATATTCGCGATGCCGGGCCTCAGGCTCGGATATCTGCTGTGCCGCGGCGCAGGGATCATCTCCGGGATAAGGGCACAGCTGCAGCCGTGGGACGTCTCGCTCCCTGCCCAGTCAGCCGGGCTTGCCGCGCTGCGTGAGACCGGATTCATAACAAAGAGCCGCAGCTATATTTCACAGGAAAAGGAATATCTGCTCCGCGAACTCGCGCGGCTTGAGAATGACGGGCTGATATCCGGGATATACGGACATGCGGCGAATTTTATTTTCTTCAGTTCGCGGTATCAATGCGCAGACGGTGCCGGGCTGGGGACCGCTCTTCTGAGGGACGGTTTCCTGATCAGAGACTGCGGCAATTTCGCGGGACTTGAGGATGTATATTATCGCCTAGCTGTGAGGACTCATGAGGAGAATATGAGGCTGATCAGCGCGATGGATCAGATATTTCAAAAAGAGGACGGCCGTCATGCATAAAGTAATAATGGTTCAGGGAACTATGTCTAACGTCGGCAAAAGCCTGATCACGGCCGGATTATGCAGGATCTTCAGAGAGGACGGGTATTCTCCTGCGCCATTCAAATCACAGAATATGGCGCTTAATTCATATATAAGTTCTGAGGGGCTGGAGATGGGCCGCGCGCAGGTGATGCAGGCTGAAGCGGCCGGCATCGAGCCCTCTGTCCTCATGAACCCGATACTGCTCAAACCCACATCTGATACCGGTTCTCAGGTGATCGTGAACGGTAAGGTCCGCGGAAATATGAATGCCAGAGATTATTTCGCCTATAAAAAATCTCTTATCGGCGATGTCATGAGCGCGTATGACACATTGTCGCGGGATCATGATATCATTGTAGTTGAGGGCGCGGGGAGCCCGGCGGAGATAAACCTCAAGTCTGACGATATCGTGAATATGGGGCTTGCCCGGATGCTCGGGGCGCCTGTTCTCCTTGTCGGGGATATTGACCGCGGAGGTGTTTTCGCGCAGCTGGCCGGCACCATGCTGCTTCTCGAAGACTGGGAGAAGCTCATGGTAAAGGGGCTGGTGATCAACAAATTCCGCGGGGACGCGAGTCTGCTTGATCCCGGTATAGAGATGCTGAAAAAATACACCTCTGTGCCTGTGATAGGCACGGTCCCGTACATGAATGTGGATATTGATGATGAGGACAGCCTTTCCCAGAGACTTGTCACGGACAGACAGGCTTACGATGCGGGCGGGACAGGGCTGCTCATATCTGTTGTCAGACTTCCGCATCTGTCAAATTTTACGGATCTGAACGCGCTCTCCAGGATAGAAGGAGTGAATGTCAGCTATGATGACAGCGATCTTCTTCACAGGGGACGTCTGCCCGACATGCTTGTGATCCCGGGCACGAAAAATACTATCGGTGATCTGAGATGGATGAGAGAAAGAGGCCTTGAGGCTCAGATAAAGGAACTTGCGCGCATGAAGGTCCCTGTGCTGGGGATATGCGGCGGATTTCAGATGCTGGGTGAGAGCATATCCGACCCTGTCAATGCCGAGACGGGCGGCGAAGAAAAAGGCCTGGGCCTGCTCCCGGTGCGGACTGTCTTCAGCGGCAGGAAGACACGGACACAGGTCAGGGGCAGGATCTGCCAGCTGAACGCTGACTGGAAAGAACTTTCCGGCGCTGTATTCGAAGGCTATGAGATCCATATGGGCGAAAGCCGCTGTAACGATGAGTCAGGAAAGATCCCCAATGTATGTCAGCAGGGAAATGTCTGCGGCACATATATCCACGGGATATTTGACACGGCTCAGGTGCAGAGTGCCCTGGTGCGCATGCTTGAGAAGAATGGCAGAGGCAGCCTGGGGGGACGAGAATTTACTGACAGCAGGGAATATAAGGAAAAGCAATATGACGCTCTGGCTGCCATCCTCAGGGAGAGGCTTGACATGGCAAGTGTCTACAGGATACTGGAGGAAGGCATAAGATGAGCTTAAGCTGTATCGCCGCAGCTGCACACAGCGCGTCGATTTACATGGCAGAGGGAGACAGACGGGCATGAAAAATATTGTATTAATTGGGATGCCGGGAGCAGGTAAAAGTACTATAGGTGTTGTCATCGCAAAAATCTTGGGTTATAATTTTATAGATTCAGATCTGCTGATCCAGGCCAGGGAAGGAGATATCCTGGAGAACCTGATCATGAAAAACGGGATCCAGGGGTTTATCGATATCGAGGACCAGGTCAACAGCCAGATCAGCGCAGAGAGGTCGGTCATCGCGACAGGCGGCAGTGTCTGCTACTGCGATGAGGCTATGAGGCATCTGAAGGACATAGGACTGGTTATCTATTTAAAACTCGACTGCAGGACGATATGCCGGCGGCTGGGCGATCTTAACGCGAGAGGTGTTGTAATAAAGAAGGGAAAGACGGTCAGAGATCTGTACGAGGAGAGAACTCCTCTTTACGAGAAGTATGCAGATCTGACAGTTGACCTGACCGGCTGTACGATAACCAGAAGCATAGAAGTAATGAAGGACATACTGGCTGAGAACAGGAGCCTTCTGGAATAAGTTCCTGATGGGGCAACGGGATCTTCGGAGTGAAGAAAGAGCGTGCTATCTATAATGAACAGCAATTCAAGGCAGATAAAACAGAACAAGAAGAGAAATACGCGCAAAGCATATGGAAAACCGGCCGGAAGCTTTTTGCACAGAAGGGGCGTGCTGCCCGCGTGTGCATTTCTGCTCCCGGTAATTGTTATGCTTACCGTCTATATAGTTATGGGGATCTCGCCGTTCGGCGACCAGGCGGCGATGATCATAGATTCCTATCATCAGTATGTGCCGTTTTTTTCAGAATTCCACTATAAGATATGGCACGGGGAAAGTCTGCTTTACTCCTGGCACGGGAGCCTGGGCTACAACTTCTGGTCAGTGCAGGCTTACTACCTGGCGAGCCCGCTGAACTTTATCATTGCCATTTTCCCTGAGACAATGATGATAGAGGCATTCCAGACTCTGATAGTCCTGAAGATAGGACTGTGCGGACTTACAGCCTATTATTACCTGCGCGTGCATACCGGCAGGAATGATTATACGACGGTGATCTTTGCGGCATTCTACGCTCTGGGCGGCTTTATGCTGGCCTACAACTGGAATGTCATGTGGCTCGACTGCGTAGCGCTCCTGCCGCTGATCGTCAGGGGTGCCGAGAAGCTCATCCTCGAGAAGGACGGAAGGCAGTACACCATAACGCTGGGACTGGCTGTTTTCTGCAATTATTATATCGCCATCATGATATGCGTCTTCCTGGTGCTGTATTTCTTCGTGTGCTGGTTTTCGCAGCCTGGCAGGAAGAAAACGCCGAAAACGCCGGCCGCTGCGCCGGCAGAGGTGTCCGCGGCTGAGGGCGCGGCAGAGAGCGGCGGCGATGATCTGGCATCCGCGCTGATCGGCGGAGAGGCCGGACCTGAGAGGGCGGCTGCCGTACAGCCGGAAGAGAAGAACGAAGTTCTTAACGCGGAGGCGGCTCCTGCTGAGCAGGCGGAGGCGGTACTGCCTGCTGGCGGAAGCGGCAGGCGCACTGAGATTTTCAGGCGCGGCCTGCATTTCGCGCTCTGCTCACTGCTGGCCTGCGGCCTGGCAGCGATATATCTGCTGCCGACATACTTTACCATGATCAACAGCTCGATAGGCTACAAGCCGGATCACTGGGAGCTCTACCAGAGCTTTTTCGACATGTTCAAACAGCAGTTCGCGATGATCGAACCGACTGAGCTGACAGGGGCGCCCAACCTTTACTGCGGCGTCGGCATTTTTATAATGGCCGTGATGTATGCCGCCGCCAGGCAGATACCTGTGCGCGAGAGGATACTGAAGATCTCGCTCGCGGCGTTCATTTTTATCAGCCTTAACGTAAATGTGCTCAACTATATATGGCATGGTTTTCATTTTCCAAATAACCTGCCCGGAAGGTATTCATTTATCTATATTTTCCTGATGGTCGTCATGGCCTATGACGCCTATCAGTCGATCAGGCTGACGAAGGAGGCAGTCTGCTACCTGCTTACGGCCGGGATACTGCTGCTGTACGTCCTCACTATGATATTTGCCGGGGAAGCTCCCACGCTTATTGCGAAGATAGTTACCGGTATCCTCATTGCCCTGTATCTTATAGTCCTCTACGCTCACAGGACGGGCTTCGGCAGAAGCAGGGTCAGGCCCCAGCAGCTGCTGGCGCTCATCATGCTTGCCGAGCTGTTCGCGAACAGCATCTTTGCCATCTATGCCAACGGCAGCGTGACAGAGAGCAGCTATATGGCAAAAACTGCCGGCATGGCACAGATACGCGACGAGTACAGCCCCGGAAATGATACATTTTACAGGATGGAGACCGCACAGATCCTGGGCAGGGACGATATCATCCGCTACAATATGAATGGGCTTTCATTTTTCTCCTCGACCTGCGATGACAAGATGGAGGAGCTTATAGGGTCGCTTGGCTTCTACAACGCCGGGAATAAATACAGCTACAAGGGCGCGACTCCCCTGACGGACGCGATGCTGGGAATCCGCTATGTCATCAGCGACGAAGCTCTGCCTGCGCAGAACCTTCAGCTTGCTGACAAGAAAGATGATCTGATGCTCTACGAAAATGTCCAGGACCTTTCCGTTGGCTATATGGTGGATCCGGACATCCTCAGCTGGAACATAATCGACGGAGAGCCCTTTACCATACAGAATGATTTCGCCAGGCTGGCGGCCGGATCGGATAAAAACATATTCAATCTGATGTCTGTGCCTGACCCGGAGATATCGAGCGGCGATATAACTTCGACCGAAGAAAACACCTGGGATTACGACAGCTATTACAACGCCGGGAAGCTGACATACAAGCTCACCTTTGACAATACCGCGGATGTATATCTCTATTTTGAGGCGACACACTGCACTGATCTGAAGGTGATACGCGGCGACGATGAGGAGACATACACTGACGAGCGCGGACATATCGTCCACCTGGGGACCTGCCATGAAGGCGATGAAGTGACTCTGGAGTTCACCATGGATGACGAGTACGCCAACGGCAGCGTTGTGCTGCAGATGGCTTCCTACGACGCCGACGCTTTCGCCAGCGCTTATGAGAAGCTCTCGCAGAGCCAGCTGAACGTTACTTCGTCGAGCAGCACAAGCCTGGCGGGGACGATCGACGCCAAAGAAAAAGGTACGATGATGCTCTCTGTCCCGTATGACGAGGGCTGGTCCATAAAAGTAGACGGACAGAAGGTAAAGCAGTTCAGGATCGGCGAAGGCCTGACTGGCATCAGCATGGATGCCGGCAGCCACACCGTAGAGATGAACTATACTCCTCAGGGCTTTACGGCCGGCCTGCTCATCAGTCTGGCATCCCTGGCGGCGCTCTGGCTGCTGTGCGGCATGCCTGTGCCGGTGAGGGGACGGCTGCGGAAACAGCGGCTCTGAGGCCGTCTGAGAACAATACTGAAAGCGAAATGAAAAAGTATTGCAAAATTTATCAGTAAATATTAAGAAAAATGTAACAATTTACTCTAATTTCTGAAAAAGGGAAAACGGATTTACAAACGCTAAGTTTATGTTATAATCTTTTTAGATTGTCTGATCTATAATGTCGGATCAAGTCGAAAAAGTATTCAGATCGTCGCAGCGGCTGTTTGTTGGGAACCGCGGTGACAGGTCAGAGGGGTAGTATGGAGCAACAATATTTTATACGCGGCGGCAATCCTCTGGTGGGGACGGTTGAGATCGGAGGAGCCAAGAATTCGGCTCTGGGCATACTGGCGGCGGCCATTATGTGCGACGAGACGGTTACTATCAGAAATCTGCCGGATGTCAACGATATCAATATTTTTCTTAACGCCATCAGGTCTATTGGCGCTCAGATCATTTATCCGGATCCGAATGACAGGCACATTGTCATGATCAATGGCCGCGGCATAAGGAACCTGGAAGTTGACAATGAATACATACGCCAGATACGGGCATCGTATTATCTTATAGGCGCTCTGCTCGGAAAATATAAAGAAGCAGCCGTGGCGCTGCCGGGAGGCTGCAACATCGGCGCGCGTCCCATAGATCAGCACCAGAAGGGCTTTAAGGCACTCGGCGCCGATATAAAGATAGACAAGGGCATGATCTATGCCAAGGCTGACAAGCTGGTAGGCAAGACGATCTATCTCGATGTCGTCAGCGTGGGCGCTACGATCAATATCATCCTTGCCGCATCGATGGCGGAGGGGAAGACTATCATAGAGAATGCCGCGAAGGAGCCGCATGTAGTAGATGTGGCACAGTTCCTGAACCAGATGGGAGCTGATATCAAGGGAGCCGGCACAGGCCGGATCCGCATCACCGGAGTTCAGAAGTTCAAGGCGGCGGATCATGAGATAATCCCCGACCAGATAGAGGCAGGTACATTCATGTGTGCTGCGGCCGCTACCATGGGCGATGTGACAGTCACCCATGTCATACCTCAGCATCTTGAGGCTATTACAGCCAAGCTTCTGGATATGGGCGCTCAGATCGAGGAGACTGATGACGCTGTCAGGGTCGTTGCCTCGAAGCGTCTGCAGCCGACTACTATCAAGACCATGCCTCACCCGGGATTTCCGACAGACATGCAGTCGCAGTTCGCAGTCTGTCTTGCTCTGGCACAGGGAAGTTCGCTGGTGACGGAGAAGATATTCGAGAGCAGGTTCCAGTATACGGCGGAGCTCGTGAAGATGGGCGCCAATATGACTGTGGAGGGAACCACCGCTTTTATACAGGGAGTAGACAAGCTTACTGGCGCGATAGTGAAGGCGCCGGATCTGCGCGCGGGCGCTGCGCTGGTTATCGCCGGCCTGGCCGCGGATGGCTGCACCTGTGTGGAGGATATAAGATATATCAAGCGCGGCTACGAGAATTTCGCGGAGAAGATCAGGATGCTCGGCGGAGTGATCGAGGAGCGCGATGTGGAAAGCCATGAAGACCAGGAGCGGGAGATCCGCAAGCTGGAGATGGCCGGATAACATACAGGATTTTCAAGTCGGGGGCAAACCGGTTTTGCCCCTGATTTTTTTTGGCATGACTGCGCCGTTTTGGCGCAGCAGGCACAATTTGCCCACATATCAGGGAAAAAAACCGAAAAAATTGTATTTTTTCAGGTTTTGTCTTACAGTAAAGGCATTCTGTATATTTGAAAATCATTTTTTTTAGTATAATATAGTTTTCACAGGAAACTCAGAATTCTGAGGTAGTATAACAGGAGGTTCTTATGGAGAGACATTTATTTACGTCCGAGTCCGTCACTGAGGGACATCCGGACAAGTTGTGCGATCAGATCGCTGATGCTGTCCTTGACGCGATGATCGAGCAGGATCCTATGACCAGAAGCGCATGTGAAGTCTGCGCGACGACAGGCATGGTTCTTGTTATGGGTGAGATTACCAGCAAAGCTGCTGTAGATATACAGGGTATCGTCAGACAGGTTATAAGGGACATCGGCTATACCGATTCCGCATACGGTTTTGACGCTGACACATGCGCGGTCATGATAGTCCTTGACAAGCAGTCGCCGGATATCGCCATGGGCGTAGACAAGGCGCTCGAGGCAAGAGAGGACAAGATGTCGGACGCACAGCTCTCCGCGATAGGCGCAGGCGATCAGGGCATGATGTACGGGTATGCCTCGAATGAGACAGAGGAGTACATGCCTTACGCCATACATCTTGCGCATATGCTTTCGCGCAGGCTCACGGAACTCAGGAAAGACGGGACACTTCCCTATCTCAGACCGGACGGCAAGACTCAGGTCACAGTTGAGTACGATGATAACGGCAAGCCTGTCCGCATCGACGCGGTAGTGCTTTCAACTCAGCATGATCCTGATGTTACGCAGGAACAGATCCATGAGGACATCAAGAAATATGTATTCGGATCAGTCCTTCCCGCAGAGCTGGTCGATGAAAATACCAAATATTATATCAATCCCACAGGACGCTTTGTCATAGGCGGACCTCACGGAGACAGCGGACTTACAGGCCGTAAGCTGATAGTGGATACCTACGGCGGATATTCCAAGCACGGCGGCGGCTCCTTCTCCGGCAAAGACTGCACAAAGGTAGACCGCAGCGCGGCTTACGCGGCGCGCTATGTGGCGAAGAATATCGTGGCAGCCGGGCTCGCCGACAAGTGCGAGATCCAGCTTTCATATGCCATCGGAGTGGCGAATCCCACCTCGATCTCTGTTGATACATTTGGTACGGGCAAGATCCCTGATGTAAAGATCACAGAACTCATAAGAGAGAATTTTGATCTTCGCCCCGCGGGCATCATCAAGATGCTTGACCTGAGAAGGCCGATCTACAGGAAGACTTCCAATTACGGCCATTTCGGCAGGAACGATGAAGACTTCACCTGGGAGAGACTTGACAAGGTGGATGCACTCAGGAAGTACCTCTAAAATTTAAGATATAAAGTATTACAGGCCGGCTGGAGTTATTTCAGCCGGCTTGTAATATGCTTAAATATTTCTTAAACCCATGGAAAAATACCGCATAAAGTATTATTATGATCGTGCCGCAGAATATTGAAGCGGCAGGCAGCAATGGTACATATCAACTTTGTAAATGTACAGAAAGGAGAAGGACATTGAAGATCGCAGGCATTTCCGGTGCTAGTGTGCCGCGGATCACAGATGTCCGGTAAAAACAAATGAAAAAAAGATTTACAGCCGCAGTTGTTGCGGCAATAATGCTTCTCGGCGGATGCGGCGGCGCTGCCGCGACATCTTCATCATCATCGGCGGCGGCTCAGACGGTGCAGGTGGCGGAGAGTGAAAGCGCGGCTCAGTCAACGGAGACCCAGGCTGCTGTACAGACAACACAGACGGCTGCTGAGACAGCTGCCCAGACAGCTGCCCAGACCAAAGCTCAGACGACCGCGCAGACAAAGGCTTCAGAGACCTCGTCGGCAGTATCCTCCAAGAAACTGACGAAGGTGCTCGATGAGATCGCGGCTATCGAGGATGGCAAGGCAGGTTCCTCGCTCACCTACATTATGTGTGCTTCAGATCTGCTTGACTGGGCTATGAACACGAATATGTCAGCGGCAGATGCCAAGAAGGCAGTCAAAGCGTACGGCAAGAATATTTCCGACAAGCTGAGCGGCGTCATCGACACAGCTGACCAGCTCAAGGGCTCTGATGCCAAGGGTATGCTTGCAGACGCAGGCAAGGACACAGGTACAGGCTATCCCTGGAATGATGCGGCGTTCAAGCTGGTTGACAGCTTAAAGTAGAAAGATCATCAGCAGGTACTGCCCTTCAGGCTGCGCGGATCAACACGCGGCCTGGGGGCTTTTTTTATCTCCGGCGTTTTTCAGGCGGCCGGGATCTTGCGTTTTAATGATAATAATTCTGGTATTTATTATGCAATGATGATACAATAAATAATAAGTATTACTGATTTTTAGACCTGTGTATTTTTCTATGAAAGGAAAGTTTTTATGTCTGATGTGGGTAAAAGTGTAGTCCGTGTCGATGCGTTTGATAAGGTGACCGGGCGTGCAATGTATACCGCCGACAGATGCAGCAGGAATGCGCTGGTGGCGAAGGTAGTGCACAGCACCATAGCTCATGGCTATGTAAGGTCTGTCGATATCTCGGAGGCTTTGAAGGTCCCGGGGGTAGTTAAGATCGTTACATGCTTTGATGTGCCTGATATCAAATTTCCCACGGCCGGCCATCCCTGGTCCGTGGAGGAGGCTCATCAGGATGTCGCAGACAGGAAGCTGCTCAACACGCATGTCCGCTATTACGGGGACGACGTGGCGGCTGTCGTTGCGGTCGACGAGGTGTCGGCTGTGCAGGCGGCAAGGCTTGTCAGGGTCACGTATGACGAGCTTCCCTTCGTGCTTGACCAGCAGGAGGCCATGAAGGAAGGAGCCCCGGTCATCCAGGAGGATTATCCTGACAATGTTTTAAAGCATACCCAGATAAGGATCGGCGACTATGCTTCGGCTATAAAGGAGCCGGGGCTGATCTGCGTCGACAAATGGTATGAGACTTCAACTGTACAGCACTGTCATATAGAGAACCATATAACCTGTGCCCATATGGAGGGCGGCAGGCTGGTACTGGAGTGCTCGACTCAGATCCCGCACATTGTGCGCAGGGTCGTCGGGCAGGCGCTGGGCATACCCTGGGGCGACGTCCGCATAATAAAGCCTTATATAGGCGGCGGTTTCGGCAACAAGCAGGATGTCCTCTACGAGCCTCTCACAGCCTACCTGTGCCAGCAGGTGGGAGGAAGACTGGTGAAGCTCGACGTGCCCCGCGAGGACACCTTCGTGTCCAACCGCGTGCGCCACGCGATCCGCATCCATTTTATTTCCTGGGTCAGGCCTGACGGGAGCATGGCAGCCAGGAAGATGGAGCTTTTCTCGAACCAGGGTGCCTATGCTTCCCACGGCCATTCGATAGCGGCCAAGGGGCTGGGAACGCTGCCGCAGATGTACCCCTGCCCGAACTGCGAGGGCGACGCGTGGACAGTATTTACGAACTGCCCGTCAGCCGGGGCCATGCGTGGGTACGGGATACCGCAGGCCATGTTCGCTACGGAGAGCCATACGGAGGATATAGCCCGCGCGCTGGGCATCGACAGCCTGGAATACCGCAGAAAATATCTCATGCCGGTCGGTTTTAAGGATAATTTCTCGAAGAACTGCAATTACTACGATTCGTTCAATCAGTGCTTCGACAAAGCCGTCAAATATATGGATTACGACAGGAAGCACCGCGAATACGCCTCCCAGACCGGGGACGTGCGCAGGGGCATAGGGATCTCGGCGTTCTGGTACAATACAGGCGTCTGGCCTATCTCCCTGGAACATTCTTCCTGCCGCATGGTGCTGAATGAAGACGGCAGCATACAGTTGCAGCTGGGTGAGACTGAGATCGGCCAGGGCGCGGACACTGCCTTTGCCCAGATGGCCGCGGAGGCCGTGGGACTTCGCTCCTACGAGGATGTACATGTACAGACAGTGCAGGATACGGACATCACGCCGTTCGGCCTGGGCGCCTACGCTTCCAGGCAGACCTACGTCGGGGGATTTTCGATAAAAGAGGCCGGCAGCATGCTCAGGGAAAGGATACTTGCCTACGCCTCAGAGCTTACGCGGCAGGACGTCAGCAATCTTGACCTGGCCGACAGCATGATAGTGCGCCGGTCTGACGGACAGGTGCTCAGAAGCCTGGGGGATCTGGCGGAGGAGGCATTTTACAGCCTTACCCATTCGGTGCACATCACGTCGGAATCCAGCTACCAGATCAAAAACAACGCCTACTCCTTCGGCTGCAGCTGCGCCGAGGTCGAGGTAGATATTCCGCTGTGCAAGGTGACTGTCAAGAAGATCATAAATGTTCACGACTGCGGGAAGCTTATCAATCCGGCACTGGCAGCCGCCCAGGTACACGGGGGCATGTCAATGGGGATCGGCTTTGCTTTGTCCGAACAGCTTAAATATGATCCGAAGACAGGGCGTGTGCTGAATGACAACCTGATGGATTACAAGCTTTCCACGATCATGGATCACCCTCACCTCGAGGCTCAGTTCGTGGAAAATGCCGAGCCTACATCGCCGTTCGGCACCAAGGCGCTCGGGGAGCCGCCGACCTGTCCGGTAGCTCCGGCTATCAGGAACGCGATACTGAACGCGACAGGCGTCGCCCTTGACCGGCTGCCGATGAACCCTCACAGCCTGTTCGAGAGTTTCACGGAAGCAGGACTTATAGATGATATCTGGAGAAAGGATAGCTAAGACGATGTACGATATCAAAGAATACTACGAAGCTGAGAGTGTAGAAAATGCCATCGCCCTGCGCCTCGCGCACCCGGCGGCTGACATTATCGCCGGCGGCTCGGATGTCCTTATACAGATGAGAGAAGGCAAACGGGCAGGCCATGAGCTGATCTCGATCTTCATGCTCGACGAGCTCAGAGGCGTGAGCATGGATGACGACGGCGCGATACGCATTGGGTCGCTGACAAGCTTTTCCCATATAACAGCCGACCCGCTCATCCGGGAACACCTGGCTGTGCTCGGCGAGGCGGCAGACATGGTGGGCGGCCCCCAGATCAGGAATATCGGCACGATAGGAGGAAACACCTGCAACGGCGTCACCTCCGCCGAGTCATCATCAACGCTGCACGCCTACGACGCGGTCATAGAGCTTGCGGGTCCCGGCGGCGTAAGACGGCTGCCGATACATGATTTTTATCTTGGTCCCGGACGTGTGGACATACGTGAGGGAGAGATACAGACAGCAGTGATCATTCCCCGGGAGAGCTGGGAAGACACTGAAGGGTATTACTATAAATACGCCATGAGGAACGCTCTGGATATAGCGACGACAGGCTGTTCGGTGAACGTCAGGCTCACAGCCGACAAGAAGAACATCGACCGCCTGCGCATAGCTTACGGCGTGGCCGCGCCGGTACCGGTGAGGGCTCCCCACGCAGAGCAGGCAGCCCAGGGCAGCCCAGTCAGCATGGAGACAGTCGAAAAGACCGCGATGAGCGCCCTGGAGGATATCAGCCCCAGAGATTCGTGGCGCGCCAGCAAAGCTCTCAGACAGCATATTGCTGTTGAACTTGCGAGACGCTGCACCATAGAGGCGCTGAGGCGCTGCGGTGCTGATATATAGCGGAAAGAGGTGATTTACCTTTATGGATACTCAGTACAAACTGCTTAAGTTTAATCTCAACGGCCGCGATGTCAGCTGCATGACGGACGTCAGGCTGTCGCTGCTCGATCTGCTGCGGGACGAATTCGGCCTCACTTCGGTAAAAAAAGGCTGTGAGGTCGGCGAGTGCGGGGCCTGCACGGTGCTCATCAACGGCGAGGCCTATGACTCCTGCATTTACCTGGCAGTCTGGGCAGAGGGCAAGAGCGTGCTGACGCTCGAGGGCCTGACCGGCCCTGACGGCGAGCTCAGCGACATACAGAAGGCATTTGCCGAGGAGACCGCCGTACAGTGCGGATTCTGCACGCCGGGATTCATACTTTCAGCGTGGGAGCTTCTTTCCACCGGAAAAGAATACTCCGATGACGAGCTGCGCAAGCTCCTGTCCGGCCACCTGTGCCGGTGCACGGGCTATGAGAATATTCTGCGGGCAGTCAAAAAGACAATGTATGAACGCCTGGGCAAGGATACAGGCAATATTAACATAACATAACTCAGGATACTGTGCTAATATAGCAGTTAGAGTTCACGGCCGGATGGCCATTAAAGAATATGCGATGGCGGACAGCCATTCGAAAGGAGAATTAAGATGGCAGATAATTATAAACTCAGCGAGGATGAGATCAATGCGGTGAGGTCCAGCGCCCTGAAGGGTGACGCGGAATCACAGAATTATCTCGGTATGCTCTATTTCAGCGGCGCAGGCGTGCTCAAGGACGAGAAGAGAGCCTTCGAGCTTTTCCTTCAGGCGGCAGAGAGCGGCCTGGCAGCGGGTGCCCTGAATGTGGCAGACTGCTATGAGAACGGAGAAGGCGTGAAGCAGGATTACGACGAAGCCTATAAATGGTATCAGAAGGCGGCAGACCTCGGATCTCCTGAGGCTCAGGGCAGCGTAGGACTTTTCTATGAATTCGGACATGTGGTAGATAAAAACATGGAAAAGGCTGCCGAGATGTACAAGCTCGCTGTCGAGGGCGGCAGCATCGGGGCAAATTATCATCTTGGCCGCTATTACAGAGCTAAGGGCGACAATGAAAATGCCTTCAAATATTTCCTGAAAGCTGCGGAAAACGGCGTGGGAGACTCCGCCTATGAGGTGGCCAGATATTACGGAAACGGCTGGGGCGTCGAGAAGAACGAGGAAGAGTCGATAAACTGGTACGCGAAGGCTATCAGCACCGGCAACAAGGATGCGGAATTCGAGCTGGGCAACTGCTATTTCGAGGGCAGAGGCGTCGAGAAGGATCTTGAGATGGCTACCAGACTGTTCGCTGCCGCTGCTCAGCAGGGACATATACAGGCTGCTATCAATCTTGGCAAGTGCCAGGACGCAGGCGTAGATTTCGAAAAGATGATGGCTGATGAGGAGCAGACCCAGGCTGAAGCTAAGGCGCTGGCAGCCAAGAAGGCAGAGGAAGAGGCTGCGGCAGGCCTGAGCCCCGAATGCGCTATCGGCATCAAATTCCGCGAGCAGTACGAGGCACAGCAGAAGAATAAGAATAACTGATCCGCAGGATCATAAGAAAAGACATACCGACAGAACGGTCGGGATCTTCAGGAGAATCGGACAATGAGTCTTAACGATACGCCTTCGGGCGAGAGAGTACACATAGGTTTTTTCGGGCGGCGCAATGCCGGCAAATCCAGCGTTGTGAATGCGGTCACCGGCCAGGATCTTTCAGTAGTATCAGACGTGCGGGGCACGACCACTGATCCCGTCAGGAAATCAATGGAGCTTCTGCCGATGGGGCCGGTGGTGATCATCGATACGCCGGGCTTTGACGATGAGGGCAGTCTGGGCGAGCTCCGTGTCAGGAAGACGAAGAATGAGCTCAACCGCACGGATGTGGCCGTGCTGGTAGTCGATGCCCAGCTCGGGCTCGGGGAAGCTGACGAACAGATACTTTCCCTGTTCAGGGAGAAGGATCTACCGTACATAATCGTCTGGAACAAGAGTGATCTGATCAGCGGGGAGGCCATGGTAAAGCTCAGCGCCTCAGCCGCCGGCAGGACTGGCGCCGGAACAGCCGGCGGCAAAAAGTCAGGGGAGATATTCGTCAGCGCTCTCAAAGGCACGAATATTCAGGAGCTGAAGGAGCTCATCGCTCATCTGTCGAGGACAGATGAAAACAAGATGCAGCTTGTCGGCGACCTTATCCATCCTGCCGATATCGTCCTGCTTGTCATCCCGATCGACAAGGCGGCACCCAAGGGCCGCCTGATACTACCGCAGCAGCAGGTCATCCGTGACGTGCTCGAGGCTGATGCGGCAGCGATGTGCGTTAAGGAGTACGAGCTGCGCGAGATGCTGGAGAAGCTGGGCACGCCGCCCGCTCTTGTCATCACAGACAGCCAGGTGTTTTCAAAGGTCTCGGCGGATGTCCCGCCGGAGATACCTCTGACTTCCTTCTCCATACTGATGGCACGCTACAAGGGAATGCTCGACACAGCCGTGGAGGGCGTCCAGGCTATAGAGAAGCTCGAGGACGGCGATACGGTGCTGATATCTGAGGGATGTTCCCATCACAGACAGTGCGATGATATAGGAACTGTCAAGATACCCCGCTGGCTCAGAAATTATACGGGCAAGAAGATCAATATCGAGTCTTCGTCCGGAATGAGCTTTCCCGAGGATCTCTCGAAGTATTCGCTCATCATCCACTGCGGAGGCTGCATGCTCGGGGAGAGAGAGGTGCGCTACCGCATGAAATGCGCAGTAGACCAGAAGATCCCGATCACAAATTACGGTATCACCATTGCTTATATGCAGGGGATACTGAAGAGGTCAGTGTCAGTCTTTCCGCATCTGCTGGATGGATTCGAGGACAAACAGTGATACATTCTGCCGGGAACCGCAGCTGCGGTTCCCGGTTATTTTAAAAGAGAGGAAGATGCTGTATGAGAACTGAGAAGGATGTTCTGGGGGAGATGGATATCCCCGAAGACGCCCTTTACGGCATAAACACCGCGCGCGCGATGCAGAACTTTGATCTGGGCGGCAGAACTGCCGCCCCTGAGCTTATCAGGGCGATCATTCTTGTGAAGAAAGCGGCCGCGATGTCCTACAGGAAGCTGAAGATCGGCGATGAGAAAGTCTACGCGGCCATCGAGAGAGCCTGCGACAAGGCGCTGGACGGGGCCTATGACGGTAATTTTACCACCCAGGCGCTGCAGGGCGGGGCCGGCACATCCACGAACATGAACGTGAACGAGGTACTGGCAAATGGCGCTCTCCTTGAACTCGGGAAAAAGCCGGGCGAGTATTCCGCGGTCCATCCTGTGGATGACGTGAACAGGGGCCAGTCGACAAATGATGTCTACCCCACGGCGCTGCGCATCGCGGCGATAAAGAAGCTGAGGGAGCTGTCCGACCAGTGCGCCAGGCTGCAGACCGCGCTGCAGGAGAAGGAGAACCTCTGGGAGGACATAAAGAAGCTGGGCCGCACCGAGCTGATGGATGCGGTGCCGGTCTCGGTCGGCGAAGAATTCGGTGCCTATGCCCAGGCTATAGCCCGCGACCGCTGGAGACTCTACAAGGTCGAGGAGAGGCTGCGCCAGGTGAACATCGGCGGGACCGCGGTGGGACTGGCCGATGCCTCGGAGCGCAGGTACCGCTTCGACGTGATCGAGGAGCTGAGGCAGCTGACAGGCTACGGGCTGGCGGCAGCCGAGTATCCGATGGATGTGACACAGAATAATGACGTCTTTGTCGAGGCTTCTGGGCTCATAAAGGCCCTGGCGGTCAATCTGACGAAGATCAGCAATGATCTGAGGCTGATGAATTCTGGACCCTACGGAGGATTCGGGGAGATAAAGCTCTGCGAGCTGCAGCAGGGTTCCAGCATCATGCCCGGAAAGATAAATCCTGTCATCCCCGAGATGGTGATGCAGTGCTCCATGCGAGTGATGGCCAATGATTCTGCCATAGGCATGGCGGCCTCGCACGGGGAATTTGAGCTCAACGCTTTCCTGCCGCTGATCGCGGACAGCCTGCTGGAGAGCCTCTCGCTCATGACGGCGGCTGTGCGATTGTTCCGCGAAAAATGCATAGAGCCGCTGCAGGTTTCTGCCGAGAACTGCAGCAGACACCTTGACGCCTCATATGCCTTTGCTGTATCATATATCGGCAGGCTGGGCTACGATACGGTCAGCCGCGTGGTCCACGAGAATCCGCCCGCGGAGGCGAAAAAGATACTTGATGATATGAAATAAGACCGCCGAAGGCGGGGAAGGGGCGTGTCCGATATTGGGATCAAATGAGAGCAAAGCGGCACAGGAGATAACCGAGAACAAGATGGGTACTATGCCCGTAAAAAAACTAGTTGTAACTATGTCGCTGCCGATCATGGTCTCCATGCTCGTACAGGCCCTTTACAATATAGCGGACAGTTACTTTGTGTCCTGGATGTCAACGGAGGCGCTGTCAGCGGTAACTCTTGCCTTCCCGATGCAGAATCTGATGATAGCGGTAGCCTCCGGCACCGGTGTCGGCGTCAACGCTCTGCTGTCGAGATCGCTCGGGGAGAGAAAGTTCGACAAGGCCGATGACGCCGCGAACGCCGCGGTGTCGCTGGCAGTTTTCAGCTATCTGATCTTCCTGGCCGTCGGCCTTTTCCTGACAAAGACATTTATCTGCATGCAGACGACCAACGAGACTATCAGGAGCTACGGCATAAGCTATACGGCTATCTGCTGCTGCGTCTCGATCGGCGTGTTTTTCCAGGTGAGCATGGAGAGACTGCTGCAGGCTACCGGCAGGACAGTGCTCAGCATGGCTTCCCAGATCACCGGCGCTGTGATCAACACGATAATGGACCCGATACTGATCTTCGGACTGCTGGGCTTCCCGAAGATGGGCATAGCCGGAGCAGCCATCGCTACTGTGTTCGGACAGATCTGCGCCTCCTGCCTGGGGATCTTCATGAACGTAAAGTTCAACAAGGAGATACACCTCTCCCTGAAAAAGATACTGCGGCCGAAGATGGCGGTCATAGGCCGGATTTATTCGGTCGGCGTCCCCTCCATACTTATGATATCTATAGGCTCCGTCATGACATTCTGCATGAACAGGCTGCTTGGGGCATTCACCAACACGGCGACGGCAGTTTTCGGCGCTTACTTTAAGCTGCAGAGCTTCTTCTTCATGCCTGTGCTGGGCATAAACAACGGCACGGTGCCTATACTGGCCTACAATTACGGGGCCGGGAAGCCCCAGAGACTCAGGGAGACGATATCATTTGCCATGAAGCTGGCGGTAGTGATCATGTTCGCCGGTCTGGTCCTTTTCGAGACCATCCCCGGGACACTGCTGAGGATATTCCATGCCGGCGATGATATGCTGGCGATAGGCGTCCCGGCTCTGCGGATAATCGGCATACATTTCCCGGTGGCCGCCTGCTCCATCGTGCTGACCTCGACATTCCAGGCGTTTTCCAGGAGCATCTATTCTCTGATAATATCGGTGTGCAGGCAGCTGGTCGTGCTTCTGCCGGCAGCCTGGCTGCTGTCGCTAACGGGCGAGCTGGTAAATGTTTGGTGGTGCTTCCCGATAGCCGAGCTGGCAAGCGTGAGCCTGTGCGTGGTATTTTTCAAAAAGGTTTACACAGAGGTGACATCTGTATCTGCATGAAATGCCGCTGCAGCCCTAAAATGTCTTGACATACAACTCTGTAAGTGATACTTTTATGGTTAATGAAGTGACGGTAACCCCGCGCTTCGAATGTTTAATATTCCTGATAGAGGCGCGGGCCTCATTATTACTAAACGGATTTAGGAAAGGGATGCCCGCCGAAGCAGCTGCACGAAGGCACGAAGCCATGGATATAAGCTGCTGGGCTGCAGGGGAATACTCTGCAGACTGTCACTTGCGAAGGCGCATGTGGAGGGCTATCTTTTTTCAGTTTTATACTGTGATTGAAACCGCTTCGCATGCTGACGAAGCGGTTTTTTTATCAGGACGCGCCGCCGCGATGCGGCAAAGGAGGAAAGGCTATTATGAAGAAAAGGATTATTGCTGTATCTGTTATTGCCGCAATGGCAGCTTCACTGGCTGCATGCGGGGGTTCATCAAGCTCATCGGCATCATCAGCAGGCACATCAGCCTCTGAGACTGTCGCCGAGAGCAGCGCTTCCGGCAAAAGCGGCGTCGAGGACGGAGTCCTCTCCGTTGCCATGGAGTGCGCGTACGCGCCGTACAACTGGTCACAGCCGGACGATTCCAACGGAGCAGTTCCGATCGCGGATTCAGACCAGTACGCAAACGGCTACGATATCATGATGGCACAGAAGATCTGCAAGGCAAACGGCTGGAAGCTCGAAGTCCATCAGCTTGACTGGGATTCCCTTATCCCCGCTGTACAGTCCGGAACAGTTGACTGCGTCATCGCCGGACAGTCCATGACAGCAGAGCGCGAGCAGCAGGTTGATTTTGCCGGCCCTTATCTCTATGCGTCTATAGTATGCCTGACAAAGAGCAGCAGCAAGTTCGCTGACGCCAAGGGTATTTCAGACCTCTCCGGCGGCACCTGCACATCGCAGATGGGCACTATCTGGTATGATACCTGCCTGCCTCAGATCAAAGACGCCAAGGTACAGGAGGCAGCTGAATCAGCGCCGGCCATGCTCATGGCTCTGGAGACAGGGACAGTTGATTTTGTCTGCACGGACATGCCTACGGCTCAGGGCGCCGTCTCCGCTTATCCTGACCTGAAGATCCTTGATTTCTCAAGCTCCAGCGACAATTTCAAGGTGTCAGATGAAGACGTCAACATCGGTATCTCCCTGCGCAAGGGCAACACGGTGCTGAAGGATGCCATCAACAATGTCGTCCAGAAGATGACCAAGGATGACTTCAACAAGATGATGAGTGACGCTATCGCTGTACAGCCCATCTCATCTTCTGAGTCAGAGACTGAATAAAAATTTGACAAGCTGCGGAAAGGATAGATAATGGATCGATTCACTGCGTTGACTGCGGATATTGCAAAGCTGTGGGCAAAATACGGAGGGATGTATCTGGGCGGCATAGAGCGCACGCTGATACTTGCCCTTGTCGGCACCGCGATCGGCTGCCTGATCGGATTTATCTGCGGCATAGTGCAGACCATACCGATCGAAAAAAACTATAATGCCGGGAAGAAGGCACTCCTCCGGATCATCCGCGCCATACTGAGGATATACATCGAGGTCTTCAGGGGCACGCCTATGATACTGCAGGCAGTATTCGTGTACTACGGTCTTCCGTATTTTACGAACAACGCCGTACAGTTCACCAACAAATGGATAATTTCCATCATCGTCGTCTCGATAAACACGGGCGCCTACATGGCTGAATCAGTCAGGGGCGGTATTATCTCTGTTGATCCGGGGCAGACTGAGGGCGCCAAGGCCATAGGCATGACGCATTTCCAGACTATGACGAGCGTCGTGCTCCCGCAGGCGATCAGGAATATAATGCCTCAGATAGGCAATAACTTCATTATCAATATCAAGGATACATCGGTCATGTTCATCATCGGATTTATGGATTTCTTTGCTATCCACAAGTCTGTATCCGGCGCGACATTCACCTATTTTCCCTCGGCGACGATCGAGATGGGCGGCTACCTGTGCATGACACTGCTCTCATCGCTGATCCTGCGCTTTATCGAGCGCCGGATGGAGGGCAAGAGCGATTATGAGCTGGTCACGAACGATCAGCTGACGATGACCGCCGGCACCTACAAGATCAATACCAAGCACAAGAACCAGAACAAGGACGTCCGCACTTTAGAGAGGAAGGAGGGCACGCCTGATGTCAGAAAATAATACTGAGAAAGGCACAGATGCTATCGTTTCGATCCGCCACCTCTCCAAGAGCTTCGGCAGCCATAAGGTGCTCAAGGACATCGATTTCGACGTGCACAAGGGAGATGTCACCAGCGTGATCGGCGCTTCGGGATCCGGAAAGTCGACCCTGCTGCGCTGCATAAATCTTCTGGAGACGCCGACCTCCGGCACGATACTTTTCCACGGCGAGGACGTGACGGGACGCAGCGTGAACGCGCCGCGCTACCGCTCGCACGTCGGCATGGTATTCCAGCAGTTCAATCTTTTTGACAATATGACGGTGCTCGACAACTGCATAATAGGACAGCAGAAGGTGCTGAAGAAGAGTTCTTCCGCGGCCAGGGAAAATGCCCTCAGATATCTTGACCATGTCGGTATGGCTGAGTATATCAAGGCAAAGCCCAGGCAGCTCTCCGGCGGACAGAAGCAGCGTGTCGCTATCGCCAGGGCGCTGGCGATGGAACCGGAGGTACTGCTGTTTGACGAGCCTACTTCCGCGCTTGACCCCGAGATGGTGGGCGAGGTCCTCGATGTAATGGACAAGCTTGCCAAGGAAGGGATGACCATGATAGTCGTCACCCACGAGATGATGTTCGCCAGGGATATATCTACCCAGGTAGTGTATATGAATGACGGAGTGATATGTGAGCAGGGGGCTCCCGACCAGCTTTTCGGCAATCCCCAGAAAGATGAGACAAAGGAATTCCTCTCCCGATTCAGAAGGGGATAAGAAAGGATCTGAACGCAATGATCGAGCAGATTTCCATATTTGCTGAGAACAAAAAAGGCGCGATGCAGGATATCACGTCAGTGATCGCAGACGCGGGCATCAATATTGAATCCCTGGTGACAAATGACAGCGCGGAATTCGGTATAATCAGGATGCTTGTCGATGACGCCGACAAGGCGGCCCAGTGCCTGAAGGACGCCGGCTACCTTGTGCATGTAGACAACGTGATCTGCGTGGAGATGACGGACAGCCCGGGCGGGCTGAACTCTCTGCTGTGCGATATCAAAACAGGGAATATCAACCTGGACTACATATACATCTCCTACAACCGTCAGAGCTCGGTGCCGCTGGCCATCATCAAGGCCCAGGACGCGAGCGAGGTCGAGATGTGCATAAAAGGCTACGGCCACAAGGTCAGATAGCCAGCTCAGTGTGATCTTACACAGGGACCGTATGTCCGGCAGTACGCCGCGGCAGACGGTCCCTTTTTGTTGAAAACTGGTCATGCGGCTGCTGCTGCGCACGGTGGGAATACAGCAAATGAGAAAAATTACGGGGCAATTCCGCCAAGTTATTATTCATTCTTAATCTTTACATAAATATAAATAAAGTGTAAAATTAAAATACTATGTGGCCTGTTTTTGGTAAAGCACATATGGAGGGGAAGAATGACAATTTATAACTTTTTTGGCCTTTGCGGCGGCCTGGCTTTCTTTTTGTTCGGTATGAACGTCATGTCCGCCAATCTGGAAAAAATGGCCGGAGGAAAGCTCGAGAGCATCCTGGAAAAGATGACATCAAATCCTTTCAACAGTCTTGTCCTGGGTGCCGTGATCACAATAGCGATCCAGTCGTCTTCTGCGCTGACGGTCATGCTCGTAGGTCTTGTCAATTCTAATATCATGGAGATATCGCAGACGGTAGTCGTGATCATGGGTTCCGATATCGGCACCACGCTCACTGCCTGGATATTGAGCCTTAACGGCATCCAGTCTGACAACATATTCCTTTCGCTTCTGAAACCTGAGAATTTTTCATTGATAATTGCTCTTATCGGCGTCATCATGCAGATGATGTGCAAGAGCACGAAGAAAAGAGATATAGGAACTATACTCTGCGGATTTGCCGTGCTCATGTACGGTATGTCTCTTATGTCAACATCAGTGTCGCCTCTGACGGATATGCCGCAGTTCCAGCAGCTGCTGGTCGCGTTTGACAATCCGCTCCTGGGACTTCTGATGGGTGTGGCGTTCACAGGCGTCATCCAGTCCTCCGCGGCTGCGATAGGCGTACTGCAGGCCCTCTCACTGACTGGTTCCATCAGCTTCGGCATGGCTGCCCCCATCATCATGGGCGCGAATATCGGTACCTGCGTCACCGCCATACTTTCAGGTATAGGTGTCAGCCGGAATGCCAAGCGTGTTCCTGTAATACATATCAGTATTAAGATAATGGGCACGATAATCTGGATGGTCGCATATATGCTGCTCCGCTACGGGGCGCGTCTCGCGATCTTCGGGGTCACGACGAACACATTCCAGATAGCATTGTTCCACACGATATTCAACCTGGGCACGATAGCGATACTGCTGCCGTTCTCCAAAAAGATAGTTAAGCTCGCGGAGAGGATCATGCCTGTGCCGGAAGACGCAGAGCAGCAGACAGTTATACTGGATCAGCGTCTGCTCGTCTCCCCCGGTCTTGCCGTGAGCCAGTGCCGTGAGAGGACAGTTGAGATGGCATATCTGGCCAGGGATTCGTTCCAGAGATCACTGGAGATATTCGATGATTATAATGAGGAAACGATCTCGCAGGTGATCGAGATGGAGCAGAAACTTGATATGCTTGAGGATGAGCTGAGCGCCTTTCTCTCCAAGATCGCGATCAAATCGCTCACGGAGAAGGATAACAACGCGGTCTCAGAGATGCTGCACTGCATCAATGATTTTGAGCGTATCGGCGACCACGCCATCAATATGACGAATGTCGCGAAGGATCTGCGCACACAGAACACGAGTTTCTCGAACACAGCCAGAGGAGAGCTGGCGATACTGACACGCGCCGTGGCCAGGATACTTACGATCACTGTCGAAGTATTCGAACATGACGACAGCAGCAATGCCAGCCTGATAGAGCCCCTTGAGGAGGTCATCGACGACCTGGTCAAGGAGATAAAGTCAAGACATATCCAGCGTATCCGTTCCGGTATGTGCAGCGGTGACCTCGGCATCATCATCAATGATTTCCTGACGAACTGCGAGAGAGTCTCCGACCACTGCTCAAATGTAGGCGTTTGTATCATACAGACCAGGAATTCGGCCTTTGACACGCACGGTTATCTGCATGAAGTCAAGTACGGAGGCAAGGCGTCGTTTATCGAGCTTTTCGATGAGTACAAAGACGCGTATCATCTGCTTGATCCGAAGGATGAGGCGGGCGAGGGCCCTCAGAAGATATTTGACGTCTCGAAGCCGGATCCGGCGGGACTGATCAAGGTGCCTGCGGATGCCGCTGAAGCGAACCAGTAAACTGAACGGGAAGAGGCAGAGATATTGAGTAAACTTTCAGTTATCATACCTGCTTATAATGAGGAAAAGATGATCCCGAAGGCCTGCAGCGAGATCTCCGCTGTCCTGCAGCGCGAAGGCATTGATTATGAGCTGCTGTTTGTCAACGATGGCTCGAGGGATGCCAGCTGGCCGGCGATAATGCTTGAATGTGAGAAGGATCAGAGGGTCCGCGGCCTGTGCTTTTCCAGGAATTTCGGCAAGGAGGCTGCCATGATGGCAGGCCTTGAAAATGCCGCGGGGGACTGCGCTGTCATCATCGACTGCGATCTCCAGCATCCGCCGGAGAAGATCCCGGAAATGTACCGTCTGTGGGAGGACGGCTATGAGGTAGTCGAGGGCATAAAGGAGGACCGGGGGCGCGAGAGCGCGTTTCACAGGTTCTGCGCGAACAGCTTTTACAGGCTTATCAGTTCGATGACAAAGATAGACATGTCCAACGCCTCTGATTTTAAGCTGCTTGACAGGAAGGTTATCGATATACTGAACGCGATGCCTGAGAGGAACACTTTCTTCAGGGCGCTGTCATCATGGGTTGGCTTCAAGTCTGCCTCGGTGAGATTTACGGTAGGGGAGCGCAAAGAAGGCAAGTCAAGATGGTCGTCACGCGCTCTTTTTAAATATGCCGTGTCGAATATAGCTTCATTTTCCGCGGCGCCCATGCAGGCGGTCACGGTCATGGGAGGCATATTCCTGGTGATCGCCATCATACTGGCGGTGCAGTCGCTGGTCTTCAAGGCGACTGGCAGGGCTCTGGAGGGATTCACCACTGTCATACTGATAGAGCTGCTCGTCGGCAGCATAGTGATGATCAGCCTGGGAGTCGTCGGCTATTACATCTCCAAGATGTATGAGGAGCTCAAGGGAAGGCCGAGATACATCATTTCATCTGAGGCCGGGGCAGTACCGCGGAAGGCTGAGAAGGAGTCTTCCGAAAAAATAACCAAAAAGCACCAGGCGTAATTAAGCAATACTCACGAAAATGTCAAAAGGCATTGAAAACGTTTCCAATAAATGATATTATCATTTTAAGGAAATATTTTCGGTGTCTTTTTTTCTTACAAGGAGGAATCTATTATGAAGAAAAATGTACTGGCAGTCGTAATGAGTACGGCTATGGCTGCTGCTTTGCTCGCAGGATGCGGCGGATCTGCATCATCATCATCCGCTTCGTCATCATCTGCCGCGGGATCGGAAACAGCGGCGGTCAGCGAGGCGGCATCGGCAGGCTCAGGTTCAGGATCTGTCTATATGCTCAACTTCAAGCCTGAGACGGACGGACAGTGGCAGGATCTGGCAGCGGCATATACGAAGAAGACCGGTGTTCCCGTAACTGTTGTCACCGCGGCATCAGGAACCTATGACACGACTCTCACCTCAGAGATGTCCAAGAGCGAGGCTCCGACGATCTTCAACATCGGCAATTCAGCTGCGGCACAGACCTGGGATGACTACACCATGGATCTCAAGGACTCGGCACTTTACAAGCATCTCACTGACAAGAGCCTGGTTGTCGATTACAACGGCAAGACAGCTGCTGTCGCTAACTGCTATGAGTGCTACGGCATTATCTACAATAAGACCATACTTCAGGCATACTGCGACAAATATAAGGACGCTGTGATCAAATCCCCTGAAGACATAAAGGATCTCGACACGCTCGAGAAGGTCGCGGCAGACATCAACAGCCATGTTGACGCCATCAACAAGGCATGCGGCACAGAGCTTACTGAGGCATTCGCTTCCGCAGGTCTTGACGACGGTTCATCGTGGAGATTCTCAGGACATCTGGCAAATCTCCCTCTGTACTATGAGTTCAAGGACGACGGCTGCGATCTGCTCGCAGGCGAAGCGACGATCAAAGGAAAATATCTTGACAATTACAAGAAAGTCTGGGATATGTATGTAAAAGATTCAGCCGCAGATCCCGGAACACTTGACAGCGGTTCTTACAACGCAGAGTCAGAGCTTGGAATGGGCGAGGCTGTTTTCTATCAGAACGGCGACTGGGAATTCTCAGGACTTACCGATTCTGCTAACGGCTACACAGTGAAGGCTGCTGATCTTGACATGATGCCTATATACTTTGGCGTTGACGACGCGAATGAGGGCCTGTGCATAGGCACAGAGAACTACTGGGCAGTCAACTCTAAGGCTTCCAAGGAAAACATCGATGCATCGCTGGCATTCCTTGAGTGGGTGATAACCTCCGATGAGGGCCGTGATTCCATCACCAACAAGATGGGTCTTTCAGCTCCTTTCGATACATTCACTGACAAGTACGCGTCAGCAAATCCTTTCAAGCAGACAGCTGCCAAGATGATGAATGAGGGCAAGACCTCCATCGCATGGTCCTTCAACGCTACGCCGAACGTAGACGACTGGAGAAAGGGCGTTGTGTCAGCACTTACAGATTACACCAAGGGCACAGGCAAATGGGATGCGGTAAAAACTGCATTCGTAACTGGCTGGTCCGATCAGTGGAAGCTGGCTCACGAGAAGTAATCTCTCAGAATACTGAGTATCATAAATGGATGGGTGAGCTGCTCACTCATCCATTTTTCAAGAAAGGATCGGAAAGATGAGTAAGAATTACAGGAAATATTGGCCGATCTTTGTTCTTCCGACCATGGCGGCCTTCGCTCTGGGGTTTGTCATCCCTTTTCTGTACGGAATATTTCTCTCGTTCTGTAAATTCACGACGGTCACCGACTGGAAATGGATCGGTTTCCAGAATTACAGCAGGATACTGTTCGTCAACGGCAAGCTCGACACCACCTTCCTGCACTCGATATGGTATACATGCATTTTCACGATAATCACCGTGATCATAATAAATGTGGTATCGTTTGCGATCGCCCTCGCGCTGACCAAGGGGATAAAAGGGACAAACCTGTTCAGGACATCCTTCTTCCTCCCGAACCTTATCGGGGGGATAGTGCTGTCTTATGTATGGCTGATGATCTTCAACAGTGTGCTTTCCCGCTACTCCATGACTATCGTCAGTTCTGAGTGGTCTGCTTTTATAGGACTGGTCATCGTGGTATCATGGCAGCAGATAGGCTATATGATGATAATCTATATAGCCGGTCTGCAGAATATCCCGGGCGACCTGCTCGAGGCGGCCAGGATAGACGGCGCGAATTCCCGTCAGCTGCTCAGAAGCATCATCATACCTATGCTCAGGCCGACGATAACTGTCTGTACCTTCCTGACACTGACGAACGGCTTCAAGCTGTTTGACCAGAACCTCGCCCTCACCGGCGGCAAGCCAGGCGGGATGTCGGAACTGCTTGCCCTGAACATCTACAATACGATGTACGGCAAGACAGGCTGGCAGGGAGTCGGACAGGCCAAAGCTGTCATCTTCTTTATAATGGTGGCGATAATCGCCCTTATACAGAATAAGCTCACCACAAGGAAGGAGGTCGAGCGGTAATGGCTGGCAGGAATGAGACCTCATCTGTGAGAAAAGCCAAGCACGGCAAGGCGCTGACAGTATTTTTTGTACTTCTGTCTCTGCTGTGGATATCGCCGCTTTTCATTGTGCTGCTCAACTCTTTCAAGAGGAAAGCATACATTTTCAAGAACCCGTTCGGCATAAGCAATGTCTCGATCTTCACCAGCTTTGAGAGGTGGAGAGCCGGGATCAGCAAGACATTTATCGGCCTGACCAACTACGGGAATGCCATCGAGAAGACGAATTTCTTCCAGAGCTTCGGCAATTCTCTTTTTATAACTGTTGCCTCGGTTGCCCTGATAATCCTCTGCTGCTCTATGTGCGCGTGGTTCATCGTCAGGGTAAAAAACAAGGTCACATCAGTTATCTACGTGCTCTGTCTTTTTTCCATGATCGTGCCCTTCCAGATGGTGATGTTCACGCTCTCAAAGCTCGCGAACATGCTCCATCTGTCGAATCCTGTCGGCATCGTCATCGTCTACCTCGGCTTCGGAGCCGGCCTGGCGGTGTTCATGTTCACGGGGTTTGTGAAGGATATACCTCTGGAGATAGAGGAGGCGGCGATGATAGACGGCTGCTCGCCGCTGCAGACATTTTTCAGCGTCGTGCTGCCGATCATGAAGCCGACGGTCATCACTGTAGCTATACTGGATGCCATGTGGATATGGAACGACTACCTCCTTCCGTATCTGGTGCTGAATATCAACAAATACAAGACGATTCCTATTGCAGTCCAGTTCCTGCAGCAGTCGCACGGCCAGATCGACTGGGGCGCGATGATGGCAGCGCTGGTGCTGGCTATAGTACCGATAATTATTTTTTACATCGCGGTCCAGAAATATATTATCGAAGGTGTTGTTGCGGGCGCAGTCAAGGGGTAGGCAGCATGCTTTGTGCCGGCAACTGAATACGGGGAGGGACAGTTATGCGTGCCAGTGGAATTCTTATGCCTGTTTTCAGTCTCCCGGGTCCTTACGGGATCGGCTGTTTTTCCAGAGAGGCTTACAGTTTTGTGGATTTCCTTGAAAAGTCCGGCCAGAGATACTGGCAGATTCTCCCTATAGGACCCACAGGCTACGGCGATTCTCCATACCAGTCTTTCTCGACATTCGCGGGCAATCCCTATTTTATCGATCTGGAGACGCTTATCGGGCGGGGGCTTTTGGAACGCGGGGAATGCGGCAGGATATACGGCGGCATACAGGCCGGCCGCGTAGACTACGGCCTGATGTATTCTACGAGGATAGAGATACTGAAAAAGGCCTATCTCAGGTGGAAGGATTCAGGTATCTGCAGGGACGATGCCGCGGCCTTTGCGGCTTTTAAAGAGAAAAACAGCTACTGGATTTATGATTACTGCATGTTTATGGCTCTCAAGGAGCATTGCGGCGGCGCTCCGTTCCAGCGCTGGGATGCCGGCATACGCTACCGTGAACATGACGCCCTGGCGCGCGCCGGGGAGGAGCTCGCGGATGAGATAGGCTTCCACGAGTATATCCAGTTTGAGTTCGAACGGCAGTGGCTGGAATTAAAAGCCTACGCTAACCGCAAAAATATCAGTATAATAGGAGATATACCAATATATGTTTCTTCGGACAGCGCAGATTTCTGGGCGGCCCCGGAAATGTTCAGGGTCGGCCCGGACAATATGCCGACGGCTGTTGCGGGCGTCCCGCCGGATGGCTTCTCAGCGGACGGGCAGGTCTGGGGCAATCCGCTCTACAACTGGGAGAAGCATAAGGCTTCAGGTTATGACTGGTGGCTCAGGAGGATGGGCAGATGCCGTGAACTCTACGACGTGATCAGGATAGATCATTTTCGCGGATTCGATGAGTATTTCTGCGTTCCGCCGGATGCCGGCACCGCCGCCGAGGGCAGGTGGGAGAAGGGCCCCGGCATAGAACTGTTCACGAAGATCAAGAGCAGTTTCCCGGGTATCCGCATCATTGCCGAGGACCTGGGCTATATGTCGGATTCAGTGAAAAAACTTGTGGCGGACACAGGATTTCCCAACATGAAGATACTGGAGTTCGCGTTTGATTCAAGGGACGAGGAAGATAAGGAACCCCATATGCCCTACAGCTATGATCAGAACTGTGTGGTATATACGGGGACACACGATAATGAGACGCTGACAGAATGGATGTCAAATATTCTGCCGGCTGAGAAAAAGAAGCTGCAGGATTATCTGTGGACGGACAGCGGAGATGCCGGGGTACTGACTGACAGGGCCATAAGGCTGCTCCAGAGCTCCCATGCCGTCCTGTGCATGATCCCGATCTGGGACTGGCTGGGCCTCGGCAGTGAGGCAAGGATCAACCGCCCCGGCACCTGCAGCGGCAGCTGGACATGGAGGGCAGAGGAAGATATGTTTACCGGTGAGCTGGCTGAACGTATGCTTCATATCGCTTCACTGTACGGCAGGACAGAGGGAGGCGCGGGGCATTGACGATAAAAGATATAGCGGAGATATGCAACGTAAGCATCAGCACGGTATCAAGGGCGATGAATGACGCCCCGGGAATAAACAGCGAGACTCGCAAAAGGATCATGAAGATGGTCGATGAACTTAATTATGTCCCGAATAACAGTGCCAGGAATCTGAAGAGGACCTACTCACACATGGCGGCCATCATGGTAAAGGGCTTCAACAACCCCTTCTTCCAGAGCATGCTGCCGTATTTCCAGAAAGGGTTTGACGACGCAGGCTTTCAGTACATCATCCACTTCATAAATGAGGAGGCTGATGAGGCATACGAGGCCGAGAAGCTGGTCAAGGAGAAGAAGCTCAGAGGCATCATTTTCCTCGGCGGCAGGATGCAGGATCCCCAGGTAGTCATGAGGCGTATACAGGTGCCCTGCGTGCTCTGCTCGGTTGCCGGCTCTTATGAGGAGTACGCCTCGTCTCCGCTGCCGTACGTCTCGATAGACGATACGGAGGAGGCAGCCAGGGTAGTAGATTATCTCTGCAGCAGGGGGCACAGAAAGATCGCGATCATCGCCGGCAGAAGAGATGACACCACCGTCGCGCTGCATCGTCTCAACGGCTACCGCAGGGCGCTGGGGGCACACGGGATAGGATTTGACGAGGACCTGGTCGGCTATATGCACACTGATATCCCCGAATATACGGAGGCCAGCGGCTACGCTGCTGCCATGGATCTGCTCTGCAGAGGCAGGGAATTCACGGCATTTTTCGTAATATCCGACAGGATGGCCATGGGCGTGTACAAGGCTGTCTATGATTTCGGGAAGCGGGTGCCGGAAGACTACTCTGTGGTCGGATTCGACGGCATCGAGTCTACGCGCTACATGACGCCCGCTCTCACGACTATGGCCCAGCCGGCAGAGAAGATGGTCCAGTCCAGCGTCGACATGCTGATGATGCAGATAGAAGGAGAGAAAGTCACGAAACATGAGCTCTATCAGACGCAGCTGTGTGAGCGTGAATCAGTTAAGTCTCTTCCCTGAAGGTAAAGTGACAGGATAATATAAAAAAATGCCCTGAATGGCTGAAATATCTCTGTTATCGATCGGCAGAGTTAGAAAAAATTCGAAAAATAAGTCTTTTTATGATATAATTATCATGAAAGCACTATATTTGTTGAATAATGGACGGACGCAGTGATTGCTGCCTGATCGGACAGGAGAGATATTATCTATGTATAGAGAGAAACTTGAAGCTATCCTCGAACAGTACGTTGACCGTTTCGAAGAAATGAATGAACATGGAAAGAATAAACCGGATGCCGCCTTTAAATGGCGCGTTATGGATGCCGCATCCGCCCTGGATCTTGACGCCCGGGATCTGCTTCTAGAGTTCGAGAACCTGGCTGAGAGTACCAACAAGCTGATGGAGAGCAACCGCGTACAGCCTACCGGAGGCATCACCATCCTGCTGCAGCATGAGGGTGAAGAGAGATTTGTCAGAGGAGCGTTTAAAACTCTTCTTGCCGATGACGGCGGTGACATCGATGACAGACAGGAACGCATCCATACTTTCATCGATGATATCAACCGTCATCTTGGCATGTATATGGACAAGATAAATGTTTACAAGCAGACCCTCAGCAGCGCGATAGCTTATCTGAGTCTCATAAGACCAAAGGAGAATTATTTCTACCGGCCGTCAACTGCCGACAGCTGGGCCACGAGCATAGAGTTCAGCGAAGACTTCGGATACGCCAAGACTTTTTCTCTGAGAAAGTACTATAAGATGTGCGATGAGCTTCTGAACGCCCTGCCTGATTTTCCCAGGATCCTGCGGCTGCACAGCGAGCGCCTGAAGACGGAGGGCATCAAGACCGATGATGGTCTGCATATGCTTGTCTATGACATCATGTACTGCACGGATATCTACCACCTTGATGAGAACAAGGAAAAGCTGACTGTCAAGGAAAGGCTAAGCCGCGCGGTAGTGCGCGAGGAGCGCGACAACCTGATGGATAAGCTCCTCACGGTGGAGGACAAGCTCGGACAGCTCGGCGTCAATGTAGATCTTCCGGACCCGGTAGGAGAGACGGTGCACCACAAGACCTTCGGCGCGGGGACAGTCAGGAACTGCGAGAGCGGAAGGATGGACATAGAGTTTGCTACGGGTATGAGGAAGTTCCAGTATCCGGACGCATTTGCCAAGGGTTTCCTTAAGGCGGACAACGAGAAGACGATGAGAAGATTCCAGGATGACGCGAATATCATGACCGAGAGAAGAGACCTGGAGATGGAGAAGATACGGCTTGAGGATTCACTTAAGCATATAGGGTAAGGTGAAGTATATGCCGCAGAATAATGAAGATAATGATGGGATCAGGCTGAGTGTCTCAGCTGATCAGCTGAAAGCATTTGCCAGATATGAGCTGGGCATGCATGATATCAGGGGGACGGCCGCGGATGATGAGCCTGTCAGCCTGGAGATGCCTGAGCATTACAGGATCACCCTGGATGATCTGGAGGCTGCCGCTGCCGTTATCCGCAGCCGCGGCGATATGGATGCCCAGGAGTTTATCAGCGACTGGCTCGACCCTCTTTTTTACCTTTTTTATGATGCCCTGGAGATCGGGCAGGCCTGCGGGCGCGTATCGCAGGAGGATGAAGCCGCGGACAGCTCCGCGCTTACGGAACCGCTGCTTCCCGATACCCAGTCGGCAGTGATGGAGCTGATCATCTCTGCGCTTGAAGCTGATATGTATCAGTGGTATGAGATCAGAAGCGAGACAGTTGAGGAGACGGTCTCGCTTAAGCGTATAGCAAAATATATTTCTCATTACAGGGAAAACCTGGAGCTGCCTGTGACAGAACGCAGGTATACGGGTGACGTCAAGAGGCGTTTTATCCGCCGGCTTGAATCTGAGGACGTGCTTGACAGCGCGGATGAGGACACGAAGATACTTGGCAGGAGATTCATCGATGAGCTCTGCGGCAAGGGCGACACAGATGCCCTGCGCATAAAGGGCTATGCCTGCTACGGCGGCAATGCGCTGTTTGAATGCGACTGGAAGAGCTCGGCCAAGTGCATGAAGAAGCTCCTGAAAAGGGGCTGCGGCTATGCCGCGAACAGCCTGGGCTATATCTACTATTACGGAAGGATAGACGGGGACCCGGACTACCGGAAGGCTTTCAAATACTTCTCGATAGGGATCACCTATGGCTATTATCAGTCGTTCTACAAGATCTCGGATATGTACGCGAATGGCCTTTATGTGCCGAAGAATATTCAGCTCGCCTACAGCATCGTGGCCAGGATCTATGATGAGAACATGGCTATGCTCTGCAGCGGCGATATGAAGAGCAGTTTCGCCGATCTGGCGTACCGCATGGGCAATTTCTACATGGACGGGGCAGCTGGATCAGAAGACGAGGATAACTACGAAGCTGCCTATAAGTATTATCTTGAGGCTGAATTTGCCATAAGGCAGAGAATGAAGGCGGAAGATATTTACGGCGACGCAGTCGTCCTGGAGCACATCGAGAAGGGACTTGAGGAGGCAGGTCAGCATCTCAGGCTTTCGAAGAGAAGTGTCGAGTGCGGCAGGCCGGATATCATAGCTGATTTTGCGGAGGGAATTGGCTACAGCCGCTACAGGATAAAGCTTGACGAGCTGAAGAATGACCGATGCAGGATCACCATGAAAAGGCTGCCCCTGAGGGGCGCGAAGGCTTACGAGAGTCTTGTCACAGTGCCTTATATCTCTTCCTGCGTGCTTACCGACAGGCTTTCAGTTACGGCCACAGCTGTCTCGGATATCTGGCAGGATCCGGAGCCGGACGAGCTGATCATCGATGAGCTGCAGACGGAAGAGCGCGCCGGGGAGTTTCTGCTGACATTTCTGTGCGGAGGAAAGAAGGCGGCTTCACTCAGCGCCAGGGGCTTCATCTACAGAAGATCAGGCAAAAAAGAGACGGAAAACTGATGGAGCTGAAGACGATAGCGCATATATACACCGACTTTGACGAAAAGTTCGGCATACCCAGGCAGAGCGGGCTCGTGCCCTCGCTGCAGGGCAGGATAGTTTTTGAAAAAGAATTCCGCGATCCGGACTGCGTCAGGGAACTGGACGGATATGATTATATATGGCTGCTGTGGCATTTTTCCGAGCTGCCTGAGGACAGGGAGTACACTCCGATGGTCCGCCCGCCGAGGCTCGGCGGGAACCATAAGGTGGGGGTATTCGCCTCGAGATCGCCTTTCAGGCCGAATCCGCTGGGCCTGTCCTGCCTCAAGCTGGAGAGGATAGAGCCGGAGACGGAATGTGGGCCGGTCATCTATGTCAGCGGAGTCGACATGCTCAACGCTACGCCTGTATTTGACATCAAGCCCTATCTGCCGGGGACGGAGTCTCATCCGCTGGCGCGTGGCGGCTATGCCGGCAGACATTCGGGCCACTGCCTCGAGGTCGCGGATCCGGACGGGCAGATAAAAAAGGTCCCGGAATCGCTGAGAGAGGCACTCGCCGGAGTGCTCAGCCAGGATCCGAGACCGGGATATCAGAACGACAGCAGCCGCGTATACGGCATCAGCTTTGCCGGATACAATATCAGGTTTACTGTGGACGGGGACACCCTGACCGTGGTCGGGGCGGAGCCTGTCTGAATCTACAGCTGTTCTGCGAGCTCATAGATGAGCTTTTCAGTTTTTTCCCATCCGAGGCAGGGATCGGTGATGGATCTTCCGAATACGCCGTCACCGATATTCTGGCTGCCGTCTTCAAGGTAGCTTTCTATCATAAGTCCTTTGACCATACTGCGGATATCTTCAGAATGCCGGCGGCTGTGCATGACCTCGCTGGCTATCCTTATCTGCTGGAGATATTTTTTGCCGGAATTCGCGTGGTTCGTATCTATGATACAGGCCATATTTTCCAGACCCTTTTTTGAATAGCTCTCATACAGTCTGCTGAGATCCTCGTAGTGGTAATTCGAGGTGGACGTACCATGCCTGTTTACCGAACCGCGCAGTATGGCGTGGGCAAGGGGATTGCCCTCCGTGCGCACTTCCCAGCCGCGGTATACGAACATCTGCGGGCTCTGGGCAGCCTCGATGGAATTGAGCATAACGCTGATATCGCCGCTGGTAGGATTCTTCATGCCGCAGGGTATGCCGATACCGCTGGCGGTGAGCCTGTGTATCTGATCCTCCACCGAGCGCGCGCCGACGGCGACGTAGCTGAGAAGGTCAGAGAGATAGCGGTGGTTCTCAGGATAGAGCATCTCATCCGCTGTGGTCAGTCCTGTCTCGGCCAGCACTCTGGTGTGCAGCCTTCTGATGGCCAGCAGGCCCTCCAGGAGGTCGGGCTGTTTTTCAGGGTCGGGCTGGTGCAGCATGCCCTTGTATCCCTTGCCGGTCGTACGCGGCTTGTTGGTGTAGATACGCGGGATCATCAGTATGCGGTCCGCGACCTTCTCCTGCACTCTCGCGAGCCTGTGAATATATTCCATTACGGGCTCTTCACTGTCGGCAGAGCACGGGCCGATTATCAGCAGGAACTTGTCTGATCTGCCTGTAAAGATATCCTCGATCTCTCTGTCTCTTGCGTCTTTTATCTGTGCCAGCTCCTCGGAAACCGGATACTTGCTTTTGATCTCAGCAGGTATGGGAAGCTTTCTGATGAACTGCATCTGCATTTTCTCTGAGTTCAATGCTAACACCTCCATATTGATCACAGTATAACGTGAAAGTCTCGGCTTTGTCAATTTGACTTGAGGCGGCTGTGAGAAAAATTTCTCACTTGTATGAAATGCCGTGAAATGATATATTAGTGTTGTTTATCATGGCGACCGGCCGTCCCGCGCGGAGCGGTTCGATCATTGATCTGAGCAAAGAGAGGATTTTATGTACAATATTGTTTCAAAGCTTTTGATGTACGGAAGTATGCCGCAGGACAGCATACTCATGCAGCTCGCGGATATTTTCAGGAATATGGACAGGGGCACCCAGGAGAATGACGAGCTGGTGACCAGGGTCTACACCCAGGTCAAGCGCATACTGATGCTCGGCACCGACTACGCGTTCGACAGGAACCTGTGGCACAATTACCTGACCTATCTCCTGATAACGGATGAGAATCCATTCAGCCTGACCAGCGAGAAGGTCGGCGCCAGCGTCGGGAGCGTGAACGAGTTTGCCAGGGCCGATTTCAGGGCCTTCAAGGCTCTCTTTGATTTTGATTTCAGCCGCATGGAGGAGAAGCTGGGGATAGACTGCTTTTCCCGCATAGAGAATTATCATTCTATAGAGAAAAAAGAGCTGATGTATAATAAAAATGTCAGCGAGAAGGTCAGGGGCCTGAGCGAGAAGCTTGAGCAGGCGGCTGACGAGGATGAGTTTTTTGAGGCGGTGACCGGTTTCTACAGGGATTACGGAGTCGGTATGTTCGGCCTCAACAAGGCTTTCCGTATCGCGCGCAGGACTGAGGACAGCGTCAGCTTCTGCCCTATCAACAACATGGATCAGGTGATGCTCGATGACCTGATCGGCTATGACATACAGAAGAAAAAGCTTGTCGACAATACGGAAGCATTTGTCAGCGGCCGCAAGGCCAACAATGTGCTGCTCTTCGGCGATGCCGGCACCGGCAAGTCCACCAGCGTCAAGGCGATAGTGAATGAATACTACGACCGCGGGCTGCGCATGATAGAGATATACAAGCACCAGTTCAGGGACCTCTCAAACGTCATCGCGCAGATCAAGAACAGAAATTACAGATTCATCATCTATATGGATGACCTTTCATTCGAGGAAAATGAGATCGAGTACAAGTTCCTCAAGGCGGTGATCGAGGGCGGCGTCGAGACAAAGCCGGAGAATATACTTATCTACGCGACCTCGAACAGGCGCCATCTTATACGTGAGAACTGGAACGACAGGAACGACATGGAGTACGAGCAGGATCTTCACCGCTCGGATACCATGGAGGAAAAGCTGTCACTCTACAGCAGGTTCGGCGTGCAGATCAGCTATATGAAGCCGACCAGAAAAGAATTCAACAATATTGTCATACAGCTTGCCAGGCGCAGCGGCATAGACATGACGGACGAGGAGCTCTGCGCTCAGGCCAACAAGTGGGAGCTCGCGCATGGCGGCATATCCGGCAGGACGGCTCAGCAGTTTGTGAATTACATACTCGGGACCGTGGAGAAATAGGCCCCGCGGGCCTGAGTGATCTGGCCAGGGGCCTTAGGAGAACTGATCATATGCTGTATATGATAAATGACGGTACACTGATGGCCGGCGGGCATTTGCTGCTGGCCCATTTTGATCTTGAGATAAAAGGCTCCGAACATATTGCTATTGTCGGCCTGAACGGAGCCGGCAAGACGACACTGCTCAGGCTGATAAACGGCGAGCTCGATCTTGAGCGGGATGACAGACGGCAGGGCCCGGGTATCAGAAGCTCTGGAAATGTCACAGTCGGCATGCTCCGGCAGATGCCGTTCGCGGGGGAAGATATCCGCGGGAAAAGCCTGCGGCAGTGCTGCCTGGAGGCGGCCGGGAATGAAGCCGGGAGCGCGGCGGATGACAGCTGTATTATCGAGAAGGAAAAGGAAGCAGACAGGCTGCTCACGGAATTCGGTTTTGCCGCCGGGGACCGGGACAGGGAACTGTGCGAGCTCTCAGGCGGACAGCAGACAAAGGCTGCCCTCATCAGGCTTCTGTTGCAGAAACCGGACATACTGCTCCTGGATGAGCCCACGAATCATCTCGATATCGAGTCAGTCATGACTCTCGAGGAGCGCATAAATTCTTATCCGAAGGCTGTGGTGATCGTCTCTCATGACCGCTTTTTTCTCGATGAGACTGTCAGCTCTGTCAGCGAGATCTCCGGGTGCACGCTCACAGTCTACGCCGGCAATTACAGCGCTTACAGGGCACAGAAAAGAAAGAATGCCGAACTGCAGCAGCGCAGATATGATCAGCAGCAGAAGGAGATCGAGAAGCTTCAGGAGCTGGTAAAAAGGTTCCGGGGCAAGCCCAGGAAGGCAGCCTTCGCGCGGACAAGGCGCAGGACGCTTGAGCAGATGAAGCCGTTGCCGAAGCCGCCGAAAAGCGAGGAACACATATTTACGGGCGATCTTCTGCCGAAAAGCGCCGGCCCCAGATGGGTGCTGGAGACGGACAGGCTCAGGATAGGGTACGAGCGGGAGCTGCTCGAGGTCTCGCTGAGAGTCAGGCGCGGCCAGAAGATCGGCATAATAGGCCCGAACGGCGCCGGCAAATCGACGTTTATCAGGACGGCGGCGGGGCTGATCCCGGGGCTGTCCGGCAGATGCCGGCTGGGCGAAGGCGTGCAGGCGGGATATTTCGACCAGATGACTGCCGACACGCTCAGCAGTATATCCTCCGAGACCGTGCTGAAATATTTTATGAGAAAATTCCCGGAGATGACGAATGAGGATGCCAGAAAATATCTTGCCTCCTATCTTTTCCGGGGGAAGGATACCGCCAGGACAGTCGCCATGCTCTCGGGAGGCGAGAGGGCCAGGCTGGCGCTGGCGATGCTGCTGGCAGAGCGGCCGAATCTGCTCATACTGGACGAGCCGACGAACCACATGGACATACCGGCCAGGGAGACACTGGAATCGGCGTTCAGGGCCTATAAGGGGACGATCATTTTCGTCTCCCACGACAGATATTTCATCGAGCAGGTAGCCCAGTCGCTGCTTATATTTGAGGCTGACCCGCCGGGAGCGTTCTACTATCCCTTCGGCTACAGGCACTACCTGGAGCGGACGAAGGCGCTGAACAAGGCAGGCACAGAACGCGCGGCGATATCAGCCGTGATATCGGCGGAGGATGAGGCGCTCATCTCGGGACTTAAGAGCGTGCCTGAAAAGACTGCCATGCAGAGCAGGCAGATGTCGACAGAACACGCCTATCTTGACTGGGAGCTGCGCCTGAAGGAGGAAGCGCTCGGTGAGGCGGCAGGGCAGCTCACGGACTGCGAGGATGCTCTGAGACTGCTGGAGGCCGGGGAGTGGAGATGCTTTGCCGAGGGCAAGGGAGCCGTGGAAGCCCGGGAGAAGCGTAAAAAAGCAGCTGAGGCCATGGAGGCGGCAGCTGAGAAGTATTACGCCCTGGCGATGGAATGGTATGACGCCTGGCAGGAGGCAGAGCCCTATGAAGAGCAGAGCGGGCAGACGTCTATGCCCGCACAGACGTCAGAATATTTACCCTGAGCAAAACAAAAAAATATTTGAGTTATTAACAATATATTGGCTGTCTGCTATAATTTATACAGATACAGGCAGCGGCGGCAGCTCAGACCATGGATCAGGGCTAGGCGGCCATGCCGCCTTACTTTGCGAAAGGGGCAGGCGATTATGTCAACACCACATAACAGTGCAAAATACGGGCAGTTTGCGAAGACGGTACTGATGCCGGGCGATCCTCTCAGGGCGAAATGGATCGCGTCAAGTTTTCTGGAAGAGGCAGCTCTTGTGACCAGAGTGCGGAATGTCTACGGATATACCGGGAAATACAAGGGTGAGAGGATCTCTGTCATGGCTTCAGGCATGGGCATGCCCTCCATAGGGATATATTCCTATGAGCTCTACCAGTTCTACGGCGTGGAGAATATCATCAGGATAGGATCGGCCGGCGCGTACTCGCCTGATATCGATGTCATGGATCTTGTCCTCGCAGATTCCGCGTGGAGCGAGTCCAGCTATGCACAGGCGCAGAACGGCGATGTTTCTGACTGGAAGTACCCTTCCTCCGAGCTGAACGATATGATCGTCAGGACCGCCGCTGACATCGGCAAGAATATCACAGTCGGACCGATACACTCCAGCGATGTATTTTACCGCGAGAAAAATGACGGCGGCAGTCTGGAGAAAAATATCAGCGACAAGGGCCTGCTCTGCGTTGAGATGGAGAGCTTTGCTCTTTTCCATAACGCGTCAGTGCAGAAACAAAGAGCCGCCTGTCTGCTGACGATCTCGGATTCATTTGTGACGGGATCCAAGCTGAGCGCGGATTCAAGAGTGCACGCCTTTAATGATATGGCAGAGCTGGCCATGGAGTCGGCATATCGTTTCCAGAAAAGATAGCGACGGCATTTGTTTTTCAGACCGCGGGCAGACAGCAGATCTGCTTTTCGGACTGCAGGCAGATAACAGATAAGGAAGTTTTGAATATGATCTCACAGCGTCTGGGCGCTTTGCGTGAACGCATGAGCGCCCATAATATTGATATGTATATTATTTTTTCGGAAGATTTTCACGGGTCCGAGTATGTCGGCGAACATTTCAGGTGCAGACAGTTTATTTCCGGGTTCACCGGCTCTGCCGGGACAGTTGCGGTGACCGCTGATGGCGCCGGACTCTGGACCGACGGAAGGTATTTCCTCCAGGCGGCACAGCAGCTGGAGGGCACCGGAATTGAGCTTTTCCGTATGGGAGAAGAAGCTGTGCCGACACTTGAAGAGTACGTGAGAGAGAACCTTAAAGAAGGTCAGCGCCTCGGATTTGACGGCCGCACGATCAGTGCCGCCGCGGGCCGCAGGTATAAAGCGATATGTCCGGGGCTTGAGGCCGGCTTCGATCTGGTCGGTGAGATCTGGGCAGAGCGCCCGCCTCTCCCTGCGGAACCGGCCTGGCTGCTGGGGGAAGAGTACGCGGGAGCGCCGCGGGCACAGCGCCTGGCTGACGCCGCAGAACATCTTCGCCGCCGTGGGGCCGACAGACTGATACTTACCTCTCTTGACGACATCTGCTGGCTGCTGAACGTGCGCGGGAATGATGTTCAGGACAATCCTGTCATCCTCGCCTATCTGATGATCTCTGCACAGGCGGAGGCAGTGCTTTATGTGAACGAGTCGATCTTCCGGGAAAGCGACAGGCAGGAGCTGGAGGCGGCGGGGATCACATTTGCCCCCTATGACAGTATATATGAAGATATCAGGAAACTGCCGGACGGCCTGACAGTCATGCTGGACAGCTCGTCCGTGAATTATGCGATAGCCGGCTGCCTGCCGGCAGGCGTGAAGGTGCTGGATGAGACAGACTGGGTGATGCTGCGCAAGGCCTGCAAGAACCAGACTGAGACAGACAATATCCGCAAAGCCCACATCAAGGACGGAGCCGCGCTGACCAGATTTATGTACTGGCTGAAGAAGAATGCCGGGAAAGTGCCTCTTACCGAGATCAGCGCTGCCCGGAAGATGGAATCGTTCAGGAAAATGCAGGACGGATATATCGAGCCCAGCTTTGAGCCGATCAGCGGCTATGGTCCTCACGGAGCGATAGTCCACTACAGCGCGACGCCTGAGACTGATGCCTGCATCGAGCCGAGGGGGCTGCTGCTCATGGATACCGGCGGACAGTATTACGAGGGCACCACCGACATAACCAGGACCTTTGTCATGGGACCGCTGTCGCATGATGAGAAGTTCTATTTTACGCAGGTGCTGCGCGGCAACCTGAATCTGGCCGGGGCCAGGTTCCTTCACGGCTGCAGAGGCTACAACCTTGATTATCTTGCCCGGGAGCCGCTGTGGCAGCTGGGCATGGATTACAATCACGGGACAGGGCACGGCGTGGGCTTTCTTCTGAACGTCCATGAGAAGCCCAACTCCTTCAGATGGAAGATAAGAGCTTCGGAGGCGGACACGGACAGCTGCGTGCTGGAGGAAGGCATGCTGACCTCTGACGAGCCGGGGCTGTACCTGGAGGGACGCTTCGGCATCAGGCATGAGAACCTGATGGTCTGCCTGAAGGATGAGAAAAATGAGTACGGACAGTTCATGAGATTTGAGACACTGACCATGGTCCCCTTTGACCTAGACGGTGTCGACCCGTCACTGATGACGGAGCGCGAGAAGGATCTTCTGAACGCTTATCACAAAAGGGTGTATGAGAACATAGCGCCGCTGATCCCCGAGGAGGAGAGAGAGTGGCTTAAAACTGCGACGCGCAGAATATAGAGGAGTGAGATAAATGGATATAAGATTTCCGGAAAGACTGGAAACATTTGAACAGGGCATATTTGCAGCACTTAATGAGAGAAAAAACAGACTGATCGCCGAGGGCCGCACCGTGTATAACATGTCTGTGGGGACACCTGATTTCAGACCCTGCCAGCATATCATCGACGCCGTGTCTGAGGCTGCCTCGAAGCCGGAGAATTACGGCTATTCGCTGGCAGATCTTCCTGAGCTTCTCGACGCCGTGAGCATGCATTACAGGCAGAGATACGGCGTAGAGCTCAGGCACAGCGAGATCACCTCCATCTACGGTTCCCAGGAGGGCATGGCGCATATAGCCATGGCACTCTGCGATGCCGGAGACATCGTGCTCGTGCCTGACCCGGGCTACCCGGTATTTACCGCCGGCCCCTTCCTCTGCGGAGCAGATGTGCGCACCTACGATCTGCGGAAGGAAAACAATTTCCTTATCGACTTCGACAGTATACCGGCTGAGCTTGCCGACAAGGCAAAGTTCATGATCGTATCGTATCCGCTCAACCCGGTCTGCGCGGCAGCGCCGGACAGCTTCTACGACGAGCTGATCGCCTTTGCTTCCAGGCATAATATCATCATCATACATGACAACGCCTATTCCGACATAGTATACACCGGAAGGCCGGGAAGATCATTTCTCTCCTTCGACGGGGCCAGGGAAGTCGGCGTAGAGTTTTATTCGCTTTCAAAATCCTACAACTATACCGGCGCAAGGATGTCATTCGTGGTGGGAAATGAAGCTATCGTCAGAAAGTTTGCGACCGTCAGGTCACAGATAGATTACGGCATCTTTCTCCCGGTGCAGTACGGTGCCATCGCGGCGCTGACAGGTCCGCAGGACTCGGTGGCTGCGCAGTGCGAGGAATACAACCGGAGGAACCATGCCCTCTCGGAGAGCATGACTGCGGCAGGCTGGAAAGTACCTCTCAGCCAGGGCACGATGTTTTCCTGGGCTCCCATCCCGGAAGGTTTTGACAATTCAAACGAATTTGTCATCGAGCTGATGGAGAAAACAGGTCTGATCGTCACCCCGGGCAGCAGCTTCGGGGCACTCGGGGAAGGCTTTGTGCGCTTCGCGCTGGTACTGTCTCCCGAGAAGATCGCCATGGCAGCGCAGGCTGTCAGGGACAGCGGCATGCTGGAAAGACGCTGATTTGAGAGGTGATGCGGCATGTACGATGAATTGACAGAAGAAGATATACGCAAGATGAAGGAGGAGATCGCTTACCGGAAGAACACTGTTCACCAGGAAGTGATCCATGACCTCCAGGCGGCAAGAGCCCAGGGAGATCTCAGTGAGAACTTTGAGTATTATGCCGCCAAAAAAGCCAACGGCAGGAACAACAGCCGGATAAGATATCTTGAGAACATGATAAAGACGGCGAAGATCATCAGAGATGATTCGGCGCCGGATACAGTGGGATTAAACAATACCGTCACCATCGTTGCCGATGATGACGGTAAAGAGGAAGTCTGGCGGATAGTGACTACCGTGCGCCAGAACATCATGAAAGGCCTGATCGGTATAGATTCGCCCGCGGCCAAGGCGCTTGTAGGGCACAAGGCCGGGGATACGGTAACAGTAAAGGTCAGTCCCGATTATGAGTATGACGTCAGGATCATCAGGATCGATAAAACTACTGACGAGACCGGCGACAGGATAAACAGCTACTGATCACTGTCCCTGTTTGCTTTCAGCCGTACTGGCTGATGAACTGCTGCCGGAGGAGGCGCTGGAGGATGAACTGTTAGAGGCACCTGAGCTGGAGCTGCCTGCTCCGTTCTCGTCGCTCTCGTCTACGGCGACATCCTCGCAGTACTCGTCCGGCACATCATCAGCGGAATCAAAATATTCTGTGTATACATATTCTTTCGGTGTATACGAGGTCGCTCTCTTGCCGCAGTGCGAACACATCTCTACAGCGACTGTCGAATGATCCGTACAGTAATCCGTGGGTATCGTGTCCTTTGCCAGGTATTCTGTTATCGTAGGACAGCCATCCTGCGGGAGAAGGCCGGACTTCGAACAGACCGTTACCTTCTGCACGGAATCAGGCACCGTAAAGTCTGCATCCGCCTTACCCTGAAGAACTTCATTCATAATATTTTTCCAGAGAGTCTTGTGCTCCGTGTAGTTATAGCTTATGCGTCCTCTCATGGACGTGCTGCTGTCATAGCCGAGCCAGATGGCCGCGGTATAGTAAGGCGTGAATCCGGCGAACCACAGGTCAGTGTAATTCTCAGTGGTACCGGTCTTGCCCGCCTCGGCGATGCCGGAATTGGATATCTTCGCGGCGGTTCCTGTTCCCTTGCTGACGACATCTTCCATGGCGCTGGTCAGCAGCCATGCCGTTGAATCCTTGATCACGCGGTGTGTCTCCGGAACATTCTCCAGGAGCACATTGCCGTCCTTATCGAGTATACGCGTATAGAATATCGGTTCTGTATAAACTCCGCCGTTGGCGATAGCCGCGAATGCCCCCGTGACCTCAAGGTTGCTTACGCCCTTGTAGATGCCTCCGAGCGCGAGCGGAGCGTAATTGTCATTCTTCTTATCTATCGTTGTAAATCCGTATTTTTCCAGATACTGTATGCCCAGGGCAGGCGTGACGTTCTCGACCATCCATTTGACTGTGACGACGTTCATGGAGTTCGTGATGGCCTGGCGCATAGTCACTGTGCCCTTGTAGGACTTGGCGTTCGTGTTGAAGACCTCATAGCCGTCCGGCGTAGTGTAAGGCTCGTCGACCTTGGTGGATGCCAGCGTGAGCCCGCACGAATCGAGGGCTGCGGAGTAGACGGCAAGCACCTTGAATACAGAGCCTGGCTGACGTGTGGCCTGCGTGGCCCTGTTGAAGCTCCGGTTCTCTGTCTTCTCGCCGCGGCCGCCGCTGATGGCGAGCACATGCCCGTTATGCTGGTCCATGATGACAAATGAGGACTGCGACTGCACGACCGCGTTAAATGTCTCGGCGACGATCTTGCTGTCCTTCACGCCGAGAGCCTTTTTGTAATCATCCACGGCCTGCTGTGCCTGCTCCTTGCTGTCATAGAGCAGGTCGCACTTGTCTGAGCCGTAATATGACTGCAGGGAATTCTCATCGACATTCACTTCCTTGCCCTTTTTATTCTTATAGGTCAGGGCCCAGTCGAGAAGATATTCCTTGGAAGAGAAATTGGAGTCGTCCTTATAATATTTATCTACTATCGCCTGTATATCCTTGTCCTCAGTCATGTAGATCTGCAGTCCGCCGCTGTATATGGCGGAGGTAGCCTGATCCTTTGTGTAGCCGAGCTTGGTCTGCAGATCGCTGATAACCTGGTCTATGCAGGCATCCTCAAACCAGGTGTAGATGGTATCCTGGTTCTGCTTCTCCTCGTTTACCTTCTGGATGCGGGAATAGACGTCATCATTCTCAGCTTCGTCGTACTCGTCCTGGGTGATATAGCCGAGACTGAGCATGTTCTCAAGTATCTTCTGGCGTCTCTGGGAATTCTTTTTCTGTCCGTTGATAGGGTTATTGTTGGATGGAGCCTGAGCGATCGCCGCGATCACGGCAGACTCGGATACGGTCAGGTCCTTGGCGCTCTTGTCAAAATAGCGCTCAGCCGCGGCTTCGATGCCGTAGGCGCCGCGCCCCAGATTTATCGTGTTCAGGTAGGCCTCGAGTATCTCATCCTTCGACAGCTGCTTTTCCAGCTGGATGGACATATACCATTCCTGGAACTTTCTTTTGAAACGCTCAGATTGATTGCTCTCCTCGCCGCCGCCGAAAATAGTGAGCTTGATCAGCTGCTGCGTGATCGTGCTGGCGCCCTGGGAGAAATTGCCCTTGCTGGAAATGCCTACGAAGAGTGCGCGGATGATGCCCTTGGGATCGATGCCGTTGTGCTCGTAGAAACGCTGATCCTCAATGGCGATGAATGCCTCAGGGACGGTCTTCGGCAGATCGTCTATGGAAATTATGGTACGGTTCGACTGTGAGCCAACCAGCTCGACAGCCTTCTTGCCGTCAGGGTAGTACATGACGGACTTTACCTTCGAAGGCATGACCTCGTCGATGGACACCTTGGGCGCGCTGTCAATGATACCGTGGAAACCGCCGACGATGGCGGCGATGACAGAGATGCCTGCTATGATAATAATGATCACAACAAAGCGCAGTATGTTGAAGGCTATCTTCTTTTCAGCCTTAGCTGCGCCGGAACGTATCTTTCCGCGTGTATGTTCAGTGTTCAGTCTGCTGTAATCCATGAATATCTCCTTAACATTAATGCTGATTCGGTAAGCCTCGGATATTAATGTCTTATTATACCAAATATGTAATGTAAAATAAAGAAAAATTTGCTATACTGGTCCCGTGGAGCCATGCTGTTCATGATCATCCAGGAGCGGTCCGGAGGCGCTTTTTTATTTATTATGGAACAAAAAGACGGGATGCCAGTCAGCTATAAAACTGTTTATCAGGCAGGAACTGCCGAGATAGTCGAAAAAAGATCGCGTTTTATCGCGCACATAGAGCCTGTGTCATCGGAGGAGGAAGCGGCGGATTTTATCGGGAAATGCCGCAAAGAGTACTGGGATGCCAGACATAACTGTCACGCGTACTGCGTCGGGCTTTCACCGGAGCTGTGCAAGTGCAGCGATGACGGCGAGCCTGCGCAGACCGCCGGAAAGCCAATGCTCGACGTACTGCTCGGGGCAGGCCTCAAGAATACAGCTGCTGTTGTCACACGTTATTTCGGCGGTACTCTGCTCGGCACCGGCGGGCTGGTGAGAGCGTATTCTTCTGCTGTCCGGGCCGGACTCGACAGCTGCGAGATAATCGAAAAACTGCTCTGCAGCCGCGTCACTGCCGATGTTGATTATTCCCTTATCGGGAAACTGCAGTACCTGACGGCTGAGACTGAAGCGATGGAGCTCGGCACAGAATATACGGACAGGGCGAGGATGGATCTGCTCGTGCCTGTAACCGTCAGGCAGCAGTTTGATAGGCTGCTGGCGGATATCTCCGGCGGGAAGGCGAAGACTGAGGATCACGGACTGTGCTACGGGGCTCAGGCCGGCGGCAGGGTACTGGTTTTCGGACTGTGATCAGGCTGAGTTTTTTGAACAATTTGTGAACTCTTGTAAAAGACTTCCTTTTTTTACGACAATGTGATATAACTTATACGATCGTTTACTTAAAAGCCCTGTATATGTGCTCTGTGGTGCAGAACAGCACTCAAATGGACGCGTGCAGGGACTTTTGATTTGCATACAGCGAAGGATCAGCTGTGCAGATCATAAGATTAGAAAGGGACTGTTCTATGAAGAAATGGATATGTACAGGCATTGCAGGCCTGACAGTGGCTGCTATGCTGTGCGGCTGCGGCAATGGTAAAAGCAGCAGTGAAACCGAAACCGAAACTTCTGTAGAGACATCTGAGTCAGAAGTATCCTCTGCTGAGAAGCTCAACAATCAGGTCTATGCCTATGACTTTGATGTGAAAAAACTCGTTACCCTTGGAGATTATAAGGGACTGACATATACTGAGACCGATACCTCCGTATCGGATACTGATGTTGAAGACAATATCAATACCACTTTGAACTCATATGCCACCCCTGAGCAGATAAAGGATCGGGCTGTCGCGTCCGGGGACACGGTCAATATCGATTATGTCGGCAAGGTGGACGGAAAAGAATTTGACGGCGGTACCGGCACAGGCTATTCGCTCACGATCGGTTCCGGCACATTCATAGACGGTTTTGAGGATGGCCTTGTAGGCCACAAGCCCGGAGAGAAAGTAACACTCAAGCTCACTTTCCCCAAGGACTATAAAGAGACCACGCTTGCCGGCAAGGCTGTGGAATTCACGGTCACGATCAACTATATAGAGGGTGACAGCGTTGTTCCCAAGCTGACGGATGATTTTGTCAAGGGACTCAAGATCAGCGATGTCAATACCGTCGCTGAGTACCGTGCTTATATCAAGAAACAGCTGCAGAGCGAGAACGAGAGCACCGCTGAGCAGAGCAAGCAGCAGGAACTCATCAAGGAAGCTGTTGCCAACTCGAAGATAAAGGATTATCCGGCCGAGCTCGTAAAGCAGTATAAGGATTCATACATCAGCTACTATGAGCAGTACGCGTCATACTACGGTGTAAGCCTTGCGGATTTCCTTACCTCTTACGGCTCGTATTTCGGGACCTCCGCCACCACGGAGAAGGAACTCGATACCGAGGCTGAGAAGTACGGCAAGGAAGCCACAGGCAACATGCTTGTCATCTGCGCCATCGCCAAGGCTGAGGGCTATGAGGTGACAGACGATATATATAAGGAAAAGCTGAAGAAATATGTCGAGGAGTACAGCTTTGACAGCACAGATGCTCTTGAATCCCAGTACGGCAAGAGATATCTGAAACAGATCATGATCAATGAAGAGGTCATATCTGTACTTGAGAAGGATGCCAAGGGCGTGAAGGCCGAGACATCTGAGAGCGGCGCTGAGACATCTGCGGAGACTGAGGTCGAGACTTTAAGCAAGTAGAGACCGGGACTTCGGCAGAGACGGCGAAAGTTATCGAATATGATTATCAGAGTACGGACGGCTTCCCCGCATGGTTTTCTGCGGGGAAGCCGTTTTGAGCGCAATGGCGCCGCAGGCTTTGCGGCGGTGGAAAAGAGACCGGCATCAGACAGGGGAGCAGTGACAATGGACATTCAGGGGGTCAGCGGCAGTGACAGCAGATCCGGGCATGACAGGGAGCGCAGGAAGGCGATAGCCTGCATAATATTTTCGGCATTCAGCTTTTCGCTGATGAACCTGTGCGTAAAGGAGGCCGGCGACCTGCCGGCCATAGAGAAGAGTTTTTTCAGAAATATCGTGGCGGCGGGAGTGGCGCTTGTCATCCTTCTGCGCAGCCGGGAGAAATTTGCCTTTGCCAGGAAAAACCTGCCCATGCTGATATTGAGGTCGGTGCTGGGCACGATAGGTATCTTCTGCAATTTTTACGCAGTCGGAAAGCTTGTCCTGTCTGACTCATCGATGCTCAACAAGCTGTCGCCCTTTTTCGTGCTGCTGTTTTCACTGATATTTCTGAAGGAAAAGCTCAAGCCGCTGCAGCTGGCGGCCATCTGCGGGGCATTTTTGGGGAGCCTGCTGATAATCAAGCCGGGATTTGATTTCTCGGCGGTATTTCCGGCACTGTGCGGCGCGGTAGGCGGCATGGCGGCGGGAGGCGCGTACACCTGCGTGCGCTGCCTCGGCCTGAGAGGAGAGAGAGGGCCGGTCATAGTACTGTTTTTCTCTACATTTTCGTGTCTGGCAGCGGTGCCGTACATGATATTTTTCTACAAGCCGATGGCGCTCTGGCAGCTCTTTATGCTGCTGGCGGCGGGCGTGGGAGCTGCCGGCGGACAGTTCGGCATAACGGCGGCTTATCAGCACGCGCCGGGACGCGAGATATCGATATATGATTACACGCAGATAGCGTTTGCGGCGGCCTGGAGCTTCCTGTTCTTCGGGGAGCTGCCGGATCGTCTCAGCGTGATCGGGTATGCCGTGATATTCGCGATGTCGGCATTTATGTTCTTTTACAGCAGGCGTCAGGAGTGAACGGCCGGCAATTTTCAGCCCATGCCGCCGGCTGCCGCCGGGTATGCCGGCACAGCAAGGGCATGGTTTACCATAACAGGCGTTTTTTCTGAAATTTTCATAAAATTCAGGCGGCGGACTATTTACAGAATCAGCTTATTATAATATACTAGACTAAGTTCCTGCATGAGGATCGGAACCCTTTCGTCCGGTATACGCTCCGCGAGGATGCGCTGAGACTTGAAAAGGATGTGCCGGCCAGTGCCGTCAGGGATCCCGCGCATGGACTTGATACGACAAGTCTCAGACAGAAGAAGATAACAGGAGGATAATTTTATCATGAGTGTACAGGTGCAGGTTGAAACATTAGAGCACAATATGGCTAAGCTGACAGTTACAGTGCCGGCAGAGACATTTGAAAAAGGGATCACGCAGGCTTATCTCAAGATGAGGAATCAGATCTCTATACCCGGATTCAGGAAGGGCAAGGTTCCGCAGAATATGGTCGAGAAGATGTACGGTCCCGAGATGTTCTATGAGGAGGCCACCAATATCATTCTTCCCGGTACCTACGACGAAGCGGTTCTTGAGGCAGCTGATCTCAAGATAGCATCGCAGCCGAAGATCGAGTTCGTACAGATCGCCAAGGGCAAGGATTTCATCTATACGGCAGAAGTTGCCACGATGCCTGAAGCTGAGCTGGGACAGTACAAGGGACTTGAGATCGAGCAGGAGAAGGCCGTCGTGACAGACGATGAGATCGCGGAGGCTATAAAGAAGGTCCAGAACCAGAACGCCAGAGAGATCACTGTCGACAGAGAAGCCAAGGAAGGTGACGTCACAGTCATCGATTATTCAGGCATAGTTGACGGCGGCGAGTTTGACGGCGGTTCAGCACAGGATTACTCTCTGACACTCGGATCACATATGTTTATTCCGGGCTTCGAGGATCAGATGATCGGCGTCAGGGCAGGCGATGAGCGCGATGTCGCTCTCACTTTCCCCGAAGATTATTTCAACAGGGATCTTGCAGGCAAGCCCGTAGTGTTCCACGTTAAGGTGAATGAGGTCAAGGAGAAGGAGCTTCCTGTACTTGATGATGATTTCGCTCAGGATGTGTCAGAATTCGATACTTTTGAAGAATACAGGGAAGATCAGAGAAAGCAGCTTGAGAAAGACAAGGAAGAGGCTGCCAAGAAGGAGATCCAGCAGAAGGTGGTTGATAAGATCGTCGAGGGAGCTCAGATCGATATTCCCGAGGCTATGATAGAGACACAGGCTAAGGAGATGGTCGACAGATACGGCCAGCAGCTTCAGACAAACGGTCTCAATCTTCAGCTTTACCTCAATGTCACCGGCATGAGCATGGATGATTTCATTGCTCAGATGAAGCCGCAGGCGCACAAGAATATTCAGAGCAGGATAGTCCTCAAGGCAGTTGCCAAGGCTGAGGGCATCGAGGCAGGCGAAGAGGAGATCAACGCTGAGTTCGAGAAGATCGCACAGCAGTACAACATGGATGTTGAAAAGATAAAGAGTCTTCTTCCTGCCGAAGAGAAAGATACTGTCGCGGATGATGTCATAGCTCAGAAGGCACTTGACTTTGTCGTCGAGTCAGCAGTCATCGTTCCGATCGAGAGAGCACCTGAGGAGAAGGTTGAAGCAGTAGCAGACGAGCCTGAAGCTTAATTGCGGAGGCTGGTCAGAATATGATGAACGGAGGCTGCCTGAAATGTTTTCTGGGATTTTGGGCGGCCTCATTTCTATTCAGGAGTGATTAATATGAGTTTAGTACCTACTGTCATTGAACAGTCGAGCAGAGGCGAGAGAGCCTTTGACATTTATTCTAGATTATTAAAGGAAAGGATCGTGTTCCTCGGTGAGGAGGTAACGGACGTTACCGCGAGCCTTGTAGTATCACAGCTGCTTTTCCTGGAGTCGGAAGACCCGGGCAAGGATATACAGCTTTATATCAACAGCCCCGGCGGCTCTGTCTCCGCGGGCATGGCGATATACGATACCATGCAGTTCATAAAGTGCGACATTTCGACGATCTGCATGGGAATGGCAGCCAGCATGGGAGCGTTCCTGCTTTCAGGCGGCACGCCGGGCAAGAGGCTTGCCCTGCCTCATTCCATGATAATGATACACCAGCCGTCGGGCGGCGCCCAGGGCCAGGCCACAGAGATACAGATAGTTGCCGAGCAGATCATCAGCACGAAGAAGATGCTCAACGAGATACTTGCTGCGAACACGCATCAGCCTCTTGAGAAGATCGCCGCTGATACAGAGCGTGATTTCTATATGACGGCCGAACAGGCTAAGGAGTATGGGATCATTGACACTGTTGTTACAAAGAGAGCATAAAGACGGAGGAAGATGCAGGCAATGGCAGGCAATAATACAGACAATAAAAAACAGCCGAGATGTTCATTCTGCGGCAAGACGCAGTCGCAGGTCCGCAAGCTGATAGCGGGCCCCAACGCCTACATATGTGAGAACTGCGTGGGTATCTGCGTCGAGATCATAGAGGATGAGCTTGGTGATGACGATGAGTACAGCGGTGAAGTGAATCTCATGAAGCCCAGGGAGATCAAGGCTTTCCTGGACGACTATGTCATCGGCCAGGAGGACGCGAAGAAGGTCCTCTCTGTCGCTGTGTACAATCATTACAAGAGGATCATGTCCGGGGAGATATCGGACGTTGAACTTCAGAAGAGCAATATCATCATGACCGGCCCTACCGGGTCAGGCAAGACGCTGCTGGCTCAGACCCTGGCCAAGGTTCTGAACGTGCCGTTCGCGATAGCGGATGCCACTTCCCTTACCGAGGCAGGCTATGTGGGCGAGGATGTCGAAAATATCCTTCTCAAGCTGATACAGGCGGCTGACTACGATATCGCCCGCGCCCAGAAGGGTATAATATATATCGATGAGATAGACAAGATCTCCAAGAAGTCCGAAAACGTTTCGATAACCAGGGATGTGTCGGGCGAGGGCGTACAGCAGGCCCTGCTGAAGATCCTTGAGGGAACGGTTGCCTCTGTCCCGCCGCAGGGCGGAAGGAAGCATCCGCATCAGGAGTTTATACAGATAGATACGACCAATATACTGTTCATCTGCGGCGGCGCGTTTGACGGTCTTGAGAAGATCGTCGAGAACAGGATAGGCGGACAGTCCATAGGATTCAACGCCGAGATCAGGGCAAAGGACGAGGAGAAGAACATAGGAGAGATCATGCGCCAGGCGCTTCCCCAGGATTTTGTGAAATACGGCCTGATACCTGAATTTGTCGGCCGTGTACCGGTAAGCGTTACCCTGGATCTTCTTGACGAGGATTCACTGGTGCGTGTACTTACCGAGCCGAAGAGCGCCATCATCAAGCAGTACAAGAAGCTGTTTGAATTTGACGGTGTAGATCTTGAGTTTGAGGATGAGGCCATCCATGAGATAGCCCGCCTGTCATTCCTGAGGAATACAGGTGCCAGGGGTCTTCGCGCTATCGTGGAAGATTCTCTTATGGATATCATGTACAATCTCCCCTCAGACAGTTCCGTGACCAAATGTCTGATCACGAAGAATGTTATTGACAAGGAAAGTGAGCCGGTGCTTGAATATGGGGAAAAGAAACCGGTCAAAAAGGAATATAATTCTGCCAGAAGGAAGTCCAGAAACGGCAGCGATGAGATCGCCTGAAGATCATGTGATATCTCCGGCCGGAAAGGACTGACTGTTTTGGGAAAGTGAAGAATAGAATATGAGTGAATTCAATTGCAGGATCCCTGTGATCGCTCTGCGCGGACTCACGGTTATGCCAGGCACGGTGGTTCATTTTGACGTAAGCCGGGATAAATCGATCGCCGCGATCGAGGACGTGATGCAGCATGACCAGATGGTCATGCTCGCGGCGCAGAAAGACCCTGATATTGAGGATCCGGGTATAGAAGATATTTTTGAGACAGGTACGGTCGCCAAGGTAAGACAGATAGTGAGACTGCCGAAGAATGTCGTGCGGGTGCTCGCTGAGGGACTTTACCGCGCGAAGATAGATGAGGTGATCTCTGTAAAACCTTATCTTTTTTACAATGTGACCGTCAACGATACAAAAGAAGAACCATTCGATGAGCTCCATTCCGAGGGCATGAAGAGAGTGCTCGAGGAGATCATAGAGCGCTATGAGGGCATTGGCACCAAGTTCGGTCCGGAGATCGAACGGCTGATGAAGGATACGGCTGACATAGTGCAGCTTACCAATGAACTCTGTGCCAAGATGCCGATGAAATGGCAGGACAGGCAGAAGCTGCTTGAGGAGGAGAGCATCGAGGGCAGATATGAACTGCTCTGCAGGCTCCTGAACAAGGAATATGAAGTTATCCGCATAAACCAGGAGATACAGAACAAGGTCAAGATAAGACTCGAGAAGAACCAGCGGGAATATGTGCTCAGGGAACAGATCAAACAGATCAGGGAAGAGCTGGGCGACGATTCCGAGTCGGAGGTAGAGGAGCTGGAGAAGCGCCTTGAACATTTCCGTGCCCCGACAGCTGTCAAGGATAAGATCCGCAAGGAGATCAGCCGCATAAAGGCTACTGCCGGCAACTCGGCGGAGAGCGCTGTGTACAGGAACTATGTCGACACGATGTTCGATATCCCCTGGAGCAAGAAGAGCACGGACAACAAGGACTTTGACAAGGCGGAGAAGATACTCCGCGAGGATCATTACGGCCTGGAGAAGGTCAAGGAGAGGATACTTGAATATCTTGCCGTGCGCATGCTCAGCAAGAAGGGCAGCACCCCTATCCTCTGCCTTGTAGGCCCTCCGGGGACCGGCAAGACATCGATAGGCAGATCCGTGGCCAGGGCCCTGAATAAAAAATATGTCCGCATCAGTCTGGGCGGGGTCCACGACGAGGCCGAGATCCGCGGACACAGGAAGACATACATCGGAGCTATGCCGGGAAGGATAGCGGCCGCCCTGCGTCAGGCAGGCGTGCGCAACCCGGTCGTGGTGCTTGACGAGATAGACAAGGTCAGCACTGATTACAAGGGCGACACATTTTCAGCGCTGCTCGAGGTGCTCGATCCCGAGCAGAATCAGTATTTCAGGGACAATTATCTTGAGGTGCCGCTTGATCTTTCGGACGTGCTTTTCATCACCACAGCGAATACGCTGCAGACCATACCGCGTCCGCTTCTCGACAGGATGGAAGTCATAGAGATCAGCAGCTATATCCAGAACGAGAAGTTTCACATCGCGCGCGAGCATCTGGTCGATAAACAGATCATGGCCAACGGCCTGAATCCAAAACAGTTTACGATCACCGACAAAGCGATCGAAGCGATGATAATCTACTATACAAGAGAGGCCGGCGTCCGCGAGCTTGAGCGCTGCATAGGCGATGCCTGCAGGAAAGCGGCCAGGATGATACTGCAGAACGGGCGCAAGAGCGTCCACGTCACAGACAGGAACATTGAGCGCTTCATGGGACCGAAGAAGTTCGAGCTCAATCCTGCCAACGAGCAGAATGAGATTGGCATCGTGAGGGGCCTCGCCTGGACCAGCGTCGGCGGAGATACTCTCTCCGTGGAAGTAAACGTGATGCCGGGCAAGGGCAAGTTTGAGCTTACCGGTCAGCTCGGGGATGTCATGAAGGAGAGCGCTATGGCCGGGATCAGCTATATCCGCTCTATAAGCGGCCATTTCGGCGTCAAAAAAGAATTTTTCGAGGAAAATGACATACATATCCATATCCCGGAGGGCGCAGTGCCCAAGGACGGGCCGTCGGCAGGCGTGACTATGGCGGTCGCCATGATCTCAGCCATAACCGGCATACCGGTTCGGGCGAACATCGCGATGACCGGTGAGATAACCCTGAGAGGACGCGTGCTTCCGGTGGGCGGTCTCCGCGAGAAGATCATCGCGGCCAAGACTGCCGGGATACATGTGGTGATAGTGCCTGAGAGAAACAGGCGCGATATAAAGGAGCTTGACAGGGAGATAACAAGAGGGATGCGCTTTGTGCATGCAAAGACAATGGAGGATATACTGCCGGCAGCCCTCGAGCATGTTCCCGCGAGCCTTGAAAGCGGATCTGCCCCGGAGCAGGTCCACGGTGCGTGACATCATGGTGATAAAAAAGGCAGAACTGGAGACTGTCTGCGGCATAACCAGCAGACTTCCGGATAATAAATATCCGGAAGCCGCATTTGCCGGGCGGTCGAATGTCGGGAAATCGTCTCTTATCAACGGGCTTATGAATCGCCGCTCGCTTGCCAGGATCTCAAAGAAGCCAGGCAAGACGCAGACGATAAATTACTACAATGTCAATGATGAAGTTTATATAGTTGATCTTCCGGGTTACGGGTACGCTGACGTATCCGAGTCGGTAAAAGTGAAGTGGGGCAGGATGATCGAGAGATATCTGCGCACTTCACGCCGGCTGAGCATGGTATTCCTGCTGGTGGATATCAGGCACGACCCGACGGCGAATGACAGGCATATGTACAGCTGGATAGTGGAAAACGGATTTTATCCGGCGATAATCGCCACCAAGCTGGACAAGATAAAGCGCAGCCAGGTCGACAGGCAGCTGAAGGCGATACGCCAGGGGCTTGAGCTGTACGAGGGCACGCCGGTCATTCCCTGGTCAGCGGAAACCAGACAGGGACTCGATGATATCTGGGCTCTGATAGAGCAGTATGTCATCTCTCCCGGCGAGGAGACCTGAAGCATTTACACAAAGCCGATTTAGGAGGTAGAACATGAAGCTGGTATTTTCGGGCGCGGCACATGAGGTTACGGGAAGCAAGCATTATCTGGAAGCTGCCGGGAAGCATATCCTGGTCGACTGCGGTATGGAACAGGGAAAGGACCTTTTTGAGAATCAGGAGATCCCGGCGAATGCCGCGGACATCGATTATGTTTTCCTGACTCACGCTCATATAGACCACTCAGGACTGCTGCCGCTGCTGTACGCACAGGGATTTACGGGGAGCATCATCACGACGGAGGCTACATACCAGCTCTGTCAGATAATGCTTCTGGACAGCGCGCACATCCAGGAATTTGAGGCTGAATGGCGCAACCGCAAGGGCAAACGTGCCGGCGCGGAGCCTGTTGTACCTCTCTACACGACTGATGACGCTAACGGAGTGCTCAAGCATTTTGTATCCTGCAGATACGAGGAGATCATCGATATATGCGACGGCATCAAGATCCGCTTTATCGATGCCGGGCATCTGCTTGGCTCTGCCAGCATAGAGATCTGGATAACTGAGGACGGAACAACGAAAAAGATCGTCTTCTCCGGAGATATCGGCAATACAGACCAGCCCATCATAAAGGATCCGCAGTATATCGAAGAGGCGGATTATGTGGTGATGGAGTCTACCTACGGCGACAGGAGCCACGGCGAGAGGCCGGATTATATCAAGGAGCTCACGGATGTGATACAGAAGACCCTTGACCGCGGCGGGAATGTTGTCATCCCCTCATTCGCGGTCGGCCGTACCCAGGAGATGCTTTACTTCATAAGGCAGATCAAGGAGGAGGGCCTCATTAAGAACCACGACGGTTTCGAGGTCTACGTCGACAGCCCGCTGGCTGTGGAGGCTACCAATATCTTCAACAGGAATGTCCCCGGCTACTATGACGATGAGGCGATGGCCCTGATCGATAAGGGCATCAACCCGATAAAGTTCCCCAACCTGAAGACGGCGGTGTCCAGCGAGGATTCCATTGCGATCAACAGTTCAACGACACCCAAGGTGATCATTTCGGCATCGGGAATGTGCGACGCCGGACGTATACGCCATCATCTGAAGCATAATCTCTGGAGACCGGAGTGCACGATACTGTTCGTGGGCTATCAGTCTGAGGGCACGCTCGGCCGGGCGCTCATCGAAGGTGCCGAGGAGGTAAAGCTCTTCGGTGAGACTATCAATGTGCAGGCTGAGATCCGTTCGCTTGCCGGCATCAGCGGCCACGCGGACAGCGAAGGCCTGATGAAGTGGATATCCGCCTTTAAGCAGAAGCCTCAGAGAGTGTTTATCGTTCACGGGGAGGATGAAGTCACGGATATTTTCGCGGCCCGCATCCACAGCGAGCTTGGCTATGACGCGGCAGCGCCGTATACCGGATGGGCTTATGACCTGCTGACGAACGAGTGCCTTGCTTCACCTGAGCCGGTGCGCGTAGCTCCCAAGGCGGCAGCCAGGAGAGCGTCGGCTGTATTTGACCGTCTGCTGGCGGCTGGCCGCAGACTGGCACAGGTCATCAGGCGCAATGAAGGCGGGACAAATAAGGATCTCACGAAGTTTACAAATGAGATATATAATCTCTGTGACAAGTGGGACAGGTAGGCTGCATTTGACAGGCAGGCCGCGCGGCTTGACTAAAATAACGGCTTATGTTAGGATAAATCAGATGTATATAGAGGAGGTGCACGGGCATGTCTAATGAGCGTGAGAGCAGTGCGGATTACACGATATATGAGAACGGAGAACTGGGCGAGGTAAGGATCTCGCATGAAGTTATTGCTGTCATTGCCGGTATCGCGGCGATGGAGACGGACGGTGTGGCGTCCATGACCGGAAGCTCGGGGAGCCTGCAGAAAGAGCTTGTGAGCAAGCTTGGAATGAAAGTGCTGTCCAAGGGCGTCCACATTTGCGTGGAAGAGCGCCGCGTAACCGCAGATCTATCCGTGATACTGGATTACGGATGCAAGATCCCTGAGGTGACATGTGCCATCCAGGACAAGGTCAAGAATGCTGTTGAATCGATGACAGGCCTTACAGTTGATTCTGTTAATGTGCACGTCGTTGATGTGCGGCTTGAAGAGGAATAGTTATATGAATGCCGGAGGACATATCGCGGGATGATTTTTTACGCTCTGTCCTCTGTTTGCATTTTATGATCAGGTTATGCCGGAAGGCTGTTCGAATATTTCTGGAGGTTTTATGGGCAGACGGGAGCTGAGAGATCATATTTTCCGGATATTGTTTCAGATCAATTATTATCCGGCCGATGATATGGCAGAGCAGACTGACATGTATATTGACGGTCTTGACGGTATCGACCCTGCTGACGCGGAGTATATAAAGACAAAGGTCTGCAGGATCGTGGATATGGCCGGAGAGCTGGATAAGATGATAGAGGAGCATACGACCGGGTGGTCTGTCCGCCGTATGGGCAAGGTCGATATCACCGCCATCAGGCTTGCGCTTTATGAGATGAAGTACGATGAAGATATCCCCGAGGGTGTCGCCATCAATGAGGCGGTAGAGCTGGCCAAGAAGTACGGAAGCGAGGAATCCGGTTCATTTGTGAACGGCGTCCTTGCGAAAATGGCGTGATGGCCAGGCAGATATTTACAGCTTCCTCCGTAAACCGCTATATAAAGAGCCTGATAGCCAGGGATTATGCGCTCAGGGACATCAGCGTGAAGGGCGAGGTCTCCAACTGCCTGTATCACAGCTCAGGGCATATATATTTTACACTTAAGGATGCCGGCGGCGCTCTTTCCTGTGTTATGTTTGCCGGGAACCGCAGCGGACTGCGCTTTGAGATGACGGACGGCATGTCTGTGATCGTTCACGGATATATCGGAGTGTATGAGCGCAGCGGAAGATACCAGCTCTATGCCGAAGATATCACACATGACGGCGTCGGCGCTCTCTATGAGGCTTTTGATGCCATGAAGAAAAAGCTCCTTGAACAGGGGCTTTTTGACGGGAAGCATAAGAAGAAAATCCCTGCCTACCCGAAGAGGCTCGGGATCGTGACGGCCAAGACAGGCGCGGCGATACGCGATATAATAAATGTGTCTACCAGGCGCGATCCATGGATACAGATAATATTCTGCCCCGCCCAGGTGCAGGGCGACGGCGCGGCCCGTTCCATAGTGCGTGCCATACACGCCATCGAGGAATACGGCGCTGACGTCATGATAGTGGGACGCGGCGGAGGTTCTATCGAGGATCTGTGGGCTTTTAATGAGGAGATCGTCGCCAGGGCGGTCTATGACTGTACTGTGCCGATAATTTCCGCTGTCGGGCACGAGACCGACACGACTATCATAGATTACGCGGCGGATCTGCGCGCGCCAACGCCGTCAGCGGCAGCTGAGCTTGCAGTGCCGGATATGCGCCAGGTGGCAGCTGATATCAGGAATTACCGGAATACTCTTGACAGCCGCATCGCGGATAACATATCCGCCAGGCTGGAGCAGCTTGCCGGATATGAGAAGGCGCTCAGCCGTCTGGACCCGAAGCAGAAGGCGCTTGACCAGCGTCAGCGGCTGGCAGACATCCAGATGCGTATGGATGTGATCATTAAAGGACGCTTAGAGAGCGCGAGGACGAAGACAGCGCTGTACGCAGGGGAACTCTCCGGGCTCTCGCCGCTTAAGCAGTTCATGCGCGGATACGCCTATGTGACGGACGCGGACGGACACGGGATCTCACATATAGCCCAGGCTGCAGAGGGCAGCGAGCTTATCATAGAAGTGACAGACGGAGATATTTCCGCCAGAGTGACGGATACAAGGCCGGCAGCAAGGTTTGCGGCTGATACTGATGAGACAGATGCCGCGGAGGTTATTTATGGCAAAGACGAAAACGCTGGAGACAGCATTTGAAGAGCTTGACGGCATCGTGACGAAGATGTCTGAGAGGGATATCCCGCTCGAGGATGCCTTTAAACTATACCAGGACGGTATGAAGCTTGTAAAGTTCTGCTCTTCATCCATCGACAGAGTGGAAAAAAAGATTATCGAGATTCAGGGGGCTGAAGAATATGATGGATCTGGAGTATGAGTTAAAGAACAGGATCAGCGCCGTAGATGAGATGCTTCTCGGGGTGCTCCCGAAGGAAGAGGGATTTCAGAAGACAGTTTTTTCGGCGATGAGATACAGCCTGATGGCCGGCGGCAAAAGGATACGGCCTCTGCTCATGCAGGGAAGCTTTGAGTTTTTCGGCGGCAGGGAGGAAGCGCTGCTCGGGCCTTTCATGGCATCGATAGAGATGATACACACATATTCGCTGATACACGATGACCTGCCTGCGATGGACAATGATGATTACAGGCGCGGGAAGCTTACCTCGCACAAGGTCTTCGGGGAGGCGATGGCTATACTGGCAGGCGACGCGCTGCTCAATTATGCCTATGAGGTGGCGTCCAGGGCTCTGGATGAGACATTTGCCTCCATGCTCGGGGACTGCTCGAAGGAGAGCGTTGACGTCTGCAGCTTCAGGAGGATCGGACGCGGAGTAAAGGCACTGCGGATACTCGGCCAGAAGCCTGGCGTGGACGGCATGCTCGGCGGCCAGGTCGTGGATGTGGAGCTGACAGGCAGGGCCATACCTGCTGATACGCTTGATTTTATATTTGACTATAAGACAGGAGCCATGATAGAGGCTTCGATGATGATAGGCGCATGTCTGGCCGGCGCGTCAGATCCTCAGATCGAGAAGATCGGCGAGGCTGCCCGCGATATCGGGATGGCCTTCCAGATACAGGATGACATCCTCGATGTGACGAGCACGGAAGAAGTGCTTGGCAAGCCTGTTCACAGCGATGAGAAAAATGATAAGACCACATGGGTCACTCTCTATGGACTGGACAGGGCGTCACAGGATGTTGAGAAATATTCCGACGCGGCACTCGGGATCCTGGGGCAGCTGTACGGAAGCTCTGACGCAGAGACGACATTTCTTTACAGCTTTGTAAAATGGCTGATACACAGAAAAAACTGATACTGCGTACCAGGATGGGAGAATGATCCCATACAGATAGAAGGTTTATTAATGTACGAAATTCTTGACAAGATAATTGCTCCGAATGACATTAAGAAGGTAGATCCGAAGGACTATGATGAGCTCGCTGAAGAGATCAGGGATTTCCTGGTCCACTCTGTCAGTGAGACAGGAGGACATCTTGCATCAAATCTCGGGGCAGTGGAGCTGACGATGGCTCTGCATCTTTGTCTGGATCTTCCCGAGGACAAGATAGTCTGGGACGTAGGACACCAGTCCTACATCCATAAACTGCTGACAGGGCGCCGCGAGGGCTTTGCCGGGCTGCGCAGCTTCGGCGGCATGAGCGGCTTCCCGAAGCGTGAGGAAAGTCCCTGTGACGCGTTCAATACCGGCCACAGCTCCACCTCACTGTCTGCCGCTCTGGGCCTGGCCTGCTCGCGGGATCTTAAGGGCGGGGACAATACCATAGTTGCCGTCATAGGGGACGGCTCCATGTCAGGAGGTATGGCTTACGAGGCCCTGAACAATGTTTCGCGCCTCAGAAGCAATATGATCATAATCCTCAACGACAACAAGATGTCCATCTCCGAGAGCGTCGGGGGACTGTCAAGGCATCTGATACAGCTGCGGACCGAGGAATCGTACCTGAATTTCAAGAGAGATCTGGAGAAGAAGCTCAAACAGATACCCCAGGTGGGGGATACGGTGGTACGCGGCATGAAAAGATCCAAGGATCATATCAGACAGCTGATCACAGGCGGCTGTATGTTCGAGGACATGGGGATAAAGTACATAGGTCCGGTGGACGGTCATGATGTGCGCCAGATGGTGCGTGTATTTTCGGCTGTCAAAATGATCAACGAGCCGGTGATCGTACACGTCCTGACGAACAAGGGCCACGGATTCGTGCCGGCAGAGGAGAACCCGTCCGTATTCCACGGAGTCGGGAAATTCGACGCGGTAACGGGAGAGATACCGGCATCCGCCAAGGCTTCATATACATCGGTATTTTCCAAGAAGATAGTGAGCCTGGGCAAGGAGCACGATGACATAGTGACGATATCGGCAGCTATGCCTGACGGCACTGGCCTGACGCCATTTGCCAGGAAGTACCCGGGCAGGTTTTATGATGTCGGGATAGCTGAGCAGCACGCGGTCACCTTTGCGGCCGGGATGGCTGTAGGCGGCATGACGCCTTTTGTGGCGATATACTCGTCTTTCATGCAGAGGGCATTTGACCAGGTGATACACGATGTCTGCCTGCAGAAGCTCCACGTGGTGTTCTGTGTGGACAGGGCGGGACTTGTGGGCGCCGACGGCGAGACGCATCAGGGGATATTTGACCTGAGCTTCATGTCACTGATACCGCATATGACTGTGTGTGCCCCCAAAAATGATCTTGAACTGCGGGACCTGCTCGATTTCGCGTATGGGTTTGACGGGCCGATAGCCATAAGGTATCCCAGGGGCGCTGCCTACGACGGCCTTCACGAGATGAGGAGCCCCATAGAATATGGTAAGAGTGAGGTCATTTACGACGACGAAGAGTCGGAAGTGGCTCTCATAGCTGTCGGGAGCATGGTCGAGACCGCAGTTGAACTGCGCTCGATACTTGCTAAGAACGGTGTTAAGGCCAGCCTTGTCAATGCGCGCTTTGTCAAGCCGCTTGACGAGGATCGTCTGGATCAGATGGCACAGAGCCATGAACTGATCGTCACTATGGAAGAGAATGTCATATCCGGAGGCTTCGGCGAGGCTGTTTCCGATTACTATGAAAAAGCGGGAAAGGACGTCGACATTATCCACATAGGCATCGACGACAGGTTCATCCCGCACGGAAACGTGGCTCAGCTCAAGGCTGCATTTGGTCTTGACGCGCCAGCGGCCGCGGACAGGATCCTGAAACATTTGCAATCGAGGACGGAAGATGAAGGAAAGGCTGGATACACTCCTGGTTCAGAGAAATCTTGCTGAATCACGCGAGAAGGCGAAAGCGGTTATCATGACAGGCGACGTCTATGTCAACGGCGTGCGCGAGGATAAAGCGGGTACTTTCTTTGACCCGGATAAGGCAGAGATAATCATACGCGGGACGACTCTCAGATATGTGAGCCGCGGTGGCCTCAAGCTTGAGAAGGCTGTCAGCTGTTTTGGCATAGATCTTGATAAAAAGGTATGCCTGGATATAGGCGCGTCGACCGGCGGCTTTACGGACTGTATGCTGCAGAACGGCGCTGTCAGGGTATACTCTGTCGATGTCGGCAGGGGACAGCTTGACTGGAAGCTCAGACAGGACGAGCGCGTGGTGTGTATGGAGAAGACAAATTTCCGTTATGTCACGCCGGAGGATATACCGGAGAAGATAGATTTTGCTTCGGCAGACGTGTCGTTTATCTCACTGAAGCATATACTCGGGCCGGCTTTCGCGCTGCTTAAGGATGACGCGCAGATGGTCTGCCTGATAAAGCCACAGTTTGAGGCAGGACGTGAAAAGGTCGGCAAAAAAGGTGTTGTCAGAGACCCGATGGTGCACAGGGAAGTCATCAGAACGGTGTTTTCCTATGCGGCCGGGGAGGGCTTCGGCATACTGGGGCTGGACTATTCACCGATAAAGGGACCGGAAGGAAATATCGAATACATCGCACATTTGGGCAAAGGCCAGGAAGGCCTGCCTGAGGATAGCTGGGAAGAGAAGACGGCAGAGGTGGTAGAGGCTGCTCACCAGGATCTGCAAAAGAGGACCGAGTCATGAAAAAGTTTGCATTGCTTACAAATTATCAGGTAGATGAGGACCTTAGTGTCACGCACAGGATAGAAGAATATATCAACGGGCATGGCGGTAGCTGCTGGCTGCCGAGACCTTTGCCTGACGGATACTATGATGTATCCGACATGCCGGATGATATCGACTGCGCCCTGACTCTGGGCGGCGACGGCACTTTCCTCAACGCCGCGCGAAGGCTGCGCAGCAGAAAGACACCATTGTTCGGGATAAATCTCGGCAATCTCGGCTATCTTACCAGCGCTGAGGCAGACGATATCCCGGAGTGCCTGGTCGAGCTTCTCGAGGACAGGTACAGGATCGACGAGCGCATGATGCTCAGAGGCAAGGTCATGCACGTTTCGGGAGAGACGGTGACGGACACGGCCCTGAACGATATCGTCATCAGCAGGGCAGGAGCGCTGCGCGTCGTGGAATTCAGGATATTTGTCGACGGAGACCTGCTTAGCGTCTACGATGCCGACGGCATCATTGTTTCGACAGCTACCGGATCGACAGGGTACAATCTGTCAGCCGGCGGGCCGGTCGTCATGCCGAATACCAGTGTCATGGTGGTGACCCCCATATGCCCGCACACTCTGCAGACAAGAAGCGTGATAGTCTCGGCCGGCTCACGCGTGAGGATAGCGATAGGCAGGCGCCGCAAGACACAGAATGAGGAGGCTGCCGTGACATTTGACGGGACTATGTCTGAGAAGATGTCTATCATCGACAGTGTGGAGATCACCAGAGCCAGAGAAAAGACACGCATTCTGAGACGTCCGGAAAGCGGATTCTGCAGTATTTTCAACAACAGCAGGATGTAGGACCGGGAGTCGCCGAAGGTTTACTGCAGTAAGTTTTACCACAGTGCTCGGAGGATTTAAGTTCATGAAATCAAACAGACAGGAAAAGATAATTGAACTGGTCAGCAAACATGAGATCGAGACCCAGGCTGATCTGACAAAGCTGCTCGAAGAGGCAGGCTACCATGTTACCCAGGCCACCATTTCCAGGGATATCCGGGAACTGAAGCTGTCGAAGGTGAATGGCCATAACGGCAGGCAGAAGTATGCCTTTATGCCGTTGGTGCAGGCCGGGAACGAGGCAAAACTTACCCGTGTACTCAGAGAAGGATATATCTCCAGCACCAAGGCTTCGGAGTTTGTGGTAGTCAGGACACTTTCAGGCATGGCGATGGCAGTGGCGGCAGCGCTTGACGCTATGGATATCGAGGGATTTGCCGGGTGTATAGCCGGCGATGATACGGTATTCTGCGCCCTCAGCGAGGGCACTGATGTCGACGCCTTCTATGAGACGATAATAAAAACAGCAAACCAGCAGTGATGCCGGACCGGCATAAACGTAAGGAGGCTGCAGATGCTCAAAAGTATTCATGTAGAGAATATGGCCTTGATCGACGAGGCCGATGTAGAATTTACAGATGGGCTGAACATACTTACGGGAGAAACCGGTGCCGGGAAATCGATCGTCATAGGATCGGTGAGTATGGCGCTTGGAGGAAAAGCATCAAAGGAAATGATCAGGACAGGAGCAGATCATGCCCTGTCTGAGCTTGATTTTCAGACAGACGACGCCAGGATAACAGAAGCCCTGGCAGAGCTGGGCCTTCCGGCCCCGGATGATCATGTTGTGATCTCCCGGAGGATCACAGAAGGCAGAAGCATTGCGCGCATTAACGGCGAGATGGTCTCACTCTCTGTTCTCAGGAAAGTGGCATCGCTTCTTATCGACATTCACGGACAGCATGAACATCAGTCGCTGATCCATACACAGAATCATATACATATACTTGACCGCTTCGCCCGTGACGGGCTGGACGCCGAAAAATCTGCCCTCAGGGACAGCTATGAAGAATATATTTCCCTGAAGAAGGAACTGGACGGCGCCATCAGCGATGAGTCTAAGAGGAACAGCGAGATATCATATCTTGAATACCAGATAAATGAGATCGATTCCGCGGCACTGCGCGAGGGCGAGGAAGAGGAGCTTGACCGCCTCTTCAGGAAGATGAGCCATTCGCGGCAGCTCATGGAGAGCACCTCCAGAGTACACGCGATGACAGCTTACGATACGGATGAGGCAGCGGGCGATACTATCGGCCGGGCGCTGCGCGAGCTTTCGTCGGCGGAGAAGTATGATGAAAATGTGGGCGGCCTGATATCACAGCTTACGGATATTGACGCCCTGCTCAATGATTTCAACAGGGAGCTGTCCGACTACGAGAGTACGCTGACATTTGACGAGGAGGCCTATTCACAGACTGAGAGAAGGCTGGAGCTTATCTCCACCCTGAAGTCAAAGTACGGCAGCAGCGTCAGCGCGATACAGGAACACCGGGAAGAATGCGCGGCCAGGCTGGAGAGACTCACCAACTATGAGGAATATCTGCAGGATCTGCGCAGCCGCTGCGATAAAGCGCTTGCCGCACTTACGCTGCTTTCTGACAGGGTCTCGCAGATAAGGAGAAGCAGCGCCCTCATACTGCAGGAAAAGATAACTGAAGCTCTGAGGGATCTTAATTTCCTGGACGTCAGGTTCGAGATAAGCTGCGCTGAGCTGGACGGATTTACCGCCAATGGCCGGGACAGCGTCGAATTCATGATCTCGACGAACCCCGGCGAAGATCTCAGACCTCTGGCGAAGGTGGCAAGCGGGGGTGAACTCTCGCGTATCATGCTCGCCATCAAGTCCGTGCTTGCGGATTCCGACGAGATACCTACGCTGATATTTGACGAGATAGACACAGGCATCAGCGGCCGCACCGCACAGATGGTGTCGGAGAAAATGGCTCTGATCGCCCGTCTGCATCAGGTCATATGCATAACCCACCTCCCGCAGATCGCCTCCATGGCGGATACCCATTTCGTGATCGAGAAGACGGCGGCTGGCGGCAGGACCAGGACGGTCATCGACAGGCTGGATGACGGGCGGGCCATAGACGAGATCGCCCGCCTTCTGGGCGGCGCGCGCATAACGGACACCGTGCTGGAAAATGCGCGGGAGATGCGGGAACTGGCTGTTTCGCTGAAGAAGAAGGCGCCAGGCAGCCCGTAAAGATTTGAAACCGGCAGCTGGCAGTGCATATGAGGATAGACTTACAGAAAGGGCAGTTATGATCTATACCGACTTGACCAAGAAAGCGATGAAGATCTGCATCAGGGCACACAGAGACCAGGTGGACAGATCGGGGCTTCCGTATCTCATTCACCCGTTTCACGTGGCTGAGCAGATGACTGATGAGTACAGCACCTGCACGGCCCTGCTGCACGATGTGATCGAAGACTCAGACATGACGCCTGATGAACTGAGGCGTGAGGGAATGCCTGAGGAGGTCGTCGAGGCAGTTGTCCTGCTGACGCACAGCCGGAGCGTACCCTACCTCGACTACATCGCCGCCCTTAAGCACAATGAAATGGCCAGGATAGTAAAGCTGGCAGATCTCGAGCATAACTGTGATATGGGACGTTTTGACGTCATAACCAGGAGGGATATAGAACGCCTTGAAAAATACAAGAAGGCGAAGGCATTGCTTGAAGCCTGAGAGAGTGGATACACGGATAAGATCAGCGGAGATATGCTTATGCCGGAAGAGATAGTTCGCAGAAGGATAGTATTTTACGGCAGTGTACAGGGAGTCGGCTTCAGATACCGCGCGTATTACGCCGCAATGGATACGGGTGTGACAGGCTGGGTCAGGAACGACGACCAGGAAGACACTGTAACCATGGAGGCTCAGGGGAGCACAGAGCAGATACACAGGATGATATATATGATACAGCAGGGGCGCTATGTGTCTGTGGAAGATATCAGGCTGCGGCCGCTGCCCGTGGATCCCGATGAGAGAAGCTTTAAAGTAGTCGGGTATTAGATGAAAGTCATATGGATCCTGTTATCTTGAGACTGAATTATCATTGCTGCGCAATGTTTTTTACTATTCAGAACTGAAACAGGATGAAGGAGTACAGGTATGAAAAAAGAACCAGATATTGATAAAACTGCTGTGATCATGCGAGGGGCCATAATCGCAGGTGATGTGACGATCGGTAAGGAAAGCAGTGTATGGTTTAACACCTGTGTCAGGGGAGATAACAATTCGATATATATTGGCAATTATACCTGTATTGAAGAAAACTGTGTGCTGCATTGTCCTCCGGAAGTGCCGATGAAGATCGGAAACGGTGTTACGGTGGGACATGGAGCAATATTGCATGGGTGTACTATAGGTGATAATACAACGATAGGTATGGGAGCTATAGTTATAACCGGAGCAGTAGTCGGAAGCAATTGTCTGGTCGGCGCAGGGGCTGTTGTCACTCCTAAGACCGTGATACCAGACGGATCTCTGGCAGTTGGCAATCCGGCAAAGGTCGTGCGTTCACTTACGCCAGGCGAGATAGAGGATAACAGAACTTCATCAGCTATGTATGCAGAGGCGAAGGAAATGTACAGGGACTTTTGATATGATGCTGCAGACAAGAACTGAACTGTCAGATCAAATATGAAAATATGATCAGGGAGTATCGTGAATTCTGTATAAATAACTGCAGAATGAACAGAGCCAATAAGCCCGGGGGAGCGGCATCATTTTATGAGCCGCTCCCCCCGGGCTTATATTGATTAGCGGAAGGTTTCCGCTAATTGTTATCTGTACTGACGGCGTTATGGATCGCCCGGATAAGGCTGTTCGCAGGATCTGTTGAATCCTGCGAGAGCTCCCAGATCATCATGCCGCCGAGGCCGTATTTCATCGCCCATTTTGTCTTTGCGGCCATGGTTGTCACGCCGTTGTGATAATCCGCTGTGCCGGACATATCATCGGTCACGGCAGAAGGGTCGTTCTGTATCAGAGTCGAATAGGCACTCCACCCCGGATAGCTGTAAAACGGCACGCCCATGCAGACTTTATTTGCGGGCATCCCCCTGGTCTCACACCAGTATCTGGCGACGTTCTGGCAGAACTCAAGAGTGCAGCTGCAGTCGTAGGCCATCACATTGAACCAGTCGCAGACAGCCATCACGTTGGCAGTGTGCGCCGCCGCGTCATAATAGACCGTACCGTCGGTGGTAACTCCGGAAAGCACGGCTGAGGTGAGCAGTCTGTCTGATCCGAGTTTCTGACGAAGCTGTATCATCATCGCCTCATAACGCTGCCAGGAATCAGAACCGGCGCGCGGGTGCTCCCAGTCTACGTCGACCCCGTCGAATCCGTATTTGTCAACAAGTGCCATGATCGAATCTGTAAACTTATCTGTAAGTTCAGGAGTAGCGGTACATCCGTCAAACTGATATTCCATGATCGTTCCGTAGTAAGCCCATCCGCCGACTCCGAGCATTACTTTTACACCATGACTGTGACCCTCGGTGATCAGCTTCTGGACAAGCGCGGTATCGTCGAGAGGCTGCAGGCCGCCCTTCCCGTCCGGGAAGGCAAAGGCGTAAATAATATGCGTCAGGCAGTCCCAGTCGATATTGTCCGCCCAAGAGGCAGAATAGAACGGGAAATAGCCGACAGTCCTGAAATCGCTGCTTCCCGGGGAAACCAGAGAAGCATCCACTGTGTGATCTGAATATACGCTTACCTTTGCCTGAGTATTCCCGCTTTCGTCGGTATTTTCCTCGGGGTCAGTAAGATTTTTCCAGCTTGAATCAGATCCGGGCACCGTGTCCGTCCAGTACTTTGCCTCGTATATCTTGCCGTTGTAAGAAACTTTATCGCCTTGCGTACAGACGAGGCCGGAATACCATACGATGACTCCGTCAATATATTCAGGCTCACGCTCCCAGGCGGATGAAGTTCCCGGAGTCTCTCCGGAATTGTAGTATTTTGCTGTATATACGATGCCATTATAAAGGACTTTGTCCTTGCCATAGTATATCTTTGAGGAATTCCATTCGGCAGCGCTGCCTTCTTCCGTTTCTGAGGCAGTTTCTGTGCTTTCTGTGCTTTCGGCAGTTTCCGTGCTTTCCACTGTGCTGCCGCTGCCGCTTATCAGAGTCCAGCTTGAATCAGAACCCGGCACCGTATTGGTCCAGTACCTGGCCTGATAGACGGAACCGTTATATGAGACTTTGTCGCCGGCTGTACAGACCATGTTTTCATAATAGACCGCGACCCCATTTTCGTCATAGCTGGTTTCGCGCGCCCACGCCGATGATGACGACGGTGTTTCGCCGACGTTATAATACTTTGCGGTATATGTGATGCCGTTATAGCTTACCTTATCACCGCCATTATAAACAGCCGAGGAAGTCCATTTTGAAATGCCGCTTCCCTGTGCCTGCGTCTCACTGCTGCTTTCCCCGCTTCCTCCTGCCTCACCTGAACCCTGCTCTGACGTTCCGCTGCCGGAGACCAGAGTCCAGCTTGAATCAGAACCCGGTACCGTGCTGGTCCAGTATTTGGCCTGGTAGACGGAACCGTTGCAGGAGACCCGTTTGCCGCCGCTTACGGTCATCCCGGAGTACCATATCTCTACTCCGTTTTTATCGTACACGGGGGTGCGTTCCCATGGCGAGGAAGCACCGCCGGGAGTATCACCCCTGGTATACCATTTGGCCGTGTATGAAATATTGTTGTAGACAACAACGCTTCCGGCTGAATAAGCTGTGTCAGGATCGTAGGTGTCCGATGACGCCGCAAATGCGGCAGGAACGAATACCGTACAGATGAGCATGATACCGAGAAAAACTGCAGTGATCTTCTTTGTCATATCAATTTCCTCCCCAAAATAAGATTCCAACAATAATGTCGGCTGACCGAGATTATTTCAGAATGTTTGCTAACTGCATTATATTTCATTTATTCTGTGACTACAATGCCTGATTTTTTTTATTTTTATAATATTTGATTTTTTACTGACTTCTGATATAAAGTTACCTCTGGGGAGAGGGGGGGAGGGCAGAAAAAGACCAGGCTGCCCTTTGACAGTCTGGTCCTGATATGCCGATATTCAGACGGAAATGATCTATTCGAACCTTATCTTGCGGTAATTCTTCTTTCCCCTCCTGAGTATGAAATCTTCCCTGTTGATCTCTTCCGGGTGATATGCCTTCTTGATGTCGCCGATCTTTTCGCCGTTTACGCTGACTCCGCCCTGCTCGATAGCGCGGCGCGCGTCAGAACGCGATTTGCACAGGCCTGATGCGGCAAGTATGCCGATGAGGTCTATCATGCCGTCACGAAGATCAGCCTCGCCGATGACGGTCTCCGGCATGTCTGCTGCCGCGCCGGAAGAGAAGAGCGCTCTTGCGCTTTCCCTGGCCTTCTCCGCCTCCTCATCTCCGTGGACAAGTTTGGTTAGCTCGAAAGCCAGCACCTCCTTGGCGGTGTTCAGCTGGCTGCCCTCCCATTTTGCCATTTCGTCGATCTGCTCAAGCGGCAGGAAGGTAAGCATGCGCAGGCATTTATCGACATCCGCGTCATTGACGTTTCTCCAGTACTGATAGAACTCGAAAGGCGAGGTCTTGTTGGGATCGAGCCATACGGCTCCGGAGACGGTCTTGCCCATCTTCTTGCCCTCGGAATTCAGCAGAAGGGTGATGGTCATCGCGTACGCGTCCTTGCCGAGCTTTCGCCTGATGAGCTCTGTGCCGGCCAGCATGTTTGACCACTGGTCGTCGCCGCCAAACTCCAGGTTGCAGCCGTATTTCTGGTATAAAATATAAAAATCGTAGCTCTGCATGATCATGTAATTGAACTCGAGGAAGGTGAGCCCCTTCTCCCAGCGCTGTTTGTAGCACTCCGCTGCCAGCATCCTGTTTACTGTGAAATGGGGCCCTACCTCTCGCAGAAGGTCGATGTAATTCAGGTTTCTGAGCCAGTCGGCGTTGTTCACGATCTGCGCCTTGCCCTCCGAAAAATCGATGAATCTTGCCATCTGCTTTTTAAAGCAGGCGATATTGTGATCGATGGTCTCGGTGGTCATCATCTGGCGCATGTCTGATTTGCCGGAAGGGTCGCCGATCATGCCGGTGCCGCCGCCTACCAGAGCAAAAGGCTGGTTCCCGGCCATCTGCAGGCGCTTCATCAGGCAGAGCGTCATGAAATGACCTACATGCAGGCTGTCCGCGGTAGGATCATAGCCGATGTAGAACTTCGCCCTGCCGTTGTTGATGAGATCGGCGATCTGTGCCTCGTCTGTTACCTGGGCTATAAGCCCGCGCGCTTTTAGTTCGTCATAAATGTTCATTGTAAATCTCCTTTGATGATGATAACAAAAAATCCCCGTCCTGCCTAAAGGACGGGGATCGATAATCCCGTGGTACCACCTTTGTTCTCCGGAAGACTCACGCCTCTCGGACTCATCGGGTATCTGACAATATCCGTGCGCTATAACGGGCACATACCGTTGCAGCCTACTGGTCATCTGATAACGTTCGGTGCAAAGCTCCTGAATGTATTCAGTCCGCAGATCCGTCTTCGCGCCTCTCACCGTCCGGCAGCTCTCTGTAAGCATCTCTGCGGCTTACTTGTTTCAGTCATCGCTTTTTAAAAATATCATTGCCAATTATATCCTTTAGATAAAAACTTGTCAACAGCGAAACGCAAAATTTAAGTTTTCAGCCTGAAAGATCCCGGCCGCGCCCGGCTCTACCAGCAGGCGATATTGCTGTCTGTCCGCGGCTCGCAGCCGCCGACGAGCACTCCGTTGTCAAGCCTGAGGATTATCTGTCCGCGCCCGAAACCGACGGGATCTGCGTATTCGATCCGGTGTCCGCGTTTTCTGAGCTCATCTGCCAGGGCGTGGTCGAAGGAATCCTCGACCTGGAAATCCATGCCGTTTATCCACTGCCAGCGAGGCGTGTCGAGGGCCATCTGGGGGTTCATATGGAAATCTATCATGTTTGTCACGACCTGTGTCTGGCCCTGGGGCTGCATATAGCATCCCATCACGCCGAACGGGCCGACCGCCCTGCCATCTTTTGTCAGGAAGCCGGGTATGATAGTGTGGTAAGTCCTCTTGCCTGGCTGCAGATAATTGCAGCTTGCCGGGTCAAGTGAAAAATCAGCGCCGCGGTCCTGCAGGGCGACGCCGTATCCCTCTACGACTATGCCCGAGCCGAAATCGTTGAAATTCGACTGGATGTAGGAGACCATGTTTCCTTCCTGGTCAGCCGTGCACAGATAGACCGTGCCGCCGCCGCTCAGCTGTTTATATTCAGGCTGCCGCGCCAGCTCCGTTATCTCCGCCGCGCGTTCTCTGCCGAACTGCGGCGTTATGAGATCATGGTAATCGACGCCCATGTACCTGGGGTCTGTCACATAGTGCATACCGTCCGCAAATCCCATCTTCATGGCCTCGAACTGTGTGTGGAGCGTAGAGATATCATTTCTCCGGCTGAAAGTGAAATTCTTCAGGATATTGAGGGTCATCAGGACGACAAGCCCCTGTCCGTTAGGCGGTATCTCCCAGACATCATAGCCCCGGTAATTCACCGAGACAGGTTCGACCCAGAGCGGTTCGTAACCGGCGAGATCCCTGAAGGTGAAATAGCCGCCGTCGCGGGTGCTCTGCCTGACAAGCTGTCTGGCTATCTCTCCCCTGTAGAATTCTTCCGCCTCTGATCTGGCGATAAGGCGCAGAGATCTGGCGTGGTCAGGAAGCCTGATCATGTCGCCGAATTCATAGCTCTCGCCGTTTTTGGTGAATACGCGGAACCACTCGGAATATTCGGGGGCGTTCCCGAATTCTGCCCTGTAGGACTTGGTTATCCTGCGCAGCAGGAAGCTCAGCATGGGGGTCACGGGGAAGCCGTCACGCGCGTAGCTGATGGCGGGCTCAAGATCCTCCTCGAGCGAGAGTTTCCCGAAGCGTCTGCAGAGTGCTGCCCACGCGGCCGGCGCGCCGGGCACGGTGACAGGGGTCCAGCCGTGTATCGGCATTTTCCCGCCGGGGTATTTCCCGGCTACCTTGCCGGCGCTGATGCCGGAGGGTGCATAGCCGGAGGCATTGAGACCGTACATTTTATCCTTCATCCACACGATGGCAAACGAATCCGAGCCGAGCCCATTTGACACGGGTTCCAGGACAGTGAGCGCTGCCGCCGCCGCGATGGCGGCATCTACCGCGTTTCCGCCTTTGCGCAGTATCGAGAGACCGGCGGCGGAAGCCATATTGTTGCTGGCAGAGACCATGCCGTTTCTGGCGGTCACGCAGAACCTGCCGGAAGGACTGCTCTTTAATAACGGATCAAAATTCATATCTGACACCCCCACGAAATCATTTGCTGTGACAGCTTTATTATATACGAGTGGCCCGGCGGCGGCAAGCACAGTATTCAGCCGGAAACGCGTTTTCGGCAGCAGGGCAGGACCCGCCGCGGCAAAGTTTTTTTTCCGCGTATAAAACAGTATCATTTGACACAGTCTGGGTGTTATAATAGCAGAAGGATATTTTAAGGAGGGTCAAAAGATGAGCAGGATCGTTAACAATGGTAACAGGGGCCCCGATAAATTCAGGGCGGTCGCAGTCATCTACACACTGTGCGCCGCGGTCTGGTTCCTCGGTTCCGGAGTCAATTTCTATAAGGGCTATCAGCAGTTCGCTTATGTATATCTGATACTGGGACTGCTGTTTGCTGCCATGGCTGTCATGTATTTCAAGAAATATATCGACAAAAAGTGACCGCAGATATCTTTCTGAGACGAAGATGTTCCGGTGGAGGTTATTGATGTGAAGGATGCCGAAATTCAGAACAATCCGCTGGCCTCAGCGCCCCTCGCGGGGCTGATCGCCAGGTTTGCCGTGCCGTCAGTGATAGGCATGCTGGTAAATGCAGCCTACAATATCACTGACCAGATCTTTATCGGCCAGATAGTTGGTTATCTTGGAAATGCGGCTACGACGGTCGTCTTTCCTTTTGTCCAGATCACGCTGGCCTTTTCCCAGATGAGCGGCATAGGCACGGCTGCCAACTTTAACATCAACCTCGGCGCCGGCAGGAAAGAGGAATCCGAGAACTTCGTAGGGACCGGCCTGACTATGACGGCAGTGATGGCTGTAGCATTATTTGCCATCGTCATGCTCTTCAAGGCGCCGATATTGTATCTGTTTGGTGCTACGGATAATGTTTATCCGTTTGCCATGCAGTATCTGAGCATCATCGTCTTCGGCCTGCCGCTGCAGATATTTACCAATTTTTCCGGTGTGCTCATCAGGGCTGACAGAAGTCCTTCATATTCCATGATATGCCTTGTCTCCGGCGCGATAATCAACGTCGGCCTCGACGCGCTTTTCATGATCGTGTTCCACTGGGGGATATACGGCGCGGCGGCGGCCACTGTACTGGGCCAGGTGTTTTCCTTCTGCCTCTGCCTCAGGTATTTCTTCCATTTCAAGACCTTCAGGATCAGAAGCTCGAGCCTGCGCCTGCGGGCGGAGTATGTGGTCCAGATCATCCGGCTTGGCTTTGCCAATTTTATAAATCATATCGTCATGGCCACGATAAATATCGTGCTCAATAACACTTTGAAATATTATGGACAGTTTACCGTCTATGGCAGCAATATCCCGCTGGCGGTCTCCGGCATAGTCGCGAAGCTGAACTCCATAATGATAGCCTGTGTCGTGGGAACAGCCCAGGGCTGCCAGCCGATCTGGAGCTTCAACATGGGCGCGAAGAACTATGCCCGTGTTAAGGAGACCTACAAAAAGGCAATCGTGGTGGGACTGACTGTCAGCTTCACAGCTTTCGCGCTCTTCCAGCTGTTTCCCAGACAGATCACCAGCATATTCGGCACGGGGAGTGATCTCTATTATCAGTTTGCCGAGCAGTATCTGCGCGTATATATGATGATGGTCTTCACCTACGGCATACAGCCTATAACTATTAATTATTTTACCAGCATAGGAAACATGCGCCAGGGGACCATCCTCTCGCTGTCGCGCCAGGGTTTTCTCCTCCTGCCGCTTCTGATCATACTGCCGTATTTTATGGGACTTAACGGTGTCCTGGTCGCCGGGCCGGTAGCCGACGCGCTGGCGGCGGTCCTGTCGCTGCTTTTTGTCAGGGCGAGCTTTCACAGGCTCACCAAACTGTCTCAGCAGGATCAGGGATAGCGGATGTTGCTGCAAAAAAACAATTCACTGCGTTGACAAGCTAAATTATTTGGCCTATAATGATTTTCAATTAAAGGCGAAGACGAAGAGAACTAGCACGGTTTATCGCTCACAGAGAGCGGGCAGATGGTGGGAATCCCGCAGAATGAATCCGTGTGAATAACACTTTATCAGCTGTGATCTGAAAATCATCCGCGGAAGCCGCAGGAGACCAGTAGGTGAGACGTCAAGCTGCGCGTGAGACAGCAGGAGGTTGGCAGACCTTTGGCTAATATACAGGGATCCTGATGGTTTTCTGCAGTACAGGGTATATGACCTCCGAAAGAGACTGCGTTTTTGCAGTAATTCAGGTGGTACCGCGGATATATGGGATAGACAAAGGCGTTTATCAGTAGATTCGTCCTGAACTAGTTACTAGTTCAGGGCATTTTTTTTACAGAAATGCCCTGAGAAGACCGGAAAGGAGACCACTATGACAAGTATCAAGAACATTTACAGGGACCACGCTATCGGAGAGATATCGGAGGCAGATGTCGGCAGCACAGTGAGGACCGCGGGCTGGGTAGAGAATATCCGCGACCACGGCGGAGTATCTTTCATCGACCTTCGCGATATGTACGGACTTTTGCAGGTCGTGCTCAGGGACACCAGCATGCTCGACGGCATCACCAAGGAAAACTGTCTGTCCATTGAGGGCGTCATCGAACACCGCGATGAGGATACCTACAATCCGAAGATCCCCAGCGGCACCATCGAGCTGGAAGCTCACAGCATCGATATCCTGGGCAGGGTGACGCGCCAGCTTCCCTTTGAGATCATCACCTCGAAGGATATCCGCGAGGACGTGCGCCTCAGATACCGCTATCTGGATCTGCGCAACAGGAAGGTGCGCGACAATATCATTTTCCGCTCCCGGGTCATCTCATATCTGCGTCAGAAGATGACGGAAATGGGATTTCTGGAGATACAGACGCCCATACTCTGCGCGTCTTCCCCTGAGGGCGCAAGGGACTATATCGTGCCCTCACGGAAATTCAAGGGCAGGTTCTACGCGCTTCCGCAGGCGCCGCAGCAATATAAGCAGCTGCTCATGGTATCAGGTTTCGACAGGTATTTTCAGATCGCTCCCTGCTTCAGGGACGAGGACGCCAGGGCTGACCGCTCACCGGGCGAGTTCTATCAGCTGGACTTTGAGATGAGCTTTGCCACGCAGGAGGATGTATTCAGGGTCGGCGAGGAAGTCCTTGAGGATACTTTCCGGAAATTTGCCCCCGAGGGCGCGAAGATCACGCAGGCTCCTTTCCCGGTGATCAGCTATAAGGATTCCATGCTGCAGTTCGGCTGTGATAAACCTGACCTGCGCAATCCTCTGCGCATAGCGGATGTGACGGATTTCTTCCAGAACTGCACTTTCCGTCCCTTCCTGAAAAAGACGGTGCGCGCGATAAAGGTCCACGCGCAGATGTCGAAGGGATTTCATGAGAAGCTGCTGAATTTCGCGGTATCCATAGGCATGGCAGGCCTCGGATATCTCGAGGTGATGGATGATATGAGCTGCAAGGGGCCTATCGACAAGTTCATACCCCAGGAGCTCAAAGCGGAATTTGCCCGGCTTACGGATCTGCATCCGGGAGATACCCTTTTCTTTGCCGCGGACAGGGAAGAGCGGGCAAATTATTTCGCGGGTGAGATCAGAAACGAACTCGGCAGCAGACTGGGCCTCACGGAGGAAAATGCCTTCAGGTTCTGTTTTGTAAATGATTTTCCGATGTATGAGTACGACAAGGACGAGAAGCAGTACACCTTTACCCACAATCCGTTCTCCATGCCTCAGGGCGGACTTGAGGCGCTGAACACGGAGGATCCGGAGAAGATACTTGCCTATCAGTTCGATATCGTCTGCAACGGCGTCGAACTCTCGTCCGGCGCGGTCCGCAACCATGATATCGAGATAATGAAAAAGGCCTTCGAGATCGCCGGCTACGAGGAGGAAGACCTGAAAGAAAAATTCGGCGCCCTCTATGACGCCTTCCATTTCGGGGCACCGCCGCATGCTGGCATGGCTCCCGGCATAGACAGGATGATAATGCTTCTGACCGGTGAGGACAATATCCGCGAGATAATACCCTTCCCGATGAACGGAAACGCGCAGGATCTCATGTGCAAGGCACCAGGCATCGTCACTGAGAAGCAGCTGCGCGAAGCCCACATCAAGATAAGAGAATAGCAGAGTGCGGCTGCCTTAGCCCAGCGGGATCTCGACTACCTCCGCCATTTTCGTAAGGCACTGTTCTATCTGCCCGGAAATATCGTCGACCATGCGGCTGGTGATCTCCTCGTTCTTTTCATTTTCAAGCCTGTCGTAAAGACTCGATTTTGTGGATGACGTCAGCTCATCGAGACGGTTATTGAAAGCGGCCCTGGGTATCACCCTGCGCATTGCCCGGGGCACGTTCATGCTGTATATCGTGCTCTCCATCTTACTGCGCCCGAGCGAGAGCACCAGCAGCGAGATTATCATGCCGGCCAGGATGCCGGCAGGACCGCTCGCGATGAGCGCGACGCCGCTGCCTCCGCAGAGAAATCCGGCGATCAGTGAGATGACAGACTCTATGAGCGTAGTCATCTTATCGACCGCGAAAACGTCTTTGGAGTCAAGGTGTATGCCGATGTCATCTGATGAAAGAAAAGAGCTCAGACTCAGGGCGGAGTAGGGTACGTGGTGCCTGATGCAGATCGGCACTGTATATTCTTCCAGGTCGTCAGCTACCTCGCGCAGCCAGGCTCCGACCGGCACACTCATCAGCTTTTTGGCCTCGTCTGAGCGCAGCCAGGCCTCCAGGTCGTGCTCCATCACCTCGTCTACATCCGCGATCCGCTTTATTCCGCCGTCTCTCCATCTTGTAAAAATAGGGGCAGCGACATTTTCCATGACAGGGGTGATGAGAGTATCCACCATGTCGCGGTAGAGCTTGTCTATATGCTTTGTCACGATATCTTCGACAGTGTGGGAGGCTTTAAGCTCCTCAAGCTCTGCCCTGAAATCGCTCAGCTCATCGTCGATGCGCGCGCTCCAGGCCAGGCCGCGTGACACCGAAAATTCCGGCTCTGCCCCGCTGATGATGACAGCGTCCGGAAAGCGCTCTTCACACCATTTCCTGATCTCAGGGAGCTTCGAGACTCCGCCTGTGAGGAATAAAAGCTCAGGCACATCGCCTGTTATGTTACTGCGGACATTATCCAGGCTCTCCAGAAAGACCTCCTTAAAAGATCTGCCGCCCAGCCTGCTGTTTTTTTTGTTTACGAGGGTGTCGGCAATATCGCGGTCCATGGTGACAGTGAGCCGGAGCGTCTTCTTGTAGCGCACGAGTATCGTTTCCGTGCAGGGATGCTCATCCCAGTAATCCTCATCTGAATAATATTTTTCTTTGAGTCTTCTGGCCGCGAATTCACAGTAGCTGCGCCATGGCTCGCTTTCCTCGAAGACGGCCTGCAGCCGGGCAGAATCGCGCGACGAGGAGACAGCCTTTTCCAGCAGCAGCTCATCCATCATGCCGCCGCCGAGTGTTACTTCGCCGGCAGTCTGCATCTCTACCTCCCTGCCGCGGCAGATGTAGGCAAAATCCGTGGTCGAAGAGCCGATATCGATGACCAGCACAGGCTTGGAAAGTATGTCGCAGCCCAGCTGGAGATGCTTTGACTGGCAGGCGCTGATCAGCGCAGCTCTGGATTCGGATATGATCCGGGCCGGGGGATAGCCTGTGTTCTGGAAGATCTCCCTGTACTGTTCGCGGGCGTTTTTGTTCCAGCCGGCGGGGCAGCCGATATAGAAGCAGCAGTCCTCATTTTTGACCAGGTCTCCGCTGCCGTAGAGTTCGCCGAGGACGCCGGCGGCAAAGCGCCTGATATCTGCGCTTACCGACGGATCGCTGAGAAAACGGCTCTTAAAGCGCAGCTTTCTCATGACGGCGTCGGCATTGTAGCAGGCCTTTTCACCGATCTGCAACAGGCCGTTCTCAAGCTGCGCGTAGGCCGTGATAAAGCTCTGCGCGCCGCACACTGTCAGCATCTGCGGAACAGCCTGATCTTTCTTGTCAAGCCTGGAAACTGCGCTTTCTGCGTCTCCGAGATCAAATCCGAAAAAGCGTTCCATTGATATTTCCCCCTGTCGTTGTGATGCTCAGTTTAAATCTTCCTGCAGACTGCCGGCGGCCAGCCCCTTTTTCAGGAGTCTGCCGCTGCTGACAAGAGCAGGCCGGATGGTTCCGGGTGTCTTTGAGGGCATGACGTCGAACATCTGCGCCGTGCCGCTGCTGTAGTCTATAAGCTCGACACCCTTCCTGTGAAGATAATATTTCAATGTGCCCAGCTTCTCTATGGCGTACTGCCCGTCATTGCTGTACTCTGCCTCCAGCAGCTGCGCGAAGAGCTCCAGATCCTCCGGGAAGGGTCCCTCAGCAGCATTCGCGGAAGCAGGGTTTTTCTTTTCCCATTCTTCTTCTGTCTGGATATCGCTGAGATTCTGGTCCATGACGAGAGCGGCGGTGTGAAGAGTGCGGTAGATCTTCTCTGAGCTTACCGGTATCTCGACTTTCTGCTGCTTCTTTCCTGAAGCGGCAGCGGGCCTGGCCCGGAAATATCCTGCCGCGAACATAAGAGCAAGCGCAGCCGCCAGCGTGACCAGCGAGACGGGAAGAGAGGCGGATGAGAGCGCGGCGGGAGAGAGCGCAGGCACGACAACGGAAATGATGCCGCAGATCACGCCGGCGAAGAGGAAGACCCTCGATCTGCCGGAAACTCCTGCAGCCTTCTGCGGAGCCTCATCGTACTCCCAGACACGCGGCGTACCCTGAGAATAGAGGAGCGGGACGGCAGTCCTGGCCGCCTGCATCATATATGAGGAGGAGCTGCGCTGCCGCTGGCTGGCACAGCCTTCGTTATATTTAAGCAGCAGCTGATCCATCTCAGACTCCAGGATCCTCCCGGCGTCCTGAAGCGATTCAGCCTTATCAAGGCCCGCGATCAGCCTGTCTTTATCATTTTCCAGGAAACTGGCTATTCCCATGATCAAAACCTCCGGCATTAGAACTTCATTTATACTGATTTTACTGTTTATGGCCGGGAAATGCAACATTCACTTAGCCTGCCGCTGTCTTATTATTTATCGGCGCTGCTGAGCCGTATCCTGTCCGCGAGCACGATGATGAATTCCGCGCTGGTAGGCCTCTGCTTGCCGCTGGCTGTGACGTAGGCGAACAGACTGTCCAGCATCGGGGAGTGCTCGCGGCTGAAAGTGATCTCTATCGCGTGCCTGACCGCCCTTTCCACGCTGATCCCGTTGGTATTATTCATCTTTGCGACTGCAGGGTAGAGTATCTTGGTGACAGCGTTGATGCTCTCTTTTTTCTCGGCGACTATCATTATCGAATCGCGCAGATACTGATAGCCCTTCATATGGGGCGGGACAGCCACAGAGCGCAGGAGCTCAGTCACCTTCTCCTCCAGATTCTCTGCCCGTGATCCGCCGGGATGCTCAAAGCCGAAGTACCCAGGGTCTCCCATAGGATTCCTCATCCTGTTATTAAAGACCTGTTCCAGCCTGGTGACAAAGATAGTCCTGTCCACAGGCTTGAGCATATAATAGCCGGCGCCGTTCATGAAGGCATGCCTGAGCATGTCCTCGCGTCCGACGGCTGATACGATAAGAGTGGCCGGCTTATAGTTTATGGACGGATCGTTGTATATGCGCTCGAGCAGCTCGACGCCGTCCATGTGCGGGATGATCATTTCCATGATGACAATGTCAGGCTGCAGTTCTCTTATCATTGAAAGCCCGGCCAGCCCGTCAGATGTTGTCCCGATAATGCTGCAGTCCGTCATCTCCAGGGCGCTTTTGTAGAAATCCTGCATGTCCCTGCTCCCGTCAATGATAATTATTCGCTTCTCCTTTTTCATGCCATACTCCCCCTATATTGTACCTGTAAACAGTGCTGATCCTCCCCAGCCTCAGACAGAGACTGTAAAGCATTTTATATTAATATAATAACAGTAACAAGTAGTATTTGTATATAAATATCGAGTAAATACGACATAATGAATACGATATTTAAGACTAACTGTCGTATTACGTGAGATATAGTCGAAATACGTCTAAACTTTGTACAAAATGCACATATTGTAGAGAAAATTTAGGGGCAAAAAAATTCCCTGTGATCAGTGATCACGGGGAAAATGCCTCTATCTGCCAATATTTTTTGTCTCATGTTCAGAGGAGATCCATTTGAGCCTGGCGACGATGCGCCGGCAGATCAGGGTAAAGATCCCGACGCCTGCCTCCATGATGATAAAGCCAGCCGCGTAAAGCATGAGTCCGCCTGCCCCTTCCTTTGAGATGTAGACGGCCTCGGCGAAGGCGCCGGCAAATGAGGCGGCCGAAACGATCAGATATCTTGCCGGGAGCTTTTTGGCGGTGGAATTGAACACGTGGTCGCGGAGCGGGTCTCCCTCAGATGTCATGCGCCAGAGAGACAGGGCGCACCAGACACATACCGCTGCCGACGCAGCATAGGGGATCAGCAGGTAAGACTCGCTGTTTACGCCGGGAGAAGGAATGCATCCGGCGGCAAGCGTCAGAGCCAGCGACAGGACTGTGAGTATCCAGAGATCCCTGAGTACCTTTTTTCTGCCGTCAGCGTCAGCCCATCTGAAGCAGCTGCCGAAGTATTCATAGCTGCCCTGCTCATTTATCTGGTAATCTTTTACATATTTGTTTTTTCTGCTTCCGGGAACAAACATAGCGTCCTCCTTTTTAGTCATATCAGGAAGTATAAACTTTTTCAGACGTTTCTTCAAGTGGGAGCGCTCAAATAACTGATATCAGCCGCGCGCGATAAGTGTCTGGTTTACTTTTCCTGTATAATAATGTATAATTATTTAATCAATACCGGGTCATTTGCCGGTGCTTATCGGTTTGGGTATATATAGGGAGGACAGTCACATGAAAAAAATTCTCTTTGCCGCTTCGGAAGCGGTTCCGTTCATCAAGACAGGCGGACTCGCAGATGTCGCAGGATCTCTTCCTAAAGCTTTTAATAAAGAAGAGTTCGACGTCAGGGTAGTACTTCCCCTGTACAGGATCATTCCGGACTTCTATAAGACACAGATGGAATATATCATGAATTACTATGTGGAGCTGTCCGGCAGCTGGATCTACGCCGGCGTGTTCAAACTGGAACTTGACGGCGTCACATTCTATTTTATAGACAATGAACATTATTTTTCCGGCAGCTGGCCGTATGAGAACGGCGAGTGGGATCTGGAAAAGTTTGCCTACTTCAGCAAGGCTTCCCTTCTCATGTGCATGTGCATAGGCTTCAAGCCGGATATAATTCACTGCCATGACTGGCAGACAGGGCTTATCCCGGTCTACCTTAAGAACGAGTTCTGGGACTGGAACAGGTACGGAGATTTTTATCAGGGCATCAAGACCGTCATGACCATCCATAACCTCAAGTTCCAGGGCACCTGGAGCATCGAAGAAATGATGCGCATAACCGGCCTGGGAGAGTATCTCTTTACCTCTGACAAGCTCGAGGCATATAAGGACGGCAATTATCTGAAGGGCGGCATAGTCTACGCAGACTGGATAACTACGGTCAGCAGCGTCTACGCTGATGAGATCAAGTATCCCTTCTACGGCGAGGGCCTGGACGGCCTGATGCGCGCGCGCTCGGGCAATCTGACAGGCATCGTGAACGGGATAGATTACGGTGAGTATGATCCCGCGACGGACAAGCTCATCGTCAACAATTATTCTGTGGATAATTTCAGGACCGAAAAGCAGAAGAACAAGATGGCGTTTCAGGAAGAACTCGGCATGACAGTAGACCCCGACCGCTTTATGGTAGGCCTGGTGTCCAGACTTACCGACCAGAAGGGCGTCGACCTGATAGATTTCGCGATGGAAGATATCTGCAGAGATGACCTGCAGTTTGTCATACTCGGCACGGGAGATGCCCGCTACGAGAATATGTTCCGCTACTACGAGTGGAAGTACAAGGACAGGGTCTCCGCGAGCATAATGTACGACAACACACGTTCACACCGCGTGTACGCGAGCTGTGACGCCTACCTGATGCCGTCGCTCTTCGAGCCCTGCGGCCTCAGCCAGCTGATGGCGCTGCGCTACGGCACTGTCCCGATAGTGCGTGAGACCGGCGGCCTGAAGGAGACTGTCGAGCCGTACAACGAATATGAGGGCACCGGCACTGGATTCAGCTTCGCGAATTACAACGCGCATGAGATGCTCCACACGATAGAGTACGCGAAGCAGGTATATTACGAACACCGCGACAGCTGGGATGCCATTGCCGAGCGCGGTATGAGGGCTGATTTTTCGTGGGAAGCGTCAGCCAGGAAATATGAGGATCTGTACCGCATGCTGCTCGGATGAGAGCTTGTGATCTGACTGTCAGGCAGGGATAAAGATATGGACAATGAACCGCTTATGCTCTATAAGCTTATGATACTGTATATGCTCAATTCTGTTGATTTTCCGCTGACGAATTCGCAGATCTCGCAGTTTATGCTTGAGAAGGGCTATACAAGTTATTTTAATATCCAGCAGGCGATCGCGGATATGCTGGATACGCGTCTGATAATAGCGAATCAGATATACAATACTTCCTACTATCACCTGACACATGCCGGCAGAGATACTCTGCAGTCTTTCAGGCACAGGGTATCCGCCGAGATACAGGCTGAGATAGACGAGTATATCAGTGAACACAGGTATCATTTCCGGAATGAGAACGAGATAACCGCTGACTACGTGAAGGTCGGCGACAAGAATTATTCAGTCGTATGCGAGGTGCGCGGAGGCAGGGAGCTCATTTCCAACATCACCATGAACGTTACCTCGGAGGACATGGCTATCGCGATATGCGACAACTGGCCCGAACATTACGAGGAGATATACGGCTACCTGGTGCAGAAGCTTATGATCAGGGAAGGCCGGAAAAACAAATAGACATGCCGCCCCCTTTGCCCGAAAAAAATATAAAAGTCATATTGACAGATCTTGATCTGTGGAGTATGATATGTCATATCAGTTAAAGTTGATTTGAGGTGAGACAATGGATTCTTCCTATGAGAAGGATGCAAAGGTATTCAAGGCGCTGTGCGATCCGCGCAGACTGGCTATACTGGAGCGCCTGCGCAGCGGAGAAAAGTGTGTGTGCATGTTGCAGGAGGATATGGATATTGGCCAGTCCGGTCTTTCCTATCACATGAAGATCCTTTGTGATTCCGGGATCGTTGAGAGCCGGCAGGACGGCAAATGGACGCATTACCGGCTGTCTGATGCCGGACGGGAATCGGCGATGCAGCTGCTTCGTCAGCTGACAACGCCGGACAATGTACAAAAGGGCGATTGCTGTAAGTAAAAGCCATCTGAGAAGATGGCTTTCTTTACGGGCAAAGCATCAAAAAAAATTGATTTGACAGTTTTGGAAAGAGGTTTCTTATGGGCATATGGAGTTTTATTCAGAACCAGATCCTTGGCATGAAGTGGTTGAATGAAGTGATCGGTTCTCTGCTTTCATTGCTGGGCCTGGACATTGATTCCAGATGGGGCGGCAGCATACAGTTTTTTCTGTACGATGTTATAAAGATCACGATACTGCTCTGCCTGCTGATATTTATCATCAGTTATATCCAGAGTTTTTTCCCGCCGGAACGAAGCAAAAAAATACTCGGCCGCTTTCACGGCCTTGGCGCTAATTCCATAGCGGCATTGCTGGGTACGGTGACACCGTTCTGCTCATGCTCCTCGATACCGCTGTTTATTGGGTTTACCAGTGCCGGCCTTCCTGTAGGCGTGACGTTTTCATTTCTGATCTCCTCGCCCATGGTCGATCTCGGCAGCCTTGTGCTGCTGATGAGTATCTTCGGCGTGAAGATCGCCGTTACTTATGTGATCTTTGGCCTGATAGTGGCTGTTATCGGCGGCACGATCATTGAGAAGCTGCACATGGAGCGCTACGTTGAGGATTTCATCAAAAACGCCAGCGGCGTTGATATTGAATCTCCGGAGCTCTGCTGGCGAGACCGTGTGGTGTACGCGAAGGATCAGGTCGTCAACACCTTCAAAAAGGTATTCCCCTATATCCTGATCGGTGTGGGCATCGGTGCGGTGATCCACAACTGGATACCGGAAAGCGTTGTCGAAGCCGTGCTTGGCGGCAATAATCCCCTGGGCGTAGTGCTGGCCACGCTGATCGGTGTGCCGATGTACGCTGATATTTTCGGTACCATTCCCATCGCGGAGGCGCTCCTCTACAAAGGCGCGCAGCTCGGCACCGTGCTGTCATTCATGATGGCTGTCACGACGCTTTCGCTTCCCTCGCTCATCATGCTGCGCAAGGCTGTCAAGCCGAAGCTGCTGGGGCTGTTCATCGCCATCTGCACGGTGGGCATCATCATCGTCGGCTATCTGTTCAATGTGCTTCAGCCGTTTCTTGTGGGATGACCCGGCCAGAGGGAGGATAAGACATATGTTCACAGCCATATTATACGGTGCTGCCGGGGCCGGACTCCTCGCCTCTTTTATCGCTGACCGGCTAAAGACAAAGAAAGCGCTGCTGAAGGCGTGGAAAGCCTTTGAAAATATCCTGCCGCAGTTTTTGTCGGTCCTGGTGATCATAGGTCTCGCGCTTGCCATTCTGACGCCTGCAGCCATAAGCAGACTGCTGGGCACAGGCTCGGGAATTTATGGGATCCTCGTGTCTCTGGCCATCGGCGCCATTACGCTGATCCCGGGATTCGTGGCATTTCCCCTGGCGGCGGCATTATTGAAAAACGGTGCGGGCTATGCGCAGATCGCGGCTTTTGTGTCATCTCTCATGATGGTAGGTATTGTGACGCTGCCGATGGAATTTAAAGTTTTCGGGAAAAAGGCAGCCATCCTGCGCAATGCCTTTGCACTCGGTTTTTCCTTTCTGGCGGCGCTTGCGATGGGGGTGATCTTTTCGTGAAGAAGTTTGTGATCCGCTATCGTGGTTTCATCGTTTTGCTTGCGGCACTCGGCGTGATGTCATGCCTCAGGCCGGACCTCGGCGCGGATTCTGTCAAAAACATCTGGAGCAACGTCAGGGAAATGCTCGGGGTGCTCCCTCCGGTATTTGTGCTGCTGGGATTGCTGGACGTTTGGGTTGACAGACAGACGATGATGAAATACACGGGTCCCGATTCTGGCCTGAAAGGTCTGCTGATAGCCTTCATCCTCGGATCCGCAGCCGCCGGTCCTCTTTACGCGGCATTCCCGGCAGCGGCGATGATGCTCAGGAAGGGCAGCTCGATCCGCAATGTATTCATCTTCATCGGAGCCTGGTCAACGACAAAGATCCCGATGCTCACCTTTGAAGCAAGTGGGTTGGGCGTTCCGTTTATGGCGGTGCGCCTGTGTTTCAGTATCATTGGTATTCTTCTCATCGCCTGCGCTATCGACCGATTTCTGCCGGCAGAGGAAAAATATAAAATCTATCAGATCAATAAGGAGAGTTGAAAATGGCTGCAAAATGGTATCCTGTTATCGATTATGCCGCATGTGTCGAATGCGGCGTCTGTACCGACTTCTGCCCGCACGGCGTCTACGACAAGAGCAAATCGCCGACACCTGTTGTCGTGGATCCGGACGGCTGCATCGACCATTGCCGAGGCTGCCAGAGTCAGTGCCCGGCTGATGCGATCTCCTACGTCGGCGACGACGGCGGTGGAGCCATGGAAGGCGGATGCTGCTGCAGCGGAGAGAACTGCTGTGGGTGAAGATAATTGAACAATAATTTACGGAGGTTATGATCATGGGATTATTTGGATTTGGCAAAAAAAAGGAAGAACAGCCCGCCTGCGGCTGCGGCGGAGCATGTGAGCCCGAAAAGCCGGTACAGGAAGCTCCTGCCTGTGCCTGCAGCGGTCCAGTGGAAACATTTGAGGCAGATGCGGGAGCTAAGAAAACAGCGACCGGTCTTGCCAGCGTCAAGGTCCTCGGCAGCGGCTGCAAGAGCTGCCACGCCCTGCTGGTAAATACCAACGAGGCGCTCAGAGCCATGGCGGTTCCCTTTGAAGCGGAATATGTCACAGACATGGCCACAGTCGCATCCTACGGCGTCATGTCCACGCCGGCTCTGGTAGTCAACGAAAAGGTTGTATCTATGGGCAAGGTGTACAGTGCGGCTGAGGTCGAAAAGCTGCTGCATAAGCTGGGGTACTGAGACTATACCGATGCCGCAGCGGCAATGCGCTCACGGAGGTGACCGCGAGAGACAGGAAGCGCGGGAGCGGGTGTATCCGCTAAACTGTAAGATCAGTCAGAAAATGAAAAAAGGCGTGAAAGAGCACGCCTTTCTTTATAGAAAACATATCGAAAAAAATCGATATGAGGATCAGAGAGGAAATTATTATGGCTAGGAAAAATAATGAAGGAATCAGTTTTTTTCAGAAATATCTGTCAATATGGGTGATCCTGTGCATGGCAGTCGGTGTCCTGCTGGGACACTGGTTTCCGGGCATAGGCACGTTCCTGAATCAGTTTGAGTATTATAAGGTATCCATTCCCATGGCTGTTTTGATCTGGATCATGATCTACCCGATGATGATGAAGGTCGACTTCAGGAGCGTGCAGAATGTCGGGAAAAATCCCAAAGGGCTCTATGTTACATGGATAGCCAACTGGCTCATCAAGCCGTTTACTATGTACGGCATAGCCGTGCTGTTCTTCTTTGTGATCTTCAGAGGCCTGATCGCGCCGGAGCTGGCCACGCAGTATCTTGCCGGAGCGGTGCTGCTTGGCGCGGCTCCCTGTACGGCGATGGTATTCGTCTGGAGCACGCTGACAAAGGGAAATCCGGCCTACACCGTAGTACAGGTGGCGACCAACGACCTCATCATACTCTTTGCCTTTGTCCCCATCGTCAAGTTCCTGCTGGGCGTCTCCAATGTCAGCGTTCCCTACAGCACACTGATACTCAGTGTTGTGCTGTTTGTGGTGGTGCCGCTCACTGCCGGCATTCTGACAAGGGTGCTGGTAATACGCCGCCGCGGCGCGGAGTATTTTGAAGACAAGTTTGTCCATAAGTTTGACAGCGCGACCACGATCGGACTGCTTCTCACACTTGTGATGGTATTTATGTTCCAGAGTGAAGTGATCCTTAAAAATCCGCTTCATATTCTTCTTATTGCGGTGCCGCTGATCCTTCAGACATACCTGATCTTTTTCATCGCCTATACTGCCTGCCGCATCCTGAAGCTGCCCTATGATATCGCAGCCCCGGCCGGCATGATCGGCGCGTCCAACTTTTTTGAACTGTCCGTAGCTGTAGCGGTCGCGCTTTTCGGTACGACCAGCCCGGCAGCCCTTGCCACGACGGTCGGTGTACTGACGGAAGTCCCGGTCATGCTGACGCTGGTAAAAATCGCGAACAGAACACAGACCTGGTTCCCTGCCAGATAATGCCGGACCCGATCCGCATGCCACGGAAATGCGCGGGATCAGACAGCTGTGGATACAGAAAAAGAGCTGCCGCACTAAGTTATCATTGCGGCAGCTCTGCATTTTTAATCATTTCTGGCAGTCTGATGACAGCCGGATCACACGATTCCGTGAGCGATCATTGCGTCAGCGACTTTCTTGAAGCCGGCGATATTAGCGCCTGCTACGTAGTTGCCCTCAACGCAGTACTCTTTTGCAGCATCATCGATATTGTGATAGATGTTGACCATGATATCCTTGAGCTTGCTGTCAACCTCTTCGAATGACCAGCTGTAGCGCATGCTGTTCTGGCACATCTCAAGAGCTGATGTAGCAACACCGCCGGCGTTGGATGCCTTGCCGGGGCAGAAGATAACACCGTTCTTCTGGAGATATTCTGTAGCTTCAATAGTTGTAGGCATGTTAGCGCCCTCAGCAACTACCTTGCAGCCGTTAGCGGCCAGAGCCTTTGCGTCATCGATGAGCAGCTCGTTCTGTGTTGCGCAGGGAAGCGCGATGTCAACAGGGATCTGCCATACGCCGCGGCCTTCATGATACTCTGACGAAGGTCTGTACTTCTTGTACTCGGTAAGACGTGCACGCTTGACCTCTTTGATCTCCTTGAGAGCCTTAAGATCGATGCCGTCCTTATCATATACCCAGCCTGTGGAATCAGAGCAGGTAACAGCCTTAGCTCCGAGCTGCTGAAGCTTCTCGATAGCGTAGATGGCAACATTGCCGGCACCTGAAACTGCTGCCTTCTTACCCTGGAAGGACTCGCCTCTGCACTTGAGAAGCTCCTCTACGAAGTATACAAGGCCATAGCCTGTAGCTTCTGTACGAGCCAGGGAACCGCCGTAGGTAAGACCCTTGCCTGTGAGCACGCCCTCAGACACGTTGCGGATCCTCTTGTACTGGCCATAGAGGAAACCGATCTCACGTCCGCCGACACCGATATCACCTGCAGGTACATCAGTATCTGCGCCGATATGTTTGCAGAGCTCTGTCATAAAGCTCTGGCAGAATGCCATTACTTCTCTGTCTGACTTGCCCTTGGGATCGAAATCAGAACCGCCCTTGCCGCCGCCGATAGGAAGGCTGGTAAGAGAATTCTTGAAGATCTGCTCGAATCCGAGGAACTTGATGATGCTCAGGTTAACTGAGGGATGAAAACGAAGGCCGCCCTTGTAAGGCCCGATAGCGCTGTTGAACTGAACACGATACCCTTTGTTTACCTGAACCTTTCCCTTGTCATCGACCCAGGGAACGCGGAACATGATCACACGCTCGGGCTCGGTCAGCCTCTCAAGGAGAGCGAGGTCCTTGTATTTGGAATCTGTATCAACAACCAGCTTCAGGGAATTCATGATCTCAGTAACTGCCTGGATAAACTCAGGCTCATTGGGGTTCTTCTGAGAAACTCTCTCGATAATTTCTTCACTGTAAGACATTTTGTTTCCTCCTGATTTAATAATTGCTGCGCTTGAACAAAGTGCAGGTGCTGCGCGTCTTCAGCAGTTTCACGCTTTAACACGCTGCGTCTTTAACCTTGCATAGGCTTTCCGTATGATTATAATATAGTTTAAAAGCGAATTCAACAATATTTTAATAGTTTTTGGTACTTTTTTCCAAATTGGCGATGCTGCGGCTGTCCGGTTTCTGTAAATATTTTCCAATTTTCATTTTTGGCTTTTTGAACGAAAATTTTGCAGATTTAATTTTCTTGCTTTTTCTTTTAAGTGATGTATAATAAAAACAAATTGGCCGTTCGGTCATTCTGAATTCACAGACATTATTTTCACCAGGCGGATCAGCGTCCTCTACAGCCGGTCTGTCGGTTTATTTTATCTGCATAATTCTTATGTAAGGAAACCACATTTAAGAAAAAATATATAACTATGCCCATATTACTAGACAGGAGGCAAAAATGAGCTCAAAGTATAATTCCATGTCTGTCGTGCAGCTGCGCCAGATAGTAAAGGAGCGCGGCCTGAAGAATACGTCAAGTCTGCGCAAGGCACAGCTTGTCACTCTTCTCGACCAGCTGGACGGGGATGCTCCGCAGACCCGCACACAGCTTAAGGAGGAAGAGCCGGCTGTGGATGCCAGCCAGGTGCAGGAGCCTGTGCCGGATGGCGTATCGGCCGCAGTGACTCTGGATACAGGTGCCGCGGCAGTTCCGGAGGATAATGCCTCCGCGGAAAGCACAGGGTCTGAGACTGCTGCTGTACCTGCTCAGCCTGTGCGCAGACAGGGTCAGGCTGCCAGAAGGCGGACAGCAGATACGAGAAGGACAGACCAGCCCGGCAGCTCAGGCATTTCTCAGGGCAGAGGGGGGTATTCTTCCAGGCAGAATCAGCGCCGACAGAGCACCCAGAGCTTTCAGCCCAGCCAGCCCGGCCAGGACCGACAGGGCACTCAGAGCTTTCAGCCCGGCCAGGACCGACAGAGCACCCAGAGCTTTCAGCCCGGCCAGGACCGACAGGGCACCCAGGGCTTCCAGCCCGGCCAGGACCGACTGAATGCTCAGGGCTTCCAGTCTGCTCAGGATCGTCAGGGCATTCAGAGTGCCCAGAACGGTCAGAACATCCAGAACGGTCAGAACATCCAAGAGAGCCAGAACGGCCAGAGTTCTCAGAACCAGCGGGGTTTCCAGACAGGGCAGACAAGATGGCAGAACCAGCCCGGAAGAACTGTGAGAAGGCCCAGGAACAGCTCTGATGAGGAGAGAGAAGTCCCCGGATTCAATCAGCTCGACAGCGGCAATATGGCTAACGGCATACTTGAAGTGCTGCCGGACGGCTACGGCTTTATCCGCTGCGAGAATTATCTGCCGGGAGACAACGATGTGTATGTTTCGCATGCCCAGATAAGACGTTTCAATCTGAAGACCGGCGATATCGTGTCGGGCAATATCAGAGTGAAGAATGAGAAGGAAAAGTTCAGCGCCCTCCTGTATGTCAGGACCGTCAATGGATTTTCGCCGGAAGAGGCACAGAAGCGCTGCAATTTTGAGGATATGACGCCGATATTCCCGAACCAGAAGATTGATCTGGAGACGCCGGGAGCGCCGGTCGCCATGAGGCTGATGAACCTGATATCGCCTATCGGCAAGGGCCAGAGAGGAATGATAGTCTCTCCTCCCAAGACAGGCAAGACCACACTCATCAAGCAGGTGGCAAAGGCAGTTCACACGAATTATCCGGAAATGAATATGATAATTCTGCTGATAGATGAGCGTCCCGAGGAAGTCACGGATATCAAGGAATATATCGAGGACGACAATGTAGAGGTGATCTACTCGACCTTCGATGAGCTCCCCGAACATCACGAGAGGGTGTCTGAGATGGTGCTTGAGCGGGCGAAGAGGCTCGTGGAGCACAAACAGGACGTAGTCATCCTGCTCGACAGCATAACCCGTCTCGCCAGGGCCTGCAACCTTACAGTCTCGCCCAGCGGGCGTACGCTTACCGGCGGACTTGATCCCGCGGCACTCTACATGCCGAAACGGTTTTTCGGCTCTGCAAGGAACATGCGGGAGGGCGGAAGTCTTACCGTACTTGCCACAGCGCTCGTAGAGACCGGCAGCAAGATGGATGACGTCGTATTCGAGGAGTTCAAGGGCACCGGCAATATGGAGCTCGTGCTTGACAGGCGTCTGTCGGACAGAAGGATATTCCCGGCGATAAATGTCACGCGCTCCGGTACGAGGCGCGAGGATCTGCTGCTGAGCCAGGAAGAGATAGAGGCGATCTATTCGATAAGACGGACACTCAACGGAGCGAAATCGGATGAATCATATGAGCGTTTACTGGAAATGTTCAAGCATACACGCAGCAACCAGGATTTTCTGCACATACTGCACCGCTCCAGATTCAGTGTCTAGGACGGCGTAATTTTCTGCCGAAAGCAGCGATCTTTCCTCTTAAAAGGGCTTGCAAGCAGAATGAAACTATGCTATACTGATTTAGCTGTTCTATCAGCAGACAAATAATAATTAGACATTTCCTGATATATACAGGGACTGCGCGGATAAAGAATGCACCGCGGCCTGTAAGATCGATGGGAGTGATCTTGATCTATAATTTAGAGAGGTGAATCAGAGATGAAAGAAGGAATCCATCCCAAGTACTACCAGGCAAAGGTGACCTGCAACTGCGGCAACGAATTCGTCACGGGTTCGACAAAGCCGGAGATCCATGTTGAGATTTGTTCGAAGTGCCATTCATTCTATACCGGTCAGCAGAAGGCAGCTTCCGCGCGCGGCCGTATCGATAAGTTCAATCGTAAGTACGGTCTCAAGGACAATTAGTATTAATATGAGCTTCAGACAGGTTGGGACACTTGCGGTCTCAGCCTGTTTTGTTGTATCTTGATATTTTTGCGTAGGAAACGGCCGCGGCCATACAGGAGTAATCATATGCGATATGCCAGGATCGGCGGACAGGCAGTCATCGAGGGAGTGATGATGCGATTCGGTGACGATTATGCAGTTGCTGTCAGGAAACCTGATCATACTATAGAAGTTAAAACTGAGAAATATAAAAGTCTTGTCTCTAGACTGCACGTGAGCAGGATACCGATACTGCGGGGGATGTTCGCTTTTATCGATTCGATGGTGCTGGGGATGTCGACGCTGACATATTCGGCCAGCTTTTATGACGATGAAGAAGATGAGGGCAGCGGGGAAGCTGCCGGCGCTGAGAACGATGGCGGCAAAACTGCCGGTACAGAAGATAAGAGCAGCGGAAAAACTGCCGGCGCTGAGAGCGGAAACAGCAAAAAAGAGGACAAAGCCTTTGGCTTCATGATGGGGCTGACGGTGATCATCTCCATCGCTGCCGCGATCTTTATATTCATGCTTATCCCGTATTTCATTTCCAATCTTTTCGGGAAGCTGATCGCTAACAGCTTTGTGCTGACAGTCATCGAAGGAGTTATCAGGATAGCGATATTTCTTCTTTATATGATAGCGATATCCAGAATGAAGGATATACAGCGCGTCTTTATGTACCACGGCGCTGAACATAAGACCATCAGCTGCATCGAGAGCGGGATGGAGCTGACTCCGGAGAACGCGGCCAAGTGCTCGCGGCTTCACAAACGCTGCGGTACCAGCTTTCTTCTGATAGTGATGATAGTCAGTATAGTCTGCTTCATGTTTATCACTACCGACAGCCGGGTGATGCGCCTGGTGCTGCGTCTGATACTCATCCCGGTCATCGCTGGCATTTCATATGAGATAATACAGTTCGCTGGCAGGCATGAATCGAAGCTCATGGATGCGCTCAGCGCTCCCGGGCTGATGCTTCAGAAGTATCTCACGACCAGGGATCCGGATGAGAGCATGCTGGAGGTGGCGATCGCGTCCATTGAGGCAGTTTATGACTGGCGCGAGTTCCAGAGGTCACAATGACATTAGACGGATTATTCAGATCGGGGCAGGCACAGCTTGAAGAAGCCGGCGTCGCTGATGCCGGGCTGGATGCCTGGTATCTGCTGGAATATATTTTTCATATCGACAGGGCGCACTTCTTTCTTGAGAGATATGAGGCGGCGGCCGACGCTGACAGGGCTGCACTGTACAGGGAGCTGGTCAGGCGGCGCGCTTCGGGGATACCTCTCCAGTACATCACCGGCAAAGCGTACTTCATGGGGCTGGAGTTTGAGGTGAACGAGTCGGTGCTGATACCGCGGCAGGACACAGAGACTCTTGTGGAGACTGCGCTGAAGCTGCTTGAGGGCAGGAGTGCTTCCGCGGTGCTCGATATGTGTACCGGTTCAGGCTGCATCATAATCAGCCTGGCGAGGATGACAGAGCTCAGCCGTGCGGTCGGGGCGGATATTTCCGCGGAGGCAGTGAAAACGGCTCTACGGAATGCCCGGAAGCTGGCGCCCGGCAGGGCAGATTTCGTGATCAGCGATATGTTTGAAAATATTGACGGCAGGTATGATATGATAGTGTCGAATCCGCCGTACATACGCGCGGGCGATATACCGCATCTGATGCGTGAGGTGAGGTGCAATGAGCCGGGGCTGGCCCTTGACGGAGGGGCTGACGGACTTGACTTTTATCGTGTCCTGTCAGCGGAGTCGGGCAGATTCCTCAATGACGGCGGCTGGCTGGTCATGGAGACAGGGTACGATCAGGCGGAAGATGTTACGGAGCTTATGAGGCGCGCAGGCCTGCGCGCCATAACAGTGATAAAGGATCTGTCCGGGAATGACAGGGTCGCGGCCGGGCAGAAGATATCTGACTGCGCGGCAGGAGCGTGAGGAGAGAAGAAGATGTTTGACAGATTAGATGAGGTGCTTAACAGGTACCAGCAGATAATGGAAGAACTTAACGACCCGGATGTCGTAAGCGACCAGGATAATTTCCGCAAGCTTATGAAGGAACAGAGCGATCTGACACCGCTGGTCGAAAAGTATACGGAATATAAAAATACGAAGCAGACTATCGACGACAGCCTGGAGATGCTTGAGACTGAGGACGATGAGGAGATGAAGGAGCTGGCGAAGGAGGAGCTTGCCGAGGCCAAGGCTTCGATCGCCGGCATTGAGCAGGAGCTGAAGATACTTCTTATCCCCAAAGATCCTATGGATGAGAAGAATGTTATCGTGGAGATAAGGGCCGGAGCCGGCGGCGATGAGGCGGCGCTTTTTGCCGCGGAGCTGTACAGGATGTATGCGAAGTACGCCGAGGGCCGCCGCTGGAAGATTGAGATGATGGATCTCACGGAAAGCGGTATCGGCGGTTTTAAGGAATGCATATTCATGATCAAGGGAGAGGGAGTTTATTCCCGCATGAAGTATGAGAGCGGTGTGCACCGTGTTCAGCGTGTTCCTGAGACCGAGTCCGGCGGACGCATCCACACTTCCACGGCCACGGTAGCCATAATGCCGGAGGCAGAGGAGGTCGATGTCGACATAGACATGAATGACATCCGCATCGATGTCATGCGCGCTTCGGGCAATGGCGGCCAGTGCGTCAATACCACGGATTCAGCCGTGCGTCTGACTCATATGCCCACCGGTATAGTGATATACAGCCAGACAGAGAAGTCACAGCTGCAGAACAAGGAGAAGGCATTCAGACTGCTGCGCTCCAAGCTGCTGCAGATAGAGATAGACAGACAGCATGATGAGCAGGCTGCCCTGAGAAAAGGGCAGGTCGGCACGGGTGACAGATCCGAGAAGATCCGCACCTACAATTTTCCCCAGGGAAGATGCACTGATCACCGCATAAAGCTGACGCTCTACAGGCTCGGCGATGTGATGAACGGTGATCTGGATGAGATAATTGACAGCCTTATCGCGGCTGATCAGGCGGACAAGCTCTCACAGCTTGACGAGGCTTCATAAAGAACAGCAACACTTGACAAACACAAAAACAGGAGGAAAGGCATGGTTATTTCAGAGAGGATGTTTCCGCTGCTGGCAGGCAGTTCTGCTATAAGGAAGCTTTTTGAGGAAGGCAAGGTCCTCGCGTCACAGATCGGCGCGGAGAACGTTTATGACTTCAGTCTGGGCAACCCCAGTGTACCCGCGCCGGATGCCGTTAAGGAATCCGTCAGGGAGATACTTGACACTGAGGATCCGCTCTATGTTCACGGCTACATGAGCAATTCCGGCTTCGAGGAAGTGCGCAGCGCTGTCGCCGATGACCTGAACAGGAGATTCGGCTCATCCTTCAGGACGGATGATATCATCATGACAGCCGGGGCTGCCATGGGGATCAATGATATACTCAACCTTTTTCTGGATTTTGACGACGAGGTCATCGCCTTTGCTCCCTTCTTCGGCGAGTACAGGAATTATGTAAAGATGGCCGGCGGTCAGCTGCGCCAGGTGCCGGCGGACACAGAGACATTTCAGCTGAATATTGATGCCCTCGATGAGCAGATCAACGAGAGGACCAAGCTTATCATAGTAAACAATCCGAACAACCCTACAGGAGCGATATACTCCGGCGAGACCCTTGACAGGCTGCAGAAAGTGATAGAGAAAGCGGAGAAGAGAGTTGGACATCCCATCTTTGTCATTTCTGATGAGCCGTACAGGGAGCTGGTGTACGATGACAATGTGCTCCCGTTCATGCCGGATCACATAAAGAACTGTCTGATCGTTTATTCGTTCAGCAAGTCACTCTCGCTTCCCGGAGAACGTATCGGCTACATAGCGATATCGCCCAGGATCGAGGGCTATGAGGAAGTGCAGGGCGGGCTGATCGTTACGAACCGTATCGGCAGTGTCAATGCCCCCTCGCTCATGCAGCTGGTGATAAAGCGCTGCCTGAACGAGAAGCCTCATATTGAGATATATGACAGCAACAGACAGATGCTTTACAGCAAACTGACAGAACTCGGCTTTGAGTGCGTGAAGCCTCAGGGAGCATTTTACCTCTTCGTAAAGTCTCCGCTGGAGGACTATCAGGCCTTTGTGGAAGAGGGCAAGAAGCAGCATATACTTATGGTCGACGCTTCAAGCTTCGGCTGCCCGGGCTACGTCAGGCTGGCATACTGCGTTTCACCCGAGATGATCAGGCGTTCATTCCCGGCCTTTGAGAGGCTTGCGCAGGCAGTGAAGGACCGCAGATGAGCGGCCTGGCAGCTTGAGATACTGCAGGGGTCATCTCCGGCAGCAGATTTTCAGGAGGATGCAATGAAAGCATGGCAGAATAATATCAGGAGGGTCGTCCCCTACACACCAGGCGAACAGCCGGATGACCCCGGAGTGATAAAACTGAACACTAATGAGAATCCTTATCCGCCGGCGCCAGGCGTGGCAGAGGCCCTCAGCGAGATGGACGACGATCTGCTGAGACTCTATCCGGATCCCACGGCGTCACAGCTCACTGGCGCTATCGCCAGGAGATACAATGTGTCACCGTCCCAGGTATTTGCCGGAGTGGGCTCGGATGATGTGCTTGCCATGTCATTCCTGACCTTTTTCAACTCTGACAAGCCGATCTTTTTCCCGGATATCACCTACTCGTTTTACCCTGTCTGGGCAGAGCTTTACAGGATACCATATGAGACGAAGCCTCTGCGGGAGGACTTTTCTATAGATCCTGCGGATTACTATGCGCCGAACGGCGGCGTGATATTCCCGAATCCCAACGCGCCGACATCGAGATATGAGGACCTGTCGCTGATAGAGGACGTACTCAGGCATAACCAGGATGTGATAGTGATCATCGACGAGGCCTATATAGATTTTGCCGGCGAGAGCGCGCTGAGCCTGCTCGACAGGTATGAGAACCTGCTCATCGTGCAGACATTTTCCAAGTCAAGATCGATGGCCGGCATGCGCATCGGCTACGCGATAGGCTCTGAGTACCTGATAAAGCTTCTGAATGACGTGAAATATTCGTTCAATTCATACACGCTGAACCAGACGGCGCTGGCCGCCGGCACAGAGGCCGTCAGGGATGAGGAATATTTTGAGATCTGTATCGGAAAGATCCGCGCCACCCGCGAGAGAGCGGCAGAGGCCTTTGCCAGTCTCGGCTTCAGCTTTCCTGAGCCGAACGCGAACTTTATATTTGTGACTCACCCGGAGTACCGCGCCCGCGATCTGTTTGCGGCCATGAGGAAAAACAACATCTATGTGCGGTATTTCGACAAGCCGCGCATCGATGATTATCTGCGCGTGACTATCGGGACGGACGGCGAGATGGAGGAGCTTTTCGGATTTCTCAGGAAATATATGGAGATCAGCTGATCCGGGGAGGCTATGAATGGCTGTCAGAGAAGAAAAGATATCCGTGCGTTCGCTTGTGGAATTTATACTCAGAAGCGGGGATATCGACAATATGTCCGGCACGGAACCGCTGACAGCGGATGCTATGCTTCAGGGCGGAAAGATCCACAGGAAACTGCAGAAGGAGGGCGGCCCCGATTATCAGGCGGAGGTGCCGCTGAGCTGCAGCACTCAGATAGATGATGAGCTTGTTCTGACCGTCTCCGGAAGAGCCGACGGGATCATAACGGAATCAGAGATCGCCGCCGATGACGAAGGCGTCCTGAGACTGAAGAATTCGATCACAGTTGATGAGATAAAGGGAACCTACAGGAAATTAAGGCATATCACAGAGCCTGTGCCGGTACATCTGGCCCAGGCAAAGTGCTATGCCTGTTTTTATATTGCCGGAAATGAGACTGAAGAGTCGGACGACATCTATGTCAGGATGACTTACGTCAACATGGAGAGCGGGGATATAAAAAGATTTACTGAGAAGCAGGACCGGCAGGAGCTGCTCAGATGGTACAGTGATCTTACGGAGCGCTATGCCCTTTGGGTCAGACGCCGCATCGCCTGGCAGGAGGCCAGAGACCGCTCGATCGCCGGGCTGCGCTTTCCCTTTGAGTACAGGCAGGGTCAGAAAAAACTTATCTCAGGAGTATACCAGACTATAGTTCAGCGGAAGAGGCTGTTTGCGATGGCGCCTACCGGCACCGGCAAGACCATAGCCGCACTTTACCCGTCGGTACAGGCGCTGGGCTCAGCCCTGGCCGAGAAGATTTTCTATCTGACCTCCAAGACAGTGACCGGGACGGTCGCCGAAGATACCTTCCGGATGCTGCGCGGGGGCGGACTGAAGATAAAGACCGTAACGCTGACGGCCAGGGACAAGATATGTATTTTTGAAAAAGCGCAGTGCAGTCCCCGGCTTTGCCCGCGTGCCCTGGGTCATTTTGACCGGGTCAATGACGCGCTGCTGGATATCCTCGACAATGAGGATGACATAGACAGAGAGTGCGCAGAGCGATACGCGCAGAAACACAATGTCTGCCCGTTTGAACTGCAGCTGGATATCTCGGTCTGGTCGGACGCTGTCATCTGCGACTACAATTATGTCTTCGACCCCGATGTCGCGCTGAAGAGATTTTTCGCGGACAGGAGCGGAGAATATATTTTCCTGATCGATGAGGCCCACAACCTGGTCGAGAGAGCGCGGAACATGTACAGCGCCGAGCTCTCCCTGACCCAGCTGAATGAAGCCGCGGCCTCCCTGAAAGGGATAGACAAAGGATTTTCCGCCAGGCTGTCCAGGTGCCGGCGGATCATGAGGAACATGCGCGATGAAGCTGGCGGCGGGGGCTCCGGCGCTGACGAGGATGAGGCCGGCACACAGAGCCCTGAGGATGACCGTGAGGGACAGACCCGGGTGACCGGCGTGCCGGATAATCTGGCCATGGCTCTGGAATCGATGAACACGGCGGCCGAGGAACTGCTGAAAACGGATCTGACTGCCCAAAGCCGCGATGCCCTGACGGAACTTTTTTTCGCCGTCAGGAAGTTCATGAACGCGTATGCCAGGATCACCGACAGATACATTTGCTGCAGCCTCAGAAGAGGCAGGTTTTTCGCGGTCCGCATATGCTGTGAGGACCCGTCTGCTGACCTGGGCCAGAGACTGGCAAAGGGGCGCTGCGCGCTGTTTTTCTCAGCCACTCTTATACCGGTGCGCTATTACAAGGAAATGCTCAGCGACACGCCGGACGATGACTATGATCTGTACGTCAATTCGCCATTTGACAGAAATAAAAGACTGCTCTTCATGGGGAGCGACGTGAGCAGCATATACAGGCGGCGCGGCCCGGATGAGTACGCCAGGATGGCGGAATATATTCACGATATCATAAGGGCCAGACGCGGCAACTATATGGTCTTCTTCCCCTCATATACGCTGATGGACGAGGTGTTCAACGCCTTCTCGGAAATGTACCTGCAGGCGTCGGGGCACGGCATCAGCGTGATCATGCAGAGGCCGGAAATGAGCGAAGATGAGCGCCGGGAGTTCCTGGACGCATTTTCGGATGACGGCAGCAGCGCCGTGACCGGATTCTGCGTGATGGGCGGCATATTTGCCGAAGGCATAGATCTCAGGGAGGACAGACTTATCGGCGTGGCCGTGATCGGGACAGGCCTGCCGCAGGTCTGCGCCCAGAGAGAGCTGCTCCGCGGATACTTTGACGGCAAGGGGTTCAGGGGCTTCGATTACGCATACCTTTACCCGGGTATGAACAAGGTGCTGCAGGCAGCAGGCAGGGTCATCAGGACGCAGTCTGATGAGGGCGTGATAGCGCTGCTGGATGAACGCTTTGCCTACAGGCAGTACAGGGATCTGTTCCCGAGAGAGTGGAGCGACTGCAGAAAGCTGAATATCAGGGACGCGTCCGGCGCGGTGGAGGATTTCTGGACGGAGAGAAAGAGCTGATATGAAGCAGAGAATGTTCATTTTCAGGGCCATACTGAAAATTATGGTGTTTGATATTTGATTTATATGCTATATGTGGTACAATTTTGTTAAAATAATAGCAATATCCCGCAAGGGCTTGCAAGCCACTGCGGGGAATGCTGTCATCTATAAGATCAGATGCTGTATTGAGGAGGAGCATTATGATGAATATCACGATATGTATCGGAAGCTCATGCCATTTGAAGGGGTCCAGGGAGATAGTCCACAAGCTGGATCAGTATATTGGCGAGCATAATCTCAGGGGGGATGTCACACTCAACGGATCCTTCTGCATGGATAACTGCGCGGAGGGCGTATGTGTAACGATCGATGATGAGATCTTCAGCGTCCAGCCTGAGAACGTGGATGCATTTTTTGAAAAAGAGGTACTGGGAAGACTGCAAGACAGGACATGATAGCTTTCAGATGGTTATCTATATGATACCAAACAGGAGGATCGATTATGTGCATCAGGCTTGATGTCAGTCTCAGCAGTATAAACAAGAATAAAGAGGAACTGTGCGGCGATACTGTCGAGGTGGTAAACAGGGATGACGCGGAGATGATCATTCTCTCTGACGGAATGGGCAGCGGCGTAAAAGCAAATATTCTCTCCACCCTTACGACGAAGATACTCGGCACCATGCTGAAAAACGGAGAGCGGCTGGAGGATTGCGTCGAGACGATCGCCAAGACGCTGCCGATCAGCAGGGAAAGGGATCTGGCTTATTCGACTTTCGCCATACTGAGCGTCTACAGGAACGGTGAGACGAGCCTCATAGAATACGATACGCCGAAGAGCATTTTTATTCATGACGGCAGGAATGTCGAGAGAGATTTTACCGAGAGAGTGATCTTCGACAAAAAGATCCGTGAATACCATTTTAAGATGGAACATGACGACTGCATAGTGATGATGAGTGACGGCGTGACGCACGCCGGGCTCGGCGGCGAGTACAGCTTCGGCTGGGGCCGCACGCGGGTGTCAGAATTTGTCGAGGCGATGTTCTCGGGAGCTGATGTCACGAGCGCGCGGATAACCTCAGCGGTGCTGAATGAGACCGGACGTCTTTACCGCGGCAGGGTCGGCGATGATTCGACAGTCGTGACCGCGTCTGCCGTGCACCGCAGGGATATCAATATATTTACCGGACCTCCGCAGGACCGCGATGATGACGAAAAACTGATAAAAGATTTCATGGATTCGTCAGGAAGCCACATTATCTGCGGCGGGACGAGCGCTTCGATAGCTTCGAGGGTGCTGAAAAAACCGCTGCTCCCCTCACTTTTTTACGATGATCCGGACATACCTCCTACCGCTGAACTGGAGGGCATGGACCTTGTCACGGAGGGAGTCCTGACACTCAACCGGGCGGTCTCGCTCATGCAGACTTATAACAGCGGTGTGCCGGACAGCGAATTTTACAGGAAGCTGGATGCCGCGAACGGCGGATCGGAGCTGGCGAAAATGATCATCGAGGGCTCTACGGATATACACCTTTTTGTCGGCCGGGCCATGAATGCCGCCCACCAGGCAAAGGGGCTGCCGTTTGACCTGAGCATCCGGATGAGGCTGGTAGACAAGATCATTGAGGAAGGCAAAAAGATGGGCAAGACAGTAAACGTCCATTACTATTAAACCGCAGTATCCAGCCGTGTTGAGATTTCCATGAAAAGTTAATTCTAAACCGCGAATAGGGATGATTATATATGAGAAAAAATTTTGTGACAGATATCAACAAGATTACATTTATGGTAAAAACGGAGGTCGCCCGCCTTGCCTATGCCGGAGAGCTTGAGGAGAAGATAAATGATATCCCTTACAAGCTGATCCCCGGCAGAACGCCGCTGTACAGATGCTGTGTATACAGGGAACGCGAGATCATACGCGAGCGTGTACAGCTGGCTATGGGGCGTACAACGAAGACACTCTCCAAAAGCAAACAGAAAAATATAGTGCAGGTCATCGAGGCTGCCTGCCAGGGCTGCCCCATCAACAGGTTCAACGTGACGAACAGCTGTCAGATGTGCATGGCGAAGCGCTGTCTGGGAGCCTGCAATTTCGGCGCGATAAAGTTTGAAGCCGGGCATGCGGTCATCGACCACAGCAAGTGCAGGGAATGCGGAAGATGCGTAGAGGCCTGCCCCTACAACGCCATCGCTGATCTGATGCGCCCCTGCAAGAGAAGCTGCCCGGTGGATGCCATCACCATGGACGAAGACAATATCGTGGATATCGATGAGGAAAAGTGCATCAACTGCGGACAGTGCGTTGTCAACTGTCCTTTCGGGGCACTTGCCGACAGATCATTTATGGTCGACGTTATCAATCTTATCCGCGGCGGCGCTTACGTGGTGGCTATGGTGGCACCGGCGATCGAGGGCCAGTTCGGCGCCAATGTCAATGTGGGCATGATGCGCGAGGCCATAATGAAGCTTGGGTTCAGCGATATGTATGAGGTGTCGCTCGGAGCTGATTTTACATCGGCTAACGAGGGTAAAGAGCTGATAGAGCATTACGAGGCCGGCGAAAAGATGACGACTTCCTGCTGCCCGGCATTCGTTTCCATGATAAAGAAGCATTATCCGCAGGCTCTGGCCTACATGTCATCGACTGTCTCTCCCATGACGGCGACAGGCCGCGTCATCAAGGCGCTGCATCCGGAGGCCGTGACGGTATTCATTGGCCCCTGCATCGCCAAGAAGGAAGAAGTCATCGACAATATCAATTTCAGCGCTACGGATTATGCGATGACCTTTGAAGAGCTTACCAGCATGTTCGAGGCGATGAATATCGACCCTGAGGACTGTGCCGGAGAGCTGCAGCAGGGCAGCAAGTTCGGAAAGAATTATTCTACCTCCGGCGGCGTGTCAGGCGCGGTCATCCAGACCTTCAAGGAAGCCCATCAGGATGTCGACCTCAAGGTATGCAAGTGCAGCGGCGCGCAGGAGTGCAAGAAAGCCCTGATGCTGCTGTCACACGGAAAGCTGCCTGAGGACTTTATCGAAGGTATGGCCTGCCCCGGCGGCTGCGTGAACGGACCCGGCATGATAATGAAGGAACGCACTTTTGTCAAGGACCGCAATCAGCAGATCGCCAAGGCCGACAACCGAGGCATACTCGAAAATGTCGGCAGGTTCGATGAATATCATCTGGACATGACAAGAGGCGACAAGGACGAGATAGAGGCGGCGAAGAAAAAGCTGGCTGAAGCTTCTGAGGCGGCAGCTGCGGCAGCAAAAAAGAAAGCTGAGGAGGCTGCCAGGCTGAAGGCTGAGGCAGCGGCAAAAACTGAATAGCGCGGAACGCTCTGACTGATCTTCGGCGGCTGCCGGAAGATGCTCCTTCACTGCAGAAATAACGATTAGAGATGCCTATTGACAATATTCTTCTTTCGGGATAATATAATAATAGAGATTATCATTTTTGTTTTTGCGAAGGAGAATATTTATGACAGCTCGCAAGTTCAGCAGACAGCGTGAGTGTATAAGAGAATATCTGAAGTCAAGAAAAGATCATCCCACTGCGGATATGATATACAGGGCTGTACGTGAAAAATATCCTGCGATCAGCCTTGGCACAGTCTATCGGAACCTGTCTCTCATGGTGGATGAGGGTGAGATCCTCAAGCTGTGTGTGGGTGAGGGCGTTGAACATTACGATGCCACTACCGCTCAGCACTACCATTTCAGGTGTCGTATGTGCGGCTGTGTGCTCGATCTTAAAGCAGTGCCCATGAATCATATCGACGTGCTGGCTTCAGACGGATTTGAAGGAAAGATCGAAGGGCACAGTCTGCTGTTTTACGGACTGTGCCCTGATTGTCTGAAGCTTTCGGAGACGTTCCAGCAGGCCGATGCGAACGGGGATGCGGCCGACCTGAAAAATCTTTAAAATTATTTTCAAAGAGGTATTGACAAATATTTCAGGTATGGTAATATATAGAAAAGAAAACAGTAATTATTACTGATATTTCAGCAGACAGCAAAGAACATGAAGCCTGTCCGACTGAAAGAATCTGAAAACCACTTAGATATTTTATTAAAAAAGGAGATTTTATAATGAAGAAGTTTGTATGTTCTGTATGCGGTTATGTTTATGAAGGAACCGAGGCTCCTGAAAAGTGCCCTCAGTGCGGAGCTCCGAAGGAAAAGTTCGTTGAGCAGAAGGATGAGATGGTATGGGCAGCAGAGCATGTAGTCGGTGTTGCCAAGGGCGCACCTGATGATATTATCGAAGACCTTCGTCTCAACTTCAGCGGCGAGTGCTCAGAAGTAGGTATGTACCTTGCAATGAGCCGCGTAGCTTACAGAGAAGGATATCCTGAGATCGGCGAGTACTGGAGACGTGCAGCTTTTGAAGAAGCAGAGCATGCAGCTAAGTTCGCAGAGCTCCTCGGCGAAGTTGTTACTGACAGCACCAAGAAGAACCTTCAGATGCGTGTAGAAGCTGAGAACGGCGCTACAGCAGGAAAGACAGACCTTGCAAAGCGCGCTAAAGCTCTTAACCTCGACGCTATTCACGACACAGTTCATGAGATGGCAAGAGATGAGGCTCGTCACGGCAGAGCATTCGCAGGCCTCCTTAAGAGATATTTCGCTTAATTGGGGATTTGCACCTCCTCTTAATTATAACTCTGTACCTATATGTAAACACAGGATACAGGAAAACCCTCCGGACACTGTTTGTTCCACGGTGATCGGAGGGTTTTTCTGTGCCTGTTTATGTCTGCGGCTGCATGTGACTGACACGCGGCTGCCAGGCGCCTAAACTGCCTTCCAGGCAGTCTCGAGAGCTATCTTCATCATGTCTGTAAAGGATTCCCTGATCTGCTCGGGCGTGAGAAATGAGCCCTTGAAAATATGATCCGACACGGAGAGCACGGAGAGCGCCTTCTTGTGAAGGTGCATGGCCAGCGCGTAGAGACCTGCGGTCTCCATCTCCACGCAGAGCATACCCATGTCCCTGAACTTCTCATTGGCATTGGGGACTGCGTTAACGAAGGTGTCCGTAGAAATGACGGGACCGACCTTCACGGGGATATCCATGGCCGCGCCTGCCTCTACCGCGCTGTGGAGAAGCTCCCAGTCAGCTGTCGGGGCAAGAGTCGCGGGGAAGTCGTACTGTTTTGCGTAGTCAGAGTTTGTGGAAGCGCTCATCGCCAGCACTACATCCTTGAGATCGATATCGTCAGTCAGCGCGCCTGTTGAGCCGATACGGATGATAGCTTCGACGCCGAACTGCTCATAAAGCTCATAGGCGTAGAGACACGCGGAAGGGATGCCCATACCGCTGCCCATGACAGAGATCCTTTTACCCTTATAAGTGCCGGTATAGCCGAGCATATTTCTTACATCGTTGAAGCACTCGGCATTTTCCAGAAAGTTTTCGGCAATGAACTTTGCCCTGAGAGGGTCACCCGGAAATAGGACGACCTTGGCGACTTTGTCGGTATCTGCCTGTATGCAGCCTGATATAGATGTTAAAAGCATAGTAAAACCCTCCTTGATGTTCATAGACATATATAACAGTTTAGCAGATTAATTGAATTTTGAAAGTAAAAATTTACGGAAGGCCTTTTTGGTTGTATACTGATATTGAAATATATTTACGGGGAGTATTGTATGAAGTTTGATTATGCGTTGTTTGACCTTGACGGGACGCTTTCCGAGTCCGGTCCGGGGATTACCAAAAGCGTCCAGTACGCGCTGCACTGTCTGGGGATAGAGGAGCCGGATCTCGATAATCTGCGATCTTTTATTGGGCCGCCGCTGAATATTGAATTTAAGAGGGTATACGGGCTGAGTTCGGAGCAGGTGGTATTCGCGGTGGAAAAGTACCGTGAGCGCTATGGGACGACAGGGATGTTTGAATGCGAGATGTATCCGGGTATCCCCCGGATGCTTGAGAAGTGTTCCCGGCAGGGGATAGTGCTCGCCGTCGCCTCGAGCAAGCCGGAACCGTATGTGATCAGCATACTTGACCATTTCGGGATAACGAACAGCTTTGACGTGATAGTCGGCAGTTCACCTGACGAGGAGATGAACAGGGCCGGCGCGGACCAGAAGCAGTTTATCGTCAGGAAGGCTCTTGACATGCTGAGGCAGGCCGGCCCTGGTACTGACAGGGACGGGGATTTTGAGGATCGCTGCGCGATGGTAGGCGACAGATGCTATGACATGGATGGGGCAAGAGCAAACCATGTCCACGCCGTAGGTGCTGCCTTCGGCTACGGGAGCGTTCAGGAGCTGAAGGACGCCGGCGCGGAATACATTGCCGGCACAGTGACAGAACTGACGCAGATCTTATGCGGGGAGGCATGATGATGGAATTTGAGAAGAGCTTTTTGGTGCTGCAGAATGGAAATGATGTGAGAGGCGCGGCGATCGCCACAGACAGCGAGCCGCTTACCCTTTCCGCTGACCTGGTCTCGTATATCGCGGCGGGATTTGTGCGCTTCCTGGAAGATAAGCTGGGAAAGAGCCAGGAGAGGATAAGGATAGGCATAGGGCGCGACAGCCGCATCACCGGCGAAGCTGTCGCTGAGGCCTGTATCAGAGGCCTCGGAGCGGCAAAGACCTATGACTGCGGGATCGCCTCGACGCCGGCTATGTTCCAGTCGACAGTGCTTGAGGGCAGCGCATTTGACGCTGCTGTGATGATAACTGCCAGCCATCTGCCGTTTAACCGCAACGGCATGAAGTTTTTCACGAAGGAAGGCGCGCTTGAGAAAGCTGAGCTGGGAGATGTGCTCAAAAGGGCGGCAGCCCTCGCCCGCGAATACGGACAGGAGGACGATCTGGCGATAATCTCCTATGGGATCCCGGACCAGCGCGGGTGCACGGAGAGCTTTGATATACTGAGCCTCTACAGTGAGGCCATGAAAGCCATCATCAGGAAGCAGGCCGGCGGCGACGCGCAGAAGCCCCTTGCGGGCCTGCATATTGTTGTAGACGCCGGGAACGGGGCAGCCGGGTTCTTTACCGACAGGATACTCGCTCCGCTTGGCGCCGACACTTCAGGCAGTGTTTTCCTGGAGCCTGACGGCATGTTCCCCAACCATGTGCCGAATCCGGAGAACAGCACGGCGATGGCGGCGATAAGCGATGCTGTCGTCAAAGCCGGGGCGGATATAGGCGTTATCTTTGACTGCGACGGCGACAGGGCCGCTGTGGTATTTTCCGACGGGACGCCTGTAAACAGGAATACACTGATCGCTCTGCTGGCTGTTATAGTGAAGGATGAGCATCCGGGATCGGTAATCGTGACTGATTCGGTGACCTCAGATGAGCTTACGCAATTCCTGGAGGGCGAGCTGGGCCTTAAGCATCTGCGGTACAAGAGAGGCTACAAGAATGTCATCGACAAGGGCATAGAGCTCAATAAAAATGGCGAAGACTGCGAGCTGGCCATCGAGACATCAGGCCATGCCGCGTTCCGTGAAAATTATTTTTCGGATGACGGCGCGTACCTCAGTGTGAAGATCATCTGCCGCATGGCTGTCATGAGGCGTGAGGGGAAGGACATCTCGTCGCTGATCGAGAATCTGCGGCATCCGGCAGAATCGGTTGAGATAAGATTCACTGTCGGCGATGAAGCCGGAGATACTCGCGATTTCAGGGAGTACGGCAGCTTTGTCCTCGACTCCTTCAGAAAATTTGCTGAAAATGACGAGCGCTTCCATATAGTTGAACCTAATTATGAAGGCATACGTGTTGCCTTTGACGATGAGGAAGTTAAGGGCTGGCTGCTTATCCGCAAGTCGCTGCATGATCCGGTGCTGCCTATGAATGCGGAGGCCCGGGAGGCCGGCGGCACAGAGATCATCAAAGAGCGGATCAGGCCCTTCTTTGAAAAATGCACCAGGCTGTCAGCCTGATGCTTCCTGACGAATCTGCCGCCTGACATATAAAAACGCGCAAATTTCTCTTATTGGTCACACAAATTACACAATGCTGTGGTTATATCATATGTGAGATGATTTCCATAGCCGGAGACCGTTCTCATTTCATAAAAATTATCTGTAAGCGGTGTTGTGTTATCCAGGAGGGTGATCATGAAGTTTAAAAAGAAGTTTTCGAAGAAGGCTGTTGTCAGTGCGGTGGCTGTGGTCTGTATCGCGGCGATAGCGCTGCCTTTCGGGCTGAACAGGCTCAATACAAAGGCCTCAGAAGGTTCTTCTTCCACGGCGACTGTCGCCAGCGCGCAGGTTGCCAAGGGCACGATCTCAAATACGATCAGCGGTTCGGGCACGCTGGAAAGTGCCGATGCTGAGGATATCGTCGTACCTGTAGGCATCACTATCGACAAAGTGCTTGTCTCAAGCGGCGATACAGTCAAGAAGGGCCAGGCTCTGGCGACTGTGGATCAGACCTCGGTAGCATCTGCGATCAGTGATATACAGGATTCGATAGATAAGATAGACACAGAGCTGGAAGACATCAGCGATGACACTGAGACCAGCACCGTGACGGCGTCGGTTTCCGGGCGTGTCAAAGTCGTAAATATTTCCAGCGGTGATGACGCTGCCAAGGTGACCAGCAAAAAAGGATCCCTGGTGACCATCTCCGTCGACGGCAAGATGGCTGTGGACATCAAGACTGACGCTGACTTAAGCGCCGGGGACAGCGTCACTGTCACCCTCTCGGACGGCGATGACGTTACCGGCACGGTAGAAAAAGTAGTTGACGGCACGGTGACGATAACCGTGAGTGACAATGGTCCTGCTTCCGGAGATAAGGTTACGGTAACCACCTCCGCGGGAAAGACCGTTGGGACAGGCAAGCTGTACGTTCACGAACCTCTGCTTCTCACAGCCACATCGGGCACTGTAAGCAAGGTCTATGTCTCCGAGAATGAAAAGGTAGACCAGGGCGATGATCTGTACAAGCTTACGGGCGTCACCGACGATACCCAGAAAAATGAGCTGGTCTCCCAGAGAGCAGATCTCACGGACGCACTTAACAAGATGCTTACTATCCAGAGCAGCGGGCAGATAGTTGCTGACAAGGCCGGCACTATCCAGAGCGTAAATGTCTCAGATGATACTGAGGTAAGCAAGAGCAGTTCTTCAGGAAGCTCAGGCAGTTCAAGCTCGTCAGGAAGCAGCTCCTCGGGCACAGGCTCCTCGGGCAGCAGCTCCACATCTGCGAGTTCCTCGAACGCAGGCACATCAGGCACGGCATCGGCGGCCGGCAGCACGGATTCACAGACCGGGGTGATCACAGCTTCAGCGAGTGACAGCTCAGCAAATGTGTCTTCCGTGAGCAATGGTTTTGTGCTCGTGTCATCGACAGCTTCCGGTACGGAAACGGAGAGCGAGACTACCGCTTCTGTCAGTTCAGTCAGCACAGCGGCTGCTTCCGAGAGCGAAAGCAGCTCGTCAGGCAGTTCGTCATCCTCCGGAATTACCTACGGAAATGACTATCTGATACTGCCGATCACTGTCCCCTCTGCGGGCGGCACCCCGATGACAACAGATGAGCTTTCAGCTGCTGTCAAGAAAGAGGGATATGATTTCAAGATCAAGGAGATCACCTGGGCCGGTGACAGCACCATGAAATCCGGCGAGACATTTGAGGGCGGAAAGACATATACCGCCTATGTCACGCTTACATTTGACGACAATGACATGTATGAGTTCCTGGATAATGGCGGCAATTTCCTGATCCGCGCCGACGGCAGCAATTCATATGAGTATGATTATACAGCGAAGACAAAGAAACTTGTGGTAGCAGTAAAATATACCGCGGAAGAGAATGGAAGCAGTTCAGCGCAGTCAGAGTCCAACAGCTCTGGGACCAAGGGCACGGCATCCGGAAGCGGAACATCTTCGAGCTCGAACAGTTCGTCTGCGCAGAGCGGCAGCTCTGCTTCAGGTTCGTCCGGCAGCGCGGCTTCAGGCTCGTCTGCTTCAGGCGCATCCGGCAGCGCAGCTTCAGGCTCGTCTGCTTCAGGCGCATCCGGCAGCGCGGCTTCAGGTGTTTCTGCCTCAGGTTCGTCCGGCAGCTCCGCGTCCGGCAGTTCCTCATCGGGCAGCTCCTCAACAGGCAGCTCCTCGACAGATTCCAGCACTGCTTCCTCCACAGAGGATCTGTACAGCAGCTATGAGACAGCAGGATTTACGGTAAGCTCCAACGACACGATGCAGGTCAGCATAAACGTGACCGAGCTTGACATCCTCTCTGTAAAGACAGGACAGGCAGTAAGCATCACATTGGATGCCATAGACGGAAAGACATATGACGGCACGGTTGCCAAGATAGACAAGACCGGCACGAACAGCGGCGGCTCCACAAAATACCCGGTCACCGTGACAGTGCCCAAGGATGACAACATGCTTGAGGGCATGAGCGCCACCGCGACTATAACTGTCAGCTCAGCCGAAAATGTACTTACTATCCCGGCGGATGCTCTGCAGGAGAAGGGCGGAAAGAGTTATGTCTACACCGCCAATGACAATGGCACGCTTTCCGGCGAGACCGAAGTCGAGACAGGTCTCTCAAATGACAGCACAGTAGAGATAAAGAGCGGTCTTACAGAAGGCCAGACAGTTTATTATATGAAGCTTACGGGTACGGCCATCGAGACCAGCAGCGATAACCAGCAGCAGAATATGATGGGCGGCATGAACGGCGGCTCAGGCGGCAGCCAGGGCGGCAGTCAGGGCGGAGGCACTCCTCCTTCCGGCGGCGGCAATATGGGCGGCAGCCAGGGCGGATCCGGAAGCAAATAACAGCGAGGCAGGATTATTATGATAATATTCAGAGACGTCAGTAAAGTATACAAGATCGGAGACAGCGAGGTGCGCGCCCTCGACCATGCGAATATGCATATACGCAAGGGGGAATTTGTCAGCATCATCGGACCTTCGGGCTCGGGAAAATCAACGCTGATGAATATAGTCGGCTGTCTTGACCTTGCAAGCTCGGGAGAGTACCTGCTCGACAACCAGCCTATAGAGGAGTATTCCGAAAAGGAACTGGTCAAGATAAGGAACCGCAAGATCGGCTTCATTTTCCAGGATTTCAATCTGCTCCCGAAGCTTACTGCATTTGAAAATGTCGAGCTTCCGCTGATCTACCAGCGCACCTCGAAGGCAGAGCGCCGGGAGAGGGTAGAGGAAGCTATGAACAAGGTCGGGCTCTGGGACAGACGCGACCACAAGCCGACCGAGCTTTCCGGCGGGCAGCAGCAGAGGGTGGCGATCGCCAGGGCTCTGGTGACGGCCCCGTCGCTCTTCCTGGCTGATGAGCCGACAGGCAATCTGGACCAGAAGACCGGCCATGAGCTCATAGACCTGTTCCATGAGCTGCATGAAGCCGGCAATACAATAGTCCTTATCACCCACGACGGGAGCGTTGCCGCGCAGGCTTCAAGAAGCATTAAGATACTTGACGGACACGTTGAGGAGATAATGGACAGATCAGAGATCACGGAGGTTGTCTGATGATAGTACAGTCGGTCAAAATGGCCTGGGCATCAGTGACAGGCAACAAGATGAGATCATTTCTGACTATGCTGGGCATCATCATCGGAGTTGTCGCCCTGATAGTACTGGTATCTATAGTAAACGGCGCGACGAATCGTGTTACGGATGCTATTTCGTCCATGGGCACAAATACGCTTACCGTATCCATATCGGATGACAAGGGAAATCCTATGTCGCTGAGCGAGATGTCTGACGTCGTCGGCATAGATAATATCTCCGAGGCGGCAGCGACCGCCACAGAGAATTTCACCCTCAGCTACGGCGATGAGAGCGACAGTGCTTCAGTGACAGGCACGACAGGCGATTATTTTGATATCGACGGACTTGAGCTTGCCAGCGGCAGGTGGATACGCCAGTCGGATGTCGACAACCACACAAATGTGATCATCATCAACCAGGATGTCGCCCTGGATATACTGGGTGTCTACAACACAGAGGACGCGGTCGGTATGACGCTTTCCGTGGACGGCAACCATTACACGGTAGTCGGAGTGCTTGCCGATGATGAATCGGTGTCGACATCGATGGCTTCCTACGCGGCATACATACCCTACACATCCATGATGCGCATCTCTGACTCCGTCTTTGATGTCACTTCATTTGTCTGCGCGGCTGACAGTGACGATGTGCTGGACGCTGCGGAAAGCAGCCTGGGAAAATGGCTCACGGCAAGGTTTGACAATGATGACGAGGCCTACACGATCACAAATATGTCCGAGGTCGCTGATACGATGGATTCTGTTGTCAATACCATGGCGGTAATGCTCGGAGGCATAGCAGCGATATCACTGCTCGTAGGCGGCATAGGCATCATGAACATCATGCTTGTCTCCGTCACCGAGCGAACGCGTGAGATAGGCATCAGGAAAGCCATAGGTGCCAGCGAAGGCTCCATAATGCTTCAGTTTCTGATCGAAGCCCTGATGGTAAGTCTTCTCGGATGCCTTCTGGGAATAGCATTTTCCTGGATAATCCTGCAGATCATAAATGTTGTCGCGGGCTACTCATTTGCGATGAACCACCCTGTAGTACTCATCGCCGCCGCCTTCTCCATGGTGATCGGTCTGGTATTCGGACTGTATCCGGCGAGGAAGGCAGCGCGCAAGAGACCTATAGAGGCCCTTCACTACGCTGGCTGATGTATCCCGGTAGTACGCGGGCCTGTGCTTATCATGCAGGCCCGTTTTTTTCATTCTGCGGCCGGGAATATTGACGAATCCCCGAAAACAGATATAATGTAATATACCGATATGATTGGATCTTCATGTGATATGAGAAAGGATGATACTATGATAAAGAATATTGGCTTCGTAGGTGCAGGCGTTATGGGCAAGTCCATGATACGCAATCTGATGAAAAACGGTTTTCAGGTGACTGTTTACAGCAGGACTAAGGAAAAGGCCGCAGATATCATTTCTGAGGGCGCGGTATGGGCTGACAATGCAGGAGAGTGTGCCCGCGCGAAGGATGCCGTCATCACTATCGTAGGATATCCGAAGGATGTCGAGGAGGTTTACTTCGCGGAAAACGGCATCATTGCCAGCGCGGATGCCGGCACAGTTCTTATCGATATGACTACCTCCAGCCCCCGCCTGGCAGAAAAGATCTATGCCGCGGCTAAGGAAAAGGGCATGGATTCCCTCGACGCGCCTGTATCAGGCGGAGACACCGGCGCGAAGGCCGGCACGCTCAGCATCATGGTCGGCGGTGACGAGGACGTGATGAAGAAGGTAATGCCTGTTTTCGAGGCTATGGGCAATAATATAATCTATGAGGGCGGCGCAGGCTGCGGTCAGCACACGAAGATGGCGAACCAGATAGCTCTCAGCGGATGCCTGGCAAGTGTCTGCGAGGCGATCACCTATGCGAGAAAGACCGGGCTGGACACGCAGAAGATGTTTGACAGCATCAGCAAGGGCGCGGCCGGCAGCTGGCAGCTCAGCAACAACGGGCTCAAGATGCTGAAGGAGGACTACGCTCCCGGATTCTACATCAAGCATTACATCAAGGACATGAAGATCGCCGACGACGAGGCAGGCAGGGCAGACTTTTCCATGCCTATACTCGATGAGGTCCTGAAGATGTTCGAGGAGCTTGACGCGAAGGGCTGCGGAGATCTCGGTACGCAGGCGCTGATAAAGTATTACTCAGAGGACTGATACCTGATAAAATTTAACAGCATATATATGACGGCGGGCATTGCCTGCCGTTTTATATGATATAAAAAAATACGGAGGTTAGCTGATATGAAAGCATTTCTGCTTTTTCTGGTGGAGGAGATAGCAAGGTTCCACACGAGCATACTTTCGCTGAATGATTCCTATGAATATAATTTCAGCGACAAGGAGCTGCACTTTATAGTGATAGGCGTGATCGGGATGGCCGTGCTGCTGCTGGTCCACCCCCTTTTTACACTGCTTGCCAGGACAGATCATATTATAGTGATATCGTTTATCTATGTTTTCACGCTGATACTGGTACTTGTATTTGCCATTGAGATCGGGCAGGGCTATTCCGGGTCCGGCACGATGGATTTTGCCGATATCACCTCAGGCGTGAACGGCTTCCTGCTGTTCTTCTTTATATTTGCCATCATACGGGCCATCATACGCGGCATTATAAAACTGTTCAGAGGAGCGGACGACGACTGATATTCAGGGAGGAAAATGAATCATGAAAGCTTATGCCATCGGGATCGATGTCGGCGGGACCACTGTTAAGCTGGGCCTGTTTAGGAACAGCGGCGAACTTGTGCGCAAATGGGAGATAGCTACCGATACAGGAGCCGGCGGCAAAAATATACTGCCGGATATCGCGGTCTCCCTGAAGGATATGCTCCATAAAAAGTCTGTCGCCTTCGAGGATATCGAGGGAGCCGGGATAGGAGTGCCGGGCGCGGTCACCAGCAGCTCTGTCGTGAATGGCTGCGCGAATCTGGGCTGGGGCGTCGTGGATGTCTCCGGGACACTCTCCGGTCTTCTGGGCGGTCTGACGGTGAAGGCTGTCAACGACGCGAACGCTGCCGCGCTCGGCGAGATGTGGCAGGGCGGTGCCGCGGGCTTCAGAAATCTGGTGATGGTCACTCTCGGGACCGGAGTGGGCGGCAGCATCATTGTCGACGGCAGGGTGCTTGAGGGCGCTTTCGGCGCGGCCGGCGAGATCGGGCATATCTGCCTGAACACTGACGAGACCGCTGTCTGCGGCTGCGGGAAAAAAGGCCATCTGGAGCAGTATGCCTCCGCGAACGGGATCAGCAGGCTGGCGCGTCTGGCGCTTAAGGAAACTGACGAGCCCTCGTCTCTGAGACAGCTTGAAGATCCTACATCCAAAGACATATTTGACGCGGCGAAGGCCGGGGACGGTTTCGCGCTTGGACAGCTGGAGGCATTCGGCAGCTGCCTCGGCAGGGCGCTGGCGATGATCTCCTGCGTCGTTGACCCTGAGATCTTCCTCATCGGCGGCGGCGTCTCGAGGGCAGGCAGCATACTGACGGATACGGTCAGGAAATACTACCGTGAATATGCCTTCCACAATTCGGAAGCGACTCCCATAGAGCTCGCGAAGCTTGGCAGCGATGCCGGGATATACGGGGCCGCCAAAATGGTCTTGTGAATAACAGAAAAAAACACTGCGTTTGCGGCAGACAGATTCGGCAATATTATTAAAAAAATATAAATACTTGTTTTAGCTATTCTCATTTACAAAACTCTGATGTATAATAATATTCGCACACAATATCTTGTGCCTATAATTAAAAAATTAACTATATTTTGTATTGGAGAGGTTAGGAGCTATGATCGCAGGAGACGCCATTGAAGTCAGGACGAACGTAATCAAAAGGAATGGGACAGAAGTAAAATTCGACATCTCAAAGATAGAAAATGCCATCAGGAAGGCAAATAAAGAGGTAGATTCCATCCATCAGATGAATGAATACCAGATCAAGGCCATTGCGGATACTATCGCGAAGCAGGTGTCCGGCTCAACGCACGCCGTGAATGTCGAGGACATCCAGGACATGGTGGAGACCGGCATCATGGAGATGCGCGGCTACGAGGTAGCCCAGAAGTACGTCCGCTACCGTTACAAGAGAGAACTCTCGCGTAAATCGAACACTACCGATGAAGAGATACTTACTCTCATAGACCAGGCAAATGAGGAAGTCAAGCAGGAGAATTCCAACAAGAATCCTGTCATCAATTCCACCCAGAGAGATTACATGGCCGGCGAGGTCAGCAAGGATCTCACCAAGAGGATACTTCTTCCCGATGAGATCATCCATGCTCACGAGGCAGGAATCATTCATTTCCATGATTCCGATTATTTTGCCCAGAAGGAGCACAACTGTGATCTGATCAACCTCGAGGATATGCTCCAGAACGGCACTGTCATCAGCGAGACTATGATCGAGAGGCCGCACAGCTTTTTCACGGCCTGCAATGTCACGACGCAGATCGTAGCCCAGGTCGCGAGCAATCAGTACGGCGGGCAGTCATTTTCCCTGGCGCACCTGGCTCCCTTTGTCGATGTCAGCAGACAGAAGATAAGGAAGCAGGTCATCAGTGAGCGGGAGATATGCGGTGAGAGGCCGGACGATGAGATCGTCGACAAAACCGTAGCCTGCAGACTGGCTGAGGAGATCAAGAGCGGCATCCAGACCATACAGTACCAGCTGATCACGCTTATGACCTGCAACGGACAGGCTCCGTTCGTCACCATGTTCATGTATCTGGATGAAGTCCCTGCCGGACGCACACGTGACGATCTGGCCATGATCATCAAAGAGGTCCTTATGCAGAGGATGCAGGGCGTCAAGAACGAGAAGGGTGTCTGGATCACACCGGCATTCCCGAAGCTGATATATGTGCTGGACGAAGACAATATCACCGAGGACGCTCCTTACTGGTATCTTACCGAGCTGGCTGCGAAATGCACCGCGAAGCGCATGGTGCCGGATTACATTTCGGCGAAGGTGCAGAGACAGCTGAAGAAAAACAATGTATACACCTGCATGGGCTGCAGATCCTTCCTCACGGTCGAGGAGAGCCAGAAGAATCCGGACGGCTCCTACAAGTTCTACGGAAGGTTCAATCAGGGCGTCGTAACGATCAATCTCGTAGATGTTGCCTGCTCTTCCTACGGAGATATGGACAAGTTCTGGGAGATACTCGACGAGAGGCTTGAGCTCTGCCACAGGGCACTCAGGTGCCGTCATGAGCGTCTGCTCGGCACGGTTTCCGACGTGGCCCCGATATTATGGCAGTACGGCGCGCTCTCGAGACTCAAGAAGGGAGAGGTCATAGACAAGCTGCTGTACAATGGCTATTCCACTATTTCTCTGGGGTACGCGGGACTGTACGAGATGTGCGTGCGCATGCTCGGCAAATCGCATACAACGGAAGAGGGGAGAGAATTTGCCCTCAAGGTTATGCAGAGATTAAACGACAAATGCGCAGAGTGGAAGGCGGCGGAGAACATCAGCTATTCCGTATACGGCACGCCTATGGAATCCACCACTTATAAATTTGCCAAGTGCCTGCAGAAGAGATTCGGCATCATCCCCGGTGTCACGGATAAGAATTATATTACCAACAGCTATCACGTGCATGTCTCGGAGCCGATAGACGCCTTCAAAAAGCTCAGATTCGAGGCGGATTTCCAGAAGCTTTCGCCGGGCGGAGCTATCAGCTACGTAGAGGTACCGAACATGCAGAACAATATACCGGCTGTGCTTTCTGTCATGAAATTTATTTACAGCAATATCATGTATGCCGAGCTCAATACGAAGAGCGACTACTGCGAGGCATGCGGATATGACGGCGAGATAAAGATCGTCGAGGACGAGAACGGCAAGCTTATATGGGAATGCCCTAACTGCGGCAACCGTGACCAGAGCAAGATGTCTGTTGCCAGAAGGACCTGCGGCTATATCGGCACGCAGTTCTGGAATCAGGGCCGGACACAGGAGATCAAGGACAGAGTGCTTCACCTGTCAAACAGCACATTTTCAGCATCAGAGTGCAAATGATCCCCGGTGGTCAGTAAATAATTTAATAATGATCTGCGGCGCTGCCGGCAACGGCAGCGCCTGCTGTAATAAAGAGAAAGAGATGGACGTTTAATGGCGGAACTTATCGCAAAAGATCTGTGGAGACTGAACATACCACTGAGAGGCAATCCTCTCAAGAACCTTAACAGCTATCTTATCGTGGGGGAGCGCAGTCTTCTTATCGATACCGGATTCAACTGGGATTCCTGTCTGAAGGCCATGGAACGTGAGCTGGCTGAGACCGGCGTCGACCGCGGCAGGATGGACATTTTCGTCACCCACCTGCACAGTGACCATTCAGGACTGGTCGCGAAACTGATACGTCCAGGCTGCAAGGCATATATAAGCTCGATCGACGGCGGGGGGATAATCGTCAGGGGAGACCCGGCCTGGCATCACTGGTACGAAAAATATATCTGCGAAGGTTTCAGTCAGGCAGAAATTGATGAAGTCAAAGGTCTGGCTCCGTCGCAGAGCGGTTCTCCATCAAAGCTGGTCAGCATGGACTATGTGGAGGATGGGGATGTGCTGCGCTACGGCACACATGAGCTGCGCTGTCTGCTGACTCCGGGCCACACCCCGGGGCATATGTGTTTGTATGACGCGGAAAATAAATGGTTATTCTCAGGTGACCATATTCTTTTCAGCATCACGCCCAATATCTGCCGCTGGAAGATACGAAAAGATTCGCTGGGGGATTATATGGACAGCCTCCGCAAGGTGCGCGACCTGCCCGTGGAGCTGCTGCTCCCGGGGCACAGAGAGCAGACCGGCGTCCTGTCGCAGCGCGTGGACGAGCTTCTGATGCACCACAAGGTCAGGCTCGCTAATACGATAGAAGTCCTTGACGCCATGCCTGGGGCAAATGCCTGTCAGATCGCCGGCGAGATGAAATGGAAGATAAGCGCCAGAAACTGGTCAGAGTTCCCGCTCACCCAGAAGCTTTTCGCCGTGGGGGAGACCGATGCCCATCTTGATTACCTTCTGGTCCGCGGGAAGGCACGGACTGAACAGAAGGATGGAGTGAATGTATTCTATCCTGCCTGATAAATGCAAAAAAACGTGTTGTAAATGCTGATTTTCATGTTGAGTTTGACAAGCATAACTGATCTGTGTATGATTGACAGAGATTTATGATTTTGGAGGATTTAATTATGAAAAAGACAGCAATAGCGGCATTAAGCATTTCTTTAATGCTTGGTCTCTCAGCTTGCGGAGGAGCTGCGGGCAGTTCTCAGGCTTCAGCATCATCTGCGGCATCACAGACTCAGGCGCAGACTGTGGCAGAGACAATGGCAGAGACAGCGGCAGCCACCGCAGCTGCGGCAGGATCTGCAGGTGAAACTGTATCAGGAGTGCGGCCGGAAGTAAAAGAAGCAATAGACGATTATGAAAGCTTCATGAATAAGTACTGCGATTTTATGGCTTCATACAATGCGGCGGATACGTCCAAAACGGCAGAGTATTCGGAACTCATGGCTAAGTATTCAGATACCATGAATTCAATGGAGATATTAAAAGGCTCCCTTTCAAGTGAGGAAAGCGCTTACTTGCTGGAAGTCTCGAATCGCGTCAATGAAAAGCTTGCCAAGATCCAGGCCGACATGACTGCGGAGACTAAATAGTCATATTTTGATCAGTGATCATAAAAAGATGACCGGCTGTCAGCTGACAGCCAGTCATCTTTTTTGAATTGGCAGTTTTATTAAAACTTTTTGATCTTCATGGTGCTCAGGTACCCTGTCTTCTTGCTGAGAAGTTTTTTATAAGCCGTCAGGTTTCTTTTCGGCACATAGATCTTTGCCTTACTGTATATGCCCTTGATCGCATTGCTGCCGATGGAGCTGAGGACGCTTGTCTTAATAGTGATCTTCCTGAGGTTCGTGCAGTTTTTAAATGCGTTTGCCGAGATCGCTGTTACCCTGTATGATTTCTTGTCTATCTTGATCGATGAAGGTATCACGATACTGGTGATGCTGCTTTTGGAAGATGTGGATCCGACAACTCGTACGGTGCGGGTGCTGCCGATCGAAGTGACCTTGTATTTCAGCGCGCCCTTTGTGATCGTGATGTTCTTTTTAACTTTCTTTTTAGCGATAGCTTCTGTCTTTGTCTCGCGGCATATGGTGCAGGTATATGTCTTGACGCCTGCAGAATCGTAAGTCGCCTTCTTAGTAACGGCGCCGTTGTCCCACTGATGTGTGCAGACCTTGGCCTCGATATCAGCCTCGGCGGTATTGCCGTAATAATCTGTTATGCGGCAGACATAATCACCCTTGGCTGCATCCGTGAGAGTAAATTTATAAGTTCTGGAGGTGGCGCCTGCTATGGCAGTGAGATCTCCGTTAGCGTTCTTTTTCCACCATTTGTACGTGATGCCATACATCTTGTTGCTGGTAGTATGTACGGAGAGTGTTATGTCATTGCCCAGGCCGCCCCACACCTCATCGTCATATGAATATATCAGACCGTTGCGCATAAATACACGGAAGGCAACAGTCTGGTAATCTTCGCTGCCGTCTTCTACGTCACAGTAAACCTTAGTGCAGTATTCGGACGGAGTGAGGCTGTAGTTTGAACCTGTACTGAGTATGTTCCCGCTGGAACTGCCCTCCAATGTGTACCATTTGTATGTTACTGTAGACATGTCATCGTCAGAAGCGGATACTGATAAAGTGACGGACTGACCCTCATTGATGTACACCATATTCGGGCTGTGTGTGACTGAGAGATTGCCCGCCGCCGCGAAAGCCTTCTCAGGTACTGCAAACACGATGCAGAAAGCAAACGCGAACAACAGGGTCAGACATTTGAATAAATTCTTTTTCATGAAACGATTCAACTCCCTTCAAGTGGTTATGTTCAGAATAATTGTTTCTCACGGATAAATATAAAAATATTATATCATAGAAAATGTATGCTGAATACTGCGAATTCTCTAAAAGAATATCGCGATGCCCTCATACCAGCCGGCGCGGCTCTGCGTCCCGTCGGAGGTCTTCGCGGTGCCGACTTCCACAGTCCCGTCGAGTATCCGGCGGCAGCAGGTGATGGTCCGCGGTATGTAGCTTTTGTCGATATCCAGCTCGCCGTGCATAGGGCAGATCGTATCATAGCTGCTGTCGAGCGACTGCATTTTTTCCATCGAAGCAAGGTAGTCCGTGAGACTCTGCCCGGGAAACTGCATGTATATCGGAAAATTTTTCGCGAATGAGTCGGAGGAGAAGAGGATGCGGTCTTTTCTGTCCAGAAATGCCATGCTGCCGGGAGTGTGCCCGGGGATCGCGACTGCCTCCAGCGTCATCTCACCGGCACTGATGATATCGCCGTCCTCCAGGTAATGGATCGCGGCGCCCGCAGGGCATTTTGACCGGATCATGTCTGCGTCGGCCCGGCTCATATAAAAGGCGGCAAATTGTCCGTCGCCGGAGGTGTGATCGCCGTGCATGTGAGTATGGACGACAATGATATCGCCGCCGGCGATGGATGAAACGTATGCCTTCAGATCGCCGCTGCCGTAGCCGGTATCGATGAGAAATGACTGCCGGCCTCCGTCCAGAAGATACATCCTGACCTGCCCATCCTGTATCGCCCAGATCCCGTCCCTGATTTTCGTCTTTTCGTAAGCCATTGAGTTCCTCCTGAATTATCCTGAAAATTCATATTTTGCTTCAGTGTAGCACATGCTTTCTTCAGAGTAAAATATCATATCGGTGGATTAAAAATAAAAAGCGGATATATTTTCCGGGGTTTCATTCATGATTTTTGGCATCTATATTGCTTGTTATTAATTATATAAATCAAATGACACACGAAAGGAGCTTATTATAATGAAACCTTTGGAGGGAATGAGAATTCTTGACTTTTCACAGTTTATGTCCGGACCGATCTGCACGCTTATCCTGAGCGATTTCGGAGCGGAGGTCATAAAGATCGAAAATCCGCCGATCGGTGACGCGACTCGCCGCGGCAATATCATCGAGGAGGGTGTCAGCAGTCATTACGCGACGCGTAACCGCGGCAAGAAATCGATAGTGATGAACATGAAGGATCCTGAACAAGCGGCGCTTTTCCTGAAGCTGGTGAAGACAGCCGATGCTGTGGTGGAGAATTTTAAACCGGGAACGATGGAGAAGTTCGGCATCAGCTATGAGGTCCTTGAGAAGATCAACCCCAGGATCGTCTATACTTCTATTTCCGGATACGGACAGGACGGCCCCTACGCGCACCGCGCGGCATATGACGCGACAGTGCAGGCGGAGGCCGGGCTCATGAGCATCACCGGCGAGAAGGGCGGCCGCCCGGTTAAATGCGGCGGATCTGTCGCTGATTATTCAGGCGGCCTGATGGGCTGCATCGGCACCCTGATCGGCATGCTGGACGCGCAGAGGACAGGGCACGGCAGGCGCATCGACGCCTCCATGATGGATTCGCTGCTGCTGCTGCAGGAAAATATGCTCAGCATGTACATGAGAAACGGAGTGATCCCGCAGCCGAACGGCAACCGCTATCCCGCGGCCAGCCCTATCGGCGATTTTATGTGTAAGGACGGGATCCCTATCATGCTCAACATCTCCACAAACGCGCAGTGGAAGAACTTCGCGGAAGCCCTGGAACAGCCGCAGTGGCTGGAGAACCCGCATTTTGATACGATGAAAAACCGCGCGGACCATTATGAGGAGGTGGAGGCAGAGGTAAACCGCGTATTTGCGGGATTTGACTCGGACGAGATCGTCAGACGGCTGGAAGGGAAAAACAGCATTTTCGGACGCATCAACAATTATGAAAAGATCAAGGAGCATCCGCAGGTGCAGTATCGGAAAAGCTTCGTGAACGCTGTCTATCCGAATGGCGTGAAGTTCCAGGTGCCGGGCGACCCTCTCAGGATCAGCGGCGTGGAATATCAGGAAGATTATCCGGCGGCTACTCTGGGCCAGGATACGGCCGCGATCCTGTCAGAGGTAGCTGACGAGGAGAGCATACACAGGATCTTCGACCCGATATTCAAGGAGATCAGCGACAGATCGCTGTAAGATATCTCATATACATTCATACAGCCATGCCGTTTGCCGCGCATGGCTGTTTTGACGTAAAGGACGTCATGGCCTGATGGGCAAAAAAAAGGAGTCATACCTTTTGGGCAGGTGTTCGTAAAACAGGTTTAATCCAAAATTACAAATGGCAGGCATCTGTCAGGACGGGGCTGGAAAAACGAAAAGGAACTGTATTAGGCGCAAGGCTTATACAGTTCCTTTTACGTTAGGATGAAAGCACCTTTCCAATATCCGAGTTTATCAAAAATGCTCGTTCTTTGATTACTTCCGGCACGGGGATATTCTGTGCGTTGATGCTTACAAAGCGTGCATCCGGATTCTCTGCACTCATCTTCCAGAAAGGAATCTTGATAATTCCGGGCGTATTGTAGCTCACCCCAAGCTCCAGATACAGTACACGGCCGGTCTGATGACTGCCGAGGAAATCCTCGTAGCGTTTTGCCGCCTTGTTCCAGCCCTCGTCCTGAACAAATTTGTTGTCGGATCGAAGGTTCAT